>Ga0181574_10000018_pt1 | contig 169742 bp, 171 predicted proteins | sample 101ome_24_FD_145600 | JGI IMG/M metagenome (GOLD analysis project Ga0181574, IMG submission 145600) | Coastal salt marsh microbial communities from the Groves Creek Marsh, Skidaway Island, Georgia - 101410AT metaG (spades assembly) | ecosystem: Environmental > Aquatic > Marine > Intertidal... | reverse complement strand
TAAACCTAGACCAATAAAGGTAGATCGTAAAGTATACGAGAGTAATTGGGATCGTATTTTTGCAAAGCCTTGTCCTCAGTGTGGCATGAAAGGAAACCATAAAATGGATTGCACACAACCTTGGCAGGGTAAGAATAAATAAAAGAAATTCAGTAGATTCATGGTGGTATCATGTACTGATATGTTTAAACATGAGGTACATATGAAACAAATTACCCTGAGTCTACTGATTTTCCTTCTTACTGCTTGTGGTGGAGGCAGTACAAATGAACCTGAACCCACCGAACCAATTGTTGTAACACCCGCGCCCTCATACCCCGATGCTGGAACCGTTTTAGAAGAATCGTGTGACGGTACTACTCTTATTCAAGTCATTGCTGATGGTAATGGTGGATCAACAACTGAAGAAACTCCAAATTCTGAAGCTTGTGGGTATGAAAAACCACCACTGTTTGGTACACCCCTCTCCGATCCCTACTGTGCAAACAGTACAGAACAACAATTTTTAGACCTACTCAATACGATACAAAATCTTGGTGATTTTGATAAGGTACAGGATTTTGCTGACGGCGAAGGTGGTTCTTATACAGAGGTGGTAGAGACTGATTCAGCAGATTGTGGCTGGGAACCACCGCCCGAAGAAGGTACACTACTAGGTGACTCATATTGTGCTGGATCATTGACACCAGAAGAATACGATCCCCACTGGCAAAACATCAATCATCTATTACCAGAAGATAGACTGCAAGACTATGCAGACGGAGAAGGTGGCACATATACAGAACGTACTGTACACCTCGATCCATCTTGTTTTGTTCAAATGGAAAAACCAACAGACTGCCCGACAGTTCGAACTGATACTGGTGACGGTCGCTATGATTATATGACCTGTGATGGTATTAAACAAAAAACCGATGTATCGTATCCATATCAGCCAGTAGAAGAGCACGCGGGTCGCGCGATTATTGATATGTTGGTAGTGTTTGATACGAATATGACTGAAGAAGAACGTGATGGTATGACTGTAGAAGAATTTGTAGATAAGCAATTCTACGAGGCAAATCATATGTTTATGGTAAGCGGTACATATGTTCTTTTACGAGTAGCAGATATAGTAATGGTTGATGTTGCTGAAGGTGACCTGTATAGGCAATATCGGGCATTTTTCAATGGTAAATATGAATTTCAGAACATTGATAGATGGCAACGTGAAGCTAATGCTGACCTAGCGTTTTTATTCAAGAAGAAACACAATGACCCTGTCGCTTGTGGGGTCGCTCACTTGGACGCTACGAGAGGGATAGATAAGAGTAGAGGTATCACTCAATGCTTCCACAATAGCACGTTTCAAGAGGCAGCAAATACTAGATATTATGAAAGGGCTCATGAGACATTCATACATGAGGCGGGTCATTTATTAGGCTTACAGCACGAATGGGAAGATGCAAATGAACCAGGCTTGTTTGAATATTCTTATGGATACAATATACCAGGTTATAATGCTCAGGCCGATAATCCAGAATATGAAGGTATATACGGTGGTTACGGTACGATTATGTCATATGCTGACTTAGCAACAGGCAGATTTTCAGATAGAAGTGTTACCTGTGAAATACCAGAAACAGGACAGAGTGTTTCCATTGGAACTAATGGTGGTTGCTTCTGCTTAGACGAAATAGAAAATCAGCCACCACCCACGGATTCAGTAGATTCTCTCCTAAGAGCAAGATGGCTGATGAGTCAATTAAGTGAGAAAGAACATCAAATTCAATTCTCTCGTAATATTGATGTGGAAGATGAGCCGGTCTGGAGCATCTGGACAAATGCCCCAGCCGACATTTGTCTTTTTTAGAGTCTGAAGTCAATCCCCACGACATATGATACACCGTAGTTATCGAACTGAGAGAGTTGATTCTCATTACCCCAGTAGTAATACTCATCGCGATCATTGATGTTAATTGCTTCAAATCGAAGCGTCATTGATTCATTCACGATATATTTTGCAGTCAAGTCGATCTGCATATGAGGTGCAACAAATCTGGAGTTATTATCACTCACACTCGTGATATCTCCATCTTCATCTGCAAGCCAATCAAGATATTCATCTCTATATGTCCCAGCAAGTCGAATATCGATCTTATCTGTCTCATAGCCCAAACTCAAGTTTGCAGCCTTGTCAGCTAATTTACGGAAAGGGGTAGAGAATGTCTGATCATTATCGAACGAGAACACGGATTCACTGTCAGTGAGCGTACCATTTAGAGCAACGTAGAGTCCATTCTCCCAGCCGTACTGTAGGTTGACCTCGAGACCTCTTACAGTAGAATCATCAGCATTAATCCATGTCTCTACTCCATCGTTGAATATAATGCCATTAAATGTACCATTCAGTTGATATGTTGGGTAGATGGCATTAGCAATATTCTTATAGAAGAAACCAATCGATGCAAAGGTCATCCCTTCACCATAATATTCGATAGACAGATCAAAGTTATCTGCTTCATATGGTAAGAGATCTGGGTTACCAACTGATCCAGTAGTATCACCAGAGGTGTCTACATCAACAGATGTTTTTGGAGCAGTCTCTTTGAAACCAGGTCTAGAGAGTCCACGCCACAATGCGCCACGAACCTGAATATTATCATTTAAAAAATACTTAACCGTCAGGTTTGGAGCAACAAAATCGTAATCATTTTCTGCATATACGAGATCACCATTCTGATCATATGCAATAGATTTGAAATCAGTGGCTTCGTACCGAACACCGAAAATGATAACAGCATTTTCTAAGTCAATCGTGTCTTGAATATATGCAGCCATGATATTTTCTTTGGTAGAAAAATCTCTGCTCAAATCATCTTCAAAATCGACTTCCATTTGCCCGACGGAATCAAGTAGTGCATATGTATCAGATCCAGAAAGGTGAGAACCAAATGTTTGATCCCAAATCCAATCAGGGGATTCTGATTCGAAATCTGCAAGGGTACGATCCCAAGTGTAGCCGATGATGTAGTCATCGACGACCTTTTCTCGACCTCGATATTTCACACCAGTCTTGATCATGCCAATGCCTGTATCGAATTCGAAATTCAACTGTGCGGCAACCTCTTCATCTTGACTCACATTCGACCATGTTTCGAACGCATCAAATTCAAGATTAGCTGGATCTCTTAGAGTGAGATCATATGGAGTGACTGTGGGGAGTCGTGGATTGCTCCAATCGAAAAGAGCACCGAAATCTTTGTCGTAATTACGGAAGGTAACATCGGCGTTATCAGAATCATCCTCTTCTGCTCTGGAGAAAGACAGTTGACCATCAATCGTAACGGCACCCAAATGCTCGAATCCAAGAGAGGCTGCACTGATTGTTCTAGTTTCATACCGTTGTTTTGTCTCCACGTCATGCCGAACACGAGAAGATTCTACAGCATTATCAAAGACTACTCCGGTGTTCTTAATCTTACCATATTCATTTTTAAAACGTGTTTCTGTCTCATCGTATTGGTTATGAAGAATGTTTGCATAGTATAAAGTTGTTCCTGCATCGTAAGCAATATCATAACTAAATCCATATCGCTCGCGCTCAACATCATACCAACGCATTTCATAATCGTCATTCATTAAACCATCTTCCCAACCAAAACCAGTCTCATTATTATGCGAGATGATTCTGCGAGAAGAATAAGTGAGACCTACAATGTGTGCAAGATTATCGGTAATATAATCACCATAGATGACAGATGCATTAGGCATCTTCTTATCATCCTTCTCGCTCCATTTGGTAGCAAGCTTTACATTGAATAAACGATCTTCAAGTTCGGTTGCTCTCTTTGTATTGAATTCTACACGGCCACCAATACTATCAGAATCCATTTCGGGTACCAAAGATTTTGCCACTGTGATGCTGTCAAGCAATTCAGTTGGAATTCCATCCATGATAACAGATCGGCCATTCTCTGGTGCAACCATAGAAGCACCATTTACAGAAACTGCATTCAGGTCAGAGGATAAACCACGAATGGTAATATACCGACCTTCACCTTGATCATTCTCTACATTGATACCAGAGAGTCGCCGAACAGCATCTGCTGCAGTTGCATCGGGGAAATTACCTAGTGCATCTGAATCGACAACTGAGATAATGTTATCTGCCATCATTTGCTTATCGACGGCATTGATTAGATTTGCTCGAGAGCCTACTACTCGAACTTCTTCCATGGGTTCGTATGTAGGTGTATCATCTCGGTATTGAGGAAACGCTTCTACCACATCAGCAATATTTGCGTGTACTATAACAACTCTGGCCTTTTCTACACCCATCTCGGTAAGTGCATCATACCGATGGTGGCCATCAATAATGTAGTAATCATGATCGATTACTAGCGGTCTATAGGTATCTTGTTGAACCTTGATTAATCTTTTTTCGTGTTTTACCAGATCCTTTACACGTTGAGTCTGTACTGGCTTCAATTCTGCAACAGGTACAGTTGTAACCTCAATACGATCTGCAAATTCACTTTGTTCTAGTATGGCAATGTTTAGCTGTGGGAGTTGATTTCTATCATAGTGGATTTCTTCTGCTAGACCTAGTAATGGTATTAGTACCAAGGTCATTGCAAAAAGTTGTTTCAATTTCATACTTTGTTTCCTCTTTTTGTCCAAAAAAAATCCCCGTCGCGTTAGCGGCCGGGGGTTCTTTGTTTTCATATCTTTATTTAATCATTGAGGAACAAAAGTTTTATGAAGTTTGTGTTAAGATTGAGTTTCAATGATATGACACTTTACTCAAATACAGCTCATAAAAAAAGGGAGATCCGAAGATCTCCCTTGAAGTAGTCCCTTTAAAGGGCTTCTTGTTATTAGAACAAGTTTGTAACTCGTACTTTTCTGTAGTACTTGTTGACGTTGGCTGTAAGAGCACCAAGACCTTGAGAAGAGGCATCGCCTTGAGCAAATGGGTTTGCAACCATGCCGTAGCGAGTCTTGAATCCGATCTTGGGCTGGAAAGTGTTCTCGCCAACTGCACGAACCATCTGAAGAGGTACGTATGGGCAGTAGAAGAGACCAGCATCAAAGGCAGAAGAACCTTTGTAACCAACAACCATGTAGTTACCACCAGCATATGGATCGATGTATACACGGAAGCGACCGTTCAGAACACCAGCGAAGGTGTTACCAGTATCATCAACATCCAAAGCATTGGCATTGAGTGCAGGAGTGTGATCAAGTACACCGGCCATCTGAAGAGCAGAAGCCACATCAGAAGAACAGATAACAATGTTACCCTTACCGCGACGAGTTCCCTTAGCAATAGCGTTAGCTTCTTGCTCAACCTGGAACATCAGACCCTTGAACTTCTCAACAGACCAACGGCCGTTAGCATCAACGTCGAGATCGAAAACACCAGAGGCAGCAGTATTTCCAGCACCAACTTCAGCAGTGGTGTAGATAGTACGTACAACTTCACGGTTGATTTCAGTCAAGATCTCAGACTGGAGAATGTTAGCCAGTTCTGTTTCAGCATCCAGACCGTGAACAGCTTTCAGGTCTTGAGCCAGTTCAGTGGTGTACTCAGCCTTCAGTGCACGTGTCTTAGCAGCAACAGTTACTTTCTCAATAGAGAAGGCCATTTCTGCGAAGTCTGCACCAACACCATCACCGAGAGCTTCAGCAACGTTTGTTGCCATACCAGTACCAGTCTCAAAGAGAGTAGTATTAGCAGCATCTGCTACAGGGATCGTGCCAGTTTGAGTGCCTACACCAGAATGAGTGGTATCTGCTTCACCGTAACCAGTTTCTGCACCAGATTGAGTACCCTTACGAGACCGCATTGCGAAGATGAGACCTGTAGGACCAGTCATAGGCTGGACACCACAAATATCATATGCAATCAGGTTGGGCATCGCACGACGCACGAGAGAGATCAGGACTGGATCGTATCCAGCAACCGGACCAGCGTCAGTCGCACCAGATGTGAAACCGTCAGCGCCAGCAGCGTTGACAGGAGCTGCTTCAGAAAGAAGAGAGCTCATGTTTGCAGAAAGATCACCGGATTCTTGCAGCGCACGTTCTGTGTTCTCCAAGATAGTCGCGGTTACCGACTTTCTGTGTTGATCAGCAATAGGTGAAAAAGATTCGTGCTCTAGGATTGGCCCCCACTTTTCCACAAGCTTCTGATAGTTTGTCTGTGACATATTATTCTATCTCCTTGTTACTTAAATTAGTGTGTTACTGTTTATTTATAAAAACTAATTTCTTAGTTGCTTTTTCTTGCGTTGAGTGCCTCTACAAGAGCATTGACCGAAGAATAATCAGAAACAGGACGCTTAATTACTTCCTCTTCCGTAATGATTTCTTCCTCAATCACCTCATCCTTTTTCACAGCTGTTTCTGTAAAGAAAGATTCTTTAATGGTCTGGAGATTAGCAGAGTAATCTTCCAGATCACTTCGATCTAGTTTCTCAGAAAGAACAACTAGTCTTTCGCGTTGAGTAGCAGTCAGACCTTCAGTAATTTCCTCAAAGACTCTTTCAGCCTTCATATTGGTAATTTCTTGTGCCAAAGCAATGTTCTCATTCACGAGTTCATTTCTCTTAGCTTCTGCTTCTGCAACCTGCTCTTCCAAGCCTGTTACCACATCAACAGTCTCATCATTTACATCGATGTTGTGCTCTTCGAATAGATCCTTAAGACCAGTCATTAGAGATTCTGCCATTTCAACCTTAATACCGGCCTCGATAGCAATTTCGTTTTCCGACATCCACTCTTCAACAACATAGTCAAGATACTTGTCAAGATTTTCAACAATCTCGTCTACTTTTGCTGTCAGAGATTCTTGAAGCTCTGCTTCGAGTTTCTCGTTCAGATCAGTTTCGATTGCCTTAACTTTCTCTGTAACCTGCTCATTGACTGCGGCGTCAAAAACAACTGATACCTTGTTTTTGAATTCATCTGAAAGGTCGACGCCTTCAAAGATAGAAGCAATTGTAGGATCGACTTCGGTAACAACCTCTGTCTCTTCCACAACCTCTTCAACTACTTCCGTAGTTACTTCCTCTTCCTGTGCGACTTCCTCAACAGACTCAACCTGCTCTTCAACAGTTTCTGGTGCGGCTGATAGAGTTTCCTCTTCAGCAACAACCTTGCTTTGATCATCTGCCATATTTAGTCTCCTTTTATGTAACAATTTAACTTGTTGCAAACTCTATTTATAAATCTTTTACTTTTGAAGCGTTCTAATGAATTTTTGGAACAATTTCGATGCAGTTTCCTCATCAACTCTGTTCACAATTCTATTATACTTCTTATGCACTTGCTTTGTGATTTGCTCAACCACTTCAGCCACTTCCTCTTGCTGTTGAGCAGGAAGCCATGCATTAGATGCAAGATCGTAATAGTATTCTACATTTTCCATAATGCCATTTACAAAAGCATTAGGAGCAGAAGGATCGGTAACGATGTCAACGGTAGCCAGATGGAAGTCTTTTTGTACTTCCATTACTCCATTCTTTGCCTTCACCGAACCCAGACCCCTGGTAGAAACACCAATCTTCACACCTTCATCAAGAAATGTCTTTACGATTTCACCCATAGGTGTACCAAGAATTTTGGCTTTACCATAAAAATTATCACCATCTCTCTTCATCTCAGTAATCAAATGAGATACTCTCTCACCATTGATTTGTGGTCCATCTGGATGACCAAGTTCACCTAAAGCTCTCTTCGTATCGATGAATTCCTTTTGATAACGCTTCATTTCATTTTCAAGGACTTCACTGGGATAGATACGGCCATTACGATTCTTGAGATTTCCCTGCATGAAAATTCCCTCAATGAAGAAAGACTTCTTGCCAGTTTCTTCGTTGATTTCAGAAAGGATCTCACAATTTTCGGTAATTTCTGTAATAAGCTTCATAAATTTACCTTACCTTTTTATTCTTAAATTGTATTTATAATTTTTCGATTACTGCGCATCGTAATAATTTTTGGACAGTTCACCTCGAATCTGTGTTGTCCCAGTTCGTCTACATTTAATGTAAGTATACTGCGTATTCCCGCCAGTTGGTGTAAACGATCTAATACCGGCCGTTACCGTACCATTCATATCATCATAGGTGTCTGGGTCCGCCGCAGTAGCAGCATTATCGTATTCCCAAAGACCATTTGAATTTGTTACGGCAACCCAAGCCATCACATACCTGCAGCATCAACGAAGGCCATGATTTCATCAAAGCCTTTTTTATCAGCCATCATTCGTGTTTCCATCTCTTTACGATTCTTTGGGCTGAGTGTCTTCATTACTGCAGTGATCGCCTTTGCGTTATCCATCGAAATCTTAACCTTAGAACCATCTTTCAATTTGAGGCTACCAGGCTTGAAGTTTGCTTCATCAAGATCATCCATCTTATCTAATAGCCAATCACGAGGATCTGTATCCAATCCACGAGCATATTTTTCAGCACCTTTACGATCACCCTTCTTTAGCATCATCGCAACTTTTAGCATATCTTTCTTGTCGATACCACCGTGCTTTTTAGCATATACTTCGATTTCTTTCCAAGTCTCTTCGTCTAGTTCTGCCTTATCAACAGCATCTACCTTTTTCTTGCCATATTTTTCATATGCCAATTTACGAAGCTTTTCTTTGAATTCTCTTCTGCGAGCATCGAGCTTTGTAATCTCTTCACCGTAGTATCCAGCCATCAGATCATCATCTGCATTCATTGATTGCATCTGGCCTTGTGCATAAGAATAAAGAGTCTTCATCATTGAATGGGTAGTGGCCATTTTATTCTGATACCATTCTTCTGGATCATTAACTCGATCTACGTATGCGGCAATTTCTTTTGCAGCATATGAGATAAACATGAGTTGTTGGCGCATCATTCTTTTTTCGTCTTGTGCGTCTTCGTAGATATCTTTGAAGCTCTTCATATTATTAGCCCTGCAGATCTTCGTGAAGCCTATCGATGATTAAATCCATCTCTTCGTCAGTCATCTCAAGCAAAGATTCTCCATATGCTTCTACGAGAATATCAGCAATATCTTCTTCTAAAGAGGATTCATTTTTCTTTGCCTTGGCAGCTGCAATGCGCTCCTTAGCTTTCTTCAATCTCTCACGATCTTTGTTTTTCTTTTCTGCTTTAGCTGCTCTCTTTTCAGCCGCATCTGCTCGACCAGAGGTGGACATTCTTTTGGCAGCCTTTTTGACTCCCTTGCCAATACCCTTTGCAATCTTACCGATCAATTCATCGAGCTGCTCTTCGGAAAGTTCAGAAATATCGTGATTTTCCAATATTTCTGCCTCGATCGCATCCCAATCTTCTTCGATAGATTCTTGCTTAACAGTATAAGCTTTATCATATGCGGCCTTATCTTGGCCGTCCATATAATCTGCCAATCTCTTTTTCTTCTGGGTCTTTGGCTTAATATCATCCCCATGACCTTCGGGATCAAGTACCTCTACAGAGTGCTGATCCTTAAATCTCTTTTCTTCGGGAGATTTTGGTTGTGCGTATTCGCGAAGTTGCTTGAACCGTTTCATTTCTGTGAGTCCTTTTTTTATCTAATATGAATATTTATTAAATGTCTTCATCTTCGTCGGGGAACATCTCTTTTTCTGCTTCGATCTGATCCCTAATTTCTTCAAATTCTTCTTCACTCATCTGAAGAACATTACGGACAACCCATTGACGAGAATAATAAACACCGACCGATTCTTCCATTTCTCTAAGAGTAGTCATTCTTTCTCTAAGAATCTCGGCCTCTTTTAGTTCTTCAAAATAGTTGTCTCTAATAAAATCATAACGAATTTTATTTCTGATCTGGTCAAATTCTTCCGGTGACATTACACCTTTTAAGACAAGCTGTTTTTCCAATACCAGATTGAAGAACCAAGAAAATCTTGCTCTGAGCCTTCGAATGAATTTACTGAATTTCAATTCATCTCGTGTAATCTCAGATACACGACCAAATGAAACCATTGTCTCTGGTTCCAATCTGGTTAAAGGTACTCTCAACGCCTTATACAATTTACGTTGGAAATACTGTAAATTTTCATCTGTACTCAAGCCCTGTGCACTACCACCGGCAAGTGTATCTACTTCTGTGGATCTCTCACCACCTCGGCGAGGGAACCAAAAATCTTCAGTCATTGTCATCATCTTACGAGAATCTGCAATTTCACCAGTAGATGCATTGTATTGTAACTTGTTCTTGTGCCGAACCATCATATCACGGAGATACTGTTCTGCTTTATTCTTTGGCAAGTTACCTACATCAATATAGAAAATACGTCTTTCTGGTGCTCGTGTCAGTGTGTAAATGACCGTTGCATCTTCTAACATTCTCAATTGATTAAGAGGCTTGATAGAAGGATGCAAATATGAAAGGACCAATGAATTGTTTTCATTCATCAAGCCCGATGTAATCCTGGCAATAGAATCTTTCGAAATCTTATATCCGGTAGAAGAATCACCTGGGCCATTGCCAAACCCATTATCTGAATACAAATAGTATTCGTTCTTCACCTTTTTTGTGGGCATTCCAGACCATTCGTCCTTGCCCTTTTTATCCACCTCACGAATCAATTTAATTTTACGAGGATCTACGTATCTAAGTTCTGTGATCCCTTTCTTTAAATTATCATCGTCAATGATGATATGATAGTTCATTCTGCCATCAACATAAAATTTGCTGAACATATCATATGCATTATTAGTAAAATCTAACAAGCCGAGGACATTATCAAATTCCTCAGCTACCATTTTCTTTACTTTGTCTGGTAGTTCAGTATCTTCTAGTACAATATCGACAACTTTTTCGTGCGTGTCAACATTGATTGCTTCGTTGACAACCTCATCAATAGCCTGAGCAATCTCAGGCTGCATGGCCATACCCCTATATTTCGTGACGAGTTCGGACTCGGTTTTAGCCGAGCCCTCTAAATCGATTAATGTATTATAGAACCCACCAAGGGCACTACCAACAGTAATCGCACCGTCATCGTTGAGAGGTTCAGCAAAAGAGACCGGTACCTCATTGGCCTCTTCTGCTTCTCGTTTAATCTCAAAGCCAAAAATCTTCATTATTTAAATTCCTCAATAATCAATTAGCTTGTAGGAATGCCGGTTACGCCTTCAACTCTCCAAAAATCATAACTGAATGTTACACCGAATTCCTCAATAGCATCGACTGTACCCCAATCCATTTCAATCTGGTCGATTGAAACAGGGAACATGCCTTCAAATACATACGATCTAAGTGGATCTCCATCTTTACTAAATTGCGTAATGATAGCATTTGACTTGTAATCTTGTGGCAAAGCTCTTACGTTGCTATCATGGGTATTGATAGCATTAGACCATGCTTCCATAGCATTTCTAACCGCAAAATCTTCATCGTTGATTACTGTGATTGTCCAATCTTCAAATGTTCGATCTCCTGCGTACTTGATATTCCGACCAAAGTAGGGCACCTCATATTGTCCTACAGTTGAGCCTGGAATACCAGCCGCTCGTACCATAAATGGAACTTTAAAGTCAGCGGCCGGATCTACAGGATTTAGAATCTGAACTTGGAAAAGAGTTGGACGAGCACCACCGCCGACAAGCTGTGATTTAAACTCGTTGATATTAAAACTCATATTCGTGTTCTCCTTTTAATAATCTTATTTATTATGTAAGCGCGCCGACTATCTCTTCAAATTCTACACCGCTCCTAGTAGCCACAAACGTGAGTTCGATGACGTTGATGGATCGTGCAGGCTTGATAAAGATATTTGCTCTGAATTTGTTCTGATCAATTACTGTAGGAGTATTTACGGTAGCATCAGAAACCACTCTGAAATCGATGATTCCTCTTCTACCTTGGATATCTCTCAGGAACGGCTCAACAATGTTTCTGAACTGTGTCTGAGTGAATTCATCATTCAATTCAAACAAGAAAGATTGAGCTGCATTAGCAATAGCCTTCTCAACAGCAATGAACAATCTTCGAACATTGAGTCTATCGAAAGCACTAGTCGAACCAAGACCAGTCTTATCACCAAAGAGGACAATCCCTTGACCAACCTGTGACATTACAGGGTTAATATCTGCGCTGTAAAGTTGATCTCTCTGAGCCTTATTTGGATTGAAAGCAAGCTTGATAACATTTTTCACAACGCCCTTTCTAAATCCAGCCGGAGACTCATAAGGTTCTACCCTAGATGAAAGTCCAGCCATGTCGCCGTTGAGAGGTACATATCGGTACTTGTCATTGTACTTGTCGTATCTGTACTTGTAACCAGAATCCATGAACCAGTAAGAAGAACTCTGTAGCTTATTGCGATATGCAATAGTATTTGTCATCTTAGCATTGGTTCTTAATTCATCAACAACTGCTTCTTTCGATGGAGAAAGGAATGCCACACAGTCTTTTCTGTAATCAGCAATATTACTAATGATGTAATTTGCCAGATTAGCACTGTTATCGCCTTTACCTTGAAGAACAAAGGAAATATCGATCTCATTAGAGTTCTTGAATAGGTCGTAACCACCAGCAAGAGCGGCAAGAGATGTTGCTGCCTCTGTGGTTCCATCAGTACCACCTTCAAGAAGTTCATATACAGATGCCGTTTGAGCTTCAAAGTGAACAGTATTTGCAACCTTCACCCAAGAAGAGAAGTTATCAATCACATCTTTATAGTAGTTTGTTCTACCATCAGGAAGTGTTGCAGTCGGTGATGTAGATACGTTCTCATAAATTTCTACTGCCGATCCAAGATTACCAGTAACACTACCAGTAGAATCGATTACTGCAACGTGGTAATTACCAGTATCTGGAGCCTTACCAAACAGATTCGAATGCTTCCACTTAACTGAAAGAGACAGGCTGTTAGGTTCGGTTTCTGCAAGTGTGTAATTACCACTCGTTGTGAATGTATATGTGTAATATCCATCAACAATATTCGTGTTTGCAGTTGGGTCTAAATCAATCTCGTTTGCTTCTCGAGTTACAGTAGAAATGGACAGTTCTTGATAGCCTACTGAATCATTACCGATTACAAGAGTATCACCTGGCATGCCAGTAACATCATAGAAATCAGTATTACTAGATGTGGTAAACTGGAAAGAGTTGGTATTAAATGCAAAAGTTTGATCTGTGGGTGCAACGATTGAACCAGAAACCGCGCGGGTATCCGTTGCAAAAGGGTTAGAAGCAGGAATATCACCAACACCAAAGAGTGCTGCCTCATAGCTGCTATCTTTTACATACGAAATTTCAATACCATTCGCAAGAGCACCTGCATATAGACCTTCAAATGCACCATATGTTGTATTAGCAATATCAACACTACCTACGGAACCTGGTGTCTGACCGGCAATGTAACCGGGGGCAGCAGTGTTAGCGTAAGCAGTTGCAGAAGTATGCAGTACAACGTCGGATGCATCTGCTGTTTCAGCTCCATTATCTACACGTGCAACCCATAGGGCATTTGCATATGACAGATAATCTGCTGCAACAAAGAATGTCTCATAATTGTCATCGGTAGGCTTACCGAAGCGATTTACAAGATCATTTTCCGATGAACATAGAATTGGTTCGTTAATAGGACCCCATCTAAATACACCGGCAACAGCGGCAGGTGGTGTTGCGATGGCTGGTACCGCGGCCGATGCGTCCACTTCTCGAACGATTACGGAAGGACTTACGGAAAAAGCCATATTTTTCTCCTTTAATTATTATCGTATTTTAAAAAATTTTCAGATATCTTCACTAACTATATTTATAAAATACCGGACTTACAGGATTTGCCAACCTTCCCGGGCATCTTGCCACACGGACATCTCATCATCACTTCCATCGTCAATAAAACCAAAGGGTAAAAGATCTTGTTCAATTTGCTCTTCCGTTCTTTCCCTTAATTTCATAAGGGTGTTTATATCAGTCATCTCTTTGAAGTAGTTCTGATCTGATAGCCATGCGAATAAAACCAAATTCATAACCAAATCATCATGAGCGCCGGATTCGGCTTCATATGAGGATCCTTTTTTCGAAAATCGGGACAATTCCTGTATTGTGTTAAAATCTCGTAAAAGCAATTGGTCTTGTTCGATCAACATCTTTAAGATCGTACAGCCAATTGATTTCACACTTTTTGTTGTTCTCACACCATTATCAACTTTCTTCCCAAAACCACTTGATATTCTCTTTCCTGTTCTTCCTGCGTTCTCTGTATACAAGAAATTCTCATACCCATAATCCATAGTAAGAACATCAGAAACTTGCTCACCAATGTCGTTGATTTCTATAAGTAATGCAGCTTCATTATAGAGTAAGCCTACCCTATATATAACTGAGGCAAAATCAACAGGCCCGATCAGATTATCCCTGTAAGTACAAACCTGTTGGTAGGGCATTTCAGTGATATCAATAATATTAAATGTAGAATAATCAAGACCTTTACCTCTTGATACATCCACAGTCATTACATAAGTGTGGCCTTCTTCGGCTTTAATATACTGGTAAAGGCCTTCATTTTCTGCAATAGGTCTAGAGTATGCCAGATTTTTTAGTTTTGAACCATCAATCAGGGTACCAGAACTACCAAGAAATTCACAGCAATACTCTTGTCTAAATTTTTGTTCGTCAAAATCTAAGGCTTCGAGGGTTTCTTGTCTCCATTTTTCATCACGACCTGGAACATCATCCCACATTACCTTGGTAAATTCATAACCGTTTGTACCCTCTTCAGCACCCTTACAGGTTTTCCAAAAATGGTTCAGACCATTGGGAGTAGAGGTCATCATCAGCTTTGTTGACTCACCAGATGAAATTGTAGGATAGACCGATGCGAAGAAATCATCGTAGCCTTCGATAAACGCGACCTCATCAAGGTAAAGGAATGAAATAGATTTACCTCTAATGGCACTTGATGAAGTCGTTCCTGCGTATATCTTACAGCCATTTTCTAATGAGATACTACCTTTATTCCATTCTTCAACGCCTTGTTGCATCCATTTGGGCAATGCTTCATATGCCAATTGCACACGGCTCAATACTTCTCTGGCAGAATCACCTTTATTTGCGAGAATGGCTACTGTTTTATATTCATTAAAAAGGATATAATGAAGAATCACTGCGACTGCTGTAGTTGTCTTACCTGACTGACGCGCAGTGAGGACTGCCAATCTTCTATGGTCAGTAATTTTATTGACGATTTCTTCCTGATAATCATATAGGTCAAAGGGGACTAGCCCCTTATCAACATGAACAATTTTGATATATTTACAAAAATATACAGGGTCGTTCATACACCTCATATATTCTTTTAGATTCTCGGGTGTAAATTCTATCTGCTCACCAATCTTTTTGAGATTGGTATTGCCCAGATAACCAGTTATCATTCGCTTCCATCCTTCAACATCTTAAGAAGATCTGCCGTTGAAACGATTAGATTGTTATTTGTCACCTGATTTTTACTTGGGTTAGCTTCTTCCCTTGCATATCTTTTCTTGGTAGACATTTCGACATAATCTTTATTTGCATCGAGTAACGTCTTCATAAGAGTTGATACGACTTCGAATGCTCTGGGTGATTCGGATTGTTTCGCAATCTCTACCATTTCTTTTACCGAATCATCACCGAGATTGATAATATTTTCGATATTCCTTTTTGCAAGTTCAATATCTGCTAGATTTTCCTCGGCCTCTTGTGTTACGGCCGGCAGACGGTCTTCGCCATCAAAGGAATTTGCGGGTAGTGTTTCTTGTACTGGAGCAGGTTGATTTACCACTTCTAATTCAGATTTGATTTCGTCAAGATCCCTAATACCAAGTGTCTCAGCAATTTTATCTTTCTTTGGCATTTTCTCTTATCTCCTTCTGGCAGACTCTTTTTCTTAGATCGCTAGTAGAAAACCGATGATCTCTTTTATTAAAGAATAATTCGATATTTCTGCTTTGACATATTTCTTTGCCAGTGAATTCTAAATTACGATATTCATCACCAAGAATACGAACATCAATGTGGTACATTTCAAGTATGTCTTTCAGATCCAATTCAGTTTCATAAGGAATAATTTCGTCCACATATTGCACGGATTTCAGCTGTGTATACCTTTCAACCAATGTCTGAATTGGTGCGTTCTTTTCCAGTCTATCTAGTGAAGGATCAACCTGGAGGCCACATATCAGATAATCACATTGAGATTTAGCATCCCGTAACATTTGTATGTGACCTGCATGCAGTAGATCAAATGTAGAACAAGTAAAACCTATTTTCATAATATAACTCCATCATTTAAGAACCATCATCAAGTGTGACTATGTAATCCCAGTTATCATCAAAGTCGATCAGACTATAATCTACTGTATTGCTTAGTATCGTTGTGGGTTGACCATCAGAGGTCATGCCCGGCTGAATTGTGATTTGACCATCGGGTCCTTTTGATTCGGGTGGATCCATAGAGGTCCATTCGCGAATATCCACAAATTTGATAATCTTCTTTTCTCTCTCTGGGCCAAAGAACCATGCCTTCATTGTAAAATTAAGTGTGTAAAGGATACTGCGTCTTTCTGTAAAATCTGCTTCGTATAACTCTTCAGTATCTACACTATTTAGTATCAGAGGCACATCGATTGGCTCAATTCCATCGATCAATCTTACCGTACTCGTAAATTCTGGATTAAAGAACGGAAGAATCTGCTCTAGTAATTTTACTGCATCTTCGTTATATTTGGCCATTATATAGAGTGAGAAATCTAAATTATACGGAGTGCCAGCATAGATGAAATTACGAGCCCCCGTAGACTCGTCTTTGGTGATCTTTCTTATCTTTCTCGTGGGTGAAATCTTTCTATCAGGATCATACGCCATAGATGTGAGTTCAAATGACATTCTAGGTAAAGTGATGCCTGATTTATTTGCGAATTCTGGGTCTTGTTCAAGTCTGGCCAAAATCTTTTGAAATGGTGCGTATGAGATAGGCACCACCATACGCTGAATTGGAGTGCCTTGAAGATTCTGCCTTTCAATGGTCAACTGATTAAAATATGTACCAAAGAGAGCTACATATTTTCTGGTCGTTGAATTGTAAAAATAATTTGCGATTGCCATTTAAGAATCCTGTATCTCAATGACCTCACTGAAGGGATCGATTTCAGTAAAGTCAATGATTGAATCACCCTCTCTTTCATAGAAAAGGTTTCTTGCAATCGGATCGGTGTTGGCCAATCCAACGAGAGTCGATGCGTTGTTTGCCCCGACAGTAGTATATGTATCAGTAATAATGTCATCAAAATAAGCGTCAATATTGTCTCGGCCGGTTCTGAAGATCTGATTGCTGTATTCGATCAATTCACACACGATATCGAATACCTGTAAGGCACCGGTCTGATAGAATACACTTTCATGTTCGACGTTTTTGATTTCGAACATTTTACTATTCAATGGGAAGAATATGAGATCGCCTTCTCGAGGTCTTACAATGGTATTCTCTTCACGGGTAACATATTTTTCAAATGTCCGATTGGCCACACTCAGGGTCATTTGATCACGAATTTGAATACCAAACTTAGATAAGAAATCACCCTCACCTTCGAAACCTTCCACATTCTTGACGTAGGATTCAAATTCGAAAACCTGATCATAAATGGGTGTGTCGTCTTCGTTGAATACAGAATCCCGAGAGCCTATAGTTCTGCTGATATACAGAACATCGACTCCATACATTTTAATTGATTCGATTACTAGATCATCAATTAAATTCTGTTCATTGAAGTTATCATAGTTTCTGAAGAATACATTGGTGGCCATGATTTACCCAATAAAGTTATAGGTCAGGGGCTGTAGACTTGTGGTTGCTTCTTCTTCCATTCTTTGTCTATCTTCTCTCGCCTCTGCTAGAATTTGTTCTCCGTTAAAGGATACTCCACCCACAAGCTGCATGCCTGTGAATTTAGTAAGATTAAGCCCCCACTGTTCTCTCACAAGGGTTGCTGCATAATTTTGGAGCCATCGATCACCCCAAACATCTGGGAATGAATTGGGATCAATGATATCATAAGCTTCAATAACTACATAATCACCTACTACCAAATGATCTTGCTCTACATCGATGAACAGTCTATTTACGTGCTTATTATAACGAATTAATGGTCTACCCACCAGAATCTCTTGCAGAAATTCAAGGTGTTGCATTGTCATATAATAATGCTGAACATTATAGCCGGTAATGTCTTCCAAATTATTCAGTACAAATTGATATTGTACATTGAACATTCCAGCACCGGTAGATATTGACGATGATAGGTCGAACACCTTTGAAATACCAAGCAAACCCTGGGGCAAGGTAATGTATCCATTATCTTTATCTGCTTGTGTGATTTGATGTTTCAGGTAAACTAATTGGCTTCCATTATAATGGTAATCTCGCCAATAGGAAATTGCTTCATCAACTCGATCTTCTACCTGTTCTTCAGACACGTTAATTTCGATGACAGGAGCACCGAGCTTTCTCATCGTATAATCTATGAATTCTTGTCTTGAGGTAGGCTGTGGCATGTTTTCTTTTCTCTAATCGAAAATGTTTATCTCTATATTTATATGTCGTAGGTGTCTGCAATTTCTTCTGGTACTGGATACACTTTTCGTAAAACCGTTGGATCTGAGGTCACCTCATACCGATCTGGTGTATGCTCTTCCACACTTACAATCATATTCAAAAAAGTATCCTGAAATTGGTCGCGGACAAAATTTTCTTCAAAATCATTATGATCTTGAGTGTCCCAAAGTGTAATCAGTTGATAAAAGTTTTTTCCGTTAACATCCCCTTCATATGCTTTAACATGAATTTTAAGGGATCTAGTACCTATTTTATTTGCCATATCTATTAACCTAAACCTGTGGGGAGGAGCCAACACTTGCGTTAAGATCTATATCCACCGAATTGGACGTTGCCGTAAATGTACCGCCCACTGAATCTATAAGTCTTATTGTTAATTCAACATCACTTGCATCGACGGCTGTACTATTATTACCTAAATTAGGATTGGCCTTGGCCATCCATCCAAATTCCCGCGCGCCGGGGGTAGTCGGAACACTATAGTAAGTATTTGTTGAAAATCCATCGTTAGTAGGCAAAGGTCCAAATGCCCCTCCCGAGTAACACGTTCCAATACAAGAATGTGAGGAAACATTATATTTAACATCAAGAGACGTAATATTACTTAAACCGGTGTAATCAACGTAATCAGTAATAATAATAGCCTGTGTTTGTGATCCACCTCTATGTGATTCAATTTTTATTCTGTTATTACTAGGCTCATGATCAATTTGAAAGGTTATATAAGCTTCAACAAAACCGGCAGATCCGGATTCGCTCTGAAAGCCGCCAGTAATAGAAAAAGAAGAGTCCATACTTGCGGTAGGCTGTGATGTATCGTTAATCGTGCAATTACCAGAGGTCCCATTTATTGATGTACTATTTGGTCCTGCAGTACCATACACAAACAATTTGAAGACTTCAGCTCCTTCAGTTGTTGCATCGGCATACGGGTAAACAGTAACTGTCGCGGTATTGTTGTTTACCGTAACAGTACCAGATACAGTTGCACTATTAAAATCATCGGCAGCCAGCCCAGATCCAGTAAGTGGTGGTGCGGTGCCACTCGTGGTTTGGATCTGCCAAGTCAAAGAAGTGCCATTGGGAACATTAACACAAGTAATATCAAAATCACCAGATGATCCTTCGTCAATACTACTAGGACCAGAAACAGAGCTGATAGAAGGTGTTTGAGACGTATCGAATATCGTAACAGTATGAGAAGTTTCACTTACCGATGCGCCACCAGACGATGTGCCGGATACCGTAAATGTAAATGTCTCATCACCTTCTGTGGTAAAATCTTCATCAACAACAATTGTCATTGTACAAGAACCACCACTTATTGCTGAAGTGGTCCCTGAACTTGCTGAAAAGTCGGCCGCAGATGTACTACCATGATTGATTATCCAATTAAGGGTGTCTCCCTCATCGAATCCAGCGGTGGTAATCGTCCAAGTCCTCGAATTCAAATTTGTTTCATTAGCTTGAGTCGGTGTACTCGAAATACTAATAGATGGCTCTGTGGAGGTATCTGTGATAGTAATTGTGCCCGTAGTAGCACTTACAGAAACATTTACCGATCCATCATTCGGATGTGCTACAGTACCAGATGCTGTGAGAGTAAACGTTTCATCGCCTTCTGTGGTTTCATCCTGGTCTATATCAATTTGAAAAGATCCAGCATTATTATTAACTGTAAATGTTCCAAACTGCCCATTACCACCAAAATCACCCACGACCGTAGTGCCATGATTCACATCCCAATCGAGAGTGGTGCCGTTAGGAATATTCTCCGTTGTAACGTTATATGTAAAGTAGTTACCCGTTCCTGCCTCTGTAATAGTGGTGGGGCCTGTAACACTTACAATTCTTGGTGTTTTATCAACGATCGTAACTAAAATAGTCTGTGCGTTAATGCTAGGAGTAACCGGATCTGTTACAGTAACTCTAAACGTTTCACTACCTTCATTCGCAACAGTATCTGCTCTAATAGGAACATTAAAGTTTCCTGTGCCCGAACCAGACGAGGTGTTAACTGTCACTGTGCTGCTTGTAGTATCAAAATCTTGTGCAATTGTACTTACGTGCGAAACGGCCCAGTTGAATACTTTATTACCGTCTGGATAGTCGAGTGTATCTACGATAACATTAAGATTAGTCCCCTCTTCGACTGATGATGAAGAAACACTCAATCCATCGATTCTCGGTGAAGAAGCATCAACAATGTATTGAGATCCAGTCGTTTTAGAAACAGCTGTTGCACTGACTGTACCCGAAACAGTAATTGTATATTCTTCTGTTCCTTCATTTGTTGCGTCTGAAGCAATTGGAACATTAAACGAGCCACTATTTGAAGTAATCGTAACTGTACCGAAGCTTGTCGTAAAATCTGCCGATGTTGTGCCTATATGATTAACTGCCCAGTTAAGTGAAGTGCTATCAGGAATAGCAGAGGTTACAACATCAAAAGTTCTCGTGTTTCCTTCTACAGTTGACGTTGCACCTCCCTGGGGCGTAACACTAATAATAGTTGGTGTTGCCGGCGTCTGTGAGGTGTCATTGATCGTGATATATGATGATGTAACAGTAGATCCGGTACCTGAATATGTGACACGAACACGAAATTGTTCAAACCCTTCTGTCGTTAAATCAGCCGCGGCACCTACTGTAAATTGTGCAGAGTTACTTGTAACAGTTGTAGTACCAGAAGTAGCAGTACTAAAATCATTATTTGGAGTAATTGTTGCAGCAGGGTATGCATTACCTCCAACCACAACCTCCCAACTGATAGAGGTACCATCAGAAATATTAGATGTTGCTACGGTAAATGTAACAGAGTTGCCTTCATTGACCGTTGTGGTAGAAGGCGTTATTGAAGAAATAGCACCTGTATCCGGTGCGGGTGGTGACACGGGGCCACTACCACCGGTATAGTTATAATTATTACCGTAAGTTAAATGTAAACCAGAATGGGGTAATGGCATTATAATTCCTTACTTATTGTGTACAACATAATCATCGACGATATATGTGTCATTACCATCGGTGTCTGAATCTGGGCCTGTAACATCCAAAGAGTAAACAATACAAAGCCTTCTCTCTGACGTTACAGACGTTAGTTCTTCCTCATAATATTCTCCGGTATCAGAATTGTACTTTATAAGAATATCTCCAACCTCTAAGTTCGTAATACTTAAATTTGGATGCATAGATCGAGCTATTTCTCCATCAAATGCCTTCCAACCATCGGTGGTCAAAAATGGATGTGCTCCAGTTACAAAATTATCAGAGCCATTAAATCCATGAAGAGTTCCATGACCTTCGTGCTGTCTAAAATCTAAGATCCTATTTACAACACCATCCTGGCCCTTGACGTATCGGGGAATGGTTGTATCTGCATGATACGTTGTATAACCATCCTCTAGAGCTATCTTCTCTAGGAAATTACCGGATTCATCAACCATTGTAAGTAAAGAGGTTCCTATGAAACAAGTAGATTCAGCAGTAGCATATGCTGTAGCAGAGAATGTTGCAGCAAGAGCATCATGATAGCCAGATGCCCTTATATAAAATTCAAATGTTGGATTCTGAGTATCGCTATCAGTACCCACACCACCAACATCCGCACTGGCAGAAAAAGCAACATTCAATCCACCAGCATTTGCTGTGATATATCCCGTATCTGTACCACCACCAACCTGTTTTACTCTATATGCAGTAGGTGTAATACCAGTAGGGCCTCCCCATGCTACATTAGGATTCGTTGATGTGTTAAGTGTGCTCCCGGTCCCTGATGTATTATAGAAAGTAGCGGTTGTGACATTTGTGCCCGTTTCTCTATATACTCTTATATAAACTGGATGTGATTGCCCCGACGGCGTATTAATTACAAACTTACCACTTGCCACCGCGGATGCGAAGCCTCCGTTACCAACTGTTTCATCTGCTCTAATGTAAGCTACATCTCCGGTACTGGTTGTGGCTCCGGAGACACTAGAGCGACCATAAAATGTTCCAGCAGGATATGTTAATGCTTGGGAATCAAATGGAACAGCAGAACATCTAATCTTTGTAGAGTCAAGACAAATACCAGATACGTGCCAATATCTCCAATTACTCCAATCGGGTTCTGTGCTACGATCCCAATAAATATTCATTGCATTGGTTTCGGAAGAAGAAAATGTAAGATTTTTTAAGGAAGGGCTTGCGTCTTGAGACATTCTATCGATTAAAATGTGAGCAATAGCACCCTGTGTACCATTAATAAAATAAAATGTTGTGTCTTCGGCAAGCCAAGTTAGATGTTCTGGCTTGCGCCCCGTTGCTACTCCCCCATAGGAAAAACTTAAGGCTATGACACCATTAGTACCACCGCCTCCTGTAATAGTCAGAGAATTCGGCCAGGCCTCATTAGTTGATACGCCGTATGTACTATTGGTGGTATCGGTAATACTTTCCAGATATGGTGAGGTAAAATATCTACCTACGACTCTGGTGTTTGCTACTTTAATCTCGCTCACTGCACTATACCTTAATTATCGTAGCCAACTGCTGCCGCTCTCACGACAGTATTACTCCAGCACCACATAGAAATGTGCCAATATCTGTGATCAGACCAAGTTGGTTCAGTATCTTCAGCCCAGTTTACGTTAGCAGAAAAGGAAGGGGTGTAACCACTTGTATTTCTATCAAGCAGTAGAATAGAATTCCTACCTTGACCTTTATTACTTTCAGAAAAAGTTACGTTAGAAGTCATGGTAAGTGTCATCACCGGCTTTGTGAAATTTAATACGCTACTGACTGCCGTGACTGTAGGGTAAAATGATGTGTAATTACCAGATGCTCCGACAAGGTTTGTCAATACCCGCGAGTTATCTATGACTGTGGTTGAAGCTACTTTAATTGCCATCTTCGTCTCCTTGGACTATTAGCATTAATTTTATTTATTTTTAACTATAGGCTCGAGCCCAGGCATATGCCTGTATTTTAAATGTTACTAGATGAGTATCTGCATATCCGTCAGATCTTAGCCAAATTTGTATATCTCTCGTATCGACATCTTCCTGGATATCAGCACCACCTGTTATAGAAACACTTGCACCCACGGTCACCTCTTGGCTAGAACCGACCGTTGATAAATCTAACCATGATCCTGCATCACCATCCTGTACAAATTGAACTGCATTCGGTCTTACATTATTTGTGTATATTGTTTGTCCGGTAGAAGGAGTAAAAGGTAAAGTCTGTGGATCACCAGCCGGATTATACCATGCAGAGAAACCGGTATTTTGTCTACCACTAAGACCTTGAACTCTTACTTGAAATATATCACCAAACACATGAAAAACTTGTAAAGCAATACTAGAAGATGAAGAAACAACACCGCTGTCTTCAGCATCCTCTCTTACCTTTGCAGTCAATCCGGCTGCAGCCTGCCTTGCAAGAATACTTACACCCGAACCACTAGTAGGTATAGGATCAAGAGGTGCGGCTACTGGACCGGGGCTCATCACTCCTGCTAAAATTAAATGTGTATGATTTAAGCTCATTAATTAAATCCCCCCGTGCCCGTACCATCTCCAGCCTGGTATATACTTAAAGCGTCAGGTATGCTAACACCTGAGCCGGTAATAGGCATTGAACCAGTTGCAACAAAAGTCCCCTGATCACATACCATAGTAATTTTTAAATGTGGTGCGAAATTTGGATCAAGTGGGCTCGGAAAACCCGCGTAAGAATAACCCAGAGTACCTGGTATATTGTTATTGATATCGCGCGATCTACCTTGTCCTTGCCACAAGAGATAAACCCCCGCGGTGCTACCAAGTAGATTATAATCTACACCAGAATCGTGAATTCCAGTCGTTCGCAAGTCACCCGTTTGTAAAGTAGATGGGTCTGCTGGGGTGCAGTTAAATGTTAGGCTGTCACCGGTGGTAATGCCCTGAATTTCTACATTATATTGAATATCAAGAGCTGTAATGTTAGTGATACCAGAATAATTTACATATGTTGTTATATTCGTACTTTGGGGGATGGTGTCGGTACTTCGGCCCCCTGTCCATCTAATTGCAATTCGATTATCATTCGGTTCGTGCAAAAACCTAATTGCAACGAAAGCTGTGGGGGTGGTTCCAAATCCAGTATCTTCGATTTGTGTTAATCTATTAAGCCATTCATTCGGTACACTAATATTGGTAGACATTTCTGCCGTACCGCCACCACCACCACTCACATCACCGAAACCTCCTGCGGCCGCAGTAATTCTATCGGAAGATGCAGTAAATACCACTTGCCAATATTGGTAATCACTCCAAGTTGGTTCTTGTCCATTATCAGTAGTCCAAATAATTCCACCACTAACGTTTGCAAAACTTAATGTGTGAAGATCAGCCGACCTATTCAATAATAACATCGAAATTCTGGTATCGTCTGCTGATGTTGGTATATTTGTAGCGGTGAAGGTAAGATTTTCTGTCATGTCACAAGACATTACCGGAAAATCAAAATTGATTGTATTTGTAATTTGGGTTACAGTAGGCGAAAGATCAGAATAAACCCCATCAGCTCCAGTGATATTTTGCAGCCGACGATTATTATCTATTACAACATCTGTTCCTATTTCATGTGCCATAGATACTAAACCTTTTAATCATTCGCCTGCAAATTACATATCATTAAAAATTCATTAGATGCAAGAATACTATCTTCATTGTCATCCGATGCTATCTCTATTCTCATTCGAAGCTCAGTGTCCTCCAGAAGGGATCCAGCATCAGTCTCTTCGATACACCAGGTGCGATTTTCGGCTAATGAATACCATGGGCCAAGTTGGCCTAGGGTAGATGTATTATCTAAGCTAGTGCCCTGGGCAAAACCAAGAGTGCCATCGGGATGAGTGGAATTTTGAAGGATTGTTGCTCTGATATAATAAGTTTGTGTGGGAGTTACACTACACCAACGGCTTGGAGCTCCTGCTGTTTGAGTAAATATATTACCAGAAGACAATTCTCCTTCTACATTATTCATCTTAAGTTCGCCGTTAGATAGGAATGAAAATCCTGCTCTGGCTAAACCCGCGGATTCTGGATTAATACCAGTTGGTGCCGTTCGCAGCCCGTTGCCAAGATCAATTATTTCTGGAGCACCAGGACTAGTAGAACCACCTTCTTGGACGTCATAACCGGTTGCCGAGGCTCGAACAACTGTTCCACTCCAGCATACTAGTGCAACAGTCCAATATCTACGAGTAGCCCAATCTGGTTCAGCATCAGATTGCCACTGAAAGGTAGTAGATTCAAAATTAAATATCGGCGTGTATAAATCAGCACTAGTGTCTATATTTACGATTGTTGTTTTCCCAGCCCCAAGTGCAAAGAAAGTAAAAGTTCTGTTTGCTGAGAGGGTAACATTATTGAATGGATTATTGAAGTTGATTTGAGTACCGGTCAGATCAGTTACATTAGGCTGAAAATTATCGTACTTTCCATTAGCGCCTTGAATATCTACAAGGGCACGACCGTTACTGATTACTTCTATTTCACCGATTTCGATAGCCATCTTCGTCTCCTTGGACTATTAGCTTTTCTTTTATTTATAATCGAGTAATATCACTCTCAACACATTCTGTGCCGTATTGTATCTCTATTATCTTTACGTTTTCGTCTGTGTTGTTTTCAAGTCTATGCCAATAACCAAGGGGTATAGTGATTTCTTCGTGAGCGTCAAGTTGTTTCATTTTTAAATTCGATGGTTCATAGCCTGTATATACGGTTGCTGAACCTTCTATACACATCCAATATTCATGACGATGAAAATGTTTCTGAAGGCTTAATTTTCGGCCAGGGTAGACAGTTAGTTCCTTGACCTTTGTTTTACTGTCCACCTCATAGAGAACTCTGTAATGTCCCCATGCTCGTGGCCACTTCTCGTCTTTCCAATCACCCCAACTCGATAAAATCCAGCTTGAACTATTTGCCTTATCATTACCACCGACACCAAAATAAAATTCGATTGAACCAGAAATATTTAATGACTTCTCTGGTATATTAGTTGAGGTACGGTCTCCCCCGTTAGCAAAGATTAGGTGAGCTTTAGGGTATCGGTTTCTTACTTGAGTAATTGCATCTTTTGCGCTATTATCAGAATCATCAAAAGTGATTACATCGTCTACACATTTTAAATTACTGACTATTGCTGATCTCTCTTCGATCGGCATGAATTCCTTTCCCTTCTTTCTTTGTAACCAAGAATCCGAATTCAAACCTACTATTAGCACATCACCCAAAAGTCTTGCATTATTTAAATATCGTATATGACCACTGTGAATTGGATCGAAACCACCAGTTGCTATTACCACTTTCTGAATTCTTTTCAATTCAGAAACTCCTCAATGTCGTCAAGATATTCTTCATCGTGATGCATCAAGTACTCCCAAACAAAATTAACACTCTTACCAGGGTCTTGAGGTTTGAGATGTTCACAAGATTCAACTAGACTCGGGTGTATCCACCAGTCTTCATAGGGGCTTCTAGGTCCAAGTCCAGCATCAGGTACAAGTAGAACATAGCCTTTTTCAGACAGGTATTTACGACTGAACTCTCTTATATCTGGCCTTGTTTTTCTTACCTCTGGGTCTAATTTTATCCACCTATAATGGTCATGCTCAATGGTAATCACACCAAATTTGTATTGATCAAATGGTATTTTAAGAAGGGTGTCGTATGTTGCGTCATCAACATCAATCTGAAGATAATCAATTTGGTCATCTAAACAAAACTGTTTGAATAAAACTGAATAATCTATTCCGGTACTGTCAGCACATAAAACAGAGTTTTTTCTCTCTTCACTGAATTCCCTAGCAAAAGTCTGATTATTGTCAAGGGAGATACCTCGCCACCCAAATTTTTCTTCTAGCAAAGCAGTATTATTACCTACATGAGGGTGACCACTACCCAGCTCTACATAAGATCCATTTTTCTTACCATTTAATACTGTTAATACGAATAGATCTTGTAAAGAGGAAGAATAGTTTCTTTCTACATTTTCTAAGCCAGGAAATTTAAATCGAGCTCTTTTAAAATCTTGTTTCTTATAATACAAGAATTCGGGAACACCTATTTCGCGCATTTGTAATTCAAGTGCCTTATGAGCGTAGAAGGGTCCTTTTTTCATGCGATATCTAAAATTAAATAGCATTTCCTTGGCAGGTTGACCACCCTTCCATTTCCAATCAGAGTAGGCCTTATAGTAATAGAACACCCATCTACCAGGATAGCCTATATCCGTGATAGGATCATCCGATGGTGTTGAAACCTTGAGGCCTATCTCAGCAAAGATACCCATATTTCTCCAATCACCAAATTCTTCATATATCTTACACATCAACCAATATGCTTCTGGCCGGGATGGATCTAACATGACTGCGTGTTGCAGTGATGCCAAAACACTGTTTTTTCGATCTCCTTGTCTATGATAACATTCGGACATATAGACCATACAACGATACTGTAAATCTACATTATTTTCTTCAATATCTGCTGCTCTTAGATAAAGAGAAATTGCCATTGCTCCTTGTTCTAGCCGATCATATTCCCTGGCAAGATGATACATTTTTGTGGTGTTTTTGGGATCGAATCCTAATTCTGTTACCAAATCACGAAGACGTTGTTCACTCATATTATTATCCCTTCACCAAAAAATCAAAAAAGTCTTGGACATTCATTTTTAAAATGTAAACCCCATTATCTTGAAAGCCATAGGAAATCAGAGCATGATCACCATGGAAACACAACCCTGTGGCAAATTCAATACAGTATTCCAAGCCTCTCGAATGATCTTTTTGAGTACCATGAAATGTAAAACTATCGGTGTGGTGAATCACATTCCAATCATCATCCCATACGATACACCTATGCATGTAATGACCGTCTTTTCTACCATGAACATCTTTGGTCAAATCTACCTCGTGTGTGATTGCCATTCTCTTATCTGGGGCAATTTGAACCACCTGTGTTCCACCCCTCACATCACGCCAAATAGGATATCTTTTGTTTGGATCATGTACAACCTGCTTGGTCTCACGGTTATTAATATCATATTCAACAACCTCTGTGGGGTTGGTCCACTTGACGAAATGCCAAGGTTTGTCTAGTACTGGCATCCAATTCTTTTCACAATATGAAAGATCGGGTGGTGGAGCAGGAATTGGATATCGGCCCAACTCTTGCCATATACCATCGACAAAATCAATCTCACACAATTCCATTCTTCCAGTGCCCTTATCGTCATAGCAGTCTCGACGAACACCGCATAGGAACAATCTATCTTCCCATTCAAAAAGACGAGCATCTTCCAAGCCTATAAAATTCCAAGTAGGTTTGGTATCGTAATTCATTTTTAATTTACAGACCTCCATTAGATTGAGGTCTTCGTCTAGTTCACAAATGATATTATTTGTACCTAGACTGATATCATTTTCTGGATGGATATATTGCAGTGGGCCCCAAACGTGAGGAAATTTGTGGCCTTCACTGTGGTGAAGTGTATAATTTACATGGCGAATGTTCATGAGAATTTTTCCGTTTCTATTGAAAATAGACGGATTCATAATTCCCGATTCACCAGTTAGTTCTTTAGGTAGGATAATTGGATGAATTGATGCACCCCTTTGAAGGGCGTAATAAACTAATCCATGCTTTCGCAAGTCATACATAGCAACTCCATAATAAAATATATTATATTATATCACGGCCAACCGTGAAAGTCAACCGTTATAACCAAGGTATGGCTTTTTCTTCCCTTGTGTTATTCAATCTCTTAATCAAGATTTTATTTATCATGTCAGTATCCGACTCTGTATGCCAAGACTGAGCCCACTCTATTAGCATCCCGGGTGTCAGTGAAGCATATTCAACAAAATCTGCCTGCAAAGTTTCTGCCGCACTTACACTTGTTGTACTCAGATATGAGGACTTATCGCCGTCTTCGGTTGTTAGAGTTTTTCTCCAAACAATCTGACAGACGGCGTCTTGCAATACAACATCTTCCGAGTTGGTTACGTCTTCAGTATAGAGCTCGAGGATCTCCCACGAATAGGTCATGAGTTTACTCCGTATTACTCAGGTGCGGGCTCTGAAGGGCTGTCATCTTCCACCGGATCTGCTTCTGCACCTGGTGTTGGTGTTGTATTCGCTTCAGGTGCCCAGGGTAAAGTAGCGTCCTTGATTGCTCTGCGATCGATTTCTTTGCGCATCTGCTCTTCGATATGTGCTGAATAAGTTGGTTCACTAGCAATGTAATCTTTAATCCATTGAAGCACAGTTTCTTCCGTCAATTCAGAGAAAGATACGAAAGATCCTGCAACCACATTCTCAGCAGTGAAAGGAGTTGCACCAGAATGGATGGCCGTGTCGCCATTTTCATCTGTGCCTTCCATTTCCCAATAGGTTTGGACAACTGCATCAGCAAGAGTTATTCCATCACTGTTTACCTGATCGCGCGTCTTAAGACCAGTTACCTTATATGTATAGGTTAATGCCATTATTTGTTCTCCGTAAAAATTAATTTATGAAATCTATTTATTAGTCTTCGGTTGCCCCGGCAAAATAGTCAAGAGACTTCAAATGAGAATATGCCTGAACAACATGGCTATCGGGTGAATCCATATCTAGCATAAAGACACATCTGTGGTCTAATCCTTCCGTTCCGATGTGCAGATCTGCTTCCATATCAGTAGGGTTTACTCCTGCAAAACCGACAGGTTTCTTTCCTTCCTCTCTAGCAGTCTTATCAGTCCAGATTGTAACTGATATAGTTGCCACATATCCTGACTTCCAATAAACCTCCGGGCCTTCTTGTATACCCCCATTGGTAAGGCCGGTGGGGTCAGACTCATCCGGTGGTGGTAATATGTCTTGCATTCTCTTTTGAACCTTAACATCGGTTACCACAAAATACGCATTGGGTGCACTAAGACCTGTGCCGGGAATTTCATATGATTGAATTAAAGCCATTATAGGTTCTCCATTTTTTGCATCATATTATATACCATTTCTTCGAGTTTGTCAATCTTTTCTTGTTGGCTATTTATAATCTCTTGTTGATCCTTATGAGCTTCGACAAGTAGACCGACCATCTTAGGATAGTCAAGTGCATACTCATCAATTTCTTCTGCGTATGATACAACCTCAGGTACAATTTCTTCTACTTCTTGAGCAATCATACCTAACTGACGGCCCTTATAGAGGTCATCGCGGTCATCAACTAAATCTTCAATTCTTTCGTAGTATACACCACGTAATTGTAATACTTTATCAAGAGCATTATCAATAGTAACAATATTCTTTTTCTTACGTCTGTCTGAGTAAGCAACAACGTTACCGTTACAATAGAGTGAACCATTAATACGTACACGATACCCGGAAACTGTTGAAGATGAAGCAAAGCCTGTACAGTTCCTAGCGCGGTTATGATAGTATACCCAACGTCCTAGATCCTGAATATAGTAACCACCACTCGAACTACCATCAAACATTATGTGAGGTCTATATGTTGAATCAGAGAATGCAAGACCTCTCCAACCACTTCTGCTTCCTAAGAAGTTCCAAGAACCATAAGATGTCTGTCGGTTAGGATAGATGTGAGCACCATTACCGTCAGAGTCGCTGGTGTACATACCACTATCTCGGTTTGTGTACATCCATGTATATTTGTAAGTATAACTAGAGCCACCATTAATCTGGAATCTTAGAGCACTACTGTTATAGTCATTAAAGAATCTAATACCTTGGTAGCTTGGGTTAGCTGCCATAGATATACCAGTGTGATACTGGAGTACTAAGTCAGGAAATGGGCTACCCCAACCACCCGATTCTTGGAAGCCGAATGAGTATGGTGAACTAGCTCTTGTAATACCAGAGTTTCCACCAGCGTATGGTGAGTTAATTCTGTTTGGAGTAAGCTGATTTACTCGAGTCGTACCTGCAAAATCACCATAGTAACTCGAGCCACCATCAATATCGTAGTAAATCCGACCATATACTCTGTTATAGAAGTAAGCGATCGCATTACCATTTTCTCTACCCATATATGCTACATTGGTAGCACTGCCGACAGTATTATCCATGATTCGTAGATAGCTGTTTGTATTATTGCTATTCGAATCAAGCCGCATAGTAATATCATTGTAAGAGTTAATCGATATACTATCAGCAAAGTTATTAGATGAGTTAGTAGATGCAATACCGTGATAGTTATAGCTATTCCAAGCACTGCTTCCGTTGTTCATCGAAATATAGGATATTCTGCGCAGTGCGGAACCTCTGGTACCGTAACCTTCCGCATAACCTCTATTCGTATTTGAACTAAAATAGCTCGTATTGGTAATTGTTACATTAGACCTAGAAGTACCGCCACCATTCCAATACCAACCATCACCGTTGTCACGATCATAGATGATATTTGCTCGGAATGTTCCAGCATAGGCATTACCATAAAGTTCTGTAGTACCAGAAACTGTTCGAACTGCCCAGCCTCCACCGCTGTGTAAAAGACCGAAGCCGGAACCATCGTAGTATACGTAACCACGACGACCTGTACCACTGCCCTGTGAACTATTATAACGATCGTAGAAAATAAGGCCACCAACATCACTTCTACCATCGATATGCCAATACACGTTGCCCGGGCTATAGAAGTGTCTGCCATTTGCCTGGCTATATAAGCCGCGACCTGAGGTTCTATTTCTCCACCAGCCGTAGTTATACCCTTCGTTAATGTCAATAACATTCATTCTTGACGTTGTGTCGAAGTCACCATAATAGCCGGTATTAGTTGTATTAGTAAATCTAGGTGCGTAAATCGTGCCGGCAGCAGAGCCATCGTTGACACCACCTACTACAATATTTCTCCACGATCTCCAGCTTGGCCAAGAGGAACGGAATCTCAATCCTTCAATGGGACCACCAACCATCTGCCAGCCATAACCAGATGTATTACTATTTCTATAGTGGAAGGCCTGAGCACCAACCCAGTGAGATGTACCCGAAGGTTGGTTAGGTGGATTACTCCAAGAATCAATAAAGCCAGAACCCCATGTTGCAACCTGGTTCATGTCGATACGACCCCAACCAAAGGCACCTGTCCAATAGTCGGTATTACTAGTTTGTCTCGGTCTTGCTCTGTAATAATAACCTGAATTTCTTGTATGCCCAGGCATGCCCATCATAGCCGATGTACGGTTATTCACACCATTAATATTCGAATCATTGAGACCTTCAGGGTTCAAGTAATAACCAGTGTTAGTCCAATCCGTATAGATAGTAGATGCCGTACCACCCGGATGAATTACACGAGAAGTACCCCAGCCAATATTTCGACCAATGTGAATGTTTGCCGTATCATAATACAAAAGGGATTCAACAGATCGACCTGAGTCATGAAGTGCAAATTCCCAGTATTCAGAACAGTTGGCCAAGATTCCAGCACGAATATCACCTGCCCAACTTCCACCGTCTCCAGTAAATCTATAGTTACGATCTGTTCGACCAATATTCAGAGCACCTGGCTGTAAATTACCGGTTGCATAGTTAGAGTTAGAAATCTCACCATAGACATACATCGCAAGGTCTTCATTTCCATCCCAGAAGTAACCGGTTGAATTTCTACTTCTAATTCGATTTACGTCGACCTGATTCATTATCGATGTAGAAGCAAAGTCACCATAGTAATTGGATGGATCATTACGATCTCTGAATCTTGTAGCGTCAATGTAGTTATTAATCAGAGTATTACCATCGCCTCTGATAATCATATTCCATTGACCATCGAGGCCGCCATCCATGAAGCGAATATCTTCACCACCCGAGGTAGCAATTCTTAAGTGGCCGTCGTTCGAGTCTCGTACCTGAATATAACCACGAAGGTTGTTCGTACCTGGTGCACGTAAGTTGATCTGTGCGCCGAACTCCATATTCAATGTGCCACGCATATTCATGGCATTAATTTGCGAGGTACTGGCTGGATCCATTCTATAGAAATCATTATCGCTATCTGCAAACCATGGAGCCTTGATTCCAGCACCAGTAAGGAATTCTACACCTGATGTAGCAATCTGTGTCCAAGGTGTCCAGTTCTGACAGCAATCTCTAAGAGATCTTACTAATAGAGGTGTTCTGTTCGTATTAATCCAGTCGGCTGCAATTTCAAATGCCTTTCCATTATTATTGAAAGACGCTGTAATGTCGTAAGTAAATGGATTGCCGGAACCTCCACTATAAGAAGAGTAAATTCCTAGACCTGTACCAACTACCTGACTTCTTCCACTGGGGTATGCGATGCCGCTGTGATCAAAGAAAAGTTGTCCGTATTGTGGACTCGGGAAAGACTTAATTTCATTAACATTAAGTCGATTGATTTGTGAAGTGCTAGCAGGGTCAACGTACCGACTACTAGGAGACGAAGTGTCTTCGAATCTATTAGCTCTTACATTACCATTTACATAAGTGTTTCCATCTACATGAAGCTTAAATCCTGAAGCGGCCGTGGAACCGGAACCACCAATTCTAAGATCACCGTTACTTTCCCATACTGAATGTGTTGCGTTGCCTCCAGTACCAAAGTAAATATTACTTCCGTCATAGTAATTAATGTAGGTATTGTAACCGGATCCAGAATCAAGGTGTAAATTACCGTTTGTAGTAGCAACAGAAGCAGTACCACTATTGATATAGCCGTTTCGGCCGTCGCCACCAACCGTTAAGTAAGCGCCCCAAGTAGCATTCGGCCCGTAGTAGGTTTGACCTCTGAAACGAGCAGATTGGGTTATGTTAGCAGGTTCAACATAATATCCAGTCGCATCACGATCTCTGAATCGATATGCATCAACATTATCGGCAGTAATATCATCTGCAAGAATGTCATTTGCTACGATGTTATCGACGAGTAAATTAGACTCAACATTACGCCGTTTAAGCATAATGCCACCGATCTGTCTAAGAGCACCACCGGAATTGTAGTTGATTAGAATTCGAATTCTTACCCAGTGTACACCACCACCGTCTGATCCATTGTATGGTGTGTGGCTGGTTGGAAGAGTTGTATGAGCTCTTTGTGTCTGCCAAGTAGTGTTCGTATAAATGCTACCACCAGCTACGAAGTATGTAGTACCTGTATTGCCTGCGATCGGTCTCTTATCTTTATCGAATCTTTCGATACCGTAGTATAGTCTACCACCAGATCCAGAAACGACTCTATGAGAAATTTCACCGTACAGATCTTCACCTGGCACAACTGGAATATAATCAGAATAGAATGTACGGTAATTAGATGTTTGGAGAACATAAGAACCGGCAAATGGTCCGTCACCTTTAACATATTCAGATGTCGTACCAGTTAAATTGTTTTCAGCTCCCCTCAAAACTCGAGTAACACGAGCCTCAAAATATGGTGTCATATCAAAGAGTACAAGATCCGCACCACCAGAACCATATGCTGGGTTCAACGATATATCTTCATTGCCACCATTTAGTAAAAAGTCTGGAGCACTAACATTACCTGTAAAGTGAGCACGTCCATCATCCAGATCAATAGAAGCTCTGAGATTACCATTACCAATAAAGACGATTTCATTCGGGTTTGAGGTACTGAAATATGAACGATATGGGTTGTTGTTTCCAGCCCAGAAAATACCCCAATCAGTTGCTGTCTGCCAAATCCAATGAGAATAATCTTGAGCACGATTGAAAATGTTATTGTTACCATCACCAGAGGTTTGGAATCCAACTCTTTCTATGATACCACCGACTCTCAATGCCTGATTTGTATTTCCTCTATCAAGATCCAGATAATAGGAGGTAGTAGATGGTGGATAGTAAATTGGAGCTCGCATTTGATTTGTTGCGAGAGCATAACCGTTTTCAATTGAGAATTGTGAACCGCCTGCATAATATAATATTGAACCGGCACCACGATACCATTGCTGTTGCCATTGATTATCAATGTCGTTATAGATGCCGTTTCGAGCGCCATCACCAGGTGTCATCCATACGAATTGACCTAGAAGAGATAGACCTCTCCAACCGTTTTTACCACCACCATTAATCTGAAGTGATCCATAATCACCACCAACATAGTCGATATAAATGCTTGTGTCATTATCGTACGCGGGATAAATTCGATTTGTTCTCAGTGTGTTGACTCGAGAAGTACCCGAAGGATCTACGAACCATGTAGTAGGCGATGTCGTGTCTCTAAAGATTGGTGATCGAATCTCATTATTAGCAAGGAAATAACCGTTTGCAGTTTCTGCTTGTACAACACCAGCATAGCGGAGATCGACATTAGAACCAAGATTAAATCTTGCCATCCATTGGTTATTAACATCGTCGTAAATACCAGAAGCCGATGCATTGTTGTGCATAAAGACAACACGGCCACCGATTGAGAATCCTTCGTAACCACCTCTAGCACCACCATCAACCATGAATGAACCATAGTTTCCAGTGGGTTCTCTAAGCTGTACAGCATTACCATCAAGAGTAATTGTATTGAGTCTTGAATCACCGTCTGGATTGACGTACCAAGAAGAGCTTGTCCAGTCATAGAAAATAGGAGCACGGAATGAACCCGAGGCAACAACATAGGTGCCGTCTCTTGGTCCTTTCATTGCCCATGAACCAATGGCAGAACCATTGTGGCCCCATAGACCCCATTCACCGTTATTGATCTGACTTAAGCCCGTCCATGTATTTCCATCACCACCAACAATACTTGTAGCTCCACCTCTATAACCAAGAGACATGCCGTAAGCAGACATTGAACCTGTCGTGCTGTTATGCTCTGCAAAGAAGATCCTTGAAGAACCTTCCCCACTTCCGTCAGTATTACCTTCAATTGAAAGGTAACGGCCTTTGGTATTTGTTCCATTTCCTGGTATACCGAAATTGATACCGTTCATCCGCGAGAATGTATGAGGGTCTACCCAATAATCGGTATCATTACTATCGTAGTATCGAGCAAACGATGCAGTCTCATTACCACCATAACCAGCAATATTACCATCGAAACTTACTGGTTGGTTAAAGTAGAATGCTGGCCTATCTGTTTGGAAGTGAAGATAACTAGCGTTCATTGAACCAAAATCGAGGTAGCCGGTTGGAGTCTGTAATCTCCAAGCATTAGATACATTGGGTTCAAATGAAAAGTTATTGTTGTCTATATCCCAGAATTTTGTACCATAGATATTTCCAGCACCAAACGCCTCATAACCATTACCGGGATTGTTTCTGACAACAATGCGGCCAGACGATTCGATAGCCATTTGTGAAGCAACAACACCGCCCCAGTGCCAAGAAATGCGAGGTGGAGTAGCAGTACCGTTACCAGTATAGTTAGATTCACGAAGTTCAATAGCAGCAGTCGAATAAGATGTACCAGTATCTGTAGCTGCAAACTCAAAATTACCAGCGAGGATACCACCACCACCTGGCTCTATCCAGCGGCTTGTTGCGTTTGTATCATAATAACGATTGAAATACGCATCTCCACCAGAATAAACAGCCTTATTATTTCGAACACGCAAGTAGGTAGCATCGGTCATATACCAACCACCGCCCCACCCAAATCCTAGTTCTTCATCTCTTAAGAATGACGCAGTTCCTCTACCGAAGATAATACCGTCATTAGCACCATTGAGGTAGATAGATCCATTGACGTGCAGTTTAGCAGGATTGATTGCTGCAGTAAGAGGTGTATTGTCACCTCCGTCTGTATACGTTGGGCTACTACCCCCGACAACAAGATTACCATTATCATTGATAGTAAATATAGTAGATCCTGCTTGTGTCCAGTATGATTGCGATGTACCGGCTAGCATCAACCAATAGAGATTACCACTACTGTCACCACTTAAATTTGTACCTTGATTTCCATCATGGTAAAAATGAATGTATCTATTGCCGGCATTGAAAGGATTTGTGTTAGGATCAATTCTATTGAGATACATCAATGAATAACCACCAGCGTAATTACCACTGATTCCTACAGTTGTATTTTGTCCCGAAGCATATGAACCATGATTCATTAACGAGATGCCACCGTTACCCGTGTTGTCATCCCATCTTGCAGCATCGGAGACATTACCGATTAACACCTTACCATTCAATGTGGCAGATGTGCTTGTATCAGCAGGATCGAGGTAGTAACTGTTATTATCGCTATCAATAAATTTAGGTGCGTATACATCAACAGTAAAGTCTGCTGAGTCAGTATCAATACCTAATCTCTTCGTGCCACCGGCCCAAACACCCCAACTATCTGCTGCATCGAATCCCATGTAGGTATTGGTATCACCTCGATGGCGAATATAATCATCGATATCGATACGATTCATTTGAGATGTTGAGGCAAAGTCACCATAATATGCTGGAGTGGCTAAATCGTAAAAGATAGGGGATCTAACTTCACCCGGTGCCTCTACTCTGTTATTGTAAACAACTAACTCTTCGTTACCTCCAGCCGAGAATCCAATCTGATCGGCTCCCTTTCGATACATGCCGGTATTGGTATCACTGCCGAATGAATAGGCCGGGCCTGCTGCGGATCCGTTTCCTGTTCTTACAAGACCAGCAACATTCAAAGAAACGCCCGTTTCGGCTGGATTCAAGAAGTAAGCAGAATTGTCATTATCGTAGAATGTTCTGAAATAGGCATCTTCACCATAAAGGTCGACGTAATATTCTGCTGCAGTAGATTGCGCGATGAAAATTGTCGTTCCACCTGCATCCATTTGCAGAGTATCATTCATTAAGAATCCAATCTTGGTATCAGAATCACCATTATGTACGATGTAGTCATCGATGCCAACTGTCTTCATCACGGATGTGGCATTTGGGTCTGCGTAATAATTATTATCGTCTGAATCGATGAATTTAGATGCGTATACGTCACCGTCAAAGATGCCGTCACCACCAGAGATAATGTTACCGTCTACTTTGAGATCGGTGGTTACTGTTACCTGACTATTATTGGCAATAAATCTTGTGAAACCATCAGTCTGTATATTGATCGTATCAGTTGCAGGGAAGCCTATGCGAGTATCTTCGTTACCAATATGTTGCAACCAGTCATCAACATTAACCGTTGATAGAATAGAAGTGCTGTTTGGATCAACATAATAACTGTTATTATCCAAATCAACGAATCTTGGAGCATAGAAATAAACCGAAGATTCAATCTGACTATTACTAATATAAAGTCTTTGTGCATTACCCGTAGCAAATCTGATTTGATCTGGGCCAACAAAACCGAAATATGTATCAGCATCACCATTATGAGAAATATAATCATCGATGCTGATATCATTCATCACCGATGTGCCAGCAAAGTTACCGAAATATGAATCATTATCTGTATCGTAGTAAATCGGCGATCTCATCGAGGTGAGACCTATTACTGTATTTGCAGTTGCTGTATTAGTAACGTCGAGATTGCCGAATATATCTACACCAGCATTATCTACTTGTAATCTTGTGCTACCACCCGTATCAATTTGAACAACGTCAGTGGTAAAAAGAATTCGAGTATCTGTATCATTATTATGAATGATTGCATCATTGACTACAAGATTAGGGACATATGTGTCGAGTGAAGCCAATACTCTTGAATTATTAACATCGAATCGAACGTTACCACCAGTTTCTAATTTGATGTGATCGGTTTCGAATCGTAGTCTGGTATCTGTATCACCGTTATGGAAAAGATTATCATCTAACCCTAGGCCACTAAAAATCGAATTACTTGCCGGATCAGCATAGTAAGCATTATCGTCAGCATCTACAAATCGTTGACCTATAACATCTGTACCGGCTGTTACAGTGGTTGCAGCAGAGATAGAACCAGCAGTAGCAGTAATATTTCCAGTGGTTGCAGTAATATTATTTTGAGCAGTAACATCACCATCTGCTAGTACATCTCTGCCTGCTTCAACATCGCGTTCTACTTCAAGATCACCATTGGCATCTGATTTAACGGCCCAGTTATAGCCAGAATTGAGGAAACCAATCTCGCCGTTATTTGTGTAGATTGTTCTTGCCTGACCAGAACCGTTCATATCGATTCGAGCAGGGCCGTTACCATCTCCAACCGTCAATCCACCTAGGATTGTAATATTGCCATTTGCGGTATCGTCGACGTCTGATCTTAAGAATTGATATCCATGCAAGCCATCGACGGTGTCTGCATCAAATCCATTGCCCGGGCCCTCATCAGCAGTGGTGATGATACGACCAAGATCTGTTCCAGCAGAAATTAGTTTGAAATAATCATTCGTTTCATCCCAAACAAACGAAGAATTTGCTTGACCACCTCTACGGATTTCCATTCCAGCATCTTCGGTCGGGTTTCCAGTTGTGAAGTCCGAGTTAAGAGTGAAGATGTTATCTGCAACAAGTAATTGTTCCGTGTTAATGAAGGTTGTATTACCACTGACTGTGAGGTCGCCTGTAATGATGTAACTACCATTCATTGTGTCAGATTCATCTGACCGAACAAATTGTGTGGAGTCTAATTGATCAAGAGTAGCAGCGTCAAATGAACCACCTTGACTTGCCTGATCTAATACCGTGATAATTCTGTTACCATCGATAGTAGTGGTATTCAACCCAGAGAAATCATTTCCCGTGGAAGTTATTGCAAGACGACTTGATCCAGCATATTGAATATCAATGCCAGATGTGTTATTATAAAAAATTATTCTATTGTTATTGCCCGGATTGGTAATGCGATAAGAACCACCTATCACATTTTGAATAGAGAGTGAATCTATATCACCAGTAAATTTAGCAATATTTGCTGTTGGGGTAAAGCCACCGGCACCAGTGTTTTCGACCTCAAGTGATATCGTAGATGCAGTGGCGTTTTCAATTGTTACAGCACCGGCAAGATTACTTGTTCCGGTAACCTGTAATTCATCTACACCGTTATCGGTAGTCGATCCAATGATCGCTTTTTGTGGAGTCAATAGGCCATTTTTGGCTATAAACTTTTTATCATTTGCCATTCGGTTCACTCTCCCCAGATAGGCGTTTAATTTTTTACTAATCTATTTATTTTAATCTTTAATCAGCGTGGTCACTACCTTGAATGTTGTTGAAGATGTACTAGCAGGAGTAACATTGATTCTTACATTGCCACTACCGATCGATACATCATATAATGCAAGATCGAAGCCAGTAGCTATTGAACCAAATTCCGTGGCAGATGCAGTACTTCCATCGTGAACAATAAGCAATTTAGTTATATGTCTATTTATTCCTTGTGTTGCTGTGATTACAACCTCAGCACTATTATAAGTCGTGGCGTTGAATGAAGAAAGAACCACTTGACTGGTACTTGTTGTCGTTAGTGATTCCGTTGTAAATCGAGCATGATCTTGCTCTATACTTGCATTTACAATCAAATCACCAGTCATCGTGTCGCCGGTGACATTTACATATCGTGCGTCTAGTTCAGCCTCAGTTAAGAAATCAAGAGTTCTTGTGGTGTGTGCAGTGACATGACCAAACTGATCAAAATCAACACTAGAAATAATATCTTTACCAGAGGTTGATACATTAATAACACTGGAGGTATCAGCGTGACCAATAATCGGTATACCACCCTCTCCAGTCGTTCCAGTAATAATGATACCTACCGTATTCGAAACAGATTCGACATAATCACCGGTAGTGTCTGTACCGAGTGCTACTGAATCAGGCTGTACAGTAGTGACAATATTAATTGTACCATTCTGTAAATTTGTAAGTGTCGTGTTGCCAGAACCAGCGATATCACCAGACAAAGCGACGGTGATATTGGGATCTCTATCAATGATTCCTGCCGTGAGTGTTCCAGTAATGTCGACGTTTGCGGTGACAGTCAAATCGCCCGTCATTGTATCGCCGGCCTTGAATACAAACCGTTGATCAGATTCGGTTTCAGTATAGTATCGGGTATCTAATTGGCCGTTGTTTAATTCCGTCTCGGTGTAATAACGACTATCTAGCTGTCCGGTATTTAATTCTGCTTCTGTATAGTATCGACCATCAAGAGCACCAGCATTTAATTCTACTTCGGTGTAATATCTGAAATCCAATGTACCAGAATTTAATTCAGTTTCAGTATAATAACGATTATCTAATTGACCACCATCTAACTGATTGATGGTATAATATCTGGTATCGAGGTCGAATGAACTGATCGTCTGAACGTGACCGAATGTATCAAAGGTGATGTTTCTTAAAACATTTCCATCAGCATTGTTCGTATCTGTGACTGAGGATGTATCAGCATGAGCAATATCAATCGAAAGATCAGTGTATTGGTTAAGTGTGAATACGCCACTACCAGTAAGACCAGTATTTGCCTCAATGGAAATTGTACCATTTCCAACATTGTTTGCCGCAATTGCTGTGATATCTGCTGCATGAAGACCATCAAGAGTATCTGCATCAAGACCTGTAAATTGATCTATCAGAGTATTGAACAGCGTGCCGTTTGTCAAATAAACTTGAAGGGTATTATTCGCAACCAACCAATCGACATTCTGTACTGTGGTTCCAGAAGGGGAAGAAACATCAGTCGCACTGGTAATTCGACCGTCTTCATCAACCGTGAAAATTGGTACCCTTATTGCCGAACCGTATGTTCCAGCAGTAACACCAGTATTTGCTAATTCGGTGGGAATTGCCACAATACCTGTGTTTGATGTCACGCTTCCTGTCACCTTTCCGGTTAACGTGACAGTTAAATCTTCTTCTAATCGATCAAGCTTTGCACCATCTAATGCAACGTCTCTGCCATCAACCGTACCATTGACGATGATATCACCAGTAACGGTAATTTCGTCGAATTGATCAATCGCATTCTTGAAAACCGAACCGTCACCGGTCTGAATCGATAGGGTACTGTTTGCACTATACCACTCAACTGCATCAACCCCAGCAACGGCTGTATTCGACATTGCTGTAATTCGGCCGTCTTCATCAACTGTGACGATAGGTATTTGTGAAGATGTACCATAGGTTCCTGATACAACACCAGTATTTGCAAGTTCGGTAACGATATCAATGACATTATTATTTGATACCGCAGATCCTGTGACTTTACCAGAGATATTGAGTGTAGTGGTTGCGGCAGCCAGACCATCTAATACAATACCATCTGCTGCAATGTCTCTACCGTCAATTGTTCCAGTAACGTGAATATTGTTTGCGCTGATATCACCTTCAACATCGAGTGTATCGAAGCCTAGATTGGTGATATTGACCGAATTGGCTGTAAGATCTTCTACCGTAATATCTTTGAATTGATTCAGGTAGATGTTGTAGATCGAACCATCACCCGTAGTCAACACTAACTGGTTATTCGAAGAATCCCATGTAAAATTGTCAACCCCCGCTACAGCGGTATTACCCGCGGAGGTGATACGACCATCTTCATCTATTGTAATGACAGGGATCTGTGAAGGTGTTCCATAAGTACCGGGTACCACACCAGTATTTGCTAATTCTGTGGTAAGGGTCATCACCCCGGTATTAGAGAATGCAGTACCCGTAACTTTACCGTTTAAGGTCAAGTCAAGTGTTGCAGGGGGTACATTAAAGAAGTTATTATAGTCTAGGTAGTATGTGCCTTCTTGGCCATCGAGTGTGTCGGAATCTAAACCGTTTCCAGCACCCTCATCTCCAGTAGTAAGAATTCTGCCAGTGATACCACCAGAAGCAATTTCCCAGTAATCACCAGTTTCATTCCATTGAAGTGTTACTGTATTTGATGTTCCTCTTTCAACTTCGAGACCAGCATTTTGAGTCGGACTGCCTGTGTGATTAGCATTAAGAGTGATAATGTTATCAGAAAGATTAATAGTTTCTGTATTGACATATGTCGTATTTCCTGATACAGTAAGATCACCAGTAATAACTAGACTACCCTGTAAGGTATCGTCTTGGTCTGAACGGAGGAATTGAGTAGAATCTAAACCATCAAGTAAATCTGCATCTAGTCCAGAGTTGGCACCATCGACAGTTTTGATCAGCGCCAAGATATCATTAGGATCAGCGCTGAACTCTACGATGCTTTCTGTATTTGCAACAGCATCGTATTTCTTAATATAAATTTTGCCGTCAGCAGTATTAAGTGCGATCTCACCCAATTCAAGTTGTGCAGTAGTCGGTGCACGGCCGGGGACAGCACTTCTGCGAAGCCTAATTAATGTCGACATATAAATGCCCTTTCCATTTCACGATCTATATAGATCTAGTTTTTAAAAAGTACCACCGTCTATTTCGGCGACGGTAACCTCTCCTGAATTTACGTTAAAATTGGCTGCGGCAAAAGAAGCAACACCTACATTTGTGGTGGTTGCCAATTCTCCAGCAATCAATATCTGGTTATTACTTACCTGTGTATCAATACCCTCTCCAGCTGCAAAGGTAATTACCTCACCCAGAGAAACAATATCTGTATTCCCTGTTTCGGCTGCAAAAGATATAAAGGGATTAGCGATCTTAGCATTTGCAATACCGCTATCTTTTACTCTTATAATATCGCCGACAATTTCTAATGTGATATTATCGACGTTTGCATCAAATGTCGTGGTGTTGGCATTATATGTAAGACCAGCACCGCCGACCAGATTATTAATACTTGTTGATAATTGCCCGTCAAGATATTGTTTATTGACAGCATCAAGGTTTGCAATCGGGTCTGACAGATTTGAAATAATTGATGTGTTTGCATCTATCGTGCCACTTTGAGGCCGAAGAATCAAATCACCTGCTACAGTAGAAAGCCCTAATGAATCAACCGTTAAATTAGAACCAACATCAAGTTGATTATCCAGTGCCAATTGCTTGAATACAGAATCGGTATCACCTGGATGCAAGAAATATGTGGGGGCATCTAAATCTACAAATTTATATGAATGAGTATCCCCAAATGCCGATAATTGCCCCGTAGTCTTATCGACATTTAAAGACCAATTTGCAGCACTATTTAAGAAACCTATTTTTCCACCAAGAGCAAAGATCGTGGATACAGTACCAATACCATCTGAAAGATCAATTCTAGCAGACTGGTTTAGATATCCAACGTGTAAATCTTTAATCCTTGAAACATCTGCCGGTTCAACATAAAATACTGTATTACCAGAATCTACAAATCTAGGAGCAGCAAGGTTTCCTGTTGCAGTATCTCCAGTCGTGTTGAGATATCGTTGATCAAGAACTACTGTATCAAAGCTCGTACTGATTGTAGTATTCGACGCTGCTGTAACCCGACCTGTACCTGTAACATCACCTGTCAATATGATATCAAAATCATCGACGATAAAATCCATTGTATCATTGGCATCATCGTTGGTAACAGCAATACCTCTCTGAATACCTTCTTCAAGCATCAGAGCAATAATGTCACGGGCAGTTTCTGTAAAGTCTGGAATTGCGTTGGCTTGGAGTTCTACTGGAATCTCGGTAGCAAAATCAATTCGACCATCTTCGGTAATTCTGATTCTTGGTGTAAAGCCATCATTACCGTATATCCCCGTACTACCAGCCATTGGAGACGTAAGACCAAGATCGATTGAGTTATTGGCAGTATCGAATGCCTTAATTTCTAATCCATTTACAAGATTAATTGTGGGATCAGCAACTGCATCTACCGTTCTAGTAATTCCGGTGAGAGGGCCGTTCTCCTGATTGAACGTCATTGTCGACGTAAAATCATCTTCCAAATATTCTTTACTAACTGCGTCTGTGGGGTTGACAGGTTTGGCTAAACCTGTTATAATACTATTACCAACATTGATATTACCAGATACATCAAAGACAAGGTCGACACCACTATCGGTGGTAATCTTTCCATCATTTTCAATGAAGAATCTTCGAACACCCTGAGTGAAGAATTCTAGTCTATCTACATCAGAGGTAGATTCAGCAAGAATCTTTGTATCTTGGTCAATATCTACAACCGAACCTGCAAGACCAGACCATCGTGTCCCATCATAACCTTCGAATCGATTATCCTGTGAATTAAATCGAATCATACCTGCTTGACGGGTAGAGGCATCAGGTCCTTCAGCACGTGTACCTACAGGCAGTTTAAGAGCACCAGCACCATCAATCGTGACTATTTCAGTATCACTTAAAATTGTGGGAGTGAAGACTCTATGCCAGTTCTTACCGATTGTACCGAGTGTGTAATTACCAAATTCATCTGGCACCAAGTTACTATCAAAATCTGAAACGACTGTAACTGTATCAGTAGCAGCATCACCAATAATTAAATTACCACCGATAGTAAGATCTTTTTCTACGTCAAGGAAGCCCTTGACCACCATACGAGGCCCGGTGGTGCTGAATCTAAGTGTTGTGTCGGTTGTTAATCTACCATCTGGTCCTGCAAATATAACACGATTTGGTGTGAGATCACCAACTGATAATTGACCAAATGACGTATCACCATCAACGGTTAAATCACCAGTCGCATGAAGATCTGGTACTGTCAGTTCATCATTGAAGAATGTAAATCCATCATCGTCGATCAATTCACCGTTATTACCAACGTGGACAACTCTAGCAATCGTGAGATCTTGTACTGCAGCACTTGCGGCAGTTAATTGATTTCCTACATCCAGAGTACCTGCAAATGAACCGTGGCCAGTAGCATAGTCAACTGTGAACTTGTCAAAATTTTGACCGAATCTGAAATTACCGAGACTGTTAAGACGGATTCTTTCAACACCAGCAGTATAGAAATCAAGTCGATCATTGTCATCACCAGGATTTGTTTCTGCCTTGATATAGGTATCATTATCTAGGTCTGAAACACCACCAAGTCCAGCCCAGTTTGTGCCGTCATAGCCTTCAAATCTGCCATCTGTGCTATTGAAACGAAGCATCCCTTCGTCGGGTGTTAATGGTCTTTGAACGGTTGCACCATTTGGAACCGTAATTGCACCTACAGAATTAAAGTCAACACTGCCGGCAAATACGGTATCACCCGTCAGATAATCAATTGTTATTTTGTTGCTTGCGGCACCAATATTGATATTGCCGTCTTGGTCAATTGTTAACCTTCTTGTGCCTCGAGTATAGAATTCGATATCATCATTATCTGTGCCGGGTGAAGCTTCTACCCGAATATAGGTGTCTTGGTCAGAATCTACCAGACCACCTAGGGTACCCCAGTTATTTCCATTGTATCCCTCGAAAGAATCCGTAGTATCATTGAAGCGAATCATACCAGCAACAGGAGTGCTTGGTCTTTCTATCGTGAATCCACGAGGAATTGTTATTGCTGATCTGGCCTGAAAATCTACAGCACCTTTGAATATTGCATCACCAGTATTAAAATCTACTGTAAATCGGTTACTGGCAACACCGTATTTTAAATCACCTTGATCATCAATGGTTAATCTACGAACATTTGCAGTAAAGAACTCAAGGTCATCACCATCAGCACCAGCAGAAGTTTCTGCTCGAATGTATGTGTCTTGGTCAGCATCAACTACACCACCTAACCCAGACCATGTAACACCATTATATGCTTCAAATCTGGAATCGGTAGTATTATACCGAATCATTCCTTGCTGTGGTGTTGGTCTCTGAAGTGTTGTACCAACTGGTAAAATTAATCCGCCATTACTATTGACATCTACCAAAGTAGATGATATAATCAGATTATCACCAAGACCATTAATAGTAGAGAAGGTTTGGGTATGGTCGACCTCAAATTCTGTATTATTGAGTAGTGTAAGCCCTCGACCAGCTGTATAAAGACCCTCACCTTGGAATTGAACATAGGTGATATCATCCGTACCTAGAATAAACCTCTCATCATCCTCTACAGTTGCAACCCACCCTGTATGCTTATTAGCAAAACCATCGGTTACAAATACTGCATTGCCAGCAATCTCACCAGATTCATTTGTGAGTGTCGATCTCTCTAAGATCCAAGGTGTTGTAGCATCACCTTTCTGTGTTAACTGGTAGTGACCATTTTGTGTAGGGTCATTCTGATCTTTTACTAAGAGACCGTCACCAACTTCCCATACGGTTACAGCATCAATCTGAAAACTCGGCCCGGGTATTCTAGTAATTGTATTACCCGAGAACGTGTAGTTCGAACCCAGATCAGCAGTGGTTGCTGCAAGAGCAGTCATCCTAGAAAGAATATTATCTCTTTGAAGATCTACGTATCTCTTATTTGCAGCGTCGGTGGGGTCTACTGGATCTGGTACAGTCGTAAGAGAATTGCTTAAGTAGTCTACTGTTACTGCATCAGACGGCCCTGTAGGTGTACCGAGACCAGTGATGGTTGCTCCACCGACATTAATCAGCGATGTATTTGAATTGAAATTGATTGTCGCTGGAGATGAAATCGTACTACCAGTGAGTGTAAGATTACCCACATTAAATGACGATAGACCTTCTATTGTATCAGTAGATTCACCGATTGTGATGGCAGTATTACCAAAGACGATATCTTTGGCAGTAATGATGGTACCATCAGAGGTAAAATTATCAGGATTGAGTGAAGAATTGTAGAACGCAGTGACATGACCAAACTGATCAATATCTACATTTCGTGTGAACCCTAAAATCGAATTATTGGAACTAACTTCGGCAGTTGTGATTTCGTGTGAAATCGTTACTTCTGCATCTTCTCTATTATTAAGAGTTACATCAAGCCCAATACCTTCTTGGATGCTACGAACATAAGCACCAACAGTATCTACACCAAGGGCGATAGAATCTGGGGTAATTACAGGCTTTTTCTCACCTGCGGCAACAACTGTACGAGTCGAATCTTGTTTAGGTACAGATCGAATCGATTTAGATCCGCCAACCTTTATCTTGATGCTCATCCCTTATGTCCTGTTATTCTTATATAGCTTTAGTCATAGAAGTACCTGAGCTATTTATGGTTTTAGCCTGATCTTAATACAGCGGATTCCAGACCGCTCCATCATAAAATACTGGATATGGCCTTGGTGTAGATGATGATGCCGGATCCCAGTTAGTATAATCCGCAACAGCAAACATTCCTGCCACCGGACTTGAAGGTGCAGCAGATAATGGAGTTAGATTTAAGGTTGAAGCAGTTTCGATCTCGTCTGTGACCTTCAAACCACCAATAACACCCACACTGCCTCTACCACCAGCACCATTGCCTGGGACAAGTTCAATTTGGATATCGTCAGTAGCACCAGTAATACTATGCTTAATTGAGAATCTATCCGTATAGGTTGTTGCACCAGTAACACCACGACCAACCATGGTATCAAGACTTCCAGCCCATGTAATAGGACCGGTTACATTCAATGACCTTGCAAAACTATCGTCTCTGTCTCGGCCGATATCAACCCTACGATTAGATGTGTCATTCGCCAACAAATTCCAAGAGCCGCTATGAGCAAAATACATTGCACCATCGGCATGACTGTGAGCAATTGCACCGTGATATGTAGATGCGTCAGGGAATGCTGCTTGATTAGCATAAAGGAATGGGATCACAGCCGTAGTGGTTGTGGTTGCACCCCTACCAATTACATCGTCCAGCGTATCTGCCTCAGCAGTGAGATAAGAACCCAAATCTGAAATCTGACTTTCTGTAATTGTCAGTTCCGATTGGTGCTGAATGATCGATGTGTTTGAAATATTAGCATCTGGTACCACACCATTAGATAATGGAGCATATGGCCCAAGACCAACGACCTGTGACTCTAGAATCTGAAGAGCACCTTGGTGTTGAGTTACATCACCAACCGTGACCGTGTAATCTGTGATATAAGCTTGCAGGTCTGTAATCTGAGATTCGGTAATTTGAAGATCAGACTGATGAGCTGTTACTGCTGTATTTGTAACCTCTGTCAAAAATCTTCCATCGAGGTCTACGGTAACTTCTGTGGCATCAGTTCTTGTAAGAGTCAATACACCATTTGCTGTATCGAAAGAAGCAGCATTAATTCTGGTCAAATTGGTATCATCGAATAACGGATTGAAATTAACCGTGAATGTGCTGGCATCATCTCTTGTAAATGTAGCAATACCTGTATTGGCATCTAATGTACCCGAAACCAATCTTGCAAGATTTGTATCATCTACAGCCCAACTTAGATCAACTGAATTGACTGCACCGGTTTCATCTGTGAAGAGTAATTCTTGACTTACAGTATTTGCAACCAGTGATGTTGTCGTTTCAGAAGTCAGATATGCTTGTAAATCTGTAATCTGAGACTCAGTGATTCTAATGTCCGTTTGGTGTTGAGTAACGTCTGTATTGGTTACAGCAAAATCAACGATTTGAGACTGATTTAATCGAATATCAGATTGATGTTGAGTTACATCAGTATTAGAAACTGCTGTCAGATAATCCTGTAAATCACCAATCTGATTCTCAAAGATAATTAATTGACGTTCATGCTGTACGACAGCAGACTGAGATATGTAAGGATCCGGTACCGTGGTCCAAGTAACATTTGCAGTTAGATCATTGATTTCTTGAGCATTTGTGATATAATTGGCATCATTGGTCCACTGTGTAATATTACCAGTCTTATTGGTAAAATTCATTGCATTATCAGCAGTGGCATATGTCTTTAAGTCTGTAATTTGAGATTCAGTAATTCGAATCTCCGACTGATGTTGTGTTACATCGTTATTTGATACATAGAAATCAGTAATCTGAGACTGTGTTAGCTGAAGATCAGCTTGATGTTGAGTAACGTCACTGCTCGATACAGATAAGAGATATGGTCGTAAATCACTAATTTGAGATTCCGTGATGATAATATCTGTCTGGTGTTGAGTAACGTCTGTATTCGAAACCGAGGTGAGATATCCTACATTGTTTTGCAATGTGCTAATATTTCTACCTGGTTGAAGTGCAGTATCTGCTAGAGCACCCTGTGCAGCTGTGGCTGCATCTGTAATTCCATATCCTGCCAATGTAGTAGGCTTGTCAGTAACTTGTCCAAAAGAAACAGCCGTGAGGTAATTTTGTAGATCACTGATCTGTGATTCTGTGATCGTGATGCCGGATTCGTGTTGTGTTACATCCGCAAGTGTGACTGTGTAATCTGTAATATAACCAGGGTCATTGGTGAATGAACTCAATAATGTAGGTGCACCTGTAAGATTAGAATATTGACCATCAAAATTCTCACCAATTTCGATGACATTCTCTACCCCATTTTTAACAGTCTTAAAAAATAATTTTCCGTCAAAAGTGTTGAGTGCAAGTTCGCCCTCAAATAAATCCTCTGTCGTCGGGCGTCTATCTTCTACATTGCTTCTTTTGTGTAGAATCGTTATGAAAGCCATCTACGTATTCCTCTATATTAGAATGATCCACCATCAGCCACACCATCTCCAGTAGGAGGTGTATTGGTTGAACTGGGTGTGTATGTTGTTGTGTCTGTTATTGTGTCCACCACGATTGCAAGACCTTCCGCAATCTTTGAGATCTCACCGGTTGGCTTTTCCATCAATACATCATACTGATATTTACCGGGCTTGAGAGTTTTTGTAAGTTCATCTGCAAGCACCAAGGTTATATCATTACCATTCTTTTCAACATCGAAATCACATATTTTAGTAGTACCGTAGGTTTTTCTCATACTTGCAAAGAAATTATAGCTATCGATCACCAGCTCGTCGTCATCTGCATCGAATAACTCGAGGCTGACACGAAAGTCTGCTGCTTGATCAATGTAAATATTTGCTCTTGAGGACATGACAATTCCTTTTTAGTGTATTTATAATTACTAGAATAAAGGAACTGAAAGACTAGGAGGATTATAGTTTGATGAATCTTTTACCTGGATAGTTAACGAGACCCATTACATCTGGTCTGTAACCTTCTGGCCAAATTATATCCCAGTCATCTGCATTAAAAGTATCTTCTGGTGCAGTGTAAGTGTGTACCTTTAATTCTGGCAATTTTTCTTCGTGCATTTTACCAGCCAATTCCAATTCATCATAACCTTGAACTAGAAGTGTAAGCCATTGAACAAAGCCACGATCAGTACCGGCTTCATCTCTGGCTTCTTCTACCACACCACCTATTCTTGTGTCATACACATAAGTAGGATATCTATCGAATAGGTGTTTCATTACAAGATTACCCTGCATGTGTGCATGTTTTAATTCAAAATACATTAATGTATCTTCGCCCACCCTGTATTGATTATCGAATCTGAAGCCATCGACAGCCTTCTTAGAGAAAAATACCAGCCTACAATGTGTTTCCCATTCATTGATATATTTGTGACAGTGAATTGCCCATGCTTTATGAATGTCATGAAGAGTTTGAGCAAAATCGTCTGGTTCATTTTCTCCAACTTTAATGAGATCTCCTGACAGTGCTTCTTCCCACCAAACTTTTGGTTTAGTGAAACATCGTGTACCCCATGCTGGTACACGATCCGGGTCATATATGCTCCAATCTTCTACCTGTGCTGGAATAACTGGAGTATAACCCCAAGCCCTATAGAATGCATATTGATATTCAAGTGCTACAACATCCGGTGGTGTGGGCATTGCCGCAACCTGCTTATATGTCCATACACCATGTGGTGTGATGAAATCATCACCGTCAATTAAAACAGCATAATCATTGGTAGAGGCTTCGAATATGTCGCAGAAAAAGTTTTTACCAGTAGCAGCAGTACCGTCACTGGCAGTTACGTGATATTCGATTCCAGCAGTTTGGCAATAAGAAACTGCTTCAGCTTCGTAGGTAGAATTTTGTGTATTAATGATAATACACAAATCTTCTTTTGGAATAGTTTTTTCATGTCTTTTTAAGGCAAATAAATTCCTGCATGTTAAGACATAAAACTTAAGGGAGCTCATTTTAATCTATCGGACGAACCGGCCAAATAACGTTATCGGGAAACCCTTCTTGATCTGTCATATCTCTTAATCCTTGTCGATAAGCAATCATCTCATCTGACATTGTTCTATCAGAAAGTGCATAGATATCAGTTTCAAAAAGAAAACCATCTCTCTGATTTCTAATATTAAATGCCTTTTGATCAGAGCTTAACTCTACTACCCTGTAGCCGTATGTTTCGGTGGTTTCCGTTTCCGTAATAACAGGTTCTATTGTATGTGTTAGGTGATCATAATCAGGTGTGGCTTCATAAATTCTATCCTTGACTACACCTGTATCCTGTTCTATTTGAAAATCTTGTGCATCATCAGCCAATTGCCAATGATGTGCTGCTTCCTCTATTTGAGTTTTTGCCAATTGGTGCAATTTTTCTTCGGTGAAAGGAATATCGTAAGTGTATTGCGCATAGAAATCATCATAGTTATCTTTCGAATAACGAATCTGAACAGTTTGAGTTGCGGTATTCACTCTTAATATTTTGTAAGTAATCATCTATAGCCTCATTCAAATTTTACATAAAGGGATCTATTATATATTCTGCAATATACAAACAAATTAGCAATAGAAGTGAGTAAAGAGCTCATGCCGCTACTCTGCCACCAAACATATCGCCAAGCATAATAATTTCTTTGTTCAGTAGTACCGTATGAGTGTCGGGCAAAAGTATATCTCGATGTTCTGTTAAGTGAGAATTGCACCTGGCCACCGCTAGGAAATGAAGGTCCTTTTAACCGTACGGTAGTCCATCCACTGTCCGAGCTACTTCTATGGGAGATACTAAAGATCGGCCGGGACGGGCCGGAACCGTACCAATATTGAGTTATCCAAATACCACCAAGCTGTGCAGTAGTAGATAAGCTTGTGGATCTCGTAATACTACCGAATGCTGCATTCGTACTACCATATTCATAAAGATAGAATTGGCTTCCATCTTGTCGCGACCATCCTATTCTGCGATTAAGATAACCAGTAGAAGTTGCTGCGTCACCAAACCCCGGCCTTCCCAGCCGTGCAGTTCTAACACTAGAACCATAGAAATCATTCATGGCAATGGTGCCGCTGGTGGGAATTGTACCGATCCAAGGGTCTGAAGAATCAGCATAAAATGAATTAAGGCCTCGAGTTCCGCCGAGACCAAATTCATTTCTTAAATCATTGATACTAATCGCGCCACTAGTCTGTAGAGCCATTATTTACTTACCTCTCAAATCGTCAAGCTGTGCCTGTTGCTCCTTAATGGCTTCGATCAATAGTGCGACTATATTACCGTATGAAACCCCAAGTCTATCATTATTATTAGATACAACTTCTGGTATGACCTCTTGCACTTCTTGTGCGATCAAACCAATTTTCTGTGTATCATCACCTATCATGTTATAATTGACACCTCTCATTGCCAAGACCTTGCTTAGGGCATTTTCGATATCAATAACATTTTCTTTATATCTTGCATCAGAAGCTGTAATCAAATCATTTGAAGCTTCAAGACTTCCGGTTATATTTAAAGTACCATCTGAAGCAGTCCATGAAGCACCAGTATCTTGAGTAATTGTGCCTCCAACAAAGATATTCTCTACTGATAGTTTATCTTGGTCAGCTCTGTATAGGAAATTCTGAGCACCGGCACTTGGTGCTGGGTTGGGTGTCAGTGTAGCATACAAAGGTCTATTACCGGTTCCGCCTTGAACAAAGGTTACGAGTAGGTCGGTACTTTGAAGACCAGAGGTATGAACATCTTGTACATCAATAGATGTTGAAGCACCTGCACTACCTGTAAAGCCCTGAGTACCTTGGAAACCAGTGAATCCTTGGAAACCAATAGCACCCTGAGCACCCGCACCAGTAGTACCTTGTGGTCCAAAGTCACCTTGTATGCCCTGAGTACCTTGTGGTCCCTGAGCGCCTTCATCACCTGCGCCTTCAAATCCTTGAGCACCCTGTGAGCCAGTGAGACCAATAGTACCTTGAGGGCCTTGAGCACCTTGAGCTCCAACATCTCCTGCTCCGGTAAAACCTTGATTACCTTGAGCACCCGTAAAGCCTTGGGTACCTTGTGTCCCTTGGAAGCCTTGAGAACCATCTGCACCGGAGCCTGTAGTACCTTGTGAACCTTGGATACCTTGAATACCCTGAGGGCCTTGTGTACCGGGATCACCGATCCCTATAGAACCCTGAGGGCCCTCCCAGCCCTGAGTACCCTGCATACCTTGTGCGCCGGTACTTGCAGTACCAAGGGGCCCCTGTATACCTTGTAGTCCTTGTAAACCCTGAGTACCCTGACCACCTTCTTGGCCAAATCCTTGTATACCTTGAACACCTTGAGTACCTTGTGGTCCCTGCGGCCCTACACCACCTGACGCAGTAATACCTTGAATACCTTGAATACCTTGGAAACCTTGTGGTCCCTGAGCACCCTGTGATCCATCGCCTCCATCACCACTGATACCTTGAGTACCTTGGATACCTTGGGTGCCCTGAGGCCCTTGAGAACCTGGGCCACCTGGTTGTCCATCACCACCAGAAATACCTTGGAAACCTTGAACCCCTTGTGTTCCCTGCATTCCTTGGAAACCTTGAGGTCCTTGGTTACCATCACCACCAGATCCTACAAAGCCTTGAACACCCTGCATTCCTTGCATTCCCTGTGGGCCTTGAGAACCAGCACCCGAAGGCCCTTGGCTACCTTCAAAACCTTGAATACCTTGGAATCCTTGAGGGCCTTGTGGTCCTTGTGGCCCTTCGTCACCTGGGCCACCAGTAAAGCCTTGGGTACCTTGGAAACCTTGAGGTCCCTGAGTACCTTGATTACCGTCTCCAGCAATACCTTGGTTACCTTGGAAACCTTGGGTACCCTGAGGTCCTTGAGCTCCTTGAGCACCAGGAGGCCCTTGATCACCTGTTCGAGCAAATGTAATTACAACATCTGCCTGGTCTGTAAATGTGCCGGAACCAAGAGACCCGTCAACATATGAACAGGTTATGGTATTGAAGCTACCACCAACGGTCATCGAACTTATTGTGAAGAGAACGAAATTAGATGGTGTGCCTACTTCTGAGATTCTAAAGTGTCCTTTAATGGGGCTTGTAGAATCATCAATCGTAGCTAAATATTGACTGATATCAATAAAGTTATCGTCCCTGTGGTGAATTGCCATCTGTGTGGCAATATTTGCAGCTGCATTGTTGAGCTCTATTTCGCCGGGGGCGACCGAAGTTAGATTCGTATCAGTTCTGAATGTATAGTCAAATGTTACACCGCCGAAGGCACCAGCTTCACCCTGATCACCTTGGCCACCTTGAATACCCTGAGTACCTTGGAAACCTTGTGTGCCTTGGCCGGGAATACCTTGAATACCTTGAATGCCCTGAGTACCTTGATAACCTTGAACACCTTGTGGCCCGTCATCTCCATTTCTACTGAAGGTAATGAATAGCGCTGGGTTGTTTCCAAAATATGTAGCATCAGCACCGGTAGAGGCTGTAACATATGTACTGTTTATTACAAATTGTGTGAGAGTGCTTGATCCACCAGTAATAGAATAAACAACATATTTCGTAGGATCATTAATTGAAATGATCTTATAAAAGCCTTTGATGGGCCCTGGGTTGTTCAGAATATAATTATTCAGAAGTGTATCAAGGTTTGCACCATTCTGAGTAGTATCACTGATTCTCATTTCAGTGGCTGAAGATAGAGAAGCATTGTTGAACTTCAATAATCCAGGTGCACCTAAGAGAGAAGTGCCAGTATCTGTATCGAACTCATATTCGAATGTTACACCACCGGAGGCACCTGCACCACCTTGAATACCAGTAAATCCTTGAGTACCTTGTGGTCCCTGAGTACCTTGTGGTCCAGCCGGAATAAAGTGAACCAGTGTATCTGGGCCGTGATCGGACTCTACGTTATTCCAGTTATTACTTGTTACAGCTCCTGATGCAATGTAGTTTACATCAAAGATACCGTATAATTCAGATGCACTATCCCAGTTAAATGCAGTAAACTCGTAGACAACAAAGTGATGACCTGCAGGTCCATCGTTATCCGCTGTGCTCTCAATAAGAATATGACCCTTTGGAGAACCGGGTATTGCACCAAGATAGGTAAAGAAGTCATCTAATTCGTTGCTGTATGCATCATCTGGAATATCATCGATGACAAGCTTCGTTGCAAGCGTTATATTGGAGTTATCAATCTTCCAGCTATTTGCAACTGGGGCCGATCCAGAACTTGTATTTGAATCAAAGAGATAATTCCAAGAAAGTCCACCGTGATCTCCTACGGTACCTTGCATACCTTGGATGCCCTGTGTGCCTTGGATGCCCTGTGTACCTTGGATACCTTGTAGCCCTTGAACACCTTGGAAACCTTGGGTACCCTGAGGTCCTTGAGAACCTTGAGCACCCTGAGGGCCTGGGTCTCCAGTTCGAACAAATGTAATTCTAATATCTGCGCCATTTGTGAACGAGGTTACACCAGCAATGTGGGCTACATCAAAGGTATGATAACCGGTAGAATCTGTGATTTCTGTATAATTGAATGTAGCAAACTCGGTAACATCGGCTGCATTAATAATTCTAAACAGGCCTTTTACACCACTTGCATTAATGTCAAGTTCCGTGAAGAGTGGAGAAAGATCATTAGCTGCATCATCGAGGTCATCGATATACATTTTAGTTGCTGAATCAAATGCAGCATTATCAAACCTTAAATTACCTTGACCAGGATCTGCATCAGTGGTCGCAGAATCGAATGTATAATCAAATGTAAGGCCACCGAAATCACCAACGGAACCTTGTACACCCTGTAATCCTTGAATGCCCTGTGTGCCTTGTGTTCCTTGGAAACCTTGAGTACCTTGAAGACCTTGTGGTCCTTGAACACCTTGGATACCCTGAGTCCCTTGAGATCCTTGGAAGCCTTGAGTACCCTGTGAACCTTGGAAACCTTGAATACCCTGAGTACCTTGATTGCCCTGTATGCCTTGATCACCAGTTCTTATAAATGAGATTCGGAAATCTGTACCGTTAGAATAGGTTTGACCTGTAACAAGACTATTTACTGCTACTGCGTGATATCCAGTTCCAGCAGTACCTACAAGGTTACCACCTGTCACCTCAAAGAGAGCATAATTATAGACGTTGGATGCATCTGCCAGTTTCAAATAGCCCTTACTATTTGGATTTGAAGACGCATAGAAATCTGCAAGCATTGCACTAATGGTAACACCATCAGCATCAGTGACGTCAATGTATAATTCAGTAGCATTACCTAATATTGCATTATCACCCTTTAAGAATCCGGGTGTGGGGTCTGTATTAGTTACATCGAGAGCATTATACTCGTATCTAAATGTTACACCGCCGTAAGCACCAACGGTACCTTGATTACCGGTAAGCCCTTGTGGGCCTTGGACACCTTGAACACCTTGTGTTCCCTGCATTCCTTGTGGACCTTGAGGTCCTTGTAGTCCTTGGAAACCTTGGGTGCCTTGATCACCTTGAATTCCCTTATCACCACTGATAGAAAAATCTACGAGTAGAGGATAAGAAGTAAAAACACCAGGTGATGTTTCTTCAACGAAATTCTCTCTGATTGCATTACCGGCTATAAATGTTACATCTAATTGCCAGTAACCGGTACTATCAGAAATTGCCTGAATAGTAAATACAACATAATCATCTGGTTGCCCACGCTTTGTTACCTTCATGTAGGCTTTATTAACAGAGTCTGCTGCTGCGATTGCCGAATAAATTCCTTCCATGTTTACGCCATAGAAGGCTTCATCGTCAATCCAAATTCTTGTAGTTGTGGAGAAAGTATCGGTTGGGTTGCTAGGTAAATTCCAAATCATCTGACCACTACCTGGGTCAGCCTCAATATTAGAATTTAGTAGTCGATATTCATATACCGATCCAGCATCATCACCGTTGAAACCCTGCATCCCTTGATTGCCTTGGAAGCCTTGAGTTCCTTGTGAAGCTTGCGGTCCTTGAACACCTTGAAGACCCTGAAGTCCTTGATTACCTTGAATACCTTGGGTACCCTGTGAGGCCTGAGGCCCTTGGACACCTTGTATGCCCTGATTGCCTTGGAAGCCTTGAACACCTTGGAAACCTTGAGTACCTTGGGTTCCCTGTGGTCCTCTATAACCACGGGTACCTTGAATACCTTTTTCTCCGAGTGTGCCTTGAAGACCTTGAACACCCTGAGTGCCTTGAAGACCTTGAACACCACGGAATGAACCGATATTAATCCAATTGGTACCATCCCAAATCCAAAGCTCGTCGTCGGTATCATCGATGACACCTTCACCTATATTTGGACTGGGGAATGCTGCATTTAAAGTTGCTTGTGGATCACCACCTGCGTCTACATCTGGTACCGAACCGATGATTGTAAATCCTGGCCCATACTCACCTTGGATACCTTGGACACCTTGGGTACCTGTAAAACCTTGGACACCTTGAGGCCCTGCTCCAACATCAACCCACGCCGTACCATTCGAGAGTTTAATTGTACCATTATCTGCATAAACAATGGCACCCTCAAATGGGGCTGGATCTAATTGAATGGGAAACTGTTGTGGTATTCCCTGCCCAAGAGTAATGGTCTTGGAGCCAATGGATCTAAATCTAGTCGACATCGTACTCTTCCGCTTGTCCTAAGGTATATGATATAGTTGAGTCAATTGCTAAGTTTGCACTGGCCTTGGCCTCTAATGTGTCACCTGTAGCAAAAAACTGTCCATTAAGCGGAATTGGTATGGTATCATAAGCAGGTATCCTAAGGTTTCTAATAAGATAAAATTCATTTCCTTGGCCTGGCACCGGCTCTATGAATCGGTGCGTTCTCACATCAATTGCAACAGTATTACTTGTTTTATTTGCAACAATGAGAGGAGAAATTACCTCACCAATTCCAGGTTCGATAGTGGTAGAACCACCGAATACAAGCTCAGGAACTTCAAATTTTGGAACATCAATAAGTACCTGCCATTCTGTACTCAACTCCAGGGTCTTTCCAATTGGTAGTGCATCCGGAGCCTGGGTAGTAACGATAATCGTAGTACCGTCTACTGGATCTATTTTAGTTGTATATGACATTTATTTCTCTATCCTTTATACTGAAGCTCTGCTGTTAGAAGCTCTTCTTGCAAGTTTTCTTACCGATGAGGTAAATGGTCTACCTTCAATTCTTCCTGTTCTACCGTTGATTCTCAAACCCCTTGCAAAGTACTGGTTATTCAATTCATCAGCACCAGACCATCTCACACGTCCTCCATCTTCTGAGAGAACCGAGGCCAGTGCCGAGATTGGCAGACCAAGGTTTCGGAAGTTCAATGGAAGTGCGTTTCTGTTTACACCAGCAGAGGCACCGTTAAACTGGTGAGCAATCGATTCAACTAGAGACCCGAATGTCAATGTTTCTGGTCTTAGTACGTTATCGATCAAACAATCATCGATCAAGCCATTAATCATTGCAGTGTGATCTGCATCTGGTGAAAGAGTAACTAGATAATCTCTCATTCTCTCCCAAGCACCAGTAAAGGCATCTAGTAGATCGGTATTGTTTGGCCCATCAAATATCCATTGTGTTCCATCCCAATAGTATATATCTCCAGCGTAGAAACTTGTATTCAAGTCTGTTGCCACAATATATGCATAATATGGTTTGCGGTCTGCCAGAGGGATTGCACCATCAACATCAGTTGCATCACCAGCACTTCTTTGTACAGAACTTTGATACCTCAAACCAGGTGTTGTAGCATTGAATACAGGGAATGCCTGATTACCATTGAAATCAAACAATGCAGCTGTATATGCTCTGGTTCTTTGTCTATCTCCGTTCTCTAGGTAATCATCTGAAGCAGGTGGCCCCTGTGGGTTGAGCGTCTTAAAGTCTTGCTCAATGGCCTTCAACAAATTCAAACCATCTCTACGTGTGAGATTAATATCAATGTATTTATATGTCGCATTTACATATCTTACTGTATCGAAAGCTAGATCAATCTTATTAAACTCCAGAATCGATGACACATCAGATACAATATCTGGAATCCAGCTATAATCTGGCTCTTCTTTTACGGGTAGATATGTTGTATCGTTATTTATTTGAGTCAGGTAGAAGATGTTTGCAAGGTCCTGAACCTTTTTAGATTCTACCTCGGTTCCAGTTCCACTCTTGACGACCTGACCTGGGTATTTACCAAGGACAACATCTTTACAGATTCGACCGAGTTGCTGATAAGATCTAGCAGTAGGTACTCTCTGATCTTCTGGGATTCTGTAAATCTGATTCCAGAAGTAGAAGTCAGCATTCCAGCGAGATGCAGTATTACCTCCATAGTTCAGATCATAGCTAAATGCATCAAGTAGATATCCAGTGTCTCGTCGACACTTATCTCGGTTGTAATCCAGAACATCAAATTCTCTTCTTAAGAATTCGACCAGATCAATTGACAGCTCTTCGGTATTGTCATCGATCATCTCTGCTGTTGCAATGAGATCTGCCGCAACCCAAGATGTATCTGGCTCTTCCATAATTGGCAGAGCATCTAAATCGTCATCTCTAATTACGGTTTCTACTATCGATATCAACTCTGCAACTCTTGTACCTTCGGTTAGAGTAGCAGGAGTACCACTTGTATCTTGTGCTGTATCTGTTAGTGTAGTATTAGAAACATCAGTCTCTTGCACAACACCAGCCAATAGAACACCTAGGAAATTATAAATGTCAGCGGTTTGTACTCTAGTGTCTGCTGGGAGTACAGAAATTCCATTCTCAAAATAAATTCCTGCCGCAATTCTACTAGCATAGTTTCCACCGTATTGAACATCGTGAGAAACGGCATCAACAAGATATCCAACATCTCTTCTGCACTTACCTCGTGGGAAGCTCAATCCGTTGTAAGTGGTACTAATGTGACTGATCACACCGTCTGCCCATGTCTTAGAAGAACTCTCTATCACATCTACAGCACTGGTGTAATTGCCAGAAACCCATGTCTGAGAAGGTTCAACAATTGCAGGAATTGCTGTAGTTGCCGGAGTTGCATCATCAACCGAATTAGCAACAATCTTAACCAGATCTTCAACCAACATGCCTGTTGCAGGATTTGCAGCAACATGGTTATAGAATTGAGTCTGTGTGTTTCCAACAGTCGGTGTTACTTCCATCTCGCGGGTAATATGATTCATCACCATACCCAAGCGTAAGAATGCCTTTCTGGTAGGTTCTCTCTGATTGAGAGGCAATGTACTTACAGCATTTTGGAAGTAGTTGTGAGCAGCATTTACAGTAGCAGCATTACCACCGTATTGAATATCGTGTGATACGGCATCGATAATGTAGCCGGTATCTCTTCTGCACTTATCTTCATTGTAGTAAAGAGTATTGAAGTAAGTAGAAAGGTGTTGCAATACGCCGTCTTGGGCAGTTATCTTTGCTGTGCCCATAGAATTATATGCGGCTTGCAATTCTGGATTATAAGCAGTTACAATAGGCTCTTCAAGAGCAGGTAATCCGTCGATTCCATTTTGCTGAATTGCATTTGCGACAATTGTGAATAGAGACTCTACAACACTTGCAATTGGTCCACCGGAGTTACCAGAAGCAGTATTCTGTGTCTGGGCATTACCAGTTGTAGGTGTGACAGGATCACCATTAGCAATTAATCTAGCAACTGCAGCAAGGTGAACAAATGCGGCTGCAGTAGGAGCACGTTGATCTTCAGGTAGAGTGCTTACAGCATTCTCAAAATACAGTGTTGCATTATTTCTCGAAGCTGTATTACCACCGTGTTGAATATCCCAAGACACAGAATCTACCAGATAGCCAACGTCTCTTTCACACTTAGCAACATCATATGTGAGTGATCCGTAATTCAGTGCAATCCATGCAGTTATTTCTGCCTGGATGAACGCTCTATTGAGCTGTAACTGTGATCTTGCATTAATTCTTTCAGCCGTGACAGAATCAAAACCGTATTCAATTACGTTAGAATATGCAGTACCATTACCCATGATATCGATAATCTTGTCGAATCTTGCTGCAGCAATTGTTGCCGTAGCAGGATCGACGATCGAATTCACGCAAAGGTCTTTTGCATATCTGATAGCAGAAACGGTTTCTGTGAGCTGTTCATCAATGACCAAATTCGAACCTACAGTTCCAGACCTATAAGCCTGACCGTTAAAGTTTGAATTGAAATCAGAACCAGTCAGTACGTCTCGTCTTACTGCATCTATGATCAGGCCCAAATCTCTCTTACATTTCTCACCGTCAAAGGTGAAGAACTCATCGTTGAGATAAGCAACAACCTCATCAATAATGAACTCTTTGTTCATTTGGATCTGCTGACGAGCAACTGTTCTATTAGGATCAGCAAGTGGCTTGACTTCGGTAGTGGTCAGATTGTCGAGATCATTATCATCGACAACACCAGAAATAATATTAAACAGGTTTGCCACTGCTGTACCTGTAGCAGCATCTGCGGCTGTACCAGATACGTCCTGTACTTGAGCATTACCTGTGGTAGGTGTTACTGCAACTTCTTGAACGATAGAGGCCGCGGTTGCAGCCAGATGTTCGAACGCTCTCTTGGTAGGAATACGCTGTTCTTGAGGCAGAATATTTGTAGCCTCTCTAAGACCAGATACTGCAGCCAGATCATCCAGCACAGAGAACTGACCTGTTACTGGAATAGAAAGAACGTTCTTGGTTCTGAGTTCTTCATAAGAAGATGCAAGTCTTTCATCGACAGTGAAGTAATATTTTGCAGCTTCGATTGTGGATGCATTTCCACCGTATTCGATATCCTTAGAAATTGCATCGGTAATGAGACCGACATCTCTGTAGCACTTTTCTTTATTATAAGGAAGACCGTTGTGGAATTCTCTGAGGTACTTAATTACACCACCCTGAAGTGATTCTGTAATTCCATCAATTGTATTAGATGCTGTCATCTGAGCCACGGTGTTGTAACCGGGTTCAATTGCTGTTGGCAACCAATCAAGAGTATCCTCTCTGATCACCTTAGCAGTAAGATCCATCAGATCATATGTTCTCTTAGCAATTTCAATTCCAGCATCGGCATTTGCAATATCTTGACTTTGTGCATTGCCTGTGGTGGGTGTAACACCAATTGCTTGTACAATATTAGAAGCAACATTTGCAAGGTGTTCATAAACCTCTGCGGTCTTAGCCTTTTGATTTTCAGGCAGTGTACTAATACCCTTATCGAAATACAATCTAGCAAAATTGATTGCAGAGGTATTAGACCCATGAGAAATATCGAAAGAAATTGCATCTACTAGATAACCAATATCTCTTCTGCACTTGGCTTGATCATAAACAAAGCCGGGGAATTCTTGTGCAATGTACGCAATTGCTTCTTCTTGCAAGAATGTCTTATTTGCTTGTAAATGTAATCTGCCGTTTTGACCAGTAATACCAACAGTTGCAGTTCCAAAATTCAAGGTATCTGCATTTCCTGTACCATTACTCAAGATATCGATAATCTCATCGAATCCTGCATTAGCGGCAGTCAACTCTGAACCAGTTACTCTGCTTGCAATTTCATCTTTCAGATAACCTATTGCAGCAACGGTTTGTGGAAGTTGGTCTGAAATGACATAATCTCCACTGGTAGTTCCTGCACGATATGCAAGACCAGCATAGACCGAATTATAATTCGACCCAGTAGATACGTCACGTCTGACAGCTTCAAGAATATATCCTGTGTCTCTTGAACACTTATCGCCATCAAAGACAAAGTATTGCGTATCGAGGAAGGCCATTACCTCTTCTTGGAGGAATGTTCTGTTAGCTTGTAATTGTTCTCTTGCTCTTTGACCCTGAGAATTATAAGTTGTCTTAGCAACGGCAGCATCTGATGCACTTACAAATGTGTGTAACCCACCACCACCGGTTCCACCAACATTAACCGTGATAACATCTCCAGCGACGTTGGTGACTTCCATTGTTTCACGATAATTACTGTCACCCTTACGAGGATAAGAATGCTCAGTAGCATTGCCATCATCCGCACAAGTAAATGTGAAACTATAAGGAGCAAATTCAACATAATCACCAATTTCAATATCATGACCTGGTAATGTGACCGTACTGATACCCGTGCTAGGATCATATGTAGCATCCGTCGGTGTATAGTAATCCAGATATGTTGCAGGATCTGTCCAAATGATAGGATCTGCTTCGATCGCACCAACTTCTGCACTTACAAATGTATGGGCACCCGTATAACCACCAGCATCACCAACATTCATTGTGATCGATGTTGCTGTTACTGCATCAACTTTAATTTGCTTATTATAGAATGGATCAGTAGGTCTTGGGTGTGTAATCTGATCTCCGTTACATTCAAACGTAATACTCAAAGGTTTGAATTGAATGTAATCTCCCTTGACCAAATTGTGTTTGCCTATAACTGCAACCATTACGCCATTAGTTGGATCGTATTGAGCATCAGATGGAGTATATGTACTGATATAAGAACCAGCCTTAATACAATCAGCAGTTGCACTTACAAATGTGTGAACCGTACCATTCTCATATCCACCAACATTGACGGATATAGTGGTTGCTGTAACTTTGTTAATTGTTACAGGAGTTCTATATGCAGGATGACCTTTCTGTGGGTAAGAATGTTGTGTCACATTAGAATCTAAGGCACAGGTAAAGGTAACACTCTCGTCTGCAATGATAATAGATTGACCTTCTTGCAGATCATGAGAGCCAATCTCTAATATCATTTGACCAGTATCAGGATCATATGTTGTTCCAGACGTAGGAGTATATGTCTTACCATTGCTATTAACAATATCAATAATCTGATTAAACGATTCTTCTGCTCTGTGAGATGCAGCTGGATCATTTACCCCAGCAGTGGTTAAACCTTTCAGATGTTCGATTGCGCCAACAGTCTCTGGTAATTGCTGTCTGACCACTGTCTCGGCACCCATCGTGCCGGCTCTGTAAGCAATACCTGTTTGACGAGCATTGAAATTGGATCCAGTGATAACGTCTCTTTCTACCGCAGGTAGAATGTATTGAGTCATATCACGCTCACACTTTTCAGAGTCGTATAGGAAATAGTTATTGTCGATATATCCTATAACCATATCCTGCAAGAAACCTCTGTTAGCCTGCAGTTGCTTTCTTGCATTACGTCTGTCAGCAGGGATTGCTGCATCGTCTGAGAAAGTAATTTCAGAGCCCAATTCGATGATTGAGTTATCTAGTGCCGATACGAATGTGTGTACACCTTTATAGAAAGATGTTCCAACGTCAACTGTAATCGTGGTTGCTGTAACGGCCAAGATTTCCAACGGGCTGTTGAATGCAGGATCTGTTGGTCTTGGGTGAGAAATTTGAGTTACGTTACCATCTGTGCCGCAACTAAATGTGATTCCACCTTCACCGATAAGAATCTTTCTTCCAACGGTGAGTGTATGAGCACCGATTGTTGCAACCATGAGACCAGTATCTGGGTCATATGTCGCATCTGTAGGTGTATATAATGTGCCTCGGTTATCAAGGGCAGCAATGATCTCATCAAAACCTTCATCAACACGCGTTGTTCCAATGAAAGAATTAGCATCAATCAACTCATTGGTCTGTTCTTTCAGTCTCTTATATGCTGCAATCGTTTCATTTCTTTGTTGGCCGACAACCTTCTCAGCAGACTTCATGTAATATGCACCACCTGCTCTCACCGAGTTGTAGTTGGTGTCGAGTAGCATATCATATTTTACTGCTGGAAGAATATATTCTGTTGTGTCTCTTCGGCACTTGACGCTATCATAAGCGTAGAATTGGTCATTGTCATCGATCCAGTCGAGCAATTCGTCTTGGATAAACGATCTATTGTCTTGAATGATTTCTCTTGCAGATGTTCTAGCAGAATTACCAGTGTCAGCGAATATGATTGGATTCATATTCTCTTCACCGTATTCTACTACATTGTAGAGTTCATTCCAAGAGGTGTTTGCTCTTGTAAAGATTTCCGTGTTTGAACCTTGGAATACATCATTGATTCTGTCTTGCAAATATCTGTTAGCTCCAAGTGTTGCTTCGAGCTGTTCACCAACAACCTTACTAGAAATGGGTGAACGATATGTAATGCCTGCAAGTCGACCCCAGTAGTTGGTGTCGAGCGACATATCATATCCAAGACCATCAATGATAATTTTAGAATCTCTTTCACACTTAGCAGCATCGTAGCCAGTATAACCAAGACCACCAGATGCTGTATTTGCTGTGAGGTATTCGACCATATCTTGTATGATCAAATCTTCGTTATCTGTAATTACATCTGCAAAGGCACTGTTACCAAGCATATTGGCTGTGGTGTCTTTCGGAGCAAAGATCTTGGTACTACCTTTTGCTCTCATTGAGATATCACCGAACTGAGTACCAGAGTTGTTCAGAGTCATCTGCCCACCGTTCAGAGCATAGAATGCCACCCGAACGAAGATAGACAGAGAACCAATTCCGTTAACACCAGCACCGTCTCTTGCTACATAACCCATACCGTTTTGAGAACGAGGGGTAAAACCAAAGCAGAGAACATATGTGTAGAGAGAGTCGGGGTCTAGGACTCTTCTATCTGCCAACATACATCCACCACCTCTACCGACAAGTGGGTTCGGGAAGTTATCGATGCCAATTTCTTGAATAACACCAAGACCACCAGATTCAGAACGAACCGTATCGCCTACAGCAAAACCTTTATTATTTTTCAGGTTACGGACGAAGATTTTTCGGTTTGTAGCAAGGTCTGGGGTTAAACCAGCATCTGCATCATTTGTATCATCCCATGAGATATAGCCTTTCGCACCACTGGAGAATGTAATCTCGTCGTCTTGTAAGAAGGCACCTGTATGGCCGACTTCCAGAATAAACTCTCTACCGAGGTCAAGTACATTGCCCTTGGTATTGAACGGCTGGAGTGGTGGTTCTACGTCTTCTCGTAGGAAGTTAGACAACTGGGAGCTGTCTCTGATATATGGAGATCGGAGTAGTTTAGCACCGGGTCTATAAGCACAAGCAAAGCCACCTTCTGGGAAATCGAAGTTATCGATCTTCCAATTCTGGAATGCGAAACCCTGTACGTAGTTACCAGAACCGACAAGAATTGCGTTGTTCTGTTCATATCCTGGCAAAGCCTCGATTACTGTAGCATACTGACCAGCAGTAGAGGTCATGGCACAATCATCTGGTAATGCAATGTTACCTTTCGTGTAATATGTACCCGGGCCTACCGTGATATGAATGGCGTTGTTGATCGCATTTCGGTCGAAAGAACCACCAGCCTTTTCTTTTGCCAATTCAGAAGCACGTTCAAGAGTTCTGATTGGTTGAAGTACCGTGCCGGGATTATCATCATCACCCTTTGCAGCATCCACATAAATCTTCAGGTCGGATTCAGTGGTCTTCGAAATCTCGCTGAAGAATTGAGCATAGGTAATTCTCTCAACCTCTCCAGTCTTTTCATTCTTGAGTGCAAACCAGCTGTTCTCGTCGATATGTGGTTCGAACTCATCGTTGATCTCCATATCGAAATCAACAAGCTTAGATTTGTCGATAACACCATTTTCGAAAGTCGAACGGTCAATACCACCGTCTTCGAATGTAGAATTCTTCTGGCTGAAACCATCAGCAGTAGAACTGGTAATGGTCATGTTAGTAGCAACTACACCATCCATCGTACCTGTGAATGATGTGTTTGCAATTTCAGAATTTGTAATTAAACTTCTATCTACTGTGGTATTGGTAAAGACATTATTATTACCAGTACCATCGGAGAAATCAGAATTTACAATCGTCAGATTGTCGCCGGATGAATTTGTTAGGTCACCATTATCAAATGTCGAGTCAGTAATATCAACATTAATAAGATCTGAATCTCTAACAACACCATTCTGGAATACCGAGGTTTCGATTTGAGTATTGGCAATGGTACCATTTTCGAAATTAGAATTTGTGATGTCTAGGTTATCACCAGTGCTGTTAGTTAATTCACCATTATCGAATGTAGATGCGGTAATGGCTAAATTATTTGCTGTACTGTTAGATAGAGCACCATTATTAAATGTAGAATCTGTGATGCTAATGTTATTGGCAGTTGAATCACTGATGGCACTGTCATCAATCGTCGAATTGATTAAGCGAACATTATCGCCATCAACATCTTCCATATCCCCTTGATTGAATTGGGAATTTGTAATAACGATGTTATCAGCAGTACCGTCATTGAATTGAGAGTTGATGATTACAAGATTGTCACCAGATGAATTTCTGAGTGTACCGTTATTGAAATCACTACGAGAAATATCGGAATCTTCCATCGTAGAATTATCGATTCTAACGTTGTCAAGATCCGAGTTCGAAATGAAGGTAGTGGTGATCGATTCACCAGTGATTCGGATTCTACTGAAAATCTCGTACTGTAGTGCTTCTACGAGCTCTTTTCGAGTAATATTTTTAGTACCGTCGTCGCCCTGTACTAGGTTTACGATAACAAATAAATCTTCTGACCTAGTATTGGCACCTGTAATCGGCCCGAGTTCTGAAATCTTAGACATTTAGTCTTTACCCTTTTTCTTCTTATATTTAGACGGATACATATCAATGGTATATTTATTCAAACCAAATTAATTGCGCCCAGATTTTAACTCTTCAATCTCTTCTTTTAATTCTTTAATTGCTTCAACTAAAAGCGATACCATATTCTCATAGCGTAGGGCTTTATACTGGGTACCCTCTTCTTCAAATTCATAAACAACTTCAGGCAATACCTTCTCAACCTCTTGCGCGATAAGACCAGCAGATCTTTCTTCGTTGTTCTTATAATTGAAGGTATATCCATTAAGGCTCATTACCTTATCTAAAGGACTGTGAATTCTTATTAAATTTTCTTTTAAACGAATATCTGATGTGCTGTGGGCTGATCTTACGTTACCTGTCGCATGTACATCTCCTGTGACCGTAACCGTATCACCCACATTCATCGCACCACCTATAGTGTGAGTTCCGGTACCGTCGGCTCTCAGGACACCACCGGTGGTGATAATATTACCGGTAATCTGCATGGCACCCGAACCTACAATACTTCTGCCATTCAGGTCTAGATTACCACCCAACTGAGGGGTAGAATCTTCAACAACATTTTGAATACCACTTGTAGCAGTACCGACCAAATCATTTGCCGGTGCCCATTCAGATCCATCCCACTTGAGTACTTGACCATTCGCAGGTGTCGTGGTTGATACATCACCGATATCAGATAATTCGTTAATGGTTGTACCTGGCTCGAATGGAGACCCATCAGCATTCTGATAATTATCTGATCGGAATACAGGTACTGAAAGAACACCAGCAGTAGTCAGTTCGAACTTGATTGGTGCGGAGCCAGTATCGATGATAAAATTACCACCGCTGTCCTTAAGACCTACGTCCCAAGCAATGGTCGTATCTGTATATCGAGTTCTGCCACCATTATTATTGGTGAAAATAGCAGTGACTTGATCGCCGGAATTAAAATCAACAACGGAGGTAAATTCAATTGTTTCATTTGCAGTAGCAGATCTGATTTCATCCGCAGATAATGCCCCGCTAGTTGCAACCAAACTTTCTGCACTAAAGATTCCTTGAAGAGTAGCATTACCTGCAGTTGTATCTCCGGTCGGTGATGCTGTTACCGCGTTGGTACGGAATGCCGCGGCCATTTCATTGGTCTTATCTAACCAATTCTGAAACGTCTGTGTAGTTTCGATATTTACTATATTTCTGGCCATTGTTATCTACTTTCTAATTTTTCCATACGTTGACAAATAGATACCAGACAAGTTCTAATTTCAACAATGTCTTTTTCCATTTGAGTGACTTTTCGGTAGTATTCTCTTTCCCTTTTGTATTTATTAAAAGCATGTGCATCTGTATTCAAAACTGCTTGTGTTTCGGAATCTCTTCTATTTTGCATAATTTAAAAGCCTTATGTAACTGCAATCGCTCTATAATCTCTTAGTGTTGGTGCAGTATGTACGTTTGGTGAAATCAATTCAATCTTTATAGCAAATCTACGGAACCCAGAAAAATTCTTAAGTCCGGCATTGCTTGCATATTGATACAACCCCGAATAATTTTCTGGAAGCCTGTAGCCAAATTCCCTATAATCATTAATGTCGGATATAGAAGAATTTACATCGGAACCTTCAAAGCATTCAAGTTCTACCCAAGGTACTTCTTTGAATGATTGGCTGTCATATTGATTTTGTGCTCTCATATAAACTTTGACTGTGGAACCAGGTGGTCTATATTCCGTTGTTGCTACGTAAATATCTTCAGCATCCAGTTCTGGTGCTAATTCGATTACTTTTGAAATATACATCGAGGTCGGGTTGGAAAGAGGGCTGTAACCCGGTGCACTTGTATCTTTTAATTGATATTGATATGCAATCATTTTCGAAACTTCCACATCTACGAAAGGTGTGGAAGTAACATCACCCGAATTTTCCATCTCTATAGTCAATGAAAACTCAGCAGTACTGTTTGGATTCGTTACAATATTACTTGCACTTGATAATATAGTACCTCTTACATTGAAGTGGTTATTATCATTGAATCTAATCGGCATCGAATAAGTTGTACTACCATCATCATAAGGGTTGAATGTTCCGAAGCCACTGGTCTTAGATGATGAATCAGAAGCCTTCATTATCATGGGCTGGAAATAACTTAGATTAATATTATCTACCGAATCGATTGTTGCAGTAAATCCACTATCCAAGCCGTTGATGGTACCAGTGGTAAAGAATCGTGTAGAATTAGCAGTGCTTGCCTCTAGATGCATCTTAGTAGGATCATTACGATCCCAGAAAGAAATCTCACCCACAACCACCGGAGAGTGTTGAATTCCAGTATCTATAAATGTCGGCCCTGCACCAAGGTTTACTGGTTTGTTCACAATGATGGAAGTGGCTCCAGGTACACTCTCAACTCTAAAGATGTCTTTATCACCTCCTACCTCTAGGATAATATAATCACCATCGAAATAGGTTTGATCAAGTGCTGTACCAGTTAGTGTAACTCTTGCACCACCTGAATCAGAAAGTCCAAGGTTACCGGTTGTTGCTGAATCTCTCGACTTTGTCTGATAGATTTTTTCTCCCAACTTGAATCTGCCATTACCACCGGATAGTGTAAAGAATTCATTCTTATTATTTGTGAGTGTTACACTACCGGTAGACTGATTAAAATTATGTCTACGCAGAGTGAATTTCAGATCTTCGTCTTGATAAGATCTCCAAGCACTGTTATTAGTAGAACTGAAGAGAACACCGTCACCCCAGTCTTGAACAATTGCAGATCCTTGGGTATCACCTGGTGTCAAATCAACACCACCGACTTGAGAGATGAATGCCAAATAATTAGGATCTTGAGCATCAGGTTTAATTGATACTGCATATTCTTTTTCAACATCCATTCTCACGGGTGCATCAAATGAGAATGTTGTTGCTACAGAAGCATCGTCTGACACATTTACATCACCAGGTAACTTATGGACCTTTCCGAATGGAAGAACTTGACCAGAAGGATAGCCGTTGACCACCTCTCTCAGTTCAACAGTAACTCCATTGGTTGTACTCTTACGCTTAAAGAACAAGTCAATATTGGAAATGTATATACTGTTACTACCTTGACCCATACCTTTCTTAATAAAGAATGTTTGAGCAAGAGGATCTCCAGCAGGAATACGTCTTACCACATTTCTGAAAGAAGATGATGTGTTGATATCGAAATCTGGTGCTCTTGTAGATACACCGACAGAGGTCTTTTCTACGGAGAAGTTATAGGCTCGATATGTGACAAATCCTTTCGAAATTGCAGCAGAATCTATCTGATCATATGTGTCGACATCTACAATTTCAAGGACACGATCACCGACGAAGAACGTCTCTGGTGGAATAGCAAAGACCGCTCTTAATACGCCATTAGAATCTGTGGTAACCTCAACACCACCGGCTTTTGTTCTCTCCACGTCTTGTGCTCTGTCTGCTTCTGTACCTGGGAACACATGAGGATTAACATCTACTCCATCAAAGAAGAACCAGTGTCTTGCATCTGGTCTCAAACCCGACATATAAATCTTAACGTCTCGGCCAGCCATATAAGGTTCAAAATTGAAATTCCGTACGAATTCTCCAACCTGAATATTCTGAACTTGTGCAGCTTGATTCAATTCGATGCTTCTGGTTGTCGTTTCAATTCTCTGGGTGAATGTGTTTCCAGCACCTGGGAATTGGAAATCACCCCAGTTACCCCAATTAGCCATTCTTGGGGGAGCCCAACCAGGTCCGACATCATTCCAAGTCTCTAACGGCCCCACAACTCTTTCTGTGGTCACATCGGTAAGAGGAATAAACTCTTGGAGATTATCGACGAAATCCGTGAATGCAGCGGTCATATCAATATTGATTTCTGCTGGATTCACTGTAGTATCATACGCCGCATCGTATGGAGGTGAAATTTCACCAACACCTCTGTAACTGTAAGCATTACTTACGCAGTTTCTAAATCCAGTTGCATAAGTTTGAGAAAGAATTTCTACACTAGCATCTCTACCCAGAGTTGCTGCCTTGGGATTACTTGGTGCCGGGAAAATAGAAGCACCAGAGCTTGTTTTATAAACCAAATCAATTGGAAATGTTTTCAAGGCAGGTGTCAATATCTTTTGATTAAAAGGTACTGCTGCTTTGAAGAATGGGTCCGATACATCAGCAACGGTAAGATCGTTGAAAGGATCTACGATGAAACCATTCTTAAATCTGTTTAGGCCAAGCTCGTCTGGAATAAACATATTTTGTGTAGAAGATTCAAGTTGGCTCAAAGAAACGTAGTAAGATAGTCGATCAATCTGTTTACTCAGACTGTGCATATCTTTCATGGTAAATGCTTTGATTCCACTAGTTTTTGTGTGGACACCGTAAGCCTTTCTTCCTGTTCTACTTGCTTCTCTCTCCGAAAGAGCAGGATAGCCGGGTACAAACACGTGGCCGAGAGCCATCTGATCGGGATCTAGTGTTGGAGGTGCCGCAAGCTTTTCTTCCCTTCCTTTAATTAATTTAATTCCCCCATAAGAGTCACAAGCAACCGTATCTACCCTTTGAAGATAATATGTTATCTCTGCGGTGGCAGAGGCATTTCTAGCTGGGGTTATTGGAGTTATTGTAGTGAATACTTTTGAGTTGTCACCAACAGCAGAAGAAGGAACAGATGCTGCAGCAACATCATCGGTATAATCTACATTCGAATCTTTATCTACGTAGGGTCTAAAGTCAAGACATTCTCGCAGATTATATGATGATCCATTCTTGGCTTTATAGACCGGAATATCGTATAGATCTAATGTTGATGGATAACTATTAATCGTGAAGAAATATTCTCCAGAGCCTTGACTAATTTCAAATACTTTTAATTGAATTAACATTGAGCCTGTAGGCTGCGGTCGACCAGGAATATATTCCATATATGAAATATCATAGTAGGTATCTTTCTGGTTAGAAATCAATCTGAAACTTTCAGTTACATCAACACCGTTTGCGTCTGTAATACTGATAATATCAAATACGTCTGGGAATCCTAAAGAATATTTTGATTGGCTTGCGTTCCAAGTCTGTCTGATATATGGTGTTCGAACCACTTTATCAAATGGAGATACACCGTCTACGGTACTACCAACAAGTCTCTTATTGAAATATACTGTTGCTTGTGAGCCAACTGAATCTGCAGGATTACAACCAATAATTAATTGGCTGTTATTAGAAGCTGTTGCAACACTGATAACCCGTACTTGTGAAGGACCACTACCTACAACTAGGACTTCATCATTATTACAATTGAAATCTTCGCCGGGGTTCGCGTTAATTGTGATTGTATTACCTGTAATGCCGCTTACATTTTCACGAACTCTAACGGGGATGGCCATTTTTTCGGTTGAGAAAAGACTGCGATGACCAGTGGGAAAAATGAGTGCTTCATTTCCAGATTGTTTTTGATAAGTTCCACCTTCACCCGGTGTTACACCGAAATCACCATCAAAAACAATGGCACCATTACTATCAAAAATTTCATGAATATCGTTGCCAAATTCTCCACCATTCACTTCAACACCTGTCATATAAACTTCTGTGGGTGTAATATTATATACAACTGCAGAGCCCATATTTGATGATAATGGATCTCGTAAAATAACCGAGTGCCAATCTATATCGGTTGTTCCTGAAGAAACCCAATTCGTACCATTATTATAGTCTATGGGATAGCCACCACCGTAATTAAAAGAGATCGATTGGTTTGAAACAGTTTCAGTTTCAACGATCTGATCAATCTTAAATGATCTGTCAGCAGAATTTTCTACCCTATAGCCTTTAACATATGCAATACCAGATCCTAGAACCGCATAAACTTCAGTATTTGAAGCACCGGCAGGAATACGATCATCTGTACCTAATGGAAATTTCTCTAGTACATAGTTACCAGATTCTTCATATGTTCTTCTGGCAAGCTCATCACCTAATACGTTATATTGAGAAACGTCTCTTAGTGTGATTGCATTACCGTTTTGGTAGCGGACCAGTGTAAAGAAATCAGCAGCAGTTTCTGCTTCGGATGAGGTTAGAACTGTGAGAGATGGAACCAGTTTTAATCTGTCAGCGCCTGGTGCGTTCTCATTCCTAGAGCCATTTGCATTATCATACAAAGAACCATCATTAATTGCGGCAATCGTAGATTCTTGTACGTTATAACCTACGTTAACATCATTTGGTAAATTATTATATTTCGAAACGACAAGTGTTTGAGCATCAGCAAAAAGGAAATGACCTTTTTGGAAAATAATACCAGGAGCAGATTGAATACCAAAAGATTTGCCAGTAGTGGTTACGACATTGGTTGTCGTTACTTTACCCTGTATTACTGCTTGTCCTTGGCCTGCGGCAGGATCTTGTGTTCCTGCTTTGAATCTCAGCAAAGAAAGTGTCAGAACTTCACCAGGCTGGAAAACACGATAGTTATTTGTTTCGTTCGAATTTAGGTAGTTGATATAGAATGTGTTGAGGTCTGGAGTTCGAACCTCAACTCCTTGATCAGCTGCAATTACATTTGCGCGAAGACCAGACGTTTCACCAGTCAACTGATAAATTTCATCAAACTCTGTTTCTACACCTTCTGCTACTACAGTTACTCTTTGTGGCACATATGCTCTAGGATCAAAACCAGTTTGAGCTTGGGCAACACCATTAGCATCATATGGGATCCACGTATCTTGAAGTCGTACATACTGAAGATCATCTAATTCGGTAAAGTTACAACCTTTAACGATAGATCCTTCTTTAAAGATATTATCGCCAAACTGTTCAATCTGACTCTGCAACATTGTTTGCAGCTGTGTCAGCTCTCTTGCTTGAACGGCATAGCCCGGTTTAAACAGCACACGGTGATATTGATTTTCTAAATCAAAATCATCAAAATATGGTGCTGCATTGAGATCTGTATTAATTGGCATTTTTAATCCGATTCCTTAAAATTCTAGTACGAACTTAAATTCTTCTCTTGACCCTTCTGTTCTCGGTAATGGCTTAAAGTTCTCCATAAAATAAATCTTTCCGCTTCTTTGTACATAAGGGGAGAAGGTCACATTATCTACTTGAGGTGTGTTTATTTCAATTATCTGGCCTGTATCATTTCTAAATGTTAGTGACAGATCAAGCGATGTATCGCCATTACCATCAGTTCCATTTACATATGGTCCCATATATTCAGCAATATAAAATGTATTTGCTGATTCATCAATTTCGTGAATTCTACCAGAGAATGTAATATCGTTATCAGAGTTTATCTGTACCACCGATGTGTTGGCCACTATTCTATCTATATTTTCACTAACAACCCCAATCCTGTTATCGAATACGATAGGAGGCGATACCGAGGAGAATTCTGGATTCTTTACGATACCTACACAGCCGTAAGTATTGGTGGCACCGATTTGATTATTATCATCTCCTGTAATATACGCATATAAAGAATAATGTCTACACTTAAATTCATCGATTAAATTGTATCCGTGATCACCGTTTGGTGTCAATATTGCACGAATCTGAGCTCTTACATCGGTACTGTTGGTTCCCTCTGGATTGAAATCATTCTCTGGATCAACAACTGTAGCAGTTGCATTATTATAACCAGTACCTGGATCAAGTACGATAATTGACGCAATTGTATTATCGATGATATTTGGAATAGCAACAGCACCGGTACCATCACCTTTAATATCAACCGTAGGGAAGATGCTGAAGGTTGCAGCTTCTTTAATTACTGAAGTTCCACCACCTTGTACCACGGGATCTTGGTCGAGAGTAATGAATCCCTTATTAATTGTATCGTCGTAATTATATCCAGTAATTCTGTAAAGATAAGTCGATCCATCTGGGTTTGTAAAGTATATCGACTGACCGTTATAATAATTACCACGAGGGTTGAATGTACTCTCTGGAACATATTGTATTGTACTGTTTGTTATTGCTCTTTCTGTTACCCTACCGGTTTCTTCCACATAACCAAAATTATCTTCGTTATTTTCCACGACAATATCAGAAACACCTCCACCTCCGTTGGGTGATGGTGACGGGTCTTGGTCATATGTACCAACCAGCGGTAGATATCCAATATGACTGTATGCGTCTTCTTCTAGTGCAGATACAACATACATGAATTTCCAAATGTAACCATCTGCTGTTCGGTATATCTGGTCATCTGAAGATTCGTTGAATGCCGGGGGGCTTTGTACACCTGCTCCATAATTGTTAAACAGGCACTTATAAACACGATAATCTCCGGTATCATTATCATTTGGGCCCACAACACAATAGAATCTCTGGGAGTCTAGAGGTACTGTATCATCATATTGTACAAATACTTCATCTCTCTGCCAAGGATAATATTTAATCATGAAATGAGTATCTTCTGGTCTTATTTTTTTGCCAAAAATTACTCGCTCCAAGAACGTATTCTTAGCTACCTGTGTATCATCAGGTACAAATTCATTAATAGAAGATACGAACACATAGTAGTTATTTGTCTGCACGTCTTGTGCAAACCGTCGTGTTGCATCTGTCTTATATTCTGAAGTTAAAATCTCTGGCATGTTACCATCTCAATCCCAAACGATATTGGTTATTTATATTTTATTTCTGTATTGAAAGTCGACGACGAGGATACATCATGCCGGTTCTTCCTGGCTTTGGTCGCCTTATTCCAGTACCATTAGAGTTAATGAATTTTCCATTACTTTGTAAGATTGCCTTGGGCAAGAAAGTACAAAGATTCTTTGAACCGAATAAATCTTGCATAATCATGGAACCACCCGTGCTTAAATTGTAACCAAGATACGTAGCATGTACAGGTTGAAAAGCCGATCCTGGGTCTGAATATGTTACTGTCGGCCCGGGCCAAGCTAGTTCACCTGCTGGGCTTATGATTGTTTGGGTAGCAGTAGGCGCGTTTGACCAGTCAATCTGATTCATACTTTCTAATCTGTGCGCTGCATAATTTTGCATTATTTCTCTCAGCTTTGCTATTGAGGGATAGCTTCTCGTCTTAGAGTAATAATCTTCAACAAATAGAGCTCCAGCTCCAGCAGCAACTGGTGCGGCACAACTAGTTCCAATGAAATAACCCATTAGTTCACCATTAATGCTGGTAGTACCTGACTGGTTAAAAAGGTCAGTTGGATTACCATACCTATGATATGGCCCATACCAATGATTGCCCGGAGCAAATAGATCTACAATCGGGCCCCTCGTGCTATAAAAATCAACATAAGGCTTTAATTGGCTGCATTGATATGCTCCGATACTAATCTCTTCTTCCATACCATTGTCTCCAACGCGCAGTGGATAATATACTACATTGGATACGGAAGAACTACTACCTCCACTCACGGATAAACCTGAGGTAGAAATATTGATAATTCGACCATTCGCAGTAAATTCATTATCCCACTGTGGAGTACCTTCTTTGGCAAAAACATTGCCAGCATTACCTATTGATCGAAAGTGATAAATTGGGCTATGGCCGGCAGTGGTAACATTGTCAAATGCTACATTGGCTGCCTTAAGAGCACTATTTTGAGTAGAATTTGGTACTATGATACACCATTTTTTTACATTGTCAAATGGGTCTTGGAATTGCTTTGGTGCCATGTGTGCAGCTTCAAATGCTGAATAATCATTTCCCCAGCCACCACCAGGTCTATTGACTGTAGTAGCTCCACCACCATCACTGTAATAAGTGAGAGTTGTAATATTATCAATGGGTACTGCCTTATCATAATATTCGTCCGAAAATCCCCAGGCCCCGGTACAAATTGTAGCATTTCTTTTACCAGTTTCTGAATTTACAGCTTTAGCTTTATGCCACTCTAATACTGCATTGTAGGCGACCAAGGTATCATAATCCTGAATGTATATTACTCGAACATCGGAACCTATTGCCCAGCTGTTTATTCTCCCTGCTGCAGCACTCATTACACCGATACCATGTTCATCTAGCCATCCAGCTGATGGATTTGAGATCTGGTTATTGCCCGGTTCATTCATCGCAGAATCATAATTGCTCCAATCCATTTTAACAATTTTTGAATTCGCACCTAAGCTAAGGTTTACACCTCCGACCATCGAGCCGGTGTGTATTGTACATCTGTAGTAGAATTGAATTCCACCGTTGCCCCATTTAGAAATTTTATATGTGAGTGTCTCGCCATTTGCCGCACCTTGGTTATCTACCAAGGGCAATTGATTGCCCGAACCATCTACCAATTCTAGTGGGTGAGAACTACTAGCATTATTGGTAAAATTAACTGTATCGCCTGGATGAAATATTAGTGTTGGATTATTGGCACTGGAAAGTGTACCACCTCTGTGTGTACCACTTACAATCCAATTTGATGAGCCATTTGGAGTTAATGTGAGATTCCATGTTCGAGGATCATATTCAGCAAAATCAAAATAGTATTCTCTACTATTATATGAAGTGTCTGGTGGTACACCAGCTTCAATACAAACGATATCAACATATCGTCCTACAGGTACTTGTTCCCAGTTTGCAGTGACTAAATTATCTTCACCTTGGTAGGAATGAAATCCAGCTGGACCTGAAGATGCGGTGATGTTTACGGATGACATAAGAGCCTTGCCGAGAGGTTGATAATCATAAGAATTACCATTACTTACTGGGGGTGCTGTAAGATCAGCACCTCCAACCAAATCGGTATTAACAACTGTGGATGGCCATGGTCCATCATAGAAAGCAGTAGAAAACTTCACCGGCATTTTTGCCTTTTCAAGATTTTTTACTTCTGCACTTTCTAAAAGAGATGTTTTTTCTTCTTCGTCAAGCTTAACACTAGCAACACCGGGTATCGACGATAGTCTACTTATGACCTCAATATCTCGGCCGTCGCCCGAATCGAAAAATAGATTTTCATCAACTCCAGATTCAAAGACGACTGTATATGCTTCCTTTGACATAAAATTATGCCTCTAAGATAATTCCGGTAAGGGTAACTGATAGTGTTTGAGCACCACCAGAGTCATTTTTTATTGCACACCTAAGACTCGAGCCGGAATTAGAATATGCTAATATGGCTGGTGTAATATCAAAAGTTTCTGCTCCATTTGAAATGAATTCAGCAATAAGACCTTCACCATCAGCAATATCATCACCCTGTACTCTTGATATGTCTGCTGCTCTAGCAGCATCATCAACATATATTCTGAACCAAACTGCATGGCTTACCTGAACCTTCATTAGCATAAATGAAGAACCTACATTGTTGAAATTCATCACCACATCTTGCTGGTTACCAATTAATCCACTTGTAGTCACAGTCTCTGTTGTTCTACTGAGAGTACCGCCACCACTTCCAGTTGCATCTGCTGCGGGGGCCCAACTACTACCGTTGTATTTTAATACTTGTCCACTAGATGCCCCTGCTGTAGAAACATCGGTCAAATCATTCAATACACTTGCACCACCTCCACCAGAGGGAGCAGCAGTAAATTCTAGCGCATTACCAGAAGAATTAACTCTGATAAATTGACCAGCACTTCCAAGTGAAGCCGGTGTATCGGTCAGCCCTGTAAAACTAGCAGAACCACCACTTCCAGTTAAATCTGAATCGTTGATCCAATTAGAACCATTCCACTTCAAAGTCTGACCTGCGTTCAGGTTGATTAGAACAACATCGTCTAATTCTGAGATATTTCTAACTGCACCTGTTACATCACCTGGAGCTGCCCATTGATAGGTGCCGTCAGCATTTGTCTGTAAGATATACCCATCAGTTTCTGAACCTGTAATTGCTTCACCATAAGAATGCCTTGCCAAAGGATCAGTATAACTTGGTACTGGTGCGGCCGTATTTGCATTATCAGTTAGTAACTTTCTCCACTCACCTTGATGAGCATAATACAGTGCACCGGTATCGTGGGCATGAGCAATACAACCGTGATGTGAGGTAGGATCTACGTCAAGTAGCTGAGCCTCTGTATTGTATAAAAACGAAATTTTATTTGCTGTAGATAAGAGCTCAATTTCCTCATCATTATTAATGAGGTTTACGATATCGTTTCCACCCAGCGCATTATATAATTCTACGAAATTATCATTGGTCTTATCAAATGCTGTGCGGAGAGGATCGCCGGTACCGTCGTTGGCAGAAGTACCAATATTGACAGTTTGTTTTGACATGATTTCTCCTAAAAGATTTTTAAACTATTTATCTTAAACTGTAGAATCATTATCTACGGTTACATCGTCTCTATCGACTCTTAGATTGATTACATCTACTGTAAGTGTCTCCAAATCTGGTGAATCAATAAGCACCGGTAATGACCCAGGTGGTGCACCATCATCGACGGTACCATCATTATTATATGTGGGCCCCGGTGTATTAAAGTTTCTTCTAAACCTCATTTCTTGAGGTGAACCTATTAATGCCTTAAAGATAAAGTCACCGAACATCTTCGTTCCAGCAAGGTGAACATTCTCTTTTAGCAATTTCTCATATTCTTGCTTAGCAAGAGTCGATTTAATTTGATATGAATATTCCTGATAGAAATCACTATCTTGAATCTTCATTGCAGAATCATAATATATTTTTTCTGGTAAGACCACATAGTATTCTGGATACGTCTTGTACCAAACTTGAGATTTAAGACTCGGTGCAACTACATTATTCCATCTATCAATTGTGTCTTGAGCAACGTCTTCAGCACCGTCAGAAAGTTTTCTCAGCTGTGTTATATCTGCTGCATTGATTTCCCCATTCAGTGTATAATCAAAATATGAATACCCATCTGAATGTACTGTGTTTGCCCACAATCCAAGCTCTGGGGGAACTGTAGGTTCTACTCCCGCGACAAATACCTCAAGCTGTTCTACGAGTTTTTCTGTGGGTAATATTGGAGTGTTCAGATCGACTGGAAGATCCTGATACCCATTTATATGAGAATTAAATTCAGACCAGAATCCACTGGTACTACCTTGTGTCTCGGCAAATACTGTACCTATTGCTTTAATATCATTGTCGTCATCAAATATTTCACCAAGTTGGCCAGTAACATAGCCAAAACCAGAATCGATTACTGCAACCTTCGAAATCTTACCTATAGAAAATTGTGTCTCTGCATCTATAATGGCGTTTAATCCTAAAATTTCTTCAGTAAGATCATCTCCTGCTTGAGATATAGGTATATTACCATTTGCTCTTATAATTTCGTTCTCTGCTGAGAACCCATAATAGTCGTAAGGTATTAATCCAATATAGCCTTGCTGTGTATTAGTTTTTGTAACAATACCGGTGCGGCCCGAATTAGTTTCTTCAACGATTTCTCCAACATCAAATACACCAGCAGAAGCAGGATCATCGAAACTGATAATCTGAGGCCTCCTAGAAAGTGTTGAAAACACATCATCTTTTGCTCGAGCAAATACATCAAATGTGTAATCTCTGCCAGGGTCGATATTCTCAAATTCTCGTATCGAACCAATGGTAAGTGTTTCGATATTGAAAGCCTGATTCAATGGTGTTGCTAGCGTTACCGGATCTGCTGTACCTGACATTGGTGCCGCAGCAGGTGGTACATCATTATAATTAGTTGAATTAAGGAAAACAGGAGCAGACGCAAGACCACCGGGTTCGGTATTCTCAATAAAATTAGCAATCGGATCGGTAATAATATTGATGTTTGTTGCATTGTCAAGACTCAAGACTTTCACATCACTTTCTAATCCGGTATCAACGTACATATCACCAGGTGATGTTATATTCTTAGGTGTAACAAGTCCAACCCAGCTAGGATTAATTGTTATATTCGGAGATCGATCTACGGTAAGGATTACTCTGTTAATACTAAATTCACCATGAAGTCCAGCACTAGCATCACACTCAATACCTACAACATTATCTGCTTGTCCTACAACAATTGCTTCATTTCCAGCAAAATCTCTTAATCTTTCAAACGGAGTAAATGTCAAGTCATCTTTGTTTGCATCATATTCTGCTTGATTGAATAGAATCGATTGATTTGAAACAATCAGCCTGGTATTTTCAATCGTGTAACCGAAACCACCATTTTCTACTTCATAATTAATACTACCAGATAGATCATCAGTGACCTCAGTCACCATCACCTCTCCGCCCTTACCAGTAGTGGTTCTTATATTGTATATGTCACCAATCTTGTGGCCAGTACTAGCATCTTTATTACCAGTATCAATCTCAACTGCGCTTAAAGATCCAGCAACACGACCAAAAGAAATTTCTTCGCCGTTAATGGTAGTAATTAGGTCATCGTATTTTTCGAATACACCCAACACCTCATCAATATAAATGATGGGTGTCAAAATATTATTTAAAATGATAAAATTGATTTTATCGACAGCTGCAACTGCACCTGAAGAAGAGCCTAATATATTTCTGCTAAGGAGATCTTTGTAGGTGTATATAACATCTGTTTTAGAAACAAATTTATTCTTGTTAGGGAACATCTGTAGGTATATGCCATTTTTCCAATTGGAATCGGAAACCTTAAACATAAACCTAGCTGGATAAGTAATTTCAGCATCAAATTCATCATAGAATAAAGCAAAGAAAAGTTCAATACCTGCTGGTGTTCCCTTTCTTCGGTAAAGGTCAAGAATATTTTTAGTAACAAATCTGATTGTTTCTTCTTTCAGAGGTAAATCTGCTAAGAATTTTTTCTGGAAGAAGATAAGCATTTTTTCGAGAGTAGTATCAATATCCCGATATTCAAACATTCTTCTTGCATTATAAATCGATTGGTTGTCCGTCGATTCCAACCACTTATAATATTCTTCTACAAGCTCAACGAGCTCTTCGCCGTTCTCCCTATAGATAGCAGGAAAATGAGACTGGATAAAGAACGATATGTTATTTTCTATTACCGCCATCTGGGAGTGTCCCTAGTACGTAGTTGTTGATGTTCTACTAATATTTCCATCGAGGTTACCATAAGCATCACTATCCTCACGAATTGCACTAAATCTAACATCAGAATCACGAATAATGAAAACTCGGCCTGTGGGAGATTTAATATCGTCGGATGCTGTCTTTGCCATAATCTTAATTGCTTGGCCCGGATAATCCTCTACAATCAATTTTGATAAACGAACATCACCGGTTTCATAATCCACAGTTCCAGCATTTGGATTTACAATCTGCGGATTTGTAAGATTATCTGTAACAAGCTGCAATTTACCTTCACCATCATCTTGGATGAATACACAAACACCACCAGTGGTATCGAATACACTACTCTTAATTGCAGGTTTGTAATCATTAAATCCGTTCGTTAATCTGAATGGGTATGGTTTTACCAATTCTGTTTCAAATCTAAATCTTGGATTAGCTGCCACATTCAACACCGGAGAGTATTGAATGATTGGCATAATATCAAGCTGACAACTTTGAATTGCTGTGTCTAGTGCATCAATAGAAGAGGCAAGCTTGGATGATCTTAATGTCGCATTGAATTGTTCCAAATTATTATCAGAATATGCTTGAATCGCGTTTCTAACCATAACCTCAAATTCTTGTGGTGTTTTCTGAGATAATTTACCAGTATAGTTAATCTTCGCGTGAATATCAGCATATAAGAATTGTGTCTGTACGAAAATAGGCTCAATACTAAGAGGGCTTCTTTCTTTTAGATATTCGATAAATGTATTTGCAAGTGTCGTTGAAATTAGCTGTGCATCATCTTGCAAGAATACAGAGATTGCAACTCTACCAAATTGAGGTGGATCTAAGTCTTCACCACCATATGCAGATACTGCTGTGATTTCTGGGAATCTTTGTTGCAACAGAATTTCATAATCTTTTGTCGTTACTGCTCTGTCTTGGATCTGCAATGATTTGGGTGCAAAATAACGAATGCTGTCAAGTGATTCTCTTTCTAAACCGCCTTGTGCTGGAGAGACGGTTTCTACAGAAATTTCACCCTCTCTAAATCCGGTACTAAAACTAAATGCTCCATTACCCTCTTCACCAGATGTTACTCTATATTGAACTCTTACATCTTCGAATGGTTCTGGCTGCAAGCCATAATTATTACCACCGAAATAGATGGCGTAGGAATTGTCAAAATATGCTTCGACATAAAATACCTTATCATCAGGCCGTACACCAAAGATTGAATTTGCTCGGGTAAAGATATTTTTATCTTCAGTCTCTTCTGCATCAACGTACACTACCAGAGAATCGATATCAGCATTGTCATTGGTCAGCTGTACCCTTAATTTTCCATCTGCGTCAATAATGAAACCTTCTCTCTGAAAACTTGTAAGTGTCTGACCTTCAAAGAGTTCGACATCTTCAGCAATAAATGTACCAGCAAAAATGCCAGCAGCCTCGTCAACAGATACCCTTCTAGCAACGTAGGTCTGATCTGTCACAAAGTTAAAATTCTCACCCAGATAATTAGACGAGAAATCTGTGAATCTCGGGATCTCAATTGTCTGTGATGTTTCTGTGGGATCTACGATGGTTACATTTACAACAGCCTTTGCTGATTTACGAGATCTCGGTAGGTAATTCAATTCCTTTGCATGAGAAACAATCGAATTCTTAAGAACGGCAGAATCAAGAAACATTTCGTTGATTGCCATGTTCGTATAAAAATTGTTTTGAAACGTATTATACGCCAGAACATCAAGCAGCACACTCATATTCGAGCCTTCAAAGTCATAGTCTTTGAATTGTGTTTGCGTTCTCAAATATTGTTTGAGTTGTTGTTTGGCCGCACCAAAATCGAGTTCTGTTATTGGTGTTTTAGGATTTGCCATCTTATCTTATCCTTTCTAAAATAACGTTGAGCGTGATTGGCTGTTGTCTGCTTTGAATAAAAAATCTTATCAGTACACCCACTTTATTATCATCGATATTTGAAGACACAGTTACATCAATCAATTCTGCTCTAGGTTCATACGTTTCAATGCAAGTAGTTACTCTATCTTCGATTAATTTGATGACCGCAGGCGTTATATTTTCGAACAGTAGAGCTCTAATACCTCCACCAATGAATGGTTGCATGAGTCTCTCACCCGGGTCTGTAAGGATTAGATTCTTGATTGCTTCTTTTACAGAATCTTCGTCCTTCAATACAGCAATATCCGAACTGATAGGGCTAAGCGCCAAATCCTTTCGGATATCAGAGTAGAGAACCGGCTTCTTAGTTCTCGGTGTGTATACCTGTACGGTCATTTATTCTGGCCTCGGTCTTCGTGTCAGATCTAGGTGGATATTACTGCCCTTAACATTTGCATAACCAAAACCACTTTCATATGCTGATTGAATCCAATCATCAGAATCGCCTGCAAGTTTTACGTCTAAAGCAATACCACTTAAATAAGACGATTCTGGAGATCCACCTACTTCTTCGTTATATTCTTCGGTTCTCCATCCGTTGACTACATCCAACTGTCCACCAACCTTCTTTTGAAAACGCATCAGATATACCTTTGCGTCCAAATCTATGTTCACCCAACCTTCGAGTCCCAATACTTCTGGATCTACCCAATCACCCGATATCTTAACTCTTGGATCGCTACCATTTTTTACTGCCTTACAACTGGGTAAACCGAAATATTCTGCAACGGTGGGAGGTGGTGGATTATTTGTCCCTTCAGCAGAATCCCATTTCTGTTCCATACTATTTATTATCTCTTTCTTACGCTCATCCGATAAACGGATACCTCCATTTCGTACTGCTGTTGAAGTATTCAAATTAGAAACGGCTTTCAATCTTCCTACTATTCTTCGATATCGGTTGGTGTAATCATCTAAGGGTCTATTTACTTCTTTAATTAATGCTTCGATATTGGTTGCAAAAGCACAAAATCTCATTACCATGAATTCGATTTCTTCTAGCTGAGGGTTTTCGAAAAGACCTGTAATATAGTCGATCAAACTCTCTGCTTCTTCTTTTACAGATTTTTGTTTATCATCATTAAGAAGTAAGCATGCCCTCTCTTTTTGCATCACAATGCCTTTTACTATATCTTCCCGAATGAAAGTATTAATATCACCTATCACATCTTGGATATTAAAATTCTCAACGATAGACATCACTTCAGCAAAAACCTGAGTAATTAGTTCAGTTATTAGTTTTTTGATTTCACCGATTAAGAACTCTATCGTTGCTTTTTGTGCAAGGGCATTTAAAGCATCATCCAGATTTCTTAATTTGGTAAGAATATTAGCAATTGCGTTTTCGATTGCAACAAGCGTATCAAAGAAGGCATCAATCGCACCGAATACTTGAGGTATTAATTTACAGAAGCCACCTAAAATACTATCAGAAAAAGATGCTTGATAGTATGAATCCATATCTCGTAGCAAACCGTTATAATTAAAATTACTCTTATTAATCATACCGTTTGGAGTTAGATTATAGTCATTCAAGAAATCAGCAATTTCTATATTTGATAGATTGCCTTTCTCCCATCTACGACTCAAGCCGGGATAATTCTCTAGCGCATCTTCTACATAATCTTTTTTGAGAAAAATACCATTAATGTAATCTGTGGTGTCATAGATCGAATCACCATATAGCTCAGTAATTCTAGCAAGAGGGTTCTTCTCAATATCTCGTAATATGTTGTTTGCATATTCCTGTGAAAATATTTTTACTTGACTGAGGGTGTATTCACCGTTTGCATCTACTCCAGGCCCACCTTTCAGAGCCACTGAGGCCATTCTTGATTGATCAGTTATGTCTATACAATTAGATGCCATTTTTATTCCTCAGCCGAAACATACCCACCGGTAGATTGGGTATTTTCGAATTTGATATAAGAAAGGGCCGAAGACCTTGAAGGAGGTTCCGGCATTGAACACTCTGCCGCATCGATGGTGGGTAGTGCAAATGATGGAACTCCAGGTGATGCTGCAGGGATTGCTAGTCCCATTGCCATAGAGATGGTATCATCAATGAATACACTGAGACCCGAAATACTTACATTTGCAATGCTTTGTAAAGACATTTGGGTATTTGATTTGATATGAGCCGGCCCAACAGTCGATTCCATGAATAATCCAGTATTGCTCCTGACATTAAATCCTGTACCGTTGAGTGAAGGGATGAGACCATGATTATCAATAAACATATTTGACGATCTAATATGTACATCGGTGCCAGAGAAAAGTTTTGTACTTGTGTCTGCAAACACCTCAAATTTACCACTCAGTGGGCTTAACGGATTCAGATTTGCATGGAAATAAATGTTATTTGATTTAATATTAAGTCGAGTCTTGCCCTGTATCTGCAATTCTTTCTCTGCGTTGATTGCCATAGTACCGACGTTGGCTTGAATCTTCACATCTGCGGCTCTCATTTGTATCTGATCACCACCATTCAAATTCATCTGGCCACCAACACCAAATTGAGCATTTCCGTGCACCAGTAGATTATAATTTCCTTCAATCTCTTCGGTCTTATTACCTTTCACATAAACGTGCGCATCACCACCGATCGTCACTACGTGGTTAGCACCAGTACCTTCATATCTGTTTTTCGTAGTAACCTCGTGTCTTGCTCCTTTGGATTTTTCTGCAACATTACCCATCGAATCAATTTGAATATATGAACCTTCTTTGTGTCGAATCGTAATTCGTTCACCACCTGGTGAATCATCTAGTTCGATTGAATGGTGTACCGTTTCGATAACACGATTGTGTGGATATTTGGTAGCATATGCAGTCTGGGGTTCACTCCATTTCTTATCTGTACCACCAATTCTAAAGCCTTCGATTCGATTTACTTCCTGTGATGCGACTCCAGTCTCTTCGATATTTTCACCACGAGCCAAACGAGACATTTGAGCTTGTCCAGCATCTCTTGGAGAAAAACCTTTTGCTAGTAATTTACCATCTCTTTTTGGAATACTGCCCATCTTCGTGTCATCTACAGGCTCGACGAATTGGGTTGGAAGCAATCCCAGAACAACTGGTACCTGCGCGGATCGACCATCTAAGAACATGCCGTAAACAAAAGAGTTGATCGAGGGCAAGAAATTATTCGGGTCATAATTACCGTGTGCCACCATTGCCCAAGGTAAGTCTTCTGTTTTTACTTCCTCTTTTGTTCCGTGGATACTAAATGCACGTACCTTAACCCGACCCATCAGTGTAGGATCATCATTATCTTCGATGATACCTAAAAAGAAAAGTGGTTCTCGTATTCCTACACCTAATTCAAATGACATAAATCCCTCACTTCTCACTCATATATCTAATTAATGTCAATTGTGTTTCTAAAACATTATTCGTCATCGTATGGTTGGTAGAGTGAACCAGATAGTTACCTGATAGCCTTTTATTCTCTTCCCCTTCTTTGGTTCCAACATTACTCATTTTCGATGCTTTTATATCTACAATCATTCCCGGCTCAATATCTAATCTACCTTTTAATTTTGCAGTTGCCGTCATATAATTAATGTGGTGTTCGTGCTTCAATCGCTGAGAAACAATTTCTGCATGGAATTGATTTGGTCTATTAACACCAGGATTTTTTTCTTTGTAGTCTTTATAAACGAAAAACCGTTGAGCATTATTTTTTGTAGTGTACTTATTGATCCATTGATTGGTATGGGTATCGTTCGTTATTGAACCACCACCCATCTCGACAAATTCGCCTGGTTTATATTCAAAGGTCTTATCTTCAACCTTACCTCTTAGAAGGTCAATGATAAAAGCTCTATTTTTATATCCACCAGAATGAATATCATCCATATCACTTACACGTTTATCATTGTACATATTTTCAATAGTCTTTCTCATTAAATCTTTATCTCTTGGATCTAAGGATGAGATAGGGTTATAAACGAGTGGCATATTTCGGCCTGGATTTCTATTACCAAACTCAATTAACCACTCATCTGATACCCAAAAGTAGCTAGTCAATGTTTCGAAAAATCTAAATGATGACGATTTACTCTTTTCACTATAAGAGCGATTTGCTACAAATTCCATTGCGCTGGCAGCAGGTAGATTCGGTATGATTGTTGCAAGGCTCAATGTATCAGCAGACTCTTCGAAATAGACAGCCTTCAACCCTAGACTTTTCCTAACATCTTTTGGGTAGGGTAATTGTTGTGCTGCCATATTACTGGTCCCACCCATTTTACCATAATATTGACTGAATATTTCTTGCGCTACTTTACTAGCTGTTCTTTCTTTAAATGCACTAGTCACTCTTTTTGTTGACGCCTCAAAGGTAGTTTTAGAAATGAGGTGCATATCATAAAACAAACCTCTACCACTACCCATTGGCTGTACGTTATCGATTCGAATTACATATGCATTCAATATCACCTTTGTAGGAGGTTCAAAGTCCATGCATTGAATTTCTAATTCTATCTCTTCTTCACCTTTTAGTTCACCAAATTCTCTGGCCCCTTCGAGTAAACCTATAGAGTCTCCAACTGACAACACAATATTCCAAGCGGTACTTGCAATTGACTGTTTAATTTCAAAGCCACCAATGAGTGCAGTAATCTCTTCGGTAGCACCCGAAAGATTTTTAAGCAAGGCCTTTGTAATTAAGGCTTTTGATGGGTTGAAATTACCTGACATATTTACTCGCTAGAATTACGCAGGGCATCAACATACTCTTTTGATAGTTGCGATAAGAATCTTTTATCGAATAAGAAAATCTCTTTCTTGTTTTCGTTCAAATCCCTTTCATAATCGTAGATGCGGTAAGGTTTCCATTCTTCCGGTACAATTCTTTTGATAATAATTTTTCTACCTTGCTCCGTTCGTAGAATTACTCTATCTTCCCTTCGGAGATAAATCGTTTGAAACGATTCTGGAGCTAGGATGATCTCGTCGACTGCCATTAGTTAATCTCTCTTACATAGTAGACAATATTTTCATCTGTATCACTCTGTGTCCAAGCAACCACATCATCACCTTCAAGGCCAGACTGTTCTTGATACTTGTTAATTATGTAGTTATTGAATGTAAATTCATCCATAGGCCATGCGTGATAGGGATCAATGATATTATTTGCAAGATAAATTAACCAAACATAATCGACTGACCCATAATAAAATTGTGCGACATCTTCTGGTCTCTCGCCTTCGGAAACAGTGTAGGGTAAAAATAGATATGGGTTGTTCGTAATACTGCGCATGAAATTATTTCTGCGAGTAATATCTTTTACCAATCTACCTTGATATTCTATTGTCGGAAAGGGCTCAAAATATTTTGTCATATCTTATCCTTCAGTGTTCTCTGCCTCCGCTTGAGGTGCCGTCGCTGTATCACCTGGGTAATCCTGTCTCGTGTGGATTGTCAATTCATTAAATGTCATTTGGAGTTGAACAGCAACAGGACGACCTCCCTTTAAGATGCCTATCATACCACCGGCACCATAGTCAAGTGAGACGTTCGATACCAAACAAGGTTTAAATTTAGGCCAGTGGGAATTGTCTACTCCAAGCAATTCAATAAAACAAACGGATGGATAAGTAAGCAATGCTCTCTCAACACTGAGTCCTTCAAACGCACCATAATCGGGCAGTATGTTTTGTCGTATTAATTGAACTATCTTTTTGATATTTTCAGAATCTTGTTCGTTTTCTGGGAACAGATCCCATGTAAATGAAAATGTTTTTAGATCAACACCTTCAAACGCAAGGGTTTCATTTGGGTTGATTGCTGCACCAGTTGCAGCACTCATTGCTCTTCCTATATCACCAGAATAATTCTGTAGCAAATATGTCATTACCTGTTTGGCTTGTTGCCCCGAACTACCTAAAAGAGATCTGAGGTCTTCCTTTACACCAGAGGGATCTGTATTTAATCTCTCGCCGATGGTCTTTAATTTGGAAAGAACATCCTTTCCCATGCCAGCAGCATCAGACACTGCACCTGCCACCCTATCACCACCTTCAGCAATACTTCCACCTAGTGCACTTGCGGCAAATGAGGAAAGTCTTTCTGATAGAAAACTTCTGTCAAAACCATTTACCTTGATACCGTGTTGGTCCGTAAGGGTTTTTGGAAACGGCAATTCAATTGAAGAAACATTCGACGGTGGTGGCTTATCAGTTCCACCAGACAGTCCAGCAAAAAGACCACTCGTTAGGCTATTATAGTCATCACCACCTTCTCCACCTACTGCTGCATAATCATATTCTTTAAAGAGTAGAAGAATTCCGTGCGGCAATGGTGTACTTGGAAACGAGAGTAGAGAGTGCTTTTTAGAATACTCTGCTTGTTTTAGCCTCTCGGGTCGAGTAAAATTGGCCATTTATTGGTTACCTGTTTTTTTGAATAAATACAATGAGTATAGAGTTTATTTATATGGAAATGTGAAGAGAGAAAGATGGCTTACAATGGGAGATTCAGACCAAAGAACCCCCGAAAATACAAGGGTGATCCTACAAAGATTATTTATAGGTCTTTGTGGGAATTTAAGTTTTTTAAACATTGCGACACACACCCAGATGTAATTTGGTGGCAATCTGAAGAGGTAATCGTACCTTATAGATCTCCAATTGACGGCAGAATCCATCGGTATTTTCCCGATGTGATTGTTCACACGAAAAAGACAGACGGTACAAAGCAAACAACGATGATTGAGATAAAGCCATATAAACAAACTCTACCACCAGACCCCCGAAAGAAAAATGCTACAAAAACTGGCAGAGTATCAAGACGGTATCTAAATGAGGTTAAGACGTGGGGTGTGAATGATGCAAAGTGGAAGGCTGCAAGAAGTTTTTGTGCTGATAGGGGCTGGAACTTTATCATCATGACCGAAAAAGAATTAGGAGTATAAATTGGCAGAAATATTCGATAAGATTCTAGCTAAAGGTATTCGTGCTGGTAATGTCCCTGCACGGACTACTAAGGCTAGGGAGTGGTATCGAAATCAGGCTCAAGCAATGTCCAAATCTGGATCTAAGACTGGAGTCACCGGTGAGAATGTAATTAAACAATCTAAGAGTGAAATGGTCAGTACACCGGTTGTTGGCAATATGTATCTTTTCGAATACGATGCCAAACACAAAGATACACTACCCTATTGGGATCGATTTCCGCTGATTTTTCCGATAAATAAAGCAAAAGGTGGGTTTATGGGTATTAACGTACACTATCTACCTCCTGTGCTACGTGCAAAATTAATGGATGCACTATATGGAAATCTTACTAATAAGAAATATGACGAGACAACGAAATTAAGAATATCATATGAATTATTGAGTAGCGCAGCAAAATTTAAAGAATTCAAACCTTGTATTAAACATTATTTGAATGCACAGACGAGATCCAGGTTTGTTTATATCAATCCCAGTGAATGGGACATTGCTCTTTTCTTACCAATGGCTAAATTTGTCGGAGCATCAAAACAAAAAGTTTATGCCGACTCAAGAAGAATAATCAGAGGATAATAAATGCCATTCGATATAACTCAATTCAAATCAACAATGAATCGATTCGGAGGTCCGGCTCGATCATCTTTATTTGAAGTTACGATGACTCCTTATAAGGATAGCACTCTTGCTGAAAATAAAGTATTTGGAACCAGAGAATTTACATTTTTCTGTAAGTCGGTTAACATGCCGGGCATCATTTTTAATACGACAGAAAATGCTCAGGTAGGACAATTGCCATCATTGTTACCAACCGGAATCTCCGCGAGGCCATTGGAAACAATTTTTATGTGTGATTCAGATCATCAGGTTATTTCTTTCTTTCACCAGTGGGCTCAAAGCGTTATGAATTACGGAACAAAGGGTGGGCCGTTTGCTCAGATAGATGAGAAACTACCTTTTGAAATAGGCTACCGGGATGAATATGCTTGTCGAATGACCGTTAGGCATTACAGCACAGAAAGTTTCGCAGACAAGTATTATGAGGTTATATTAGATAAGTGTTATCCCACCATTGTTGGTGATATCGATCTGGCATGGGAGAATAACGACAGCTATCTGACATTACCAGTATCGTTCAATTATAAGAGATTGGAATATTCTGGTGAAAAGACTGGATCACCCACATCTCGCCTGAATCGAGGTACTGGACTCTTGGATATTCTTGGTGCCGTTGCCGGGTTTGCAGATGTTGTGAGACAAACGACTCGAGCTGGAAGACCCACCTCGATTCAAGATGCAGTAAATAGAGTGACAAGAGTAACTAATTCGTTTGATAATATTAGTAATACATTAGGAATTTAAATTATTGGGAGTAAGTATACCATGAGTTTACCAAAAATTGATTTGCCAATATCTGAGATGGAGTTGCCGTCTACAGGTAGAAAAATAAAATACAGACCATTTACAGTTAAAGAAGAAAAAATTCTGTTAGTGGCACAAGAATCTGGAGATGCAGAACAAGAGCTACTTGCTGCAAGGCAGATTGTAAATAATTGTTTGGTAGACATTGATATCTCTACCCTTGCAATGTTTGATCTTGAATATGTACTGTTACAGTTACGTGCAAGATCCGTGGATAATAATGTGTCGTTTACTATTAAAGATCCAGACACAGAAGAAACCGTACAGTTAGACCTTGATATTACTAAGGTAAAGGTCACGAGGGATAAATCTCACACGAATGAGGTTAGGGTAAACGAAGATTACGTTTTGTTTTTAAGATATCCTACCATCGATGAGTTTGGTCAGATTATTAAACTGGATCCTAAAGATCCGCTAGTTAATTACTATATCATGGTCGCATGTTTGGATAGAATTGCCTCTGAAGATGAGATACACGATTTTAGTGAATACTCGCAAGAAGAGATCGATGCTTTCATGGAAGATATGCCAGGTGATGTAATTAAAGGTGTTCAAGCATTTTTTGAAACGATGCCTAAATTGCGTCACGAAATGAAATATAAGAATAAGGAAGGTAAAGAGAAAACATTTGTAGTCGAGGGCATGCGCAGTTTTTTTTCCTGACGCTGTGTCATGTTAGTCTCGGTGAATATTATCAAATGATATTTTCTTTGGCACAGCATCATAAATATTCGATATCAGATATTGAAGGCATGTTGCCATACGAAAGGGATTTATATTTCCAGATGTTGATTAACTACATCGAAAAACAAAAGGAAAAGAACCAATGAAGGTAGAACAAAAATTTGAATGTGCAACAGTAGGTAAATTAGGCCTGCTCCAGCGAGAAGAACGTAGAATGAAGAAGGCACTGGCCAAAAAAGAATACGTTAAGATGCGCATTTCGATGCTGAAGATCGAGCGAGATAACCCTAATAATAGTGCCTATGATGCTCATTGGTATAACAGACTTATTCAAGAACTCGAGTGGGCAGAAAACATGCTTTTAAGTGACAATTACCCCAAGCCCAGTAACTGTTTCATGGAGAACGAAGTAAATGGCTGAACTCTCGGCCGAAACACAGGCCATCATAGATAAGCTCCAAGCAGAAGGCAGGCTGTTACGTAATACAGGCTCTAATTCAATTCGCTCTGTGAAGGTCGAATTGGCTAAATTTGAAGGTATTTTTAATACCATTTCAAATAATATTGCGGCACAAACTGATACGATGAGAGCATCTATGGGTGCTCAAGCAGATATTGCAGAGAGAGAAAGGGAGCAGGCTGCACGAGATAGGGCTTTTGATGATCTTGAAGCAAACCAAGAATCCGCAGAATTAAAGGCCTTGCGTGAAAAAGTTGAGACAGAAAAATTAAAGAATGATCTTGCCGCAGAGAAAGATAAGGGCAAAGGAAAGGGGCTATTCGAGCAATTGAAGGGTCTTCAGAATATGAAATTCCTTGCCGCTGGTGCCTTTGGTATTGGAGCAGCCACAATAGGTTATGGGTATCTCAATTCCAGAACTGAGGGTGGATTAGATCGAATGGTCGATTCCATTGCAACAACAGCATGGGACAAGATTTCCACATCTTTAAATCTGATAGCAGAGAAGACTCCATTAATTTTAACTCAAATGGAAGCAGCATTATCACCTGAAAATTTAGAGAAACTTGCTGCAACAGCAGGAACGGCTGCCGTGGCAGGTCTTGGAATTGGTGCGGCCGCATTGGCTGCTGGCCCTGTAACCGAGATGATTCGTGATGGTTTAGTTTCTTACGGTGTAATTGAAGCGCTAAGAAGAAGAGGTGGTGCCGCTCCTCCAGATGTGGATCCCGACGGTCGTCGCGGAGGCCTCGGAGGTAAGGATATAGGAAAAGGCATGAGAATGCCGAACCTCAGAAGTCTTAGTGTTGCTGGTCTGGCAACGTTGGCATTAGATACTCTGATGCCTGCAATGGGTGATGCCATTCGCGAAAATGTAATGGGTATGACTCCCAATGAGATTAAAAACAGAAAATACGATGCAGTAGATTTTGGTGGTACTGTATTAAAATACGCATCTATTGGTTTAATGTTTGGACCAAAGGGTGCTGTGGTAGGTGCAGCCGTAGGTGCGGCTCTCGGTATCGGTGAAAAAATTGCAGACGTAATAAGAGATGATGCATATGATGAAGGTGCCATTACAAATGTGATGGAAGATTCGCTTGAGAATATTGAAGACCTCAAGACAGATGCAGAATCAAAATTAGAGCAAATGTTAGAAGAACGAGAGGCACTTTCTAAGAGTTTGACAGAACAACAATTAGAGAATATAGGTCTCGGTAATGCTGCAATTCAAGCCCAAAGAGATATTGTAGAGGCTGAGAATGCTGCAATCAGAGAGGAAGCTACTGCTGCAGCACAAAGATCTGCAAGAGAGATACAAGAAAAAATTGATGAATTGGCAGAAAAAGAATTTAGAGCTCAAAGGGCACGCAAAGGCCGAAATGTAGGTGAATCTGACGAAGCATATGCAAGAGCCAAAGCAGAATTTGATAAAGAAAGAGTAGCAGAACTGCAAAGGTTACAGGCTCAACAAGATCAGACAATTGCAACAGCAGTACTGGCAGGAGCTGATGAAGAGCGAATTCAATCATACCTTGAACGTCTAGAGAATCCTCTCACCGCAGAAGAGGCAAAAGCATTAAATGACCAGATGATGAGAGACCTAGGTGTTATTGATGCCAATGGAAGGGTTTTGGGTACTGTAGAAGAAAATGCACCGAATATGCAAGGTCCTGTTATTATTAATCAGAATACCACAAATGCACCAGTCACCACACACGTTGTCAAACAAGGTGATAATGTTAAAACAGAGGTAAGTACAGTATTTAGTGGTGGTCCTATGAGATCATTAGGTAGTCCTGCTGGATAAGAAAAGAGGGGCCGGAGCCCCTCTGTCTTTAGCTTGCCTGTTGTAGAGATGATGCAGATCTCAAATAATCAATAATCATCTGTGGAGCAGTTTCTCCATAGGGATCATCAGAAGCATTATCTCTCAGTCCTGGCTCTTCAAAGAAAGCCTCAATTCTTCCATCAGTCACAACCATAGCATAACGCCACGATCTCAAACCAAAACCAAGATTAGACTTATCGACAAGCATACCCATTTGTCGAGTAAAGCATCCCGTACCATCTGGGATCATTTTTACCTTTTCGACACATTGATCTTTTGCCCACTTGTTCATCACAAATGAATCATTAACAGAAGCACAATATACCTCGTCAACACCTAGATCACGAATCAGGTTATAGTTTTCTTCATAACCTGGCACCTGATAGGTGGAACACGTCGGTGTAAATGCACCGGGCAAAGAAAATACGACCACTCGCTTTCCATCAAAGAGGTCACCAGTGGTTACGGCTTCCCATCGATAGGGATTTGGCCCATCGATAGAATCGTCTCGTACACGTGTTTGAAAGGTCACATCTGGGATGCGTCTACCATTTCTATTCATAATTAATCTCCATATTAAAGGGGGTGAAGACTATTCGGTTAACAGTTTCCTTTCACCTAAACCAATTTCAATTTTCTTGGGCTTTTTCTCTTCTGGTACAATGCGTTCCAGATGAATCGTTAAAAGACCATTCACAAATTCGGCATCTACTACCTGAATGTCTTCCGCAATAGAGAAATTACGGGTGAACTTTCGGAAAGAGATACCGCGGTGGAGCATATCTCCACCAGCATTGAAGTAGTCACCTTGCTCGTCCCAAGTGGAACGAATGGTGAGATTTCCATCTGCTACTTCGATTTCAACATCATCTTTATCGAGCCCAGCAAGTGCCAAGTCGATATAGAAATGATCTTCCTGTTTACGGATGTTGTAGGGCGGGAATCCTGTATTATTTCGATTCATGTGATCAGACATCGTTTCGAGTCGATCAAGCATTCTATCAAAACCTACAGTGAACGGGGTGAGGTGGTTAATATTTAAACCAGTCATAAGTTTCTCCTTATTTAAGCAAGAGTTTTAATTGTAGTGATGGTAAATACCCATCGATTTGGTAGGACCCAATTGGCATCCTACAAAATTTATTTATTCAGTTGTGCTGTATGCTCTGCAATAAATTTTCGAATAAAATGACGTACTTCGCGACTCGCCGAAGTATCAATATTCTTGCACAACTCAAGAAATTCCTTTTTCTCTGCATCATTAATTTTAACAATGAGAGTGTCGTTCTTCTTCATACCCAAGATCCTCAAATTCATATATATGGTGTATATATGTAATATTTCTGTCATATATCAAAAATACAACCAAAAGGATAGCATTATGAAATATCTAACTCTATTGGCTTTGTTGTTTTCAACATCTGTGTTTGCAGATGTTCCAGTTCATATCACAAAAAATACTACTCTCATGACCAAAACTGGTATGATTGTCTACGATAAGAGACAAGGTGATTACTGGAAGATTGAAACAGCCTGCAATCTACCCATCGAACAAAATTCTGACGTTCGATTTGCCACTAAGGCTCGAACCTTCAAAGAAGGTACAAGAGTTATCTTCTTTATTGATGATAACCGTCATACTTGTAAAGTAGAAAAGGTTTCTAGGTTTAGCTAGAACCCGTACTACCAAAACCACCATCTCGGTCAGTTTTCTGCACCGGTCTTTCGTTGGTTTCTACTAGATCATAAGGAACGGTTGGCTCGAGAATACCTTGGGCTAACCTTTCTCCGTTTTCAATTGTCACCAGACAATCGGTCATGTTCGATATCATCATAAACGTCTGTTCTACATAATCAGAGTCGATGATCCCTGTACCATTAGAAAGAACCAAACCTTTCTTTAGTGCAACACCAGAACGAATGTACATCTTTAGTACATGCCCTTCGGGTATATCAAAGATTAAGCCGGTAGGTACAAGACATCGAATACCTGGTGGAAGTTGAAAGGCGTCTCGTAGACCCCCTACTCCTTTTACCAGAATACTCTGTTCTTTATTCCAATTGTTATAAGATTTTAGATATTGGCCGTTTTTGATATTTGCCTTGATATCAAAACATGCCGAACCTTCTGTAGCAAAGACCGGAATTTCGGCCTCATCATATGCCTTATAGACATTCATAATAATCTCACTTTTTGCCAATGTTATACTTTACAGCAAGCTCCCAGTCACCTTTATCTTTATAAGAAATAATCTTAATTTGATTGAGTCCAGCAACGGGCTCTTTGGTCTTTTCTTTATCTACTATCTCAAGCAGTTCCCATTCTTCGAGTAGGTTGACGATGGTGTTTCTTCTCGCCTGATCTTCCTCTGTGAATGTATTATGTTTGCCGTCTAAGATAAACAGCTCTTTGAAATGTAGGATAGAATATCTACCCTTTTTGTGTAATATGTGGCAGGACTGATATAATTTCCTTTCCTTCCTAGAAGAGATACCGATGCGAGTAAGTGTCTCTTTAATCTTAAGGAAGCTATCTTCAGTCGGTAGTTTGACCTCTACACCCACGCCTCTAAAAATATCCTCGTTGTCCATGATTTAAAGTCACCTTTATAATAATTGTTAGTAGTGTCGTCAATGGTAAACCATTCTGTCTATTTATCATTTTCCAACTCCACCAACAACTAGACGGTCATGCACTCGCTTCATGTCGTCTTTTGAAAGGGCTTTAAGATATAATTTGGCAACAGTCCTATTACACTGATATACTTCTTGTATTGCATCCAGATCTGCATCTTTGGTCTGTTTAGGCCATTTCGAAAATCTTTTGCGTTTTCGTAGAGCACCACGGTAATAATCGAATTGAGCCGCATAGAAAAGATGGGGCCTCATGTTCATTTCATTCGCGTGTAAGATCGTATCGTCAAAATTAGCAAAACCTCGATTCACAATATAAGCAGCATATTGTTTTTCGATCAGTTCTGGATTCTCGTTGTTGCCGATCAGGTCCTCTTTAGAGAAAGAGGCTGCATTCATAAAATCAAACGGACTGATATCCTTCACTGCGAACCTCCTCTATCTCTTTCATTATCTCGTCGAATTGTTCTGAGCAAGGTTCACACATCTTAACCTCGTGTGCACCCTCTAACGTATTTAGTTTAATTGTGAAAGCCTTTTTGAAAGCAACCTTATTACCACAATTAAAGCAAGTTACTTTTTTCTTTAACATTACCACTTCCCCTTCGGGCATTCACCACCTAGATGTTTCTTCAATTTTGTTTTAAGACTAATGAAACACCAACATTCTTTACATTGGTCGGTCATGCTTAGATATGAATCACAAGATCTACAAATTTCTTTGCGTTCAGTAGCCTTTTCTTTTGAAACATGATATGGGTCAATGCCTCTACGAAAAACCATTACTTGTATTCACACTCAATCATCACCTCGGTGAGGAATGCAACCATGTTCACCTCTAGATCAGCAACAAAATTTGCCTTGTACATATAATCAGCAAGGGTCACACAGAATCCGGGCAAGGATCGAAATTCAACTCGATCGGTTGCAGCATCATAGATTCTACGAAACATCTCGTTCATGTCTTGATCAGAGTTATTAGCAACCCATTTGCGCATCGAGGTAAAGTCTTTTGCCTTTAACAGAGCAAAGAGTGAATCAATCGATTCTTGTTTGATATTGACGAAGATACCCTCATCAATTTTACCGGATGCAGCATACGATTGCAGTTCGGTGAGAACACGTCGAAAATCAGGAAAGTGTTTTTCGATTACTTTGGCAACTACATTTTTGTCGTAGTCGATATTCTCTTGTTGCAAGATTGTGTTGACGCGCTTGAAAAATTCCATAGCAAGTGCAGGACGTTCGGTTTGTTCGATAGAGAAATCGATTTCAGATAACCGAGAACGGAGGGGAGCAATGATACGATTTTTGAAATTGCAAGTAAAGATGAACCCACAATTAGAAGAGTATTCTTCTATAAAGTTACGGAGGGCGGGTTGTACAGATGCAGCGTTGAGGTAGTCTGCCTCGTCAAAGATAACATATTTCCGGCCACCAGCGAGGGAAACGGAAGAGGCAAACGTTGAGATTTCATATCGTAGGGTATCGATGTTGACATTAAGAGAACCGTTTTTGACAACGTAATCGCAATCAAGCTCATCGAGCATAGCTTTAGCAATAGTGGTCTTTCCAACACCCGGGCCACCGGTTAGTAGTAGATTTGGGACATTGTTATCGGCGACAAATTTTCGAAACATCGCCTTTGTTTTTTCGGGGAGGATAGTGTCGTTAATTTTTTGAGGTCGATATTTTTCAACCCATAACACTTCGTTTGATTTTGCATCAACGGACATAATATAAAACCTTCATCAAATAAAAACATAATAAAAAAGAAAAGAGGGACCCGTAGATCCCTCTATAAGAAGTGATTGTTAGCCAACCACTTTGTCTGCGAGCGGACCTTCGGGTGGAACGTCCACATCGACCGGAGCGGCACCAGCTTCTTTCATAGCCTCACCGTCCTGCTCGGGGCTGTTCTGACGAACAAACATCTCGAGCTTGTTACGTAGCATTCCTACTCCTGCCAATTCTTGGCCTTGGAAGCCACCACGTTGAGATACAACATCGATAACCTGTACCAGAGTTGCAATATCACCCAATTGGATAGTGACCTGTTCTTGTTGCTCATTCATAATTTTCATCCTTTGTTATAAGTCGACTTAGAATCAATTGCCACGAAGTACGTGACATCCTTGCCTCGAAACTCTGAGATACCTTTGCTGCAAAGCGTAACCCGATAGTCTTGAGGTAGCAGTTTAAGGTTATCGGTTTTAATGATAATCTTAAACGTATCGTCAGTGTCTCCGATTTCAACATCAAAGTCGTCAGCATTTTCGGTAGAACTGTCGATTGCCTTGAGATAACACTTGCCGCTTTCGCCAACAAATGCAACCTCACTAAACTGAAGGACGCCAGCAGCCTTCAGTACGGACTGTAAATCATCCCATTTCACATCAACAACAACGTCTTCGGAAGGGATCGAAATCTCTTTCTCAGGCGGAGTATGAATCATTGAAATGTCAGCGTAGATGTACTTGGTACGACGCCGACCCTCTGAGATAATGAAGTATTTATCATTAAACTCAACATCGGGATCCTCGTAAAGCGATAAAATTGACAGAAAACGAGACATATCATAGATACATGCTTCTGACGGGATCTCATCAGGGATATTAGCGATCGCAATGAGAGTCTTTTCAGGTGTAATTGTCTTAAGAACACTCCCTTCTCGCATGAGAATGGATTTGTTAATTCCTGCAAAGCTCTTGAGAATGGTTAGTGTACGTTCAGAAAATTTCATAATATAGATTTCTCCATTTCAAATTTAGGTGTCATTATATAACAAGTTGGGTTAAATGTCAATCACTTTTTCTTCTTTTTGTAGTTTTTTCTACTGGCCGTTTTATCTGCCGTAGCAGATGCACCGATACGACTAATTGCAGCCATATTACCAGTAAAGATATAAGAACCTACATGATTCAGTTGCATCCAAGGACACATCCATACAGAGATTCCAATAGCTCGGGCCTGTTTACAAAAGAAATAATCTTCAGACAGATATCGTTTGGTTTCGGGGTCAATCACACAATCAAAGAATGCTGTGATCTCTCTGCTACCATCAAAGTTATCTGTTCGAACATGATCGGGCTTATAAGAGAGTTCAGGATAAGCCTCTTTATATTTCTCTAAGACTTCCCGAGGGATAAGCATGAATCCAGTTCCTGCTTCTGCCACTTCGATGGGCTCCGATAGTTTAAGATTCGTTTGACCCTTAACAGGATTGAATGCGTAATCAGCAGTGAACTGATTCAGTTGAAAAGGATCATCTTTGCCAAAACCCTCTGCAGCTGCCTTCGACACTTTTTCCCAAGCAATTGTTTTCTTGGGGTAAGGGCCAGTCACGATATTATATTTTTCGGGGTCAGAGGTTTGAATCCCTAGAAGTGCAAGAACGTCTCTTGCCTGAAACCCAATATCGGAATCAATGAAAAGAAGGTGAGTGCAATCAGACCGAAGAAATTCATCTACGACATAGTTACGAGCTCTTTGTACCAAACTCTCATTAAAAAGATAATAGAATTTAAGTGGGATTCCGTGTGCACCACAAACCAAGGAAAGGTCTGTACATGCCTTAGTGAACAAACCAGAACACTGACCACCATACATGGGTGTACCTACAAAGAGACTGTACTTTCTAAGATCTTCGGTACTGATTTTTAGGTCCATAATAAAAAATTCCGATTAGAAGTATTTTTGGAGCATTTCAAGTTTATCTTCATACTCAGCCATTTTCGACAGTTCACCTTCGACGGTTTCCATAACGTCAGGGTGCTCTGCAACACCAACAGCATTATTTAGTAACACCTGAATATTTACTTTATGCCGTTGGATGTTCGATTCGAAACCCATTTTCAGTGCTTCGAGTAGTTCACGCTTCAAATTGTTTTCAGCCATTTTTTACCTCTTCTAGTTTCACGCTGTTTCTCATTGAATTATTTAGTTCGATTGCCGTTGCCAGTAATGACAGCATAGAAGAATTTCGGGATTCTTCTACAAAGGCTTTGGTATCTTTCGGGAAACAATTCCCACCGAAACCGTATTGACCATCGGGGCCAGGTACATTCATATGTGATGCACCAATCCGTGGTTCGTGTGCCAAAACACCAACAAACTCTTCCCACGATGTTTCCATATTATATGTATCGTAAAGGAGTCTCAGTTCATTGAAGAAAGTGACCTTGGTTGCCAACCAACTGTTGACGGTATACTTAAGAAAACTTGCAGCCTTGATATCCATCTTAAATGACGGTACGGGCTTGACCTTGCTGTATTGAATGTACATCTGCTCGACCTTTGTACATAGATCCCATTCACCACCAAAGATCTGAAAGGGTGGGTTAATGAAATCGTCGTTAGCATTTGCCTCGGTCAAGAATTCTGGATTATAAACGATATTCAAATTTTCATATGTCTTCACAAAGGCATCTAGTACAGATGCAGCCACGGTACTCTTGATAACGACAATACCCTCATATTTCTCACTGTTAAATTTGTGTAGAGTATTAGCAATCAGAGATGCATCTACCTTACCATTCAGCTGACAGGGAGTGGGTAGACAGATAAAGATAATATCTGGGTTGATATCAGCCAGGTCTTCAAGCGACAGTGTCGAATGCCTGGGATCTACCACGTGTTGTCTAACATTCTTGGTATCAAATCCAGCAGAAACAGCCCCACCAACGAAGCCTTTACCTACAATACCGAGCCCTAATTTATTATTGTCCATATCTAATTTGATCCCGTTTGGGGGCATATCTACTTTAGCGATTGATGCCTGTGTGAACATTTTTTTCTCCATAGTGTATATAGTCAAAGTTTTTCGGCACGATCAATGCGCTGTAATCTCATTACATCTGCCAATACATCCCAAGCACTATCATGATGCTTGAATGTTGATTCCCACAATTGTTCGTCCTCAATTGGACAGAACCCATTCTTTTTTGGGAAATCTAATTTTGCATCTATCCACGATCTCGTATCACGGAGAGTCCAATGAGGTAGATACTCATGAATCTTCTTGTTTTTACCTACAGCATTATATAAGCGCCACAAAATAACAGGGTCGAAAGTATTAGATCGTGACCACCAATAAGAAATCTTTCCATGCGGAATGAGGAAATCTACGAAGTCGTCGGTAAACTGTTCAATACTTATGTCTGTTTTCTTCGGAGCAATATTCTTTCGAACGTCTGAAGGTTGACTCTCCCAGAATTTTACGGTATCTGGGTCGATTGTAAAATTATATTTAGTAACCTGCTCTTTCACATCAAACTTGAATTTTCTAACATCAGCAACGTCTTCGAAACCATAGGGCTTTGCTGAGGTGAATCTATCCCAGTCAAATACAAATGCTGACATGTCGATAACTACACAGTTACCTGCATCTACGCCCATGGTCTCAAAGTCAATGATGCAGTGCTTCATAGAGATATCCTTTTAAGGTAAGTGTTCATTATAATACACCTCGTGTTATTTGTCAAGAGGTTTTTAATTTTAATTTTAGGTTTTTGTAGTCATTGAAAAAGCGCCTCTTGTGTTCCAACTTGTAACCCTTACGTGAACTCTCGGTTGTTATCTCAACGACCCTAAAATTGTCCGGCCAGAGTGAGGCAAAGTAATCATAGAATTCTTTTCTCTTTTCCATGGTAGCCCAATCGGTAAGATTGTTGCCACCCTTGTTCGTACCAGACGAGGGAGTTTGAAAATTGATATGAGAAAATGACAGGGTACACATTCCGGCTTCTAATGCACGTAAGGTATAATCCCAATCCTCTACAGTCTTATCTCTCCATTCTTGGTCAAAGCCATTATTGATAAAGGTACAACCGTATCCCAGTTGATTGGTCTTTACAGGTGCTGGCTTAGAAAAAGCAAATGCACTTGAGGTCATACCACCAACCGCAAAGTTTTCGAAAAGGGTTGCCACTTGTTCGATGATTGAGATTGCGTGTCTTACACTTACCTTCTTGTTCTTATTATCAACCCTCATGGTAAATGATCTCATATCGTCATCGAATTGCCAGTGATACTCTTCATTGGCTTGAATCGAATATCTTTTAATCCATGTACGGGCATATTGAACACCCTGGTCATTTTTATCTAAAACCAAAATATCGTCTGTTTCAATATTCTGTGCATATTGCTCAAAATCTTGAGGTTCCACTACAACCTTACAAGGAATATTTTCTTCCTTGCAGATATCATAAGTGGTGTGTTGATCTGACCTGCCCTTTGATGGAATATAGACGGTATATTTTTGAACAGTTTGATTCGAATAATCAGCAATCAAATCTCTCACCAGATCGGCAACATTGAACGTCGATTCTGGTTCAACATCTTCTACAAAGGCAAATAAAGACGGTTTGGTCTCAATGTAGTTTTCAACTTGAATCATAATATTAGTCCTTGATTACATATTAGTAATATAATCTACTAGATTTCTTTTTGGTTCCCAGCCAAGTGCTCGTGTATTATCGGTGATTACATCTGCTGCCATTCGATTTCCTGGCCGGGGAGGCAACATATCAATCTCACCACCGAACATTTCTGCAACATCTAATACAGTAAATCTCTCTGGGTGACCGATACCATATTCATCACCATGACCATTTTCTCCAATCAGAACCAGAGCATCTACAATATCGTCGATGTGTGTGAAGTTTCTTTGTTGAGTACCAGGTGATACAACCGGTAATACACCAGAAAGTTCCATCAATTTAGAGTATTTAGCAATTAATGTAGCATACTTGCCGTCTGCGATTTCTCTCGGGCCATATACATTATAAAAATAGGTGATAGCATAATCGATACCGAACCATTCAGCATACATCTTAACCAATTCGGTATTCTTTGCCTTAGACCAGGCATAGGGGCTCATCACATAATCTTTGTCATTACGGTCAGCAAATTTAGTGGAAGAACCAGAGTAAATAATCTTACAGCCCCATTCACGAACACATTCTAAGACCCGAGTGGTACCTTCGATATTGTATTTGTGTACACGTTCAATATCTTCGAATGATTGCTCTACACGAGAGTATTCACCCAGATGATATACAAGATCCAGATCAAAGAAATGATTCGGTGTCAGTAGTGTCGTACAACCTTCAATATAGGTAACACCGTCAACATGATTATCTTTCGATCCGGTAAAGTAGTTATCATAAGAGATAACTTCATGGCCATCTGCGACCAGTCTTTCTGCAAGATGTGAACCGACAAAGCCAGCACCACCAGTAATTAATATTTTAGCCATGAACTGAAGGCCTCCCAGCAGGGAATTCATCGATCTCAAAACTGGGGTCTGGGTATTGTTCATCAGTACCCCAATTGCGCATCAATCTCATTCCGTAGTTATCTACCTTATTAATAATGGGTACATCTTTCTTTAATATCAAAGCATTTTGTCGTGCAGGATACCCATCTTTGTTTTTGATTGCATCAAGATCTACGTGATGATGAACCCTACCATATCTTTCTGCCAGTGTAACACAATCTGGGTGCATTTCTTTTAGCATCCTAGATTTATTATACGCTGGATCGTTTTCATCATCTACCTGATAGTCTTCATACACCTCAGTCGTGTTTCCACCCTTGACCGTACCGGTTCGGAGTTTACCTTGAACAAAAGCATACATCAAAACAGTACAAAGCCCTTCTTTGAGAACACGAATACTGAGATCAACGTCTTCATTAAATTTGCCTCTCCACTTGTGAGGACAGTTATTGTCAATCAAAATACAGGACATCATTCGTGTATTGAGAATGAACGGTTGATACGGACAACCCTCTACCACAAACGCCTTGTATTGAAAAGAAGCAAGTGCGATGTTTTCATATCGGTCTACAAAATCTTCGGTAGCACGGAAGATAGCCGCACCCTTAGCAACACGATATCGTTTGTTATTATGTAGTCGAATGAAGCGCTCGATATTGTCGTCCATCAACCAATGTCTTTCAAAACCGTTTGCCTGTGAATGTTCCCAGCACCAATTACGTGCAGGCCCAGATCCCTTACCATGATTAGAAAACGGCAATTTCAATACCGTTCCAAGACCCGGTGGTGTTGCCTCTACGTATTTGTCATACTCTTGAGGTTCTACCGCAATGAAATAAGGGATACCCAATTCTTCTAGCGACTTTGCAGTGTGTCGCGTATCCCATCGACCCTTACTGATAATATAGATCGGGTACCGAGGAAGCAGACCGTTATCTTCTTCTTCGTAACGGTTCATTCGATTTGCTTCACGGCCCTTTTCTGGGTAATAGACGTAATTGGTTTTCTTTGTTAGATTGTATCCCAGCCGATCACTGAAGTGTTGACGATCTTCTTGCGTCTTGAAGTGAATGGGTAGCCGTTTGAAAATTTCTTTCTTCGGAGCTTGGAAAGAGGGCATCCCAGCAGCATACCATTGTATGTACTGATTTTTCCATTCGTGTTGCAATTCTTCATGTGTCTGAGCAGGTTGATACATAATAACTCCTAAAATAAGTCCAAGATGCCATTATCTTGTCGGCCACCTTTGTATACAACTGATTTCAATCTGGGCATGGGCTTCTCATCAATTGCCAACATGAAATCAATATAATCTTGTTCGGTTTCGAAATTCACATACAACGTCTGCCACGATTCTGGAAAATTGGGATCTGCCTTGCCTCGTGATACGGTTGGCTTGTATTCTTGTTCTTCCCCAAGAAATTCAGACAGTGTATCGGTGATGTTTTCATCTGCGACATAGTCGAGCATGTCATCATACTCGACCGATGTGTCTTTGGTGTATTCTTTTAAACTACTGTTCATGCAGTACCTCTAATATATCTCGTCTATTATAACACAAAATGTTTTGATTGTCAACCAAAAAAATCTTCAAGGGTATCAATCTTCTCAGCAGACCAACCAAGTGCATCTAGGATACCTTGGATCGGTGTCAGAAAAACTTTATCGAATTGAGTATCATAGTCGATGTATTTAGTCAACTCCATTTCCTTCGGCAAGACGCCTGGGAAACTGATCACATTCTGCTGAATAGGATTGGGGACCTTGAGATAGATCAGTTTTACCTTATCACCAGACTGAATTGACTCATACTTCTTATTTAGTTTTTTCTGTGCCAGATGATGATTATATAGTATAGAGCCACGAACGTGAATCGGGGTACCCTTACGGAATAGGGTGGTACGGTCTTTGTATTTTTCGATATCGTCAGTACCAGAAGTCTTTGCAATATCTTCGATGGGTGCCGATTGGAATTCATCTTTGAAGTCTTTGATGAATTTCTGAGTATCAGATTCGGTACCATTCATAATCACATCAAACGTCTGTTTCATTTTCTCTCGACAGATTTCTGGAGTAGAAGATCGAACCGATTCAAGACCAGTCACACTGATTTTTGGCTTCTCGTAATGAACACCTTCAGAGTTGAGCACATTGAGAATGTACCGTTTCTTAGCAACGAAGATTGCACGGTCTGAAATCTTTTCTCGTTTCATCACCATTGCGTTACGATATCCGGTCATCTTTGATCTGAGTTCCTCGTATCCTTGCTCGATCACCTGTTCGATTTTGGTGGAGCACACCTTATCAAGGAATTCCTCACCTTGTTTTCGGTCGATATCGGTGGTACCATAGACCTCTTGAATCAGATCAGCAAAGTTCACATAGATCGAATCAGTGTCGATGTAGATAATGTAGTCCTTGTCTTCGGTACCCAGAATCTTATTCATGTATTGGTTGACTGATTTCTGAGCATATCGAATAGACAACTGACCAGATGTGGTGATTGCCTCTGCCATTTCAGAAATATAGTATAGAAAGTATCTGTTAGCAGTAGCACCATAAAGGCTGTTCATGGCAATCTTAATCGACATTTGTGAGTTGTGGAGTTGATTCACCTCTCGTTTGAGTTTCTTTCTTTCTCTCTCATCGGTCTCCACCTCGAGTTGCTGTTCTACCGCAAGCATCTGTTTCTTGACCAGAGATCGACGATTATAGTATTCATCAATGATACCGGGGATCATGCCAACCGTTTCATTACTGAAACACACTCCATTAGCACAGACAGACACAGACGGGTCATCATTTTGGAATTCTCCATTCAGAACCATTTCTTGTGTCACATATTCCCGCCTGTCGCTGACCCATGTCTCAGGTGACATATTATACTGTAACATAAGGTGTGGATACAGAGAGTTCAAATCGAACGATACGACCCATGGGTGCATGCCAGGCACTGGGTCTTTTACATAACCACCGACGAGACCATCTAAGTGATCACCAGGGCCACCCTTGAGAGGTGGCACGATTTTGTCAGACATCAATCTGCGATAGATCGTTGTCTCCCAGATACCCACGGTACCAAATGCGTCTTTATAATCTACCCCACCACCATATGCAACGGTCATAACCAAAGCCAGAAGACTGGTTTCTTCTTCAAGAGCAGAGATCAATTGGGTATCACGAAGATTGTAGTCAAGATACAGCTGAGGGTTCTCATCGTAGAGAGCCGTGAGGTTACCGTATTCAGAATAGTCAAGTTTCTTCTTGCCGAGTACCGTATAGGCAATGTGGTCGAGTTTATAAGATTCTTGGGTACCATATTTGTAACCGAATTTCTTGAACGCGTCCATGTAATCAATGACAGTCATGCCAGAGATCTTATACGTCGATTGAACTTTGTTGAACACCTCGTGTGATTTCTTTTGAATGTGTTTCCAAGGTGAGAGTCTTTTGGCAAAATCTTCACCACACAGTCGAATGATTCTGGTCACAACGTACTGGATATCAAAGTATTCCACGTTCCAGCCAGTGACAACATCTGGGTAATCAGATGACCAGAGTTCTACGAAGTGTCGAAGCAATTGAAGTTCGTTATCGAATTTGATGAAGTCGATATCATCTGGATCGATACCAGTAATCGTTGCATATTTGTCAAAGTCTTTTACAGCAAGGAGTGTATATTTCGAACTCCTAGAACTGTGATATGCGATCGATGTTACCTCTTTATCGGCTTGTTCGATATCAGCATAGCCATCACGAATATCAACCTCAATATCGAATGATGCAACATTGATCTGGTTAATATCGAACTCAATTGAGCCTGGATAGTTTTCTTGAATGAATTGAGCAGTATAGTTGGTAGTGCCATAGATTTGCATATTACCAACATCTTTGTACGTTTCGATAAATTCTTTAGCCTCTCGCATGTCTCCAAACTTGTGTGGATTCAGAGGTTTGTTGCCGACGAGAGACCTGTAATCACCACCCTTCTTAGGTGTGTGTAGATAGAGAGTTGGTCGAAATGGAACACGGTACGAAAAGCGCTTGCCATTTTCATATCCGCGCCATAAGATGTTGTTGCCAAATCTTTCAACGGATGTATAGAAAGAAGTCATGATATACCTTTATTGAATGAACTGTGATATTCTATCACAAGCAGACCAAAATGTCAATATTTAAAATCCACTGGTCGGTCTTTGAGTTGTGGCGCAGATTCATTACAGATGTAGACCATGAAGCATCCACCCCAATCACCAATCTTATAATTGTCAATAAAATTATCTGTCAGTTTATGTGCCATACCATTTCCCGAGAACCTTATTTTCCAAGGTTCAAAACCAACGAGGAATTCATCACGGAACCGCTTGATTTTTTCACGAGACTCTTCATTTATCATGTGAACCTCTACTGCAATATGCTTTACGTTCTCTTGGATCCAAGGAAGATTTTCTTTGGTGAGAATATCGTACTCTCCGCCTTCACAGTCGATTTTCAAAAAATCAATTTTTTCGATATAATACCATTTAAGGAAATCTTTAAAGTCTAGCATGGGTACATCGTTTGGGTCAAATTCACCAAATCCATTTTCATTTGATGTACCTACAAATGCGTTAATCGGGATTACTGGCGATTTGGCATTATTACATATGTGCATGAAAGAATTATAGAGGGTAGTCCGTAGCAGTGCTCTGTTCGGTTCAATTGCATAAACCTCTTTTGCACCTTTGTCTAATGCATGACACGTAAACATTCCTATACACGATCCAATGTCAACCACAATATCATCCGGTTGCACCTCGTAGTACCAATCATACATCATTTTATGGAAGAATTCCATGTAGAGAGTATGAAGTTCTACCAGATCATCACCCAATCCTTCGAAACTCATGCCCTTGGTTTTTAGGGTTTTAATTCCTTTCATGCTGCAACCTCACTAAAGTTCTTTATCTTCTTAAATTTAACATGAGAGGCAAACTTCTCTGCGAATTGATCACCTCTGTGGCTGATAACGAAAATGTTGTCATCAGAGTTCAGGCCGTGTAAAGTCTCAATGAGGTTCTCAATACCAACTCCATCAAGTGCACCATCAAGTGTCTCGTCAAGAATTAGCAGATTGGTCGATACTGAGTTTCTCAGTTTTGCAACCGATCTCCAGGCAAGCATAATAGATAAGGTAATTCTCAGCTTCTCCCCTTCGGAGAATGAAGCATACGAGAATGTGTCACGGAACCTAGATTTGATTACCTCATTGAAATTTTCATCCAGCTGGAAATCAACGAACAGATCAAATGCGGCGAGGTATTTGTTGATCAGCTTATTCATTACTGGAATATATTGTGCGATGATTCTACTCTTAATGCCACCGTCTTTCAGAATGGTAGATACCACATTCAGAGTAGTCTGCTCATCTAAGAGTTCTTTCCTTTCAGATTGATACGTCGATAACCTTTCCTGTAGTCCTTTGAGGGTCGATGTATCGACGTCTTCAACCTCTTTCTCTGCGGCGAGTAGTTCTTCACGGAAAGCATTGAGCGCACTCTTAGAAGACTTGATTTCGGCCTTAATTTCTGAGGTTTCGAAACTCTTTTCTTGGATTTGGTCTTGCACCTTACTAATTTCATCAAGCCTTTCTTGATACCTTTTGATCTGTTCTGCAATATCGTGTAGGCCAGATTCGATTTCCAAATTCCGCTTTGATTTTTCTTCCACAACATTATTCTTAAAATCATGGTCAATTCCCTGTTTACAGGTTGGACAGTTATCGTTGTCGTGATAGAACCTCAATTCCTTTTCGATTGCCTTATTTTTTGTCTCGAGGTCTTGTTTCAATCGACCAGCCTCTGTAAATTTTTCTTTTACAGTTACCTTGTCATCGATTGTGGCATATAGCTCTTGCATATCATCATTGATCTTACAAATCAACTCATTCTTTTCTTCGATAGAATTGATATGTGTAGTCATCTTATCACGGATCTTTTCGACCTCAGTCTCTCGGATCTTACGGATCTTATCGTTATTGTCTTCGGTGAGAGCAATATTGGATTCTACGATTTCAACCTGATAAGAGTTTTCGTTGATAGCATCTTTATTGTTGCTGAGTCTTTCTTTTGCCAAAATACCCATGGTACTGAACACCTGAATATCGAGTAGATCTTCGATGATTTCTCTGCGGGCTTGAGCAGGCAATTCCATAAAGGGTACATAAGTTGCACTACCCAAAACAACAATTTGGTTGAAAGATTTATAATTGATGCCGAGTATGTTCTGCTCAAGATACGTCTGGTAGTCTCGTTTGGCTGCATCTTGGTCAATCAATTCACCGTTCTTCATTATCTCAAATACAGCAGGTTTGATTCCTCTGCGTATGAAATACTCATGACCACTGACCGTGAATTCAATCTCTACCACCATTCCCTTTTGGTTGATTGAATTTACTAGCTGTGGTTTATTGATTTTCCGAAATGGTTTGCCATAGAGCCCAAACACAATTGCATCAAGTAATGTTGATTTACCACTACCGTTGGTACCACTGATAAGAGTGGTGGGACTCTCATCCATTTCAATTGTAGTGAACGTATTCCCCGTCGATAAGATATTTTTATATCTCACACGTTTAAAATTTATTCTCATATTATAAGCTAAGTGCCTCTACATAAAGATCGTCAACCATCGATTTGATTTTGCCTTTATCGATTGACGTTTCAAGTGAATCAATATAATTGTGTAGAATTTCTTTCGTGTCTTTGGTCTCGTCAAGTATTTCTTCGACACCAGAAGACTCAAGATTGAGCGCATCGTCTATGGCCTTTACGTCGGCCGCACCTTCATCATTTAATTTGCTCATGAAAAGGTCATAGAGGTAAGCGTTTGTTCGATTCTTAATAATGACCTTGATATATGTATCTTTGAGCATTGAGGTATCAAGCGATGCAATCTCTTCAATGGTCATATCTTCGTCGTCATAATCAATTTTATGGAACATTCGATTCGGGTTCTCAACCTTGATCATCTCACGAGTCTCAGTATCGAATACATGGAATCCTCTCGAGCCACCATAATCAGACCAAGTCATTTCATAAGGTGCACCAAGATACTCTAGGTTTTGGTAACGAGATGGATGGTGAAAATGGCCAGAATAGACATTCTCAAAATTCTTAAATAATTTCAAATCAAGGCCGTGAGCACACACCGAACCCTTCATCATTTCGAAGCCTTTCATTTCTAAATGACCCATCACTACATTAGCATCAGAGTTTGCAACCATATCGAGGTTGTATTCTGCATTCTCTTTACTGATCCAAGGAAGCATTAAAAATTTGGTCGAACCGAGTTGTAGGTGCTCTGCCTTATCCTCGTAGAGTTTGAATGATGGGTATTCTTGAAGCAGAAGCTTCATCGAGTTGACATCATTGGTGTTTGTATAATAGGTATCGTGATTCCCAATCAACGCATGAAAGTCGATGTTTCTCTTAGCAATTTCATCAAAAAGAAACTCACGGCCACGCTTCAAACTCAAATAATTAACATACTTTCGACGGTCGAATGTGTCACCAAGATCGAACACTGTGGTGATACCATGCTCGTCAAGGTAGGGAAAGAATACCTCTAAGAAAAACTTGCGCTGGAAATCAGCAAAGATTCTACTGTCACCTCGAGCCCCAATATGAATATCTGTTACAATTGCAATTTTCATTCACACCTCATTTTTTGTTTTTAGACTCAAATTCCTTAATGAACTCTGCAATGTATTCGGGTGGTTCATTCAGTTGCACCTGAACGTCACTTGAATCCATGATAGCTGCTTCCGTCATCATTGCCTGAGAGGACTTGAACTTGATATACATTTGCTTCTTTTCTTTTTGGATTCGACGAAGAAACGCAAACCAAATAATCTGTGTGAAATATGCGAAAGGATTTTCAGATTTCTCTGGGTCAAAATTGTGGATATATTGAATGCAGTTCTCAATACCATCAGAGATCATATCATCCTTATAAGAATAGCCAGAGAAGTTAGGTTTCGTTGCAAGTCTGGTTGAGATTAGAAAAATACACTCCCCGATATATTCTGGAATTTTAGGATTGGGTTCACCAGAATCTTCAGCCTCTTTACAGGCCGCTTTGTAATCGATGAGGGCTTGCAGTAAACTTTTATTGTTTACATAGTTCTTAGCCATTATTACCTCCAATGCGATATTAAAATTAGGGTATCATTTTACACCAGATTCGGCTAAAAGTCAACAACTATTTTAGATATCGATTGTATAGATTTTGAATTTGAACTGTTCGTTCGAGTAGATGTCGATGCGCTGTCGAAAGTGCTTGAGTGTGTAGTTCTGAAATGACCCTACACTGAGGTCATCAGTAATGTCATAGAGTGTTGCCTTGTCTGATCCATTACCTTTTCGTAGTGTTCTACCGATACTCTGAAGTACCTTGATTTCTGATTTACTGCTTGATGCAAAGATTACATTATCAAGCCGACGCAAATTAACCCCAGTACTAAATACTCCATAAGAGGCAAGAATGTCATGTTTCTTATCAGGATCATTTTCAACCAAGTGTCTAATTCTTTCACGTTCCTCTCCCTTTGTTCCACCGTAAATGAAATGTAGCTCTCTACCCTCCTTCCTTAGAAGAGGCTCCAGAATCTTGCCATGTTTCTCCACGAGATCAAATAAAATCAAATTATTTTGACCTTCTAGGCTATGAACGAGATTCTTAATGAAGTTATTTCGTTTCTCGTGATTGACAATGAACTCTCTTTCAGCCGGGTATTTCCTGCTGTTATCTTTCACCTGTCGCAGTGCATCTTTGAACACCTTGCGCGTGTCATTAGAGTGTGAGAGAACAATCGCCTTGACTTCAAAATCAGCAACGGTACCATCTTCCATTAGGTCTTTCGTTGCAACATATCTTTTCACTTCGCCGAAACACCCCTCCAGCACCATCTGGTGAGTTTTACTTTCAGATGATTTTAATGTGCCCGTAAATCCGTGTCGGTACTCACAGTCGACTAATTTTTCCATTATTGTGGTGAGAGATTTGGCTTGGAATGTGTGTGCCTCATCACCCAACACCACTCTAAATTGTGCAAACCAATCTTTTGGTTGTTTCACAATCGACTGCCACGTACTGATCACAATAGGTGATTTGGTATTCTTATCAATACCACCTTGGATTCGGTAAATCAAACTCTCGTCACAACCATAATCCATAAAATCCCCGGCCATCTGGTGCACCAGAGATATTGTAGGTACAATGATTAGGGTGCGATGGCCAAACGCCTGGTAATAATGCTGCTGGATCAAATAAATGATCAATGATTTACCCGATGATGTGGGGCTTAATGACAGAGATCGTCGCTTGCGGAGTGCATTGACCACATAATCATTCTGATAATCACGAGGTATGAATTTGCAGTTGATCTCTTTTGCCAACTCGATACCGTAATCATCGTCGATCTTTTCATCTAAGCCGATCTCATCTGGTACATTCAGGTGATAGTCTCGGGCTTCGCAAAATTCTCTCAGTTTGGGTAATAGACCCACATAAAGAGTTGGTCTCATGGGTTGATACAAACGAATGGTGCCATCCCAAACACGTGCTCTCACCTTAGGGTTGAATTGCCACCCTTCAGGTTTGAACGAAAAGTATTCGGAAATTTCTTGTCGAATGCCTGGATCAGCAGTAACTTTCATGTGAACTGAATTGATATATTCGACGTTGACCACGTCACCCATGATTTAGATAAACCTTTCATTGCCGTTTTACCTATTTATACCTCTTGGAAAAATAGGAACGGAGCAGAAAGATTCTAGCGTAAGCCACAACAGTGAATCCAATTGTGGTCATGATACTGATTGTCACTGGGTCGAGAATTTTCCAGACCTCTATGAAGGTATAGAGCATCAAAAGATTTAGCGGATAGTTAATTACAATGCCGGTAATTACCTGAGTGAATGTCTCTTTGTGAATTCGCTTAGTTTGCTCTTTCATCAATAATCGCCGGACTGGAATTTCATTACATCCAGCATATTCTTAATAATGAAATTGCGAGAGTGAATCATCTTAATGATGTCTTCGAAATAAGATGCTCGAGCAGTATGATAGTCAATCTTTAAACTGTGCTGGATGATATCTTTATCTGCCTGGATATATTTGTCGACCTCATTTCGCAAAACCTTTTTCTGGTATGGTCTCCAGCCACGATCTTTCAGATCCTCTTCAGCCATAGACCCATCATAGTATTCTCGTTTGTCGTGTTCTAATTGCTTGTATTCTGCTTTCAATTTCTTAATACGCAAAACTTCTTTGAAATACATATTATAGTATTTGCTGTGTAGTTTGGGTATTCGACGACTTTCAGATACGAGATCGGTTTCATCAATCGGTGCATCCTTTGACCACATTTCACTTATGTCTTCAGTACTCATTATAAACTCCTAGTGCCAATCCTCATCTAATGGTCGGGGAGGTCCGTAAATCCATGTGATAAGGGAATATCGAACTCCCTTGGTAACCGGTGTTACCCTGTGCCTCATATTAGAAGGGAAGATGGTTAGATCACCAAGATGTCTAAACGGTTCCATTCCAAACCCAGCAACCTGTAATTTTCCACCTTCATAATTTTCTGGCTCTGACAGCTGAACGACCATTGTAAGCTTTCTTTGATGTTCTCTTTTCTCTAAAACATCTGAATGCCATATAAATTTACCACCAGTATTATATCGTAGAAGATGTACTTCGCCGATATGGGTGATATCCATACCATCGTTATATTCTTGGGCTGCTTTGAATAGCAAGTCCTTTACGGACTGATCGTTGATTTCGATACAGTCTACTTGTCGAGTCATAGGATCATATATCGTAGGCCAGTTGGGTTGGGTCTGAATATGACCTTTGAACCAACTCGATCCTGTTCGGAATGCTAAAATCTCATCGACAAATTTTTGATCAAAGTGCTTGTATAGAATTACTGGTTTCATAATTCATCATTATATCAAGTTTTAACCAGGCTGTCAACGATTAATTTTGTTCACTTTAAAATCATCATATCGAAATGAGACATTTGCCTTTGGGTATGTGATATCAGATTGAGATATATCGAGTTCGACACTCGACATACTTGTGGGGAATGCGTTTGTGAATACGAATTCTATGTTCGGGTTTTTGTGGCTGTTTTGAATGATCACCCGAATATCACTTACAATACCAGCTTTACTACTCTCAAGAGCCTTATACTGATTGCTATCATCGGGGAAACCAATACCTTCGAGCCAACCCAAAATCTCAAGATAGTTATTCATATCTTCGTCGACGACAAAGCTGAGGTCTAGGTCACCATAGGTGACACGATCACCGGTCGCATACAGTGCCTTTAGTGGATTTGCTACCTCGACCGGAGAGGTAGAGATATCCGGGATCGTAAGAGTCTGTGTGAAGAACTCTACGTTTGGCAATCTCTCAATTGAGATTGTAAATGATGCCGGTGATAGGTAGTTAGTAATCATTTTTGATTCCGCAATTCGTCAAGGTCGGAGATAAACTGGTTCTTTGGTGTTTCTTTTTTCCAAAAGGCCAGGTCTTTCTTGGCTTGGGCAATTTCTTTTTTGAGATCTTTCACCATCTCATCGGTGAGGCTCATAATATTTATACGGAGCAGACGATCAACATCAGTTTCCATTGCATCCGTGTTTTGAAGAATCTGCTTTCCAACCTGTGCCTTCTTTTTGTTTTTAAACTCAATTTGGTTATCCAGTACTGCTTGAATGAACTGAATCTTAATATTCAACCATCGGTTCAATTCTTCAAGTTCACTCTTTTTCAAATCAATTCGTTGAGACAAAACACCCAGACGATATTCGCAGAAGTCAGCAATCAGTTGTCGAGGGTCATCATATTCACGAAGTTTGCCATCGAAGTCGATCACAGTAAGGTTCTCCACAAACGACTTACTGAGCTTGAATTTGGAAATGATCTTTGCATCATTCCATTTTGCTGATGTGACCTGTTTCAATTTTACTTCGAAACGGAAACCGTTCTTATCACATAGATCATCGTACCCGACGATATCACCATCTTCTTCGAGTTTATCCAAGACCTTTACATATGATTCTCGGTCGAACCCATAGGGTACCTCAGTAATCTGCATTACGGTCTTCGAGGTCTTCTCGTAGGAGCCATATGCAATCCACTTGTTGGGTGATTCAGGATCAGCCAAGACCTTGCCGGTAAAATCGGGAAACTTGATTTTGGGGTTTCGTGTAATCTTACCGAAGGTAACGTAGTCTTCGCACTTTTTGAGCAAATCTTTCGGGCATCGAGGTAAGATGTTAGTTGCAAATCCAGTTGCAATACCCTTCGTACCATTTGCCAAAACCAGAGGGATTGTGGGTAGATAGAATGCCGGGGGTTCGTGTTCTGGGTCTTCGTGTTTCGGGGACAAATCAATGTCTTTAATGTACCGGTCAAAGTTTTCGTGGAGTCGGGTGTAGACGTATCGAGGTGCACCAGCTTCTTGAATCAATCGTGTACCAAACGAACCACGACCTTCTACCAGGCAGATATTGTTATTCCATTCTGCAGCCATTAACTGTCCAGCACCAGCAGCAGAGGATTCACCATGATTGTATCCATAATCAGAAATGATACCAGATACAGCAGAGACCTTTTTGAAATCTCGCTTGGAATTCATAATCGATGAGTAGAGGTAGAACCTCTGAACAGGTTTCATCCCATCAATCATGTTAGGGATTGCTCGAGCCTCTACGGTGTATTTGGCAAAAGACAACCACTCATTCTTGGCAACAGCCGAGATTGGGTAGTCGTTTGTATTGTTGACCTCTTCAGCAAACGCGGTGATATCAACCATTGAACATGAACTCCTTTCGTAATTGAGCATCAGAACCAAACATCATTTGGAAAATTGAAGCATCATCAACTGTCACGGTATCGTAGACCGGATCATTAATAATACTGTTGTATTCATCTTCACGGAGAGATCCCAAGCCTTTGATATATCTATGTTTCCAGCTGGTGTTCTCCGCCTTGAATGAATTAGCCTCTTCATAGGTATAGAACCACTTAACATCCGTGCCCTTTGTAGAGATCATTATAGGTGTTCTGGTTATCTTGACTCTCTTCTCGCTGAGCAGTCGAGGCCAGAATTTGTAGAAGAAGGCAATCAGTAGAGGGCTGATATGACCAATACCGTCATGGTCAGCATCGGTTAGAGTTGCAACGTTTCGATAGGTCATATTATCGACACTATCTGGGTCGTTGATATCTAACCCCAACACGGCTACCAATTCACTCAATTCCTTGTTCTTCAATACATTGGCCGGAGCCATATCCCAGGTGTTCATAATGACACCACGAAGAGGGTAAGCCCCGACCTTATTGGGATCCCGAACCTTCAATAGGAACCCCATGGCCGAATCACCCTCGACAATCTTAAGGGTGGCATCTTCACTGTTAGCAGATATGTGTTTTGCCACTTTGGCCTTTCGAAGCTTTTTCTGAGCAAGTGTTGCAGCACGTTTATCAGCTGCAATCTTCTTGGCTAGTTGGGCCTCGATAATCGGGTCAATGATATCGGGAGTACCCATAATCTTTCGAGCAAGGGCCTGGAAATCTTTAACCCCAGCTGCTTCGAAATGATCTCGTACATTTGACATGGGATTGGTCAACCGTTCTTTCGTCTGACTGTCGAATTTGGGGTTGATGAAATTACGGCTGAATTTGATGAAGGTGAGACCACCTTTGATCGTAGTCTTTGCTACCTCAACCTTGTGCTTCCGTTTGATCATCGACACTAATTCTTCAATCACACCATTAACGATGTAGTCGACGTAGGTTCCACCCTGTCGAGTATTCACACCATTTACATAGCTGTTGGTTCGAAAACCATCTTCAGACGGTGCAAAGAAGAATGACAGGTTATTCGATTTCTCAATCACGCATGATTCACTGTACAGAGCTGCATATCTCTTGAGGTCTGATACCTTTACTCGGCGCTTATTGAAAGAGAATGCAATCTCAGGAAAGGCCATTTGAAGGCTGATCAATCGATCCTCAATCAGAGCGACCGTATCTAGCTCATCAAGACTGTCAACCTCGAAAAGGTCAAAATCAGCAACAAAGGTCACCTCCGTACCTGACCCATCTCGCTGTTTCTCTTTTACATCGGTATGTTCAGCACCACCCTTACATTTGACCTCGATGAGGTTGCCGTTCTGCCAGGTGCGGCCGATAAACTGGGCCGATAGGAAATTGGTGGCAGCAGACCCGACACCGTTTGTGCCGATCGTTACCCTTTCATCATCAAATGAAGTACCTGCATTGACCTTGGTCCACGCTGCAACGGGCCGCAGGATCTTTTGACCCGACGTCTCATCATACACCTCATCTTGGGGAATGCCTCGACCGTTGTCAGTAACGATCACCTTGTTGCCATCTATAGATACATTAATCTTATTGGCGAATTTGAAATTGGTTCGAATCGCTTCATCGATCGCATTGTCGAGGATCTCATCTACCATCTTCGATAGTGCAGGAACGTACGTGGCTTTCTTCCACTGTCCCAGCACGAAACGTTCGATCTCCTCTTTAGAAGATGAACCCATATACATACCGATCCGTTCACGGACGTGTTGTCTCGCTGTTAGAATTCGGAACTCTTCGGTCTGTTTCATTCACACCACTCCATTTCAACTATCATATAGTATCAGGATTGACCACGGCTGTCAACCATTTTTTTGAAAAAAATTGATATTTTTTGGGTCAATCCGCTAAGTATTTGATTTTCTTACGGTTCATAATTTTTTTGAAAAAAATTGCAAAAAAGGGTTGACAGTAGGTCGGCTACCCTATATAATGTCTACCATCAGACAATGAATCTATTCCTAAGTGCATCTCAAATGGTTATATCGATATTCCAAAATATTCTAAGAAAACCGAAAAAAGATGTTGACAGGGGCCCTAGGGCTTGATAGAATCATATCATCAATTGAGAAGAGATATATATTATGTACCACAATGACCTAGATGATGTTGAACTTGCAATGCGAGAATTGGAGTTGGCCGATCGACGAGAGAAGCGCAAAAATGCAAAGGCTCTCAAGAATCTCACCAAGTCAAATTCTGAATTTGTTCTTTATATAGACAGGGCTGAAGATTTCGATTTGAGCGAAATCGGTCGAGAGGATCTAGCCTACCGTGAAGCAGAGTATTAAGACAATTATGGATCCCGTGATCATGACCTTTCTCTTTTGCATTATGGTGTTTGTATTTGTATTCGCCGTTGCATTGGGATTGGTTGCCAAGGTCGCGGAATTCGCATTCAATAATGCGATTCTCCTGGTTGTGCTGTTCCTTTTCTTTCTTTTAATAATGTGAGTCGATTTATGGATTTATGGATTTGCGGACCCAAAGAAGGTGAACTACCCAAATCTCTACAAGGTATGGTGACCCTTGCTTGCGAAAGCTTTGCAAGGCAACTAGGAATCAGCCGTCTCAAAACGACCATTCAGATTCGTGTTCATAATAACATTGTCGTTGAACGAGGAACGACCACAGAGGGTCTTTGTGAACCCCTGAGTACCCGGGCATTCATCATCGATGTTGCTCTGTATTCCAACTGGATGAGCATTCTTGCTCATGAATTTGTACACATTAAGCAGTTTGCCCGTGGTGAATTGAACCCACAACTGACCCATTGGAAGAAACGCAACTTCTCCAATGCAGAGTACTGGGATCAACCTTGGGAAAAAGAAGCCCGACGATTGCAGTTGAAACTGGTCGAAGGCTTTGAGAATGGACTCTAATGCGCTCGTAGCTCAGCTGGATAGAGCAATGGCCTTCTAAGCCATCGGTCAGAGGTTCGAATCCTCTCGGGCGTGCCAATTTGATTTGAAACCAATGTAAGGATATATTATGAGTAGTTATAACATCGACACATTCAAATTTAGTTCCGGCTTAACCTATAAGGAGTCTAACGCCCTTGTAGATGCCCTAGCTGATAAATACCTCAATGAGTATGGCACGGATGATAAAGATCTGGCAATTACCATGCTGAAATCTCACCTTGCCCGTGTTGTACGAGATCATAAGGAGCAACGAGAAATAGTTGCAGCCTGCCTTTGAGGTGATTCGTGAGTGAGATCATCACATTAACGGATATCATTGAGAGTAAGATACGCAAAGAAAAAGAGCTCGAGCAATACTACGAACATCTGCAAGAGCTTCAACGTAAAATTGCTTTCCTTGAACAAGATCTTAAGATCACACTCACGTGTATTCGAATGATTGAAAACGAAACGGTTGTCGAGGTACAACCCTTTAAAGACGGTAAGGTACTGGACATAAAGAAAGATGAAACCGAGAATGATTAAAGGTAACCCCGTGGCCAAGAACATGGAAAAGTTCAATCGACCTGCCACGTTTACTGATCGCAAGAAAGCTGCGTCAAAGGGTTATCGCAAGCATAAGGGTGGTTATTCCAATGATCGATGATCACTGGGACATTAGGTTTCTTCGCCTTGCTCGCGAGGTTGCAACCTGGAGTAAAGATCCTAGCACTCAGGTAGGGGCTGTAATCATTAATGAGAATCGTAGAGTTCTAGCGACTGGGTACAATGGATTTCCTCGTAAGGTTGCTGATCTCACCGAACGTTTATTAGATAAAGAGCAGAAGTACCGTTATACTGTCCATGCAGAAATGAACGCAATTTATAATGCTGCTGGTAATGGTGTCTCTTTACACAGATCTACTCTCTATATTTGGGGATTGCCAGTTTGCTCTGAGTGTGCAAAGGGTGTAATCAGTAGTGGTATCATGAGAGTCGTGATGCCAGAAAGCAATAAATACCCAGACAAATGGAAAAAAGAGTTTCAGCACTCAAAACAAATGTTTGATGAGGCTGGAATGCTATACTCTTTCATCAACATGGGAGAAAAACATGACAATTAGACACAGCGAGATTCGAAAGGTACCCTCACCCAGTACAGAGTCGGGTGAAATGTATGTGGTTGATTTGTGGGAAGACGGCAAGTTAATCCAAACCAGAGAACTACCAGATAACAATTTCTATTACGCACAAGACGTATCAGAAAATTGGGATAGGGGTTTGATACAGGTGCTGAATGGATAACGAAGTACAAAAGTTGTGGGATCTACTAGAAGCACATGATTGGTATTATGTGTACAGCGACGACCACAGGTACTACGTGAAAGGTTCGAACGAGAGAAAGCAAATCCAGGCAATGGTGCAAGAGAACGGCATGTTGCTCAGATTATTTGAAGACTATTCGAATTACGTTTTCAATAAAGCAGACAAACCGGAGTTAGAGAAGTATGGAAGTAAATAACAACGTCGTGGACATTAGAGATGTCTACCGAGTAAACCCAGCTGTAAAGACTGATGTATCGTATCAAGACAAGAGTGTGATGACCACTTATAAATCTGCTAGTGGCGATTATCATATCCGCGAGGTGAACTACTCATTTACCATGTACGATGCTAATGGTAAAGAATATACTTATTCTACCAGTCAAGTATTCGATAGGGTACTGGTGTAATGAGAAAGGTAAGAATCTTATATCAACACCCATTGAAAGAGGGTGTGGAGCTTGAACAAGCAGGTGAATTGCCGGATGAACTGAACAATGAAGGAAGCGATCAGTGGATTCTGAAGCGACACGATGGTATGATCATTGATATTCCAAAAGATAAGGTAAATGAAATTTTTGAATTGAGCTAGAAAATGTTAAATCGTAATGAGTTATTGAAAGAATTTAATCAAGTAGGCCACCCCCAACCAGTAAAAATCGAAAATGCTGATCACTTACAGCAGGGGCCTAATATCTTACAATTACCCAAGACGCTACAGACTCTTTGTAGATGTTGGCACTGCGATCAGAATAAGTGGCCTCTCTTATACAAACTATCGGAACACGAAGAGAACTATTGGTTTGAGATACCAAGAAGTGGTTCCGTTACCATTAAGGAATTGTTCAACGGAAAGCACGGCCGAGGGGATAGAGGTCATGCAATAAAGAGATCAGATCCGCGATATCCCGAGATTGTAAGGACTGCAAAGCCTATCGTTATATTTACTGATCCCATCGAAAGGTTTCTCTCTACAGTCAATGCTTATTTAGTTGAGACCGAGCGATATTGGAGTTATGGCAATCATGCATTCTTGCATCACCTGAATGGCACAAACCTTGCAACTTTCGACTATGAGACCCGATGGCACTTATTCTTTGAGAATATGGATGTAATTCGTGATATTCATCAAGTGCATCATTTCCACGATCAGTGTTCGTTTGTTGATACCAAGAACTTCCAAGAGTTTCAGTTTGTGTGGAAAAAAGATATCGGTAAATTCTTCCAGACCGAAGAGGTGATGAATAGAACCAACTACAAAATCACACGAGAAATGATAACTCCACACCAAGAAGAATGGTTAAAAAATTATTATAAAAAAGACTATATTTTTATTGACAAGCACTCTTAATCCTATTATAATGAAAACATAAATCGGGAAGACATTTATGTTTGAGAATGAATTTGAATCCATACCTATGGCCTTTTGGGAAACCCTTGGTCAATACGTATACGGATACAGAGAAGATGATAAATTTGTGTACATTGGGAAAGGTAATAGAAATCGTGCCATCTCCCATGTGAAATCCAAGGATTACAGTACAGATAATTTATACATCATTGCTAGAAATCTTGAATCGTTTAGAGACGATAAGGACGACTTGCAATCATTCATACTTGAATCTTACTTGATTTCATTATATGATCCACGTGATAATTCCGTAGCCGGACACCATAAGGAGTGCTTTGTAATGGCTAAATTCTCAGAACTTTTTGAAGAGTTCCAGAAAGATCAACACGATAATTTCGAATCGTTGCCAGATTGGTTTACCGAAAACTATTCTGTCTTTTTGAATCGAATCAATAGAATGTCGATCACCTCTGGAAACCATTCTATGGAACTTGCAACGAGACAACACATGCAATGTTTCTTAGATGTTTCTACTGAGGACTCTGTTTCTCTTAAAGTTGCAGTCTGGGCAAAGAAAGATGACGTACTAAACATGAGGCACAAACAGCTTCGTAAGTTTTGTGAATCTTTCGGTATTTCCGAAGATAAGATTCAGAAGAGTGGTAACAGGGAAATCTATTCTATCGACGATGAAGGTATGACCATGGAAGTGGCGCTGCAATTCATCGATGATTTTTATTCTTAAGATAACCCGAGATTAGCACAGCTTGGTAGTGCACCTGCTTTGGGAGCAGGGGGTCGGGGGTTCAAATCCCTCATCTCGGACCAATTTAGGACTGTAGCTCAGAGGTTAGAGCATCCGTCTTATAAGCGGGAGGTCGATGGTTCAATCCCATCCAGTCCTACCAAACGGAGGAAATGATGAGTAAGTATACGGTAAAAGTTCAAGAAGATCCAGAGACCGGAGAACTGATTCTACCCATCCCCGATGAACTGTTAGCTGAAGTAGGTTGGAGTGAGGGTGATGAATTAGTTTGGGAAGAAACTTTAATATGTGAAGACACCGGAGAATATCCTGGCTACACTTTAAGGAAGAGTGAGTGACATACTGGCATTTTTCGGTAATCCTTTTATTTGTCATTCCTGTCGCAGCATGGTATGCAGCTGTATGGATGACTGATTATTTCGATGGTAAAAAATAATGAAAATCAAAATCGGTAATTACCCGAACAGACTGATGTGTAATCTATTCAATAACTATATGGTTAAAAAGTATGGTTATGTGACTTGGCCCAGAAACTACACACTATTCGAACGCTGTTTAAATTGGTTGGATGATCGTATCCAAGATTTTTACAATGTGTTTAACTGGTTGTGGTTTGATAGACGACAACAAAAAATAAAAGTGCACATTGATCGTTGGGACACTTGGAGCATGGACCATACGCTTGCTCCTATTATTCTTCCCATGCTGATTCAATTCAAAGAAACCAAACACGGTGGCCCTAATGTAGACGATAAAGATGTGCCTAAAAATCTACGCAGTACAAGTGCACCACCCAAAGAAAACGAATGGGACACTGACGAATTCTTTTTTGCTCGCTGGGATTGGGTACTCGATGAGATGATCTATGCTTTTGACTGTAAAGCAAATAAAGATGATGTATTCATGCGTTTTGATGCAGATGATATGAAAGGAATGCGCGCAGAACAAAAACGTATCTCAAATGGATTCAGACTCTTTGGCAAGTATTATGAGAATTTATGGGATTAAATAAATAAATCACCAAGCCGGATTAGCTCAGCAGGCAGAGCAGCTCACTTGTAATGAGAAGGTCGCGAGTTCGATTCTTGCATCCGGCACCAATTTTAGTATTTGAGATGGGAATTAAATGACACAACCAAATTTTCTTAGAGTTTTGATTAGGGATAAAAGGATCCCTATAGAATATAAAAAAGTTGAATGGTGGACTCTATGGGATCCAAAGCCAGATCTGTTCTACGTACCTGAGACTACACTTTATAATCCTGCTTCTCGGTGTATTATGAGAGGGTTCTTATTCGAAGAACTCACACATAAACTAGTCAATCATATATGCACGAAAATTCCCGGCAAAGATGTACTTCATGCAGGGGCTTATTTTGGTGATATGCTACCATCTTTTTCAAAGGCAAACCCAGAAGGCAAAATTTTTGCTTTTGAACCCGTGATGGAAAATTACTACCTATCAAACCTTTCTACTCAAGAAAACGACCTATCTAATGTGGTGCTATTTCATGGTGCATTACGAGATGAGGTTGGATCTATTCTAGTGAATACAGATCTCTCACAGCAAGATGTTGATTCAGAGGGAAATATAAGTGGTGGTCTACAACTTGCAACTGATGGTGCTCGTACCAATTCATATACAGTAGATATGTTCGATTTTGAAAATATCGTATTGATGCAGTTAGATGTAGAGGGTCATGAAAGAAGTGCTCTTTTAGGTGCACGCAGAACGATACACAAATACAAACCAATTATCGTAATCGAAGACTATAATGTGGTCGAGACCAAAGACATTTTAGAAGAACACGACTATCATTTGGCCGGAATGATGAGTGACAAACATTTTGTCTGGGTATCTAAAAAGATGCCAGAGCACATCGAACTCATAAAAGAATTCTTTACGGTGGAATCTTTGGATTATAATGAGTGATGGGGAAGTGTCGGGCAATGCCCGACACCTAGTTTACTTCTTAGCAGAGTATGCTTGACCACCAAAAAATGCTGCCACAATAGCTGCAACAGACACGAAATAGGTAGCAGCCATATCACCTAAGATTTTAGATGCACTGTCAAGACCAATCCAGTCTGCAAGTACAACTGCAAAGGGATAAAGAAGCAATCCAAATAGTGCGAACCATGTCATACTTCGTTGAGCATCTCGCATTGCATCCGCATCTTCAAGTTCCTTTCTCTTAAACTCAAGATACATACGCTCTTCTTCTGCACTTACCTTACCGTCACCATTAGTATCGGCTGGGTGATATGTCTTGTTTTCTTCTTCTGCCATTGAATAATTCCTTATAATTTTATTGATAGAACAATGAGTATAGCGATCAATAATATATTCGTCATCAAAATTTCCAATGCCAAAATGGTATGATACCATATCCACCTAGTCTTATATGCGTTTTCAATATTAACCTCTGAAGGATCAGTATCGTCCTTCATCACATCAATGGACTGAGGTGGTGTGGGAGGACTGTCGCCCTCCCAGAATTTCCATTTCATTTAATCTTCTTTAGTATAGATTGTCCATGCACCGTAAGCAATTGCACCGTACGCAATCAAACCTGCAATAGGTTTGAAGATTAGAAATGCAACACCAGCACCAATCAGAACAGCTCCGTCCCAAGTAGTGCGCTCTTCCAAACGATCTTTTAACCAATCCATTACTTTTCCTCCATCTCGTTTTTCTTTTGTTGAATCTCGGCCCTGCGTATCTTTGCCAGTTTACCGATTTCACTTAAATGTTTTCTGGCCCTCGCAGCAGCAGCCTTTACTCCTTTGCTTTCAAACTTAGCTTCTTCCATTAAATAATTACTGTAATGATTCATAAGCTCACGTTGAGTATCGTTATCAGCCATTATTGCTTCTCCAACTTTCTTATTTTTTGCTCTATTTGTTTGAGACGTTTATCTAAAGATTCCCACTGTTCAAACTCACAGAGATCTTTTGGTGGATGACTATCTTTTTCTAGTCGCTCTAATCTTTCAATAACATTTGGCGTACCTATGCGCCAGTCCCAAAATGGATCAACAATTTCAAATATTAAATCTCTAGCCTTTTGTATCTTTCTCTTGATCATAGTTGCTCGCTGTATATAAACAGTAGTAGTTAGCACCGTGATCATACAATCCGTCAAATACCTGACCTTTCTGTAAGGCTCTCCACTTACCTTTCCAACCGTCAATGAAGTCTTCCCAGTAAGTAAATTTTTTCAGGTAACCCTTATAATTGAAATACATGCATTCACCATGATGTCGATAACCCATCCATGCGAACGGAACTGTAGGAACGATGTCGTTGTTATTCACGAACCTATAATGTTTAACATCACTAAATGCGTTGACAAATTCTTTATTACCAACACGGGGTGAACCAAATGTATAGAGAGAATGAACTCTATCTTTTTGTCTGGACGCTGCCACGGTAGCCATTGCCCCTCCGAGCGAATGGCCACACATGGTCAGCTTTTTTGAGGCATGAGATTTAGAATCAATCGTCTTGAGAACATCCTTCCAGATTTTCTCTACCTCGTTTTGGAAGCCATTGTGAACAAGTCCCCCAACTTCTCCACGATCCGGCCAAGCATTAAGATCAGCTTTTAGATCACTGATCTCAGTTGGCTCCGTGCCTCGAAAGCAAAGAACAATATGTTCTTTGTTCCAAACTGCATAAGCCTGGGCACCATCATGCTCAAAGAACTTGAGTCCGGTGAAACCCATAGACTTATAAATTGGTTTTGCTAGTGTAGGATCTTCATATGCCGTTGCGGCCAATACTGCGTGTATCTTCCCAGATTCCAACACCTGAGATCGCTCTCTATCTTGTTTGGCTAGCTCATTGAGCATCATTTAAAAAACTCCACTAAAGTAATAATGAATATTTATATAAATAAATTCACTCAAGGCAGTCGCAGCCTTGACAGGGTGTGGCCCCAGCCCTGCTACCGAACAGGGGCACCAACTTATTATGAGGAGTCGTATGGCATCTAGTCTAAAAGAATTAACTCAAAAACACCACGATATGGCAGAGCAATCCAAATTTGCTGGCAAACTAATAAGTGGTGATATCTCTCCGGTCGAGTATCAATACTATTTAAAGTCGCAGTATGAGATATATCAAACCCTTGAAGAAAGAGTTCACCTGGCACAGGATCTTCGTGGTGTATTCCGTGCAGATAAGATATTATCAGATTTATGTGAACTAGAAGAAGAGTATAATCTACCATGGATCACTGAAAACCTCAGATCCGTAGATGAATATATCGACCATATCCTTTCACTAGAGGACAATGACGACCTCCTAGCACACCTTTATGTACGACACTTCGGTGATATGCACGGTGGCCAGATAATTAAGAAGAGGGTACCTGGTTCTGGTACCATGTACGAATTTGAAAACAGGAGAGAGTTAATCTCTGGCATTCGTGAATTGCTTTATGATGGTATGGTAGATGAAGCAATTATTTGTTTTCAATACGCAACAAAACTGTTTGAAGAATTGGACACACTATTTAATAACGAGTAATTAATGGCTGAATATATTATGGACACACCCCTACTGAATCGTTTGCGCAAACTGTCTACTGATATCATTGAGATATTTGATAAGCACATGGAGCGCTTTGATAATGAAAAACACATACACGAATTCGAAGGTTGGACAGATCTGTTTTGGCAATCTGGCCCCGTTCGTAAGGCACACTTGAAAATCATTGAGCCTATTGAGGGTAAACCAAAACTTTGGTTGATGCACATTAATATCTTTCCCGGCACATCATTCCATTATCCGATCTTGGGATTGGATGTTGTGGCCGGACCTAATAAGATCAGCGGTTCATTTTTCGATTTCTCTCCAGTATCCGACGAAACACACCCCATCATTACTACATTTGGTCTTGCGACCAGAGACTTGGAGTGGAAAACAGAAAGGGAATTGCCTGAATGGGCAAAAGAAATTTTCTCTCCACATATGGTTGCAGCAGGAAACGTTCGTGAGGGTGAAGAGACAGAGCAGTTTTGTGATACTGCAATAAGATTGATCCATTATTATCTTGAACAGATTGAACACCAACAATTTTGGTTGGGCGAGGATCGTATGGAAAGTCACAATAGATACTGTATCAATCAAAAGAAGAACCAACAGCTCTGGAATTCTTTGAAGGCCATGAAATTGGGTGAAGAAGAAATTAAGCAGTATGTAGAAGACGTTTTATTCGAAGAGGTAAAGCTATATCCAGTTGATCAAGGCACTTTTTACAATCCCAATCCTTAAATGAAGTTTCTATTCATGCATCCCGAGGGGGTGCATGCCGTAGCAGCTACTAACTTAAGGAGATCTAAAATGAAGCAATTTTTGCTAGTTATCATGGCACTTGTTTCGACGAGTGCATTGGCGCATACCATTACATACGATAATGGTGATGTATATACGGTTGCTGAAGACGAATATGTTTTCGTTTCGAAGCGATCTGAGTTGTGGAGACGTTCAGTCTACAATAACGGTAAAACGATGCGATATGAAAAAATCGTACCAACCGAAAAAGTAGATTACGTGCCACCAGATAATGGCACTGACGGTGAAGCGTTCGGTACTCACGAGTGGTGTAAAGCATACACACCGTGGAGCGAAGGTTATACTTTCACAATGCAATATTGGCAACGAGGATGCGATACTAACAACGATAACAAGTATGGTTGTGGTGACGAGAAATACGATGCCTCATCAGATGGAGCTGCATGCCCATCTAGCTAAACTCATGGGGGTGCAATGCCCCCATTATTCCTACTGGGAATATATTATATGAGAAAAATAAATGAAAAAAATATGAACTAACCTCTTAGAACGGGTATATATATTACCGTGAAAAGAGGTAAAATGTTACTTTTCTTCACACTCAAGTCCCCCAAAATATATTTTAAGGAGCCGAAACCATGAAAAGGTTTATTGCATTGTGCTGTGTGCTTATTGCTCCTTCTGCGTTTGCTGTTGACGATTATCGTGCGACAATCAATGAAGAAGGTGAATATTGCGCCAAAGTTAAGATCCAAATCGGTACTGGATCTTTGATGACACGTAAGTGTCGAACCCTCCAAGAGTGGGCCGAAGCTGGTTACACTGTTACTGACCCCAGTACGGGCGAGAAGGTGGAGATCTAAAAAATGACAAGCAAAACTGAAGAGAGAGTTACTGCCTTCATTATTGCTGTGATGATTATAGCCTCTTTTGCAGGTCTTGTAATCCCACTTATGAATCCATCATACTACAGTAAGTTGATGCCAGGCTTGCATGCCATCCCTATGGTGCAACACAATGTCGAGATTTGTGAGCCTGTTGTAGGTAGACACAAGATCATCGACGTTGATCGACCTATTATTGTGGATCTGTGTACAGACACTTCTACTGTATAATATAGGTTGACATAATACGGGTAATGTATTATAATGAACGGTCTGATCGTTTGGTCAGGCCGTTTTTTATGGTTGACAAATGCCATAAAACCTGATATAATAATCATTCATTTACTATAGGAGGTTTTGATGTCTGTCGTGAAAATGACGCCCGAAAAAATTCACCACGAAATATCTAAGATGATTGCTGATGGTGTACCTTACATTGATGCACTAGTTCATTACGCAGAAAAGAACAACCTAGAGATTGAGTCAATCGCAGATATCGTTAAGAAATCCTCTATCTTAAAAGAGAAAGTACGAACTGAAGCAGTAGATTTGAAAATGGTGAAACGAGATGAGCCCAACATCACCGACTTATGTGAATGAGACCTCATTTGAGGCGTATGTAAAATATCTTGCTTTAAAGAAACATTTTACCACAGATGGGTATGACTACCATAAGTATAACGGTAAGGTCAGAGCATCTATGGATTCCTTTAGAGCCCGAAATGATGCATTTTTCTTTGCGAAATTAGCACAGAAAGAAGACTATATAAATAGAATTCTATCCAATATGTTAGTCAAACCTAACATTTGGGTGAAAGATATACTCGAACACGAAGGTGAACGGGTGTATACAGATTGGAAAAAGAAGCAGGAATCACTTTCCTATACGTTCAAATCCGATCTAAAATTGCTTGATGATAGTTATCAGGCAAACTTTGTATCACACGATGGCCAACATCCAATTGTGATGACTACATATTTGCGAAAGCAGATCTCATTAGAGACTTTTACTCTTCTGGTTCACTTTGCAAATATTTTTGATTATTGGGATAAAAAATTGGTTGACAAAATAGTCTCGCGTGATATAATAAGAACTGCTAGAAAGTACAGACCCTTTCTAGTAATTGATGAAAAGAAGTTCAAAGACATTGTCCGCGAACATTTTGGTTGATGATAATACATCGCACATATAACGCTATACAAGGAGAAACTAATATGGCACCTACAGATTTTGCAGCGCTCAAAAAGAACCGCAGTAAATCACTCGACAAGCTCAATCAGCAGCTTGAAAAAATCTCATCTAAGACTTACTCCGATCCAAACGAAGGCAAATTTTGGAAGCCTACGAAGGACAAGGCTGGCAATGGTTTCGCAATCATTCGTTTCCTGCCCGCACCTTCCGGTGAAGAAATGCCGTTCGTGCGAATTTGGGATCACGGTTTCCAAGGCCCCACTGGTCTTTGGTATATCGAAAACTCTCTGACCACTCTCAACCAAGATGATCCAGTATCTGAGTTCAACTCTAAACTCTGGAATTCTGGTGTCGAGGCTGACAAAGAACAGGCTCGTAAGCAGAAGCGTCGACTCAAGTATATCTCCAACATCTACGTTGTAAAGGATTCTGCGAATCCCGAAAACGAAGGCAAGGTATTCCTTTATCAGTTCGGCAAGAAGATTTTCGACAAGCTGAATGATTTGATGAATCCTAGCTTCGAAGATGAAGATCCCGTAAATCCTTTTGATCTATGGGAGGGTGCAAACTTCCGACTGAAGATTCGACAGTTCGAAGGTTACCCCAACTATGACAAATCTGAGTTTGATGCTCCGGCACCTCTCTTTGATGACGACTCTGAAATGGAAAGCGTATGGACTCAAGAGCACTCTCTTAATGAAGTGATTGATCCTAAGAACTTCAAATCATATGCTGAATTGAAGACCAAGCTCTACCGAGTACTTGATCTCACCGCAGATGAACCGGTTGCGGCTTCACCCATGGAAGAATCAGATGATCTTGATCTAGGCAAATCTTTTGCTCAAGTGGCTCCAGAGCCTACCTTTGCAGAAGCTCCTGCTGTTTCTGAAGATAACTCTGTTACTGATGATGACGACGACCTGTCTATCTTTAAAGAACTTGCACGAGGATAAGATAACTAATTCGTCGGGGGTCTTCGGGCCCCCACATCAATAACGGAGATCCGTATGGATAAACAAGAAACTATACTTGATTTTGATTTTGGCTTTACCGCAGTCGATGCTGATGAACTCGATGTAGTTCGTGAGGCAAAAGCAGTCGCTGAATCAACCAGTGCATCTGCTGAATCGAATGCAGCCAAAGCTCAACTTATCTATGATGCCGTCATGCCTCTGCTGAATAATCTTAAGGCTAATCCCGAGAAAGATTATATCTATTGGCCTGACCGTTATGATAAACTTGATGCCTTTGCAGATAAGCTATATCAAATTCTGAAGGGAGAATAATATGAGTCTGCTTGATAAAATGCTCAAGGCAGGTTCTGTCAAGGGTTCATCTATCTTGTCGAAGAGCACATTCTTCAATGAGAAAGATCCTATCCAGACAGAGTTGCCAATTGTGAATATTGCTTTCAGTGGTTCACTCAAGGGTGGTCTGATCCCTGGTTTGACCGTGATTGCTGGTGAATCAAAGAGTTTCAAAACTCTTTTGTCACTCTATTGCATGAAAGCATATCTAAAGAAATACGATGACGGCATTGCGATGCTGTATGATTCTGAATATGGTATTACACCTGAATACCTAGAAGGAATCGGCATCGATACAAATCGTGTTCTACACATCCCAATCGAAGACGTTGAACAACTCAAATTTGATTTGACTAAGCGATTGAACGAGATTGATAAGGGTGATAAAGTTTTTATTATGATCGACTCTGTCGGTAACCTTGCTTCTCGTAAAGAGGTCGAAGATGCTGAAAATGAGAAATCAGTTGCCGATATGTCTCGGGCAAAACAATTGAAATCACTCTTCCGCATCGTCACACCCAAACTTACCGGAAAAGACATTCCATTGGTTGCAATCAATCATACCTATAAAGAGATTGGCTTGTTCCCGAAAAATATCGTATCCGGTGGTACGGGCATCTACTATTCTGCCAATCAGATTTTTATTATCTCAAAGGCACAAGAGAAAGATGGTACCGACCTTGCTGGATTTAAATTTACGATCAACATTGAAAAATCTCGCTATGTAAAAGAGAAATCAAAACTTCCATTCAAGGTACTATACGATACCGGCATTCAGAAATGGTCTTCCCTTTTTGATCTCGCACTTGAATCTGGGCACTTGACAAAGGCCAATCAAGGATGGTATAATAAGGTAGATATGGATACTGGTGAAATCATTGAACCTAAGAAACGCGCTAAAGACATTGAGACTGATGATGAATTTTTCGAAGGTCTGGTTGCGGATCCCCGATTCAATGAATTCGTTGAACGTAAATTTAAACTACTAATGGCTGACGAGGTTGAGGATGTTAGAGAAGACGATACTGTCGAATTTGATTCTTAATGGGGACTACTACCGTAAGGTATATCCCTATATTAAGGAAGATTATTTCGACGAAATCTCTCTTCAAAAAATCTTTTCAACGTTTGTTGATTATGTTGAGCAATACAAGGAGCCTCCCTCAGTGGAGGCTCTTAAACTCAGCATCGATAAAAGAAAAGATTTAAACGAAGACACTTATACGAATGTAATGCAAGCTGTCGATCAATTAGAGGTCGACAAGGATACCAGCAATGAATTTTTGATTGCTGAAACAGAGAAATTTTGCCAAGATAAAGACCTATACAATTCAATCCGTAAGGCGATTCTGATTCTTGATGGCCAAGATAAAGAAAACGATAAGGGATCGATACCAAAAATCTTATCTGATTCGCTAGGAATCAACTTTGATTCTAGTGTTGGTCACGACTTCCTTGAAGAGTTTGAAGATCGATATGAATACTATCATCGAAAGGAAGAAAGAATTCCGTTTGATATCGATATTTTGAACAAGATCACCAAGGGTGGGCTACCTCGGAAATCAATGACTGTACTACTTGCCACTACTGGTGGTGGTAAATCTCTTTTGAAATGTCACTTTGCAGCCAACCATTTGATGTATGGCAAGAATGTGTTGTATATCACCATGGAAATGGCTGAAGAAGAAATTGGTAGACGTATTGATGCCAATATCATGGATATCACACTAGATGAACTTGGTGAGTGTCCACGAGACGTTTATGAAAAAAGAATGGGTCGATATAAGACCAAGACACCGGGTAAACTGGTGATTAAGGAATATCCGACTGGATCGGCACATGCTGGTCATTTTCGGCATCTTCTAAATGAATTACGAATGAAGAAGGGCTTTGTACCTGACGTGGTGTTTGTTGATTACCTCAACATCTGTGCATCCTCTCGTGTCCGTGGCGCTGCAGCTGCCAATTCATACACACTTGTCAAATCAATTGCGGAGGAAATACGTGGTCTCGCTATGGAATTTAATTGTGCCGTTGTTACTAGTTCTCAGTTTAATCGTGACGGCTACGGCAACTCTGATGTGGATCTCACCAATACCTCTGAGTCTATGGGTATCACTCACACTGCTGATTGCATTCTTGGAATCATAACTTCTGAGCACCTTGATGAGCTCGGTCAGGTGATGCTAAAACAACTCAAGAATCGATGGGGTGATTTGAGTTATTATCGCAGATTCCTTGTTGGTATTGATCGTTCTAAAATGAAAATTTATGACCTAGAAGAAAGCGCGCAACAGAATATCAACATTGATGGTAATGGTGGTGGTCAGTCGGGTGGATCAAGTCGACGAGATGATGATACTCCCGTATTCGATAAGACTGATATTGGTTCGACCTTGAGAGGTAAAAAGCGCCGCAGTGTATTTGACGATTCCGTTCAATTGAGATAAAATGATTATAAATAGATGAGACTCCCATCTATACAATAATAGGATTATCTGATGTTCGGCTTCAAAAGGTTTTCTCAGCTCATAGAATCGGCAATACCATACCGTAAATTGACCATACCTGACCTGAGAAAAGATGAAAATCGTCCTAAAAATTTTATCAAAAAGGTAGCTACTGCGTCACCTTTTGCTACGGTGAATAATGGAGAGGTCATTATTGATGTCACAGAACTTCAAGATGTGACAGACTTCATGACAAAGGATGACGGCAAATTTCCTGCCAATAAATCTAGTCTTACTGTCAATACCAACCGAGGTCCTCTGGTTATACCAAAGGACTTTTTAAAGACCCCATCATTTGGTGGTAAAGGTGTTGGATCTGGTACTAGTGCAGAAGAATTGGCCAGAGCAGATTTCAACGAGAAACTAGCATCCATTCTTGCAAAAGAGAATCTACCTTCCATTCAAATCGAAATCAATGGTCGTATCGTGGATGCTGCTCATCTGGCAAGTACCACTGGTAAATTCGAACGTAAAGAACCTAAATCAGATTTTACCCTTGTCAATGTTCAAGGTGACCCACAGGCATATATCTCACACAAGGCTGGAAGAACTGCAAAAGATTACCAACAGTACGGTGGTCTTTCATCTAAGAGATATGCAAGAAATAGAGACGTCGAGAGCTTTATGAAAGATGTGGCTGCAGTCAGACCAAATGGTCTTCAATCGGGTGACTCTTTCTACCGCAAGATTAAAGATAAGCAACTTGTTTTTGAAGCAATTTATGGCCCCGAATATGGTGGTGCACCAAGTATTAGTAATGTAGATGAATTTCATCTAGGTAATATGTCTCTCGTTGGAACCGGTGCTGGACCTTATAAGATTACTTCTACCCACAAGGGAACCAATGGTGATTTCCCCAAGGGTGAATTCGAGGCTTATTTCTTTATTCGATATCAAGCTCGACGCGGTGATGCAAGAGCCGCAGGACAGGTTGTAAAGAATGCTAGAGTAGGTATATTCCCTAAGGCAAAACTTTCTCGTACAAGTAAAAAGATATGATACGATTTAAAAAATACCTAGAAGAAGCTGCAGGCAAGAACCTGCATATGACGCACCTTGAAGACTCAGTTATTGATGGCGGAGTAAAGGGAACTCGAAACGTCATTAACCATTTACGTGCATTACGCGATATGCTGTCAGGTAATGCTTCTGCACCTGTAACGGTTACCGTCAAATGGGATGGAGCTCCGGCTATCTTTGCTGGAATTGATCCTACTGATGGGAAATTCTTTGTTGCAAAGAAAGGTGTGTTCAATAAAAATCCAAAAATTTATAAGACAGACGCAGAGATTGATAATGATTTGTCGGGTGATCTGAATGCTAAATTCAAGGTCGCCCTTGCTGAGTTTTCGAAACTCGGAATTAGTGAAGGAGTAATACAAGGTGATTTCCTCTATACGTCAGAAGATTTACAAACGGAAACTATTGATGGAGAATCGTATATTACTTTCCATCCTAATACGATTGTTTACGCGATACCAGCAAAAAGCGAACTTGCTCGTCAAATCAAAAGATCCAAAATCGGTGTGGTTTGGCACACAACATACCGAGGAGCAGACTTTGAATCAATGCAAGCAAGTTTTGGAAAGAAGATTGTCCCAGGTCTCAAAGCAACATCCTCCGTCTGGGCAGTAGATGCTACTTTCGAAGATCGTGCTGGTACAGCTACATTTACAAAACAAGAAACAGCAGAATTGACAGAACTTCTCTCTCAGGCAGGTAGATTGTTTAGAACGATTAATGCCAAAGTGTTGAACAGTTTGAGTGTTGATCCACTAAATGCGAGATTGAATGTCTTTATTAATAAGAAAGTCCGCGAGGGAACCCGCATCGGGGATGCCGCAGGATTTGTCATCGAACTTCAACGAGAACTTGAAGATTACTATCAAGCTCAAATCGACAGTAAAAAATCACAGCGAGGGAAAGATACACAAATTAAAGCACGAGATGCAGCGCTTTCCATTTTTACCAAGCGCAATCTGAAAGAACTTGAAAAAGTGTTCACCCTATATAATCTAATGGTCGATGCAAAGCACATGGTAATCAATAAACTTAATACCGTTGAAGGTCTAACCACTTTACTTAAAACCAAAACAGGATTTGTAGCAACTGGTCAAGAAGGGTTTGTTGCAATCGATCATTTGGGTAAAGGTTCTCTCAAATTGGTTGATCGACTCGAATTCAGTAAGGCCAATTTCTCAACAGAATACATTAAAGGCTGGCAAAAGTAAATGGCTATTTGGAATAAAAACAACCAAGCTTATCTACAAGATAATAAAACTTTATTTGAAGCATTTTTGCTGGCAGATAAAGATGGTAATCTTATCAATTCGTTTGGTGTTGCATCGAATATTCCTATTGCAGCTGGACTCGTTGATGGGTATAGTGCAATACATAAGTTTGGTAGAAATCCAAATGTAGGAAATATACCAGAAACTATTTGGATGCACGGAGGACTTTATCAATATCTTGATGTTGGTTCTGATAGTACAATTTATGCATATAGCGCAAGCAGTGACGATGGCCCTGGCAACGATGGTGCTCACACGGTTACTGTTCTAGGTTTAGATAATGATTTTAATGAAATTGAAGAAACGATTACTGTAAATGGTGCAGCTTCTACTGCTTCATTCCTAAGAGTTTATAGAGCATTTGTTGCAACCGCTGGGGTGTTAGCGGCAAATGATGGTAATGTTCTTATATCCACCGCAGCGTCTGGAGGTGGTACAGTTCTTGCTGATATTGGCGTTATTGGTAGCGGGACAACTACTGGTTTGGGTCAAACTCAACTTGCACTTTATACAATACCAGCTGGAAAAACTGGTTATCTCACTACTTGGAACATCGGTGTAGCACCAATGAATAATGCTGTCACAGTTACTTTAAAAGCAAGAGAACTAGATGGTGGTTCACCATTTAGAACAAAGGATATTGTTGATATCGTAGGTGGATATACTACTCAGAATTATTCAATTCCCTTACGTTTTCCGGAAAAAACTGATATTGAAGTGAGAGGAACTGGTGATACTGGTTCAGTTATTTCATCTTCTTTTGATATTATACTAGTAGATAATCCTGCATAAATAGATTACAATATATGAAATAATTGGAGAACTATATTATGGATTTATCACAGCTGCCTTTGATTTATTGTTGGTGGATAATGATTTGCTAGTCTAACAAAATTTTTTTATTATGAATTTAATTTATCAATATTACAGAGATCCCTCGCAAGAAGTCCTACGAAAAACCAGACCTGGTGCTTATGTAAAGACCGGTACTGGGTATCATAATATGTCTCGCACTTCCATCTCAGCATATGCAAAGAGAATAGGTGCTGAATACGAATTTTTCGATTCTAAATTACCCAATGATATTCCTCCGTTCTATGGTATCTTTCTACCATTCATGGATGAAGGCACTCACAAATGGTTTCATAATTTTGACTATCTTTGTTTCATCGATAGTGATATTATGGCTACTACGACCGCAGAAAATCTATTCCCACATTGCAATCCATATGCAATATCTGCCTGGTGGATGATGTCGACAAATCGATGGAAAAATAAACCTGGTCTAAATTGGTTTGCCGAATATGGTCATATTAATTCTGGTGTTGTAGTATTTCCACGGTCAATGTATAGAAAGATGTTTGAATTCACAAAAACAATAGAAGAAAGAGATAAGAAAAGAACTGCACTTGAAAATCAAATGGGTGGTTTCGATCAAGGTATTTTGAACACATTTATTATGCACGAAGGTAAACACTCACCCCTCCCAGTCAAATTTAACTATCATTTGGGGTTGAACCCAACTGAAAAACGTTTCGATGCAAGTCTGATTCATTACCACAGGGATCACAAAGCCAAAATGAAAGACGATTTTGAAGATGAAAGGATATTAAAATGAAATACCTAGACCAATATAGACAATTTTACGACAACGGCGGTTATGAAAATAATGATCCGGTAATAAGATGCAAGGATGACATCAAAGAGATGCTAGAAAAATTTGAGTGTCGATCATTACTTGATTATGGTTGCGGTCATGGAACCCAATATCAGGCTCCTCACCTTCTTCACCAATACTGGAATCTTGAGCAACTCTGGAAATATGACCCGGGTGTAAACGAATGGAATAAAAAGCCGATTGGTAAATTTGATTGCGTTATCAACACCGATGTATTAGAACACATACCCGAAGAATTTGTGTATGGTGTCATCGATGAAATTTTTAGTTACGCAGAGAAATTGGTCTATTTTAGTATTGCAACGGCACCAGCAAAAGCAATTCTTCCCAATGGAGAAAACGCTCACTGTACTCTTAAAGACCATGATGAATGGGTGAAAATTATCGATGCTCGCAGGGGTAATATTCCGACTGTAGTAAAAACAACTGGACGGGGCATTCGTAAAACGGGCTATGATCTATTGGTATGAAGGCAATACTATTAGGCAATGGACCATCGAATCGATTCTATACGGAAGATATTGAAGGGTTCAAGGCTGGATTTAATATTACAGATTTTGACGTTGATGTTATCTTTGCCAGTGATAAGAAAGTAATCAATCGCTTGCAAGGTAATCCCAAACTTCATATATTAGAAAAGCCATTCATGTCTCAAAAGAACGGCATCAATGTCGCATGGAATACCGGACATAATGCTTATCACCATTTGAGAAATTCTGGTTATACAGAGTTCCATATGTACGGATTCGACCTATTATTCTCGGATGTATGGGATTCAACTACTGATAGGGTCTTTAATAAATCTGGTTGGGTTCAGCAAGCACGACAAGCAAAACTTAATGACGAGTGGTTGGTATACTGGAATCAACTGATCGATACACCAACAACAATTCACGCACCGATGAATTCTGAGTTGACAATACAGAATAAATGGATTATAATAGAACACCATGAAGACTATAATTATTAGCATGCCCAAGGCAGGAACATATCTGTGCAGTAATCTTCTGGTCGAACTTGGTATCGTCCAGAGTTACATGCATTTAAATGCGAATAGTTTTCAGAAATATCGTGCAAACAGAATCGAAGAGGCAAAGAAAGACCCCGGCCTTTTTACACGAAAGATTAAATTTAAAGATTCCATTGGTTATGTAAAAGACGGTCATTTTGCTGTGTCTCATGTTGGTTATAATACACATCGTCATACCTTATTAGAAGGATTTAAAAAGATTATTTTGATCAGAAATCCCGCTGAGATTCGGGAATCTTTTAATCGCTGGAATGAGCACACTGGCAGAAAAATGCCTAGATTAGAATTAGATGAAATTTTGAAATGGACCATTCAGCCTGATACATATACGCTGTCATTTAATGACATGATAAATAAAAATACTGATAAGATTAATGGATTGCAGACCTATCTCTTTGGTGAGGTCCGATTTGATAGTGATTCGTGCATGACGAGGGCCATACAGTCGCCCTCTATGACGAAGATGAGGTGATAATGGTAATATGTGAAAAATATAATTTCGTATTTTTGAGAGTCCCTAAGAACGCAAGCTCTAGCCTTGCAGAATTTTTTGTACGAAATTTTTGTGATATGGGCGATAAATGGACAGATGTGAATGATTGTGGTCTGCCTATGAATAACATACCAAGAGAACTCGTATACAAATACGCAGATAAGTATCGGTATATTCACCTAACTCTTGAAGAATTAGTTCAGAATCGAATGTTACCACCCACGGATTTGGAACGCAAGCGAATCATAACAGTTATTCGTGATCCGTTAATGAGACAATTGAGCCTGTACTTCTTTTTGAAGAGAGTTGAAACACCCAGCATAGAAGAATTTAGGTCTATATTTAAAAATGGGTACCACGCTTCAGATCCATCAAATAAAATTCTTCAGACAGAATACCCACGAGTATATGGATACGATTACGGTGAATATTGGCTCTATAATAAATTAGATAGATATGTTGATTCATTCGCAAAACAGAATAATGTGATACCACAGAATTCATTACAAAAATTTAAATCTGGTTTTACACCACAACAAGTAAATTTGATTGATAAATGGTATGACCAGAAAACACTAGATGCTGTAAGAAAATACTACGAAAAAGATTTCGAAAAAATTATTGAATTGGAAACAGGGTTGGAATTATCATGAGCGAAGTAGATAGAGGTACCAGTATAATTGAAAAAGCATATATTCTCAGAATTCCAACTGAGACATCTTATGCGTATGCGAAGACTGCCGCAGATTCTTGTGATGAAGTAGGATTGCCGTGGGAATACTTTGAAGGATTCTATCAGGTAGATCCAAATGCAGCATGGAATTCGATTGGTTTAAAGAGACACATTAATCGAACCAATTTCGTACAGGCAGCTCAGAATTGTACTGCTGGTCATGCTAAGATTTGGAAAAAGATTCGCGACAATAAAGAATGTGCTGTTATCCTTGAACACGATGCATTAATGTTACATGACCCCAGACCTGTACCTATCAGAAATGGTGAGATTATTGTTCTTGGTTATAAGGCACCAGATCCAGATAAATTCGATCATGTTGCCGCTGGTAAACCAAGATATCTACGAAGAATTCATTGTCATGAAGGTGCTCACGCATATGCAATAACCTGGCATACGGCAGAAGATATGTTAAATGAAATTGAAAAATATGGTGTCAGGTCTGCTATCGACAATATGTATTTCCTCGGCAGTAGAAAACATTTTACAGAGGTTCCGATGGCAATTATGGATCCACTACCCGCAATAGGTTGGGTTCGTGATTCTACCATATGGGAAAATTCCTCCGTAATGAATTATAATTGGATTGCATCTTTCGGTGATTACTATACTGGGGATGGTGCTAGACACCACCCAGTAGTCAATTCTTCCCGAAAATGAGTTTTATTATAAATAGTAGAGTCAAATCACTTTATTAATAAGGTCTAGGGAAAGAATGGAACCGAAGACTAAGAAAAAGAAAGTTTCCAAAGAAAAAGGCGTTAATGCCTCAAAGTTCATTAACACTAAGCCAGTATTGGACGAGGCCGTGAAAGATACGGTCGTCGTGTCTTGGGGTAGAATGAATCCAGTCACCTCTGGCCATGAAAAACTTGCCCAGAAGGTTGCTTCGGTTGCAAAAGAACGTGGTGCAACACCCATGATCTTTTTATCCCACTCTTCAGATCCGAAGAAAAATCCTCTTTCATACGATGATAAAGTCAAATTTGCTCAAGCAGCATTTGGCAAGATCGTTATAAAATCTACAGCAAAGACAATCATTCAAGTTGCGGCTCAATTATCAAAGCAATTTAAGAATATGGTTCTTGTAGTTGGATCTGATCGTGTGAGTGAATTCAATTCCTTATTGAATAAGTATAACGGTCGAGATTACAAATTTAATTCGATTGAGGTCGTGTCTGCTGGTGAAAGAGATCCAGATGCTGATGACGTATCTGGTATGTCAGCCTCTAAGATGAGAGCACTAGCGGCAGATAATGATCTCAATACATTTAAAAAGGGTCTTCCCAAAAAATTACAATCAAAAGCAAAACAGGTATTCGATGCAGTGAGGGACGGTATGGGTATCGACGAAGATATTAACGAAGGTGTAAAACACGATCGCTATATGAGATCTCATGGCAAGAAGGCTTCTGGTAGTGGTGGTTGGTTCTTTACCACTAAAGCTATGGGTGAACCTTCCGATGATGAAGTATTTTCGGGTAATGGTAAATTATCTGATATTGCCAAGCAAGCACAGAAACACTTTAAGACAAAGGACATTTATGTTATGGAAAACTTAGATTCCGAAGAAATGACCTTGGATGAGGTCATGGATATGGCTCAACGTAGAAAGCGCGCAATCGTAATGAAGAAGCATGCTAAGAAGATTGCACGGGCCCGAGCAAGATCAATGAAGAAAAAGGCGTCTAAAGAAAAGCTCATAGGTCGGGCAGAAAAACAAGTAAAGAATGCTCTAAAAGATAAGTTTGCAAAGGGTAAGAACTACGCCGACCTTTCTATGTCGCAGAAACAAGCAATCGAAAAGAAGATTAAGAAAATCTCTGCTACCAAAATTAAGAATATGGTGAAGAAAAAGTTGCCCGATGTTAAAAAGGCAGAGAAAGAAAGAATGTCGAAGAAGATCGATGTTGAGGAGTCTTCCAAATATTACACAGGTGTAGCTAAAAATAAGAAAGATGATCGCGAGGCACATTTTGCTCGTAAAGCAAAGATGGATGACGACAACCCAAAAGCATATACGCCGGCGCCTGGCGACAAAGAGGCGAAAACTAAGCCATCCAAATATACTAAAAGATTCAAGCAAATGTATGGTGAAGCCAAAACAATTAAGGTGGGTGAATCTTCGGTCGGTGCAGATGCTACAACATACGCACATGTAGTAGATCGTAAGATCATTGCACTTGGTGAGAAAGATGATATGCTTTCTGTTGCCGAACAAAATGGTGGTAGAGTATGGGTTGTAAGCGCTGAAAATAGTATAGGTGATTTACTCGAAGCAAGTCGTGGAGATCAAAAGGTTCGTAAAAGACCTCATATGTTAATGGCTGCGAAAGGTGGCGTTAAATTCGACAACCGTTTTAAGGTCTATAAGGCTTGGAAAGAAAAGTGGGCCAAACAAGCAGCTGAATTCGGTAAGGTCGTCAATGAGTCCGAAATGGATATCATGGATGAGATTATGAACCTCGCAGAAGATGTAGAATTTATCTTTGAGAGTAACCCAGAAAAATCTCTCAAGGACAAGGCTGCAAAGACCGGCATTGCATACGATATTCTGAAAAAGGTATTCGACCGTGGTGTTGCAGCTTGGAGAACAGGGCACAGACCTGGTACCACTCCAGTTCAATGGGGTCTTGCAAGAGTTAATAGTTTTGCCACAGGTGGTAAGACTCGAACAACAGCAGATGCTGATCTATGGGCAGATCATTCAGGTAAGTAAATGAAAAACTTTTCCCAATTCTTAGAATCTCCGCTTGACGAAGGTATTAACGATCCAGCAATCTTTAAGGCCATTTTCTTAGCAGGTGGCCCCGGTTCTGGTAAATCCTTTATCGTAGGAAAAACTGGCCTCACCTCTATGGGCTATAAGGTTGTAAACTCGGATGACGCTTTCGAGTCTGCAATGCAAAAAGCAGGCCTTGTTATGGACCCAGAGACAATTTTCTCCACAAAGGGCCAAGAGATTCGTGGCAAAGCAAAAGCCCTGACTGCAAAGAAACAAGAGCGATATATCAAAGGTCGTCTTGGTCTGGTAATTGACGGTACTGGTAAAGATCCTCAGAAAATTTTAAATCAATCCAAAAAATTGAAGAGTCTGGGTTATGATGTCGCTATGATCTTTGTGAATACAGACATGGAGACTGCCCTAGAAAGAAACAGACAAAGACCTCGATCACTGCCAGACAAAGAGGTTATTGCTTATTGGAAAGCAGTACAACAGAATATTGGCGCATTCCAATCCATGTTTGGTAAACCCAATTTCTTGGTTGTAGATAATTCCGTGGGTAAAGATTACGAGAAAGAAACTGTTCGTGCTTATAGAGATGCTAGAAAATTTACCGATAAGGCTGTTGACAATGCAACTGCACAGAAATGGATCTCTAGTGAAAAACAGGCTCGTGGCATCAAAGAAGAGCAAGATCCTCTACTTGCCGATGAAAACCCAGTAACAGAAAATGGCCAAGATTTTTTAGAAGAAAAGTTAAAAGTGTCCGATGGTCTAGGTGCATGGATTGATGATTTCAAAAAATCAGATGCTCCTCAGTTCAAAGGTAAAGACGAGAAGAAAAGACAACAAATGGCCGTTGCAGCATTTGTAGATGCTGGTGGTAAATTAGATGAAAGAGTTTTCGGTGATGATGACTCTATATTAAAATCTATGATGCCAGATCTTTTTCGGTGGCTTGATAGAACTGTCAATAAGCCAATTTACAAAAGGGCAGTCCGAACATTCTTAGACCTTCGCAAGAAAGACCCTCACAATGCCGAGAGAAATCTGGTAAAGACAGCAAAGATTCACGGTCTTGATGTAAGGGTACTTGATAAGGTATTCAAAGATATGGTTAGAGCCGGTAAAATGCCCAAACACCTTTTGAATTATCGAGGTTTTGCAAAAGAAGAATATGGTGCCGGCTTCGAAGGTACACCTGAAGCAACTGAAAAGCTCAAGAAAGATACACCGCATAGCAAAGTAAAGAAATTTAAAGAATTCAAAGATCTGAAAGATGGTCGGGGTTTTCAACCAGCAATGATGCTACACGAACCTACCAAAAAGAAGATATTGGCTAAACAGAAAAAGAATAGGAAGGAAACATGAAAAGTTTTGGAGAATTTACCGAGGCAAAAGCACCAAGTATTGGTAAGAAAGGCATGGTCCAAGGTAAGGACGGTAAGAACTACAAGATTGAAATGATACCGTCTAATAGAAGCATTGAGTTTAAGATCACCAACGAATTCGGTGATTTTGAAACTATTTCTGTAGGCCAACTGGCAAAGAAATTTAGATGAAATCATTCGGTCAACATTCTGGACTGAAGACAGAATTTGGCATCTATGAAGGTGTCACGGTTCCTCTTGAGCGTCCTATGATCGAGTTTCAGGAAGAGAAAGAACCCGAGTTGAATTCACCAAAGCGCAGTGACGGTAAAAAGAAATATGTGGTTTATGTAAAGAACCCAGATACCGGTAACATAAAAAGAATAGAATTTGGTGACGAAAAGGGTGGTCTGACTTCAAAGATTAACGATAGAGGTGCCGCGGCATCATTTGCTGCTCGACACAATTGTGACCAGAAAACAGATAAAATGTCTTCTGGGTATTGGGCATGTAGACTTCCAAAATATGCAAAAGAATTGGGGCTAAAGGGCGGTGGAAATTACTGGTGGTAACCCATATGTTGACGAAGGAGACGTTAGAACATTTAGCGTCGCTGAAGATGATTCTCAATATGTATGGCACAGAGATGATGAAGACCGTTATGTAGAAGTATTGAGTGGTGGTGGCTGGCAATTCCAATGGGAAAATTGTTTACCTTGGCTAATAGTACCGGGTATGCAAATTTTTATTAAGGCAAATGAATACCATCGACTCTTAAAAGGTGCTGATAATCTGGTTGTTCGAATCACATCACGAGATAAATAAAACAAAATAATATATTACGGAGATAGTTAAAATGTCTTTCAAAGATAAAATTGATGTTATGGTCAAAAACATTCTTGAGGATGTCGATTTGGATGAGGCCATTATTAATAAAAGCTCTATTAAGAGTAAAGGTTCATGGAAAAAGGCCCATGATGAATTAAAAAAAATGGAAAAACAATTTAAGGGTACTAAAAAGGAAAAAGACTACTATGAGGTCTTAAATTCTCTTTTTCATACTGTAGATGATTGGGATGACATGGACGACGAAGATAGGGCGTCTTATAGTAAAAAGACTGCAACTAATCGTACTTATGGTGATGACCCTATTGCAGATTTAAGATTTGATTTGAAAAAATTGTTAGGATCTGATTCCAGTAAAATTTTAGAAGCTATGGAAGTTAATGAAGAAAAGGTAAAGTGTCCTAAATGTGATGGTGAAGGCTGTGGGCATTGTGATGACAAAGGCTACCATGAGATGGACGAAGCAAAGCTGGATGCTGTTGGCAAGGAAGACGACGACGTCGATAATGATGGTGATGTGGATGATTCAGATAAATATCTGAAGAAGCGCAGAGCTGCGATCTCTAAGGCCATAAAGAAAGAAGATAAAAAGCAATTCATGTATGCTGCCAAGAAAGCAAAAGAAAAGGGCGATGCAAAATTCATGTTTGCTGGTAAAGAATACAATGTCGAAGACGTTGATTTGGAAGAGAGCTCTTGTGGTGACGATGATCGTGAACCAATGAGCGCTAGTAAGCTCAAGAAAATGGGCAAAAACCTGAGAGCAAGTAAAAAGTATTAAGGAGTTATATTATGATTTTTAAGTGGTTGAAAACATGGTGGGAACTTACTTCTGGTGAACAACCAATGAAGGTAGAGACCCCCGAGCCAGAGCCTGCACCTGAGCCTGCTCCGGCACCGAAGAAGAAGGCTGCACCAAAGAAAAAGGCTGCACCGAAGAAGAAGCCTGCGGCTCCAAAGAAAAAGGCAGCAACGGGTGGTCGTAAGCCTAAGGCTGCGGCAAAAGAATAATAAGTAGTAAACCAAACCCAAGTACATAAAGGAGAATAACAATGGCACTATGGGCAAAAACGGATAATCTTGCAGGTGCTCCAAAGTGGCTGGAAGATGATGCCAATAATACTAATAAGTCCAATGACATTGATAATGCAGTGTTGGTCGACGTAGACGAAGCCCGAGTTGCATCTAACCGTGCAAAAGGACTCGGAACACCAGGATGGAATCTGTATCACACTTATACAGACCAGAACAACAACGTTCGCCACAAGGCAGAGCCACTTTGTGTATTCAAAGTTACTCCTGCTGAAGCTGGTGACCTTGGTGTGACAGGAATCACTGACGACGCTGTTGTTGCTGATTAAACCTAATTTTTCTTCATTATGAATTTGACAGAATCAACCTTTCTGCTGTATGCTATGAAGCACTATGACAATCCTCAGTGTACTGAGATGTCAGAGTTTGAAGAGGATTTGAAACGATTTCAATACCTCAGAAAACTTTTTGGCCGATATAGATACGAAAATGAATTAAAGGAAAGGTTGATTCTGAATCATTTAATTGTCTTATACAATGTTTTTGGTTCTAGTGCCACGAATATGCTTTTCATGAAGCTCCAAGAATTTCATGAGTATTTAAAGCCATTCGTGGTCTACCTGAATTATATGCCGAGTATCGTGATGTATGAAGATTTACAAATACACACAGACAGCATTGTATCCGACCAAGGTATACTGGATACATTGATAAGGATCTAAGATGGTCGTAGATTTATTTCTAGTCTTTCAATTCATTCGAAAACTGGTAACTCCTTTCGATAAGTGGCCAGCTTTCGAACAAGGAATTATCGACGACAAAGGAAATGTGCTGATCAAAAGAAAGAAATTTACAAAGAAGGCCCAACGACAGGCGTTCGGAGTATTTGATCAGATGATCCTGAACATTAAGAAGCTCTTGGCCAAGGTGCCAGGTGGATCTTCGCGTCTTGGAACTTATGCAGCTGCTCTCTGGTTAATCAAAGAATATAAATCATTTTCAAACGAAAATATGTTGAATGAGAGTTATTCTGACGAGAAACTAGAAGAGGCTTCGGAAGAATTCATTGTTTGGTATAATGATTATATCAAAGAAAATGATAGCGATCCGTGCTGGGACACACACAAACAAGTAGGTATGAAAAAGAAGAACGGTAAAGAGGTTCCTAATTGCGTACCTAAAACTGAAGATGCACCTGCAAATAATGTAGGTGGTGGATCAATTGCAGGTATGGACGGCACTCATATGTCCAAATCTGCTCAGAAAAAATACAAGAAAAAGGCAATGCAGTCCTTTAAGAAATTTTCAGAGGAAGATAAATGAATAGAGAAGCAGTATTCGAACAATTAAAGATTGACGAGGGCGTAGTATATGAAATCTACGAAGATCACCTTGGATATGCTACTTTCGGAGTGGGCCACTTGGTACTCGAGTCCGACCCAGAACATGGACAAGAAGTTGGAACTCCTGTCTCTGAAGAAAGAGTACGAGAGTGCTTTGAACGTGACCTTGACACCGCAATTGATGAATGTGTTACTCTATACGGAGATGACTGGGAAGGATTCCCCGGCGAAGTACAAGAGGTCTTGGTCAACATGTTGTTCAATCTTGGACGACCACGTTTGAGCAAGTTTAATAATTTCAACACCAAACTGCGAGAGCATGATTGGAAAGGTGCCGCACCTGAAGGTCGAGACAGCATTTGGTATCGTCAGGTCGGCAACAGAGCCGAGCGTCTGATGGCAAGATTAGAAGCGTTATAAATAATAAACTAAATTTAATTTAAAGGAGAAAATCATGTCAGTTAAGAAGATTGTTTCTGAGGCTCTCAATGAGAATCCAGTTCAAATGAAAGAGGCTTTCGAAGAGGAAGTTGCTACTCGTATTGCTGCTGCTCTTGAAGAGAAGTACAAGGCGAAGATGAAGAAAGAAATGGAAGATGAAGAAGAGGAAGATGAGGACGAGGAAGAGGCTGAAGCCGAAGACGAGTCTGATGACGACGAAGACGAAGACGAGAAAGAAGAGTCTAAAAAGTCTAAGAAGTAATTCATCTTATCGTTATGTCTAATTTGAAGCAAAAGGTAATACAGGCCTTTAAGGCCATTTGGACGGGGTTTGTAACTATCGTTACTGCCCCGTTCAAAGCGATTGGCTGGGTTTGGAAGTGGTGGACAACTAAGCCCACCTATAAGATCACTGTATCTTATGATTCTAAATTTGGCAATTCAGATGATGTCGTGTATGAGAATGTTCCAGTAATCACCAAACAAACATGGAAAGAACTTAATTTTATCACGGCTGACAAAAAGGCTGTTAATTTTAAGGCAAATGCTGGCCTGAATTACCGTATTGAGGAAGAATAATGTATCAAATTTTCTTTGTAATTATAATTGCTTTGGGTGGAGCCGCTGGTTGGTTTTATCAACAGAACCAAATCCTAGAAGCAAATAACGCCATTCTAAAAGGCAATGTATCGAAACTCGAAGGGGCAATAGAAGAACAGCAGGCTGCAATGACTGCAATGAAAGAATCTTTCGAGCAACAGGCAGCTGCCCTTACCAATCTACAGCAACGTAATTCAGAAATCAATGCAGAGAAAGACCGTTATATGGCTATCTTTCAACGCCATAATCTTGATAAACTGGCATTGATGAAACCTGGATTGGTTGCGAATCGTATGAATAACGGCACTAAGAAGATTTTTGAGGAGATTGAGAATGATAGCAAGGGTATTGCTGCTCTTAACGACAGCCAGTCTAATTAGTGGTTGTTCGATACTTGGTAAATGGGGTTTTGGTGCTGAACCAGAAAAGGTAATACAAGTTGTAAGCAAACCAGTGGAGATTGAAATCATCCAACCCACGATGCCCCGACCCATCAACCTCCAAAGCCCAACGTGGTACGTCGTTTCTGAGGCGTTTGTCCCCAACCCTTGTAAACAGGTTCCTCGTCTGGATGATAACGGAGAGCCTCTGCTCAAGGATGATGGTGAACCTCAACTGAGAAGACCGAAGGCCTGCTCTCAGGAAGAGAAAGAAAATCCAAATCAGCCAGAAGGATACACCTACCTAGATAAATTCATCGATGATATCAAGGTCGCCACTGGTGGTGATATTCTTTTTGTAGCCTCTACGGTAAAAGATTATGAATTAATGTCTGGTAATGTGCAAGAACTCAGACGATATATTCGTGAATTGGGAGAAGTCATTGTCTATTATAAAGAGGTGACTACCAAGAAGCCGAAAGAGGAAGAGGCTGCGGCCAAAGAAGAGAAATGAAATATTGTATTCTTCTCGTATTCCTCACTGGATGCGCGTCCACCCCCTGTTTTGATGTGAATATAAGTGGTAGATTACCCACTGATGGTTGGGGCAATGCTAGAGGTGAAATATGTCTCCCGCCTCCCCCTGATGAAGAAAAGAAAGAATAATATAGGAAACTTTTTATTATGACCCACGTAAATCGAAAGGCACTCAATAAGAATATGGATACAGGTAATATTGGCCTGGATCATATTTCAAATATGCGCCATGAATTTTTTCACTCTATGGACTACGACTGGTGGGATAAAGTTCGGCCGGGTGATGTTGTAGTTGATGTTGGAGCTTGTATAGGAATGTTTACTGCGCACGCTCTTGATCTTGGTGCAAGCAAGGTTTATTCGATTGAACCCAATCGTTCACTGTTACGAACGGCAATGAAAAACGTCGACGATTACGTGATCAATGCAAAGCAATCACCTGTCGTTCCTGTTCATGCTGCTATCATGAACAATAAAGAACACATAAATCACATTTATCAACCCCAAGATGCTGAAGACTTTCAGAAACTCACATTCAAAGAATTCATTGAGTATTATGAAATTGAACACATCGATTTTCTGAAGATTGACTGCGAAGGTGGAGAATACGACATACTGACAAAAGAAAATCTTGAGTGGATACAGAAAAATGTGAGCTTCATAGCACTAGAGATTCATCGTGCTCACTCAGATACTGGTGCTGAAGATTTTATGAAGTTCCGTAATGAGTTTTTCAAACCTTATTGGGATGAAGGTAAGGTCAGATTTCAAAATCATCACATCAAACAGTCTATCTGGAATGACGATCTTATCATAAACAAGCAATATGGTAACCCACTTCCCAGAGAATTCATGATATACTTTGCTAATCGACCCAGTGCACACGGTTAGAAAAATTGTTGACATTTTCTCTTAAATGTATTATAATTAAGAATATTCAGTTTTACTCCAAAATAAATAGCTAGGTTACCAAAATGATTTTGGTACTGAACTAAGAGGAGTTTAAGGTGGCTGAATCAGACTTAAAAACTGATATTGCCCTTATTAAGAAAGATATCAAGCAAATTGAGAATTTCTTTTCCAAAGTAGAAGGCAGCATGGAGAAACTAATTGACGTTTCCAAAATGACTGCTGTACAGGAAGAGGTCCTTAAGATTGCAACCGAGAAGCTCGACGACCTCGAAGAAAGAATTGAGACACATCGTAAAGAAGATGAAGCCCGTGTCGTAGAAATGTCTAAGAAGCTAGAAGAGTATAGAGAATCCTCTCGTAGAGACCACAAACAGCTTGCAGAACATAATGCAAAGCAAAGACTCAAGCACGATGAAGCTATCTTAGAAAAGGTAGAGGCACTATCCATAGAGCTCTCTTCTAAACTAGATGATCACGGTTCTCGGCTCCGATCACTTGAGCATTGGAAGTATTACCTCATGGGTTTGGGTGGTGCCGTTGCATTTTTGGGTCTTGAACATTTTGTTTCAATTATAGGTTGACATTCCCCAACAAACATGATAAAATAACCTTATAGACTAAACCCTATTAGGCCCTTTATTATGCTTGATTTCGTTGATATCCAATACGCCCAACTATTGTCGGGTCGGTTGGAAAACTTTAAGATTCGATCTACCAATCCCTATAAGATCAATTTCCGTTGCCCTATCTGCGGCGACTCTCAAAAATCTCGGTCTAAGGCCCGAGGTTGGCTTCTAGAGAAAGATAACAGCCTTCTTTATTACTGCCACAATTGTGGTGCAAGTCAATCATTCTCGTTCTTCCTTAAGGGCCAAGACCCTATGATGTATAACGATTATGTGGCTGAGAAGTTCATCAAGAAAGCTAACAACTCAATCTCGACTACTCCAGATGATAAATTCAAGACTGCAAAGCCAAAATTCAACAAGAAAAATAATCCACTAAAAACCATCAAAAAAATCAGTCAACTCCAATGGAATCATCCAGTCAAAAGATATATAAACCAGAGGCAGATTCCTCCGAATCAGCACTACAGACTCTATTACGTAAACAAGTTCAAAGGATGGATTAACTCAATCATCCCAAATAAATTCGAAAACGTAGATAGAGACGAACCACGATTGGTGATACCATTTTTCGATGAAGACAAAAATGTCTTCGGTGTATCTGCCCGAGGCTTTGATCCCAATGGGGTCCGATATCTTACAATTATGTTTGATGAACGACCTAAGATCTTTGGCCTAGACACAGTTGATTTTAGTAGACAGTACTACGTGGTTGAAGGTGCTATCGATAGCTTTTTCTTACGTAACGCCGTGGCTATGGCCGGAGCGGACGGAAACACTTCAGCTCTAAAAAATGCGAAAGAGAAAGCCGTATTTGTATTCGATGCAGAACCTCGTAATAAAGAAATCCACAAACGCATGGAAAAGGTCATTGAACAGGGATATAAAATTTGTATTTGGCCACATGATGTACCAGGCAAGGATATTAATGAAATGATACTCAATGGATGCACGGATGTTGGAAGTATTATTAGGTCGAATATATACTCTGGCCTTGAGGCAAAACTCAAACTACAACAATGGAAAAGGACTTAGATAATGAATGTGAAGTTGATTAGTTACAGTCAACCAACTAGATTAATGGATTCTGAAGGGATATCCGATATACAAGACTTGATTGCTTTCTGTGCTCGAGTCAGTAACCCTGCAAATCAATACAATACTGAAACAAGTGAAAAGCTTTTAAAGTATCTTGCAAAACACAAACACTGGTCGCCATTTGAAATGGCTAGTGCGTGTCTCGAGGTAGAAACTACAAGAGATATTGCAAGACAGCTAATAAGGCATCGTAGTTTTAGTTTCCAAGAATTCAGTCAACGTTATGCAGACCCCACTGAAGATTTGGAATTTGTAACTAGAGAGGCAAGATTACAAGACCCCAAGAATCGACAGAATTCTATTGCTACTAATGATCCTCGACTGTATGAAAAATGGAACATGAGACAGATGGAACTCATTCACAAGGTTAAAGAACTATATAAATGGGCTATCGATAATGGTATCGCTAAAGAACAAGCCCGGGCAGTATTACCTGAAGGACTGACTGTCTCTCGTCTTTATGTCAATGGAACCATTCGCTCTTGGATTCACTATATTGAACTCCGAAGTGCAAATGGTACTCAAAAAGAACACATGGAACTTGCGCGTGCTTGTGCCGCGGCAATTCACCATATCTTTCCTCTTGCGAAAGATTACGTAACCGAATAAGGAGCAATCATGGATCACCTTGGAATCCAAATCGATAACAAGAGAAACAAGTTACTGTCAGAGCAATCATCGAAACTGTTAAAGGATTATTATTGTCGTGAAGATGAGAAGAGTCCCCAGCAAGCATTTGCAAGGGCTGCAGTGGCATATTCTTATGGTGATTTGAAGTTAGCGCAACGAATCTATGATTATGTTTCTAAGGGTTGGTTCATGTTTGCCTCTCCAGTCCTTTCTAATGCACCTGTTAAGGGTGAACCAGTAAAGGCATTACCTATCTCGTGTTTCTTGACATATGTTCCCGATTCCCTAGAAGGGTTGATCGACCATAGTGCAGAGCTGAGATGGTTGTCGGTTAAAGGTGGGGGTGTTGGTGGCCACTGGTCTGACGTAAGAGCAGTATCCAAAAAGGCTCCTGGTCCGATGCCGTTCTTACATACCGTTGATGCGGATATGGTAGCGTACCGCCAGGGACGCACAAGAAAGGGCTCTTATGCGGCGTATATTGACTGTGATCATCCAGATATCATCGAGTTCGTGAATATGCGGATTCCTACTGGAGATGTAAATCGTAAAAATTTGAACCTACATCACGCCGTAAATATCACCGATAAGTTTATGGAGGCAGTTCAGTCTGGTGCGGATTGGGATCTAATTGATCCAGATGACGGTACAGTAAGAGATACCATGAAGGCTCGTAAATTGTGGGAACATCTATTGGAGACTCGATATCGAACAGGTGAACCTTATCTGAATTTCATTGATACAGCAAATCGTGCTCTTCCTCAAACACAACAAGATATGGGCCTGAAAATTCGTGGTTCGAATTTGTGTAATGAAATTCATCTTGTCACCAACGAAGAACGTACTGCTGTATGCTGTCTGTCATCCGTGAATGTAGAAAAATACGATGACTGGAAAGATACCACCATGATTGAAGATCTAATTATCTACCTCGATAATGTATTACAGTTCTTTATCGATCATGCTGGAGACGAAATTTCTCGTGCTCGATATAGTGCAGAACGTGAAAGATCTCTCGGTCTTGGAGCAATGGGCCTGCACTCTTATTTCCAAAAACACATGATTCCTTTTGGCAGTGATGCAGCAATAGAAAAGAATGAAGAAATTTTCTCTTTGATAAAGGAAAGAGCCGTTAAGGCCACGCTGGATATGGGTAAGAAGAAGGGTGAAGCACCAGATATGAAAGGTACTGGTCGCCGGAATGCTCACATGCTAGCAATTGCACCCAATGCTAATTCTTCTATGATCGTAGATACATCTCCCAGCATCGAACCTTGGAAAGCAAATGCGTTCACCTCTCGTACTCGTGTTGGATCTCACCTGAATAAGAACCCCTACCTAGAGAAAGAACTAGAACGTCTCGGTAAGAACACAGATGAAATTTGGTCTTCGATCATTACATCTGGTGGTTCGGTCCAACATCTTGATTTTCTTTCTGACCATGTAAAAGAAGTATTTAAGACAGCAATTGAACTCGACCAGTTGTGGTTGGTTAAACTTGCTGGTGATCGTCAGACTCATCTGTGTCAAGGTCAATCTCTGAATGTTTTCTTTCCAGCTGGTGCTCCTAAATCATATCTACACAAGGTTCATTTCGAGGCTTGGAAACAGGGTTGTAAGGGTCTCTACTATCTTCGCACCGAAACATCTAATAAGGCTGAGAACGTATCTGCCAAGGTGGAAAGAGAGAAACTTGATTCTTTGGTTGCACCCGTCAATTTTACCAACGGTAAAGAAGAGAATCAAGACGAGTGCGTTGCATGTCAAGGATAAGCCATTTCTTTGCCTATGGTCAGACAAAGATGTTTCGATTCTTTGCTGATACATTCTTCGCAAAGAGGTATGGTCACAGAGCAGTAGTATTAGAAACAATTGCCGGAGTACCTGGTATGGTTGCCGGCATGTGGATTCATCTGCGCAGTCTTAGAAAATTAAAGACTGGATATGGTCCACAAATACGAGAACTCTTGGCAGAGGCCGAGAACGAAAGAATGCATCTCATGTTCTTCATTGAGATCGCACAGCCGAATTGGTTTGAAAGAGCATTGATTCTCGTTGCTCAGTTTATATTCTGGCATTATTATCTTGTGTTTTATATCTTCTTCCCTAAGACGGCACATCTCATGGTACATTATTTCGAAGAAGAAGCAGTACGTAGTTATGAGAGCTATTTGAAAATGATATCTCATGGCGAGATAGATAATACACCCGCACCGAAACTTGCAATTGATTATTATGACCTGAAACCCGATGCAAGACTATACGACATGGTGTATAGAGTCCAGCAGGACGAAAAGCACCATTCGCAAACAAATTTTAAATTATCTCAATAAAGAGGAAATCCCCCAATGCAAGTAGTAATTTACTCTAAGTCTTTCTGCCCTTTTTGTGAAAAAGCAAAGGCATGGTTCCGGCAGCATGATTATACATTTACCGAGATCAAACTCGATGATGAAGAGCAACGCATGTCGTTTTACCAAAAGTATCCAAACGTAAGATCCGTACCTCAAATCTTTATCGATGATAAGCACATTGGTACCTATAATGATCTAATGGCAATCGCAGATACCTTGATTAAAAAGTCTTCTGGTGGTCTACTCGAATTCTCTGAAACTTATAAGCCTTTTCATTATCCATGGGCAATCGATATCACAACTAGACATGAGAAGGCACACTGGATTGAAGATGAGCTCGATCTATCTGAAGATGTGTCCGATTGGAAAGGTGGCAAGATTACTCCGGTAGAAAAAGAATATATCACGAATATCCTGAGACTGTTTACTCAGTCAGATGTTGCTGTAGGACAGAATTATTTTGATCAGTTCATTCCTAAGTTTAAGAACAACGAAGTCCGTAACATGCTATCTTCCTTTGCTGCACGAGAAGGTATTCACCAACGTGCATATGCTCTACTGAATGAGACCCTTGGTCTGTCTGCTGAAGAATATCACGCATTCCTTGAATACAAAGAGATGGCCGACAAGATTGAATACATGATGGAGTCGGACGTAAATACAATGAGAGGACTCGGTCAGGCACTTGCCAAATCTGTATTCAATGAAGGTGTTGCCCTCTTTGCATCTTTCGTGATGCTGTTGAATTTCCAACGGTTCGGTAAGATGAAAGGCATGGGTAAGGTTGTAGAATGGTCGATTCGTGATGAGAGCATGCATGTAGAAGGCAATTCCAAACTGTTTAAGGTGTTCTGCCAAGAACATCCTCGTATTGTAGACGATGAATTCAAGGCAGAGATTTATGAAATGTCTCGTCAGATCGTAAAGCTTGAAGACAAGTTCATCGATCTTGCATATAAGATGGGTGAGATTGAGGGGCTCGAGAAATCAGAAGTCAAGCAGTATATTCGATATATTACCGACCGTCGTTTGATTCAACTTGGTATGAAACCAAATTTCCGAGTCAAAGACAATCCACTTCCCTGGTTGGAATGGGTTCTGAATGGAGCAGACCATACCAACTTCTTTGAGAATCGTGTAACTGAATATGAAGTGGCAGGTCTGTCGGGTAGCTGGGATGAAGCATACGCTGCCTAGTGCTCCAGGTCTTTTACCTTATGGGTCGAATGTCAGTGCTCCGGCCATTCAATTACCGGACACTGACCTCTTTCGAAGTGAACGTGGTCTAAATGCTAGTAAATATTTCGAAGAGAGACTGAATCAACTAAATCGTGAATACGAAGAGTTGGTAGAGTTGGCCCAACAAACTGAGATGGTTTATCGTGCTCGGTATAATTTTGTACCAAAGGTTGGCCATATATATTATTTGTATGAGACAGAAAACGAGTATCTTTTGAGTTTAATTGACAACTGGACTCGATACAAATGTATTGGAGCATATCGGTTCACAGCCGATAATATTTGGGACAAGGTTGATGATAAACAAGACGGCGTTTGAGAAGGTAATTACCGATCTAAAGGATCAAGGTAAATATAGAATTTTCAACGACATCGTAAGAACACGAGGTGAATTTCCAAGAGCCACATGGTACGGAAAATACGCACCTAAGAATATAGTAAATTGGTGTTCGAATGATTACCTCAATATGGGTCAAAATCAATTTGTAATTGATGCGATGCACACAGCCCTTGATAAGACAGGTGCTGGATCGGGTGGTACACGAAACATTGGTGGCACATCTCATTTCCACGTAACACTAGAGAAAGAGCTGGCGCTTTTACACCAGAAAGAGAGCGCTGTTCTATTCACTTCTGCATATGTTGCAAATGAATGGTCTCTGGTAGCTCTAGCCCAAATCATACCAAATTTGATATATCTCAGTGATTCGAAGAATCATGCTAGTATGATTCAAGGCATTCGACACAGTGGTGCTTCGAAGCAGATTTGGCAACACAATGATATGGCAGAACTAGAATTGGCACTACAAACATCTCAACTGGATGGCCAAACACCTTGTATTGTATTTGAAAGTGTTTATAGTATGGACGGGGATGTAGCCCCAATTAAAGAAATATGTGATCTTGCAGAAAAATATGGTGCAATTACATATATCGATGAGGTACACGCAGTAGGACTGTACGGTAATACCGGGGCAGGATACTGTGAGAAAATAGGAGAAAAGAGGGTAGATATAATCAATGGAACACTTGGAAAAGCGTTTGGTTGTCACGGTGGTTACATTGCTGGTGATAGTATTGTTCTTGATGCAATTCGATCAATCGCATCCGGCTTCATCTTCACCACATCAACATCACCTGTCGTGTGTGCAGGAGCCATCGCATCAATACGCTACTTAAAAGATCATAATGAGTTAAGGGAGAAACATCAAGAGCGAGCAACCACACTCAAGCAGATGATACTTGACGCTGGTCTCATGGTACATGATGCAGCCTGTACTCACATTGTACCAGTCATGGTCGGTGATGCTAAAAAATGTAAGGTCATAAGCGATGAACTACTAGATAAATATAGTTTATACATTCAACCAATTAATTATCCCACGGTAGATGTGGGTACAGAACGATTAAGAATAACACCAACACCATTACATGATGACGGTATGATGCATGATTTGGTAACAGCATTGAGGAAAGTATTTGATGAACATTCGTAGAAATTTGTGGAGAGCAGGGGGATTGGCATCAGTAGGTATGGCTTACATCGGAGCAATTGTACCTGGCATTCCTACAACATCATTCCTTCTTCTAGCATTGTGGTGTTTCAGTAAGAGTTCACCTAGATTAGAAAAGTGGGTGTGGGAACACCCAACCTTTGGACCATATGTGCAGAATTGGACGAATAAGAGGGTCTATCCAACAAAAGCAAAGTATGTTATGCTTGTATGTTGTACGATTAGTTTTGTTTGGATTCTCTATCTCCAATTGAAACCCATTGCTACCGTTAGCATTGGTTTATTCATGCTCTTCTGGCTAGTTTGGGCTTGGAGATACCCAGGCTCTATAGAAGAATATGACAGACGAGTACACCTCGGTAAGCGTATCGGTTGGTTGAAAGGAGAAATAAAAAATGCCCCAGAAAAAGGATAGACAAGAATATAGTCGGCTTGAGGACTTTCTCAAAGAGTTCGGGCCTCAGGCATTCAATAATGCTGCATTTGTAAGAGCAATCCATGATATGTGGAAACTCGAAGTCACGACAGCTGCATTAGACGAATTAGACTATATTGATATGCAAGTCGATGAGATGGTCGAATTTCCAGAGGCCGAATACATATGGGGTAAAATTCTTGATAATGCAAAAAACACTTGATGAGGAGTTTGATATGAAAGGCAACAACGTACCAAAGATTTACGAGAGCCCAGATAAAGGTAAAACCGTCTATGCTCGAGACTTTGGATCAGATCCACGAACACGAGTGCTTATTAAATCAAATGAAAAGGAAACGCGACTACAGAATAGTAGAACCGGAAATAATAACGTTTGAACCACCCAGTTTTACCAAAGATTTCGTACTGGTGTGTTCTATAGGCTTAAACATTGGTTTCTGTATAGGATTAATGTTTTTATAAATTTGTGTTGACAACACACTTTTTATCTGATATAATGATTTTTTAACCATGGAGCTATATTATGAAAAAAGAGCTTGAAGGTAAATACGTACTGGCAACCTGTGTATCTTCTTTCAGACAGCGCTATCTCATTCCCGCAGAGGCCTTACAGGCCATGAACGAAGAAAAAGAACTTGATGAAACACTGGCAAAACAGTGGATGGAAGATTCTGTAACCTGCGAAGAGGTCAAAGAGTTCTCTCAAAAATGGTTAGGTGAAACTATCATCGATGTAGCAATTATTGATGAGCCTCAGATGCTAGAGACATTTGATGAAGATAATAATTATTTGGTCGAATGGTCGGAAGAGCAGAAAATCAAATTTGCACGAGAATGGGAAGATTCAACTAAGAAGCCATGATAGTAATTTATGGTACACCTCAATGTGGTTTCTGCCACGACTCTGTTGCCCTTGCTAAGAAGTATGGTTTAAAATACGAATATCGTGATATCACATATTCGAAAAACTATCGTCTTCTTCGTTCAGAAAACGTCGATATGCAAAAGATCCCACACATCTGGTGGGACGATAAATATATCGGTGATTACCGTGATTTTTTTAAAGAAGTTCAAAGTCATTATATTATGAAGGAGTTTGGTTTTGCTGATGCAACCTGATCACATCATTCGTCAATTGGAATTAGACAACAGCCGTCTATATAAAGAGGATATTATTCGTACCGCTTATGAAGAAGGTCATCCAGAGTTTTTTGATGGCCTGAGAATGGCACTAGATCCTTTGGTTACATTCGGTGTAAAGCAAGTACCGATAAAGAAAGACCCTACGGGCGAAGGCCTCGATTGGGAAGATTTCTTATCTTTGGCTAATTCTTTGAGTGATAGGTCTCTCACCGGACATGCGGCTCGAGATGCAATTCTTGTTGCAATGGCACAGAGTACACAAGAACAATGGAATGATTGGTATCGTCGAATTCTGATTAAGGATCTACGATGTGGTGCAAGCGAAAAGACTGTAAATAAAGTTGCACCTGGAACCGTTCCAAGATTTACCTGTGCACTTGCAAGTGATAGTGCAAAGAACGAAAAACGAATGGTTGGAGTCAAGCAGATAGAAGTCAAACTTGACGGTGTTCGTGTTATAACAATTGTTCAGGATGATAAGATCGAAATGTTTAGCCGTAACGGTAAGCAATTTCACAATTTTGAACACATTTGTGATGAACTTCGTGAGGCTTGGAAACATGAACCACCACCCCACCCTCTTGTTTTGGACGGCGAGGTGATGAGTGCAAATTTTCAAGACTTAATGAAACAGGTACACCGTAAAGAAAACGTAGAAAGTGACGATGCTGTGTTGCATCTTTTTGATATTCTACCATTAGAAGATTTTCAGGCCGGTGGTTGGGATAAACCCCAATCGTTCCGTAGTGACATCGTACAAAAATTGGTAAATGAAAATAAAGATGTATTGAAACACGTAGAAGCATTAGACTACGAAGTTGTGGACTTAGATACCACCGAAGGTCAAGATCGATTTGTTGCTCTGAATAAAGCAGCAGTAGAAGGTGGCTATGAAGGTGTTATGATTAAAGATATTGACGCACCCTATGAATGTAGTCGTGGTCGTGCTTGGTTGAAGGCAAAGCCATTCATCGAGGTCACATTAGAAATTAAAGAAGTTGAGGAAGGTACTGGCAGAAATGAAGGGAGACTTGGTGCTCTCGTCTGTGAAGGTATCGATGACGGTAGACAGGTCTGCGTGAATGTGGGCAGTGGATTCAGTGATGCCGAAAGGGATGATTTTTGGGAGAATCGTGATTCTATTATTGGTCATATGGTAGAGGTTAGAGGTGACGCGATTACTCAAAACCAAGACGGTGGGTATTCTTTGCGGTTTCCAAGATTCAAGACATTTAGAGGCTTCGAAGCAGGCGAAAAAATCTAATAGGAGAAAATATTTTGTTGCACCCTGAAATTGACCGCATCTGGCAAAGAGAACTGAAACGCCAACAGACAACAGTAGAATTGATTGCAAGCGAGAATTTTGCAAGTGACGAAGTAATGGCATTGTGTGGTTCTGTCTTTACAAACAAATATGCAGAAGGATATCCTGGTCGTCGCTATTATAATGGCTGTGATCATATGGATGAGATTGAGACCTTCGCAATTGAACAGCTCAAATCTCTTTATGGGTGTCAATACGCCAATGTTCAACCTCACTCTGGTGCAAATGCAAATGCAGCTGTCTTTCAAGCATTTCTGAGACCTGGTGACAGAATTCTAGGAATGGACCTTGCGTCTGGTGGACACCTTTCCCATGGTGCACCGGTCAATATGTCTGGTAAGATTTATGATGCTGTAACGTATGGTGTCGATCATAACGGATATATTGATTACGATGAAGTCATGAAATTGGCATATAACTATAGGCCAAGATTAATTATTGCCGGTGCTTCTGCTTATCCTCGTCAGATTGATTGGGAGACATTTAGATTCATTGCTGATCAAGTAGGTGCTCTATTGATGGTAGATATGGCACATTATTCTGGTCTGATTGCAGCGGGTGTTTACGACAATCCAATTGAATGGGCTGATGTTGTGACCTCGACAACACACAAAACGCTGCGGGGACCTCGTGGTGGAATCATCCTGTGGAATGATTCGAATTATACAAAGAAAATCAATAGTGCTGTATTCCCTGGCACACAAGGTGGTCCTTTGATGAATATCATTGCTGCAAAAGCACAAGCATTTGTAGAGGCGTCCACCCTTGACTTCGAAAAATACGGAGCCCAAGTTATTAAGAATGCCCAGGCAATGGCTGGTGTATTCAGAGATGGGGGATTTAACCTTTTAACTGATGGCACCGATAGTCATATACTATTGCTTGATTTGAGTAAGAGTAAATATTCTGGTAGAGAGGCAGCAGATAAGCTCGAGAGCAGAGGAATTACTGTAAATAAGAACGGTGTACCAAATGATCCACGACCATTCATGGAAACATCTGGTATAAGAATCGGCACTGCCGCAGAGACAACTAGAGGGCACGATGAGATTTGGTTTGCACATTTGGCCAAAAAGATCGTGCAGTATTTAAGTGACTAAAGATGAAAAGAAATTAACTGATCGAACTGTATGGGAAGAAAAACACCATAAACAGTTTGATTACAAAGATCCAAAGAAGCGCTGCATGGTATGTAGTGAGACCGAAGGTCGTCATACATATACATGCATTTATTATGACACAAAATGAGGTTATCCCCTATGAAATATTTAATTGTTTTAGCATCCGTTCTCTTTGCGTTTCCGGCTAGCGCAGATAGATTCTATGATATTCGGCAACCATGGGTTGCATGTTCTGCATGTCACGGTGATCGTGGACAGGGTGGAATTGGTCCGACACTCTACGATAAATCCGCTGATGAAATAATCAACAAGCTCACACTCTATAAGAACGGTGAGATAGTAGGCCCCCAATCTCAAATGATGTGGCCACAAGCCATGAATCTTACTGATGGTCAAATCGGTACGATTGGGGTATTTGTACAAGAAGGCTTTCCAGAGGAATAAATAATATGGCAGGGAAATCTATTATCAGTAAAATGATTGAGCAAAGTCGAGTCAAGAAAAAGACCTCGATTGGTAATTCTCCGCGATCTCGTTGTAATAAAAAAAATTCAACTAAAAAGAAATACAGGGGACAAGGAAAATAATGTACGAGTACAGAGCAAAGATTAATCGTGTTGTTGATGGTGATACAGTTGATGTAGACATTGAATTGGGATTCGGTATCGTCTTATCTGACGAAAGGGTTCGAATCATGGGTATCGACACGCCCGAATCACGGACAAGTGATAAGGTCGAAAAATTATTTGGTATTGCAGCCAAGAATAGACTTAAGGCTTTGCTCGGCAAGACTTGTGTATTGAAAACTCAAGTTGCCAAAGATGGGGAAGACATGAAAGGTAAATTCGGTCGAATCCTTGGTGACTTTGATGTGTATGATGCCAAAAATGATGCTTGGAGGCCTGTAACAGATGTGATGATTGAAGAAGGTCACTGTGTTGCTTACTTTGGGGGAAGTAAAGAAGAAATTCAAGCCAAACATTTGGTCAATCGTGATAAGCTCCTTCGGGAGGGTATTGTTGATCAGGCAGATTACGACAAGGCTATGTTACTAATGGAAAAGAGAAAAAAATAGTTGACAAGCCTCTCACCCTGTGATAGAATATAATATGTTTTATCACGGGGATTTTTTATTATGATAGTATTAGAATTAATTATAACAGTGGTTGTTTTTGCAATAGGTCTACGTGTTTGCTATGAATCTTGTTTGATGATAGAAGAAAAGAAACAACGACAGCGCAAAGGCCTTACAGATTACTATGATAATCCTATCGATAAAGAAAGGAATTAAAAACATAACATGCAGATCGTGGATACCTTTCCGTTCTTTGCTCCTTACAATAAAGAACTCTTAAAACTAAGAATTAATCTGTATAAAGATATCGTCGATAAATTTGTTATCGTAGAGGCAAATAAGACCCATAGCGGTCAACCTGTACCATTTCAATTCCTAGAGTGTGCTGAAGAATTTGATCTACCTATGGATAAGATCATTTACATACCATTGCACATTAATGATTCCAAATGGCTTAAGCCAGTACCGATGGATTTCCACAATTCTGGTGGAAACGCAGAAGATGAAAAAACTCTTTTAGCTGTAATCCGTGAAAGAACACACAGAGACGCTCTCATGCAGGCATTGTATATGTTTGATGACGATACTGTGTTCATTAACAGCGATGCTGATGAAATAATAAACCCGATACACATAAGGTGGGTAGCAGAGACTACAAAACGCTTAGATTCTAGTGCACCCAATGTTCTTATAAAGGTACCTCTAGTATATTTACAGGGACGGGCAGATCTAAGAGTATGGGATGTTAGCCGAGGTGAAAAGGGAGATTGGTACCCATGGGCATCTTCGGCTTACCTTGCAACGAAAAGAAAAGTAGCCACATTTGGTTTTACTAAAATTCGAGCAGGACATTCTGGGATGGTATCCCAGGCACCCCATTCACACGGAAAGCCTATACCCGATATGGGATGGCACTTTTCTTGGATGGGTGATGGAAAAACCAGGAGATTGAAGGCAAGATCTTTTTGTCATGCCCACGGTGAGTGGAACGGCAGGACTTACGGAGATAAGTCATACCAAGATTGGCTAGAGAATTCAGAGCCTGCCGTTGGTAAACCTGCTCCTAGTGGTGAGCCCAACCATTTCCTTAAATCATATCCGCACGACCAACTACCAGACCTAATCTTTGAAGACGAAACGATTAGAGACTTCTTATTACCATACCAACCCGAAATTATTTGATATTATTCCAAAATATTCTAAGAAAAGTGTTGACACATAGCGTTAGCCATGAGATAATTACCTTGTAATTGAGATGGAGGCACTTTTATGGAAAATTCTGAGTTGTGTGTTTTGTGTGACAAAGAGATCGAAGGGTGGGGTAACAACCCTTACCCCCTAGCTGAAGAAGGTGAATGTTGCGACGCTTGTAACGTCGACGTCATCATGGCTCGTCTTAAGGAGATGAAATAATATGGCATACCACACCTACACTAAGGATCCTATCGGGTGCTTTGTAGAAAAGGATACTGGAAACTACTTCGAGTATTCTGAAAACAATTGTGAGGAGTTTGACGGAAACCGTGAATATTATCCTCATCTTGTTTGGGTAGGTGGTGAGGGTGTTTGCGGCATGCGAGGATACCGTTATGCCAATGTCAAAAAGACCGTGGCCTACATTATCACGGACGAGGACGAAAATGGCCCCATCCTTGAAAGATGGAACCTTAAGAAAAATAACGAATATTTTTCTTGACATTTTCATTCATTTGTATTATAATTCTTTTTTGAATAGGGGGACGAGTGACACGGAGGTGAACCTGCCTGTAACCCCCCAAAATGGAATATGGATCCCGTGTCACTCACCTCAATAAGGAGCAATTATGAGAGGTAAATTTGCAATTCGAACGCGCCGTGAAGGTGCATTGGCTCGTCTCAAAGAGTCTAAGTTCTTTGAGAAAAATGGTCGCACTCAAGAAGCGTGGCAGAAGCGAAAAGATAAAGAAATTGAAATCTTAGAAAAGAGGATTTCTCTAGTTTAGAACCCTATCACTGTTGACCTGCCCATCGACGGATGAGGGGGCATCACTGCGCTGGGGTTCTTTTTGGAGAGGTTGGGGAGTGGTTAAACCCATCAGACTGTAAATCTGACGCGAAAGCTTCGGTGGTTCGAATCCACCCCTCTCCACCACTTAGGTAATTTGTTATGACAATGCACTTACTGAAGGGTTATTCGTCACTTAATACGAAAAAGCCCAAACCTAAATTCACAAAGACCAAAATGGCTCAACTTGAATCTGAATGGCGTTCTTACAATAAGGCCTGCCGTCAGAATCATCTACATGACTGCCAGTATAAAACTCTCGACGAATATATAGACTATGCCTACGGGAAAGTCAAACTTAAGAAGGAATTTAAAACTTATGAGACAGCGAACAAGGCGTATACGCGCAATACACCAAACTACCCTTCGGCAGACTGCACGACGTCGAGAAGCAATGCGTCTCAATCAACAACAAACCCAACGCCCCGAAGAGAGCCGCAAAAATACACAGGCACTCTAGTGAAAGGCATTTCGACTCTTCATAAGTCGAATGCCGTTCCTATCATTGACGAACAAGAAGCAAAAGATCATGCCGCAATGAGGCGTTAAGTCAAGAGGAACTTGTCTTGAAATACTTAACACTCTTAACAGCGATTTCTATCGCAACGGTTGCAGCTTATTTCTCTATTGTAGGCCTTGCAACAATTTTCTCCGGCGCATTCCTGTCGGTTGTAATCATGGCTGGTATTCTAGAGGTTGGTAAACTCGTATCTGCTGCCTGGTTACATTACGAATGGGATCGTGTCAATTATCTCGTCCGTACTTATTTTAGCTTTACTATTTTCGTACTCATGTTCATTACGAGCATGGGTATTTTTGGTTATTTGTCAAAAGCTCACATTGAGCAATCCGTGAAGGTTGGAGGTAATAATGAATTACAAATCACTAACTTGGAGCGACAGATTGGAAGGCAGCAATCAATCA
>Ga0181574_10000017_pt1 | contig 173347 bp, 153 predicted proteins | sample 101ome_24_FD_145600 | JGI IMG/M metagenome (GOLD analysis project Ga0181574, IMG submission 145600) | Coastal salt marsh microbial communities from the Groves Creek Marsh, Skidaway Island, Georgia - 101410AT metaG (spades assembly) | ecosystem: Environmental > Aquatic > Marine > Intertidal... | reverse complement strand
GTCAAAACCGGTTGTAATGTCTACAGGTTCAACAAAATCTTCTAATGCAGGTTGAATTGGGACATATGCAATATCTCGTATTTGAAAATCAGGTGTTTCAATGAAATCCAGTTCGGTCTTCTTCCCGAAGAAGCTATCGCAACCCGCGAGCAAAACCAAAAGCGATATGACTAAACCACGAGACTTCATCCTAGCGTTCCATTTTATTGAAATTGAGTTGAATCCCAAACTCATGTTGAGTACCCATCCAATTTGTTGGGTTCATACCATAGTTTATGGTTAACGGATGTACACCTATCTTACTTCGGTAACCCATACCGAAACTAGGGTATGCCTGTCCTTTCACACTAAGTTTAATTCCGGTTTGAACCGATAAAAGTTTGGCGTATCTGTATTCACAACCGATACGAATATTTTCAGCGTTGTCGTTCGGGTTATTAAGCTGCATCGATCCAACGATTAAATGGTCGTCTTTCTCGTACGCATCCAAGGCAAAGCCCATCTTAAAGACGGTAGGTAAGGAATAGCGAGCTAACTCAGGATTACCATTTCGGTTATAATCTACTTGCAAGAGAGAACCGGACATGGATGAACTTCCACCAAAGTTCTGAACTACCACGGCAAAACGTAGATTTTTAAAATCCGTTTGATACAAGAACCCAAGGTCTATAGCAGCGGTGCTGTTATTGTACACCTGCATGGTTTCGTAGATATACGTAACCGCGACGCCCAAACTAAACATATCTGAAAGCTTGGTGCTGTAATTACCCTTGATAGCATTTTGACTCATGCTGAAATACTGACCGGTACCGTCCGGTTGGAATTCGGTACGAACCATCATGTCGCCACTGTTAAGCGAATTGACGCTAAGTCCGATGGTCGCCTCGCTTGGTAGTTTGTGCTGATAGGATAAGTAGCTCTGTTGAATGCCACCGCCAATTAACAAGTGGCTCGCTCCAATGCTGTTTTCTTCAAGTTTAGCCAGAGCAGCCGGATTCGTTATCGCCGAATACGCATCGTGAGTATTAGCAATGCTCGCTCCGGACATACCTACCGATCGTGGGTTTAAGTCGTTTTTCAAAAAACTCAATGTCGACAAACCGGCTCGCTGCCCACCAAAGTTAGGTAGCAGTTGCGCGCTCGCTACGCTCGCGCCCAAAACAAAAAGTCCGAATATCAGCAGATTTTTCACCGCGGCAAAATTACGGTTTATAGGTACTCAATTCACGTCGAATTGTTACGCTTTCGTTGTCTACGTCAAAATTTTACTTTTTTCGGGGCTATACTTGCCACGTGGAACAACGTCAGTCTAAAATTCAAGCAGCCGCAGATCGATTGTGGCGCTCATTTACAACCGGAGAAACATGTGAACCGGTGCGAGATTTAATCGGAGAAACCGACCAGGAAACTGCTTATAAGGTTCAGGAAATCAACGTTAAACGTAGAATGGGTCGAGGCGAAAAACCGGTTGGTAAAAAGATTGGGCTCACTTCGTTTGCGGTGCAAAAACAACTTGGCGTAGATCAACCGGATTACGGATTACTCTTTCACACCACCGAAGTCAAAAACGGAGGTGAACTCAGCGCAATGGAGTTGTTGCAACCCAAAGCGGAGGCTGAAATTGCATTCGTTGTTGGAAAAGATTTGACAGGAGATGTAACCATGGAAACACTCACCGATGCCATTGATTATGCCTGCGCATCCATCGAGATTGTTGGTAGTAGGGTTGCCGACTGGAATATCCGCATCACCGATACAATTGCCGACAATGCGTCTGCAAGTCACTATGTTTTAGGTGACAATCAAGTTTCCATTCACAAACTTGATTTGGTGAATTGCAAAATGGCGATGACCAAAAACGATGAAGTTGCTTCCGAAGGATCAGGTAAAGCGTGCATGGACAATCCACTTAATGCAACACTTTGGTTGGTTCAAACCATGATTAAAAATGGACAGCCAATTCGTAAAGGAGAGGTTCTACTTTCCGGTGCATTGGGTCCTATGGTGAATATCTCCGAGGGCGACCATATCAAAGCAGAGATTGAAGGACTAGGAAGTGTTGAGGTTCGCATAAGCGAATAAATCCCAGCAAACAGATACTTTTGCAGGCTAAATGCTAGAGAAACTAGAATCCATATACCAACGCTTTCTCCAAGTAGAGACACAGTTGAGTGATCCCGCAGTACTATCGGATGTGAAGAAGTTCAACCAACTCAATAGAGAGTATGGTGATCTGAAAGACATCATGGAAGTTTACCACGAGTACAAAGCTGTGGTTACCGGTATGGATGAGGCCAAGGATATTCTCTCAAACGAGAGCGATCCCGAATTGAAAGAAATGGCCAAAATGGAGCTCGATGAATTGTCGGATAAGCGACCCGAAATGGAAGAGCGAATTAAATGGTTGCTCATCCCGAAAGATCCCAACGACAATAAGAACGTAATTGTTGAAATCCGTTCCGGAACGGGTGGTGATGAGGCGAGTTTATTTGCCGGCGATTTATACCGAATGTACGAGCGATACTGCCAAAACAAAGGTTGGAAAACCGAGGTGGTGGAAGTTATGGAAGGAACAGTTGGTGGATACAATAAGGTGGTTTTCGAAGTAAAAGGAAATGGGGTTTATGGAACCTTGAAATTCGAAAGCGGGGTTCACCGCGTTCAGCGTGTTCCGGAAACTGAGTCTCAAGGTCGCGTACATACAAGTGCCGCCACAGTTGCAGTACTTCCGGAAGCAGATGAAGTTGATGTAGACCTAAACATGGGCGATGTTCGACGAGATACATTCCGAGCATCCGGAGCGGGCGGTCAGCACGTAAACAAGACTGAATCGGCGATACGATTGACACACATTCCGACGGGTATTGTGGTGGAGTGTCAGGACGGCCGTTCGCAACACCAGAACTACGACAAAGCGCTTACCGTTCTTCGAACACGATTGTATGAAAAGAAGTTAGAAGAGCACAATAAGAAAATAGCCGCCGAACGAAAATCATTGGTATCAACCGGAGACCGATCGGCAAAAATTCGCACCTATAACTTTCCTCAAAGTCGGGTGACAGACCACCGAATCAACCTTACACTTTACAATTTGTCTGAGGTTTTAGGGGGTAACATTCAAGAAGTTATAGACCAGTTACAACTCGCTGAAAACACGGAAAAACTGAAAGCCGGCGGTTTAGACACATAGGCTGTTTATAAGTTGTTATTACTAACACCCCATCCTCAATGATGGCGGTGCCTCCGAAATTTATCTTTGTATCACTAATACATTTCTGATACGAAATAATACGTCGCATGAGATTCAAAGCACTTGAGTTTGCCCTTTCCAGACAACCTATCAAAGTAAACCGTGAGCACAACAGTGTTCAAGAGTTATTTGCCAGCAACGTCTTTAACGACGATGCTATGCAAACGTACTTAGACAAGGACACGTACAAGGCCCTGAAATCTGCCGCTGAAAACGGCACAAAGATTAGTCGGGAAATTGCTTCACAAGTTGCTGTGGGCATGAAAGCTTGGGCTTTGGAGCACGGTGTAACGCATTACACTCACTGGTTCCAACCTCTTACGGGAACTACTGCGGAAAAGCACGATTCCTTTTTTGAGCCTCAAGATGGAAGAGCAATTCTAAAGTTTAGCGGTGGAGCATTGGTTCAGCAAGAGCCGGATGCATCAAGTTTGCCAAGTGGTGGCTTGAGAAACACTTTTGAAGCACGTGGTTATACGGCTTGGGATCCTTCTTCTCCAGCATTCATCTATGAAAACACCAGTGGTAAAACATTGTGTATTCCAACCGTATTCGTTTCGTATACTGGTCAAGCACTGGACTACAAAGCTCCGTTGCTCAAATCCATTTCATTGTTGGATAAGGCGGCTACGGATGTTTGTAAGTACTTCTATAAAGACGTGAATAAAGTTTCAGCTTCACTCGGTATCGAGCAGGAATATTTCTTGGTTGACAAGGCATTGTTTAACCAGAGACCTGACTTGGTGATGTGTGGCAGAACGCTGTTTGGTTATGCTGCGGCAAAAAACCAACAGATGGATGATCACTACTTCGGATCTATTCCAGATCGCGTGTTCAACTACATGGTGGATTTCGAGAACGAAGCCCTCAAACTCGGAATCCCCCTACGAACACGTCACAACGAGGTGGCTCCGGGTCAGTACGAATGTGCCCCGCAGTTTGAAGAAATCAACTTGGCGGTAGACCACAATCAGCTCTTGATGGATTTAATGGACGAGGTGGCAAACCGACATGGTTTCAAGGTGTTGTTCCACGAAAAACCATTCGCAGGTATTAACGGTAGCGGTAAGCACAACAACTGGTCGTTGATCACAAACACCGGAATTAACTTGTTGTCTCCGGGCAACAACCCGCTGTCAAACTTGAGCTTCTTAACCTTCTTTGTGAACACAATTAAGGCTTTCCACGATCATAGCGATTTGATTAGAGCGAGTATCGCATCTGCTTCAAACGATCACCGTTTGGGGGCTAACGAAGCTCCTCCGGCTATCATGTCTATTTTCATTGGCTCTACATTAACCAAGGTGCTAGAAGACTTGGTAAACAACGTTGCCGCTCCAAAGGGTAAAGGATCGGATGAGGAAAAAACGATTTCACTCGCGCGTATTCCTGAGATCCTACTCGATAACACAGACCGAAACCGAACCTCGCCTTTTGCGTTTACTGGAAATAAGTTTGAATTGCGCGCAGTAGGTTCATCGAAAAGTTGTGCATCACCAATGACTGTTCTCAATGCAGCCATGGCGCACCAGCTTGCACAGTTTAAAGCGGATGTGGATGCACTCATTGAGAAGAAAGAGAAAAAGAACGATGCCATTGTTGCGGTTTTACAGCAATACCTGAAAGACTCAAAACGAGTACTTTTTGAAGGTAACGGATATGGTGACGCATGGGTTAAGGAAGCAGCAAAAAGAGGATTATCAAACCTACGCGACACACCTTCAGCACTTCATGCATACGTGAGCGACTTAACCGTGGACTTAATGGGCGAATTGGGCATCTTCACCAAAGAAGAGCTAAAAGCGCGTTACCACATTGAGTTGGAAGACTACATGAAGAAGGTTCAGATTGAAGGCAGAATCATCGATGAGATAGCCTATACCCATGTTCTTCCTCCTGCACTCGAGTATCAGAAAAAGGTTGCAGAAAATGTAGCATCGCTAAAAGCAGCTGGTGCTTCAAAGAAATCCATTGCTGCTTCTATGGAAGTGATGGAAGAAGTTGGAGAGCACATCAATGCGCTTAAAACAAAGGTAGATCGGATGGTAGAGGCACGAAAAGACGCCAATAAACTTGATACCATTGAAGCTCAAGCGAAAGCCTACAGCGACAATGTGAACAAGGAGTTTGACGACATCCGATACCACGCCGATAAGCTAGAGCGCCTGGTTGACGACACGTTGTGGTCGTTACCAAAATACCGCGAGTTGCTCCACATCAAATAGGAAAAAGAGCACTCCAACCCAACCATTTTTTTCTGCGTTTCGTCACTCTATTGACAACGCCAAACAACTGCTTTTCAGCCAGTTGAATCCTCCAAAATTTATTTGGAAATCGGTTGAATATTGTTGAATTTTGGCAATTAGTAGAATTCGATAAAGACATCTAGCAGAATGAATCGTTGGAATACCAAAATTGCTCTATGGTCACTTGGGCTTATGATTGCCCTAGTAGGTTGTAAAGCCAGTCTTCAGGAAGCCAATAAAAATTATGAGTTGCATCAGTACGCTGTTGCCGCTGATATGTATGAGCGTGTACTCAAGGAAAACAAGGAATTAACCAAAATCCAAAAACAAGAAATTGCTTTCAAAGCAGGTGAGGCATATCGCCATAACCACAACAGTAAAAAAGCTTTGAAAATGTACTCGAAGTCCATCAAGTATGGACGGAAAGATGCTACAGCTGCGATTCGTGAGGCAGAGATGTACATGGAGCAAGGTTTGTATACCGAGGCTCTCACCAAGTTGAAAGAGTACAAAAAAGCTTTCCCGGCAGAAAAATCGATAGACGATATGATTGCCGGATCTGAGCTAGCTCTCAAGTGTGCCGACAAGAAGACTAGATACATCATTGAGGAGTTCAAGGTTGCGAACGAGTCTAAAGTGGATGATTTGGTACCACGCTACGCAGATAAGCGACACAAAACGATCATGTTTACATCAGATCGCGTAGACGGTATCAGCAACAAACAGTTGAAATGGACCGGAAGAAACTTTGGGGATTTCTGGATAACTGAGAAAAAAGGACGACGCGGAAAAGTTAAATGGCAAGCTCCTGTGCTTGTGGATGGATTCACCGAATTCTACGATGGTGTTGCCACATTTGACGCACGTTACTCAACCATGTACTTCACTCAGTGTAACGGATTAGAAGGTAAAGACACAACGTGTAAGATATACGAAGCAAAGAAGCGCGGACGTGCATGGGAAGTTAATCCTGAGCCATTGCCTTTCTGTAGCGACAAATACGATTGTGGTCACCCAGCACTTTCTCCAGACGGAACGAAGCTTTACTTTGTGAGCGACATGGAAGGAAGCCTTCAGGATGAAGGTAAAGAACCACGTGAGCGCTCAAAAGACATCTATGTAGTTAACTATGTTAGACGAGGTAAAACTTGGGGTGAACCAATCAACCTTGGAAAAACAATCAACACAACCGGTGACGAGAAATTCCCATATGTGCACGAAGACGGTACATTGTACTTCTCTTCGGATGGACATGTGACTCTAGGTGGCTTGGATATCTTCCATACAAAACAACTAAGTGAAAGCCCAACCGACTGGGAGCAACCTGAAAACATGGGTTGCCCGGTAAACTCTAAAGGTGACGATTTCGGAATCTTACTCGATACTGATAAGGAAAGTGGTTTCTTTACATCTGACCGTGGAAGAGGTGATGATAACATCTACCAATTCTCGATGACACCAATCATCTTGGTGTTAAAAGGTACAGTAACCGACTGTGACAACACGCTTCCATTGGAAAAAGCGTTGGTAGAAATCAGCAACGATAAAGACTCAAGCAAAATCAGACTGTACACCGATGAAAAAGGTTACTACGAAACTCCTTTGAAATTGGGTGTAAACTATGAAATCAAAGTGTCGAAACGTGAGGATTACTTCTATGACGCAGAGCCAAAATTTGTATCAACCGAAGGACTGGAATTCAGTGCTGAGTTTGTGAAGGACTTCTGTCTTAAGAATCAGTGTAATGATGTATTCGTTCTTCCTATTTACTACGGACTTGACTCAGCGTTCTTGCGTAACGAATCAAAAACAGTGTTGGACAACCTAGTTGCGACACTGAAGAAATATCCAAAAATGAGCGTAGAGCTTGGGTCGCATACGGACTGTCGTGCAACGTATGAATACAACCGAGACCTGTCTCAGCGACGTGCGGATTCTGCCGTGGCATACATCCTCAAGAATGGAATTAACCCATTCCGCTTGGAAGCACGAGGTTATGGTGAGTCTCAATTAACCAACCATTGTGAGTGTGAGGGAACCAACCGAGTGCCATGTACCGAAGAGGAGCACCAAGCCAACCGTCGTACTACGGTGAAGGTTGTAAACTGTAAATACGAGTTTAAATGGAGTAATCCTGAGGTTCAGGATACAAACGCCATCGCTATGGGTGATAGCATTATCTATAGTAAGGTGATTATCCAAGCCCGTAAAGACTACATCAAAAACCACGGTAGCGAGTACGAGAAAGAAATCAAGAAGATTCAAGAAGAGAAGAAACGTCAGGAAGAAGAAGCCGAGCGTCAGCGTATAGCTAAGCTTTACGATATCATTCCTGTAACGCCAAACCGCGATAAAATCTACATGGCAGCATCTGCCGGTCGCAAGCGCTTGAAGTTGCAGTATGACGAGGAAGGTTCAAGAATTGAATTAAAACAACGTACGGTAGAAGCCATGCTGAAATCAGGAGTTATCAAGGTTGACAATTTCTCAGACGGAAACAAGAAAATCAAATTGACCGACGGAACGAAATTGACCAGTACGTCATTTAAGATTCCTGAACTCACTTTCGAAGGCGGGGTAACCCTAACCAAGGTTCGTTGTAAAATGGTTGAAAACACAAAACAAGAGACCGTTGGTGAAGGCATTTTCCTGAAAGATTACCTCGAAGTGGAAATCAAAGACGGAAAGATGTGGTTGACCAAAGAACAAGAATAAAATCCTAATTGAATTCATACGAAGCTCGGGCCTGTTGGTCCGAGCTTTTTTGTTTTAGACTTCCTCCCCTACCAATGCTTATCTTTGCACCTCTTATTTACACATGAGTCGATATTCAAAACGAGGAGTTAGCTCCAAGAAGGAAGACGTCCACAAGGCGATCTCAAAACTTGACAAAGGGTTGTACCCAAATGCATTTTGCAAAATCATACCGGATTACTTGGGTGGTGATGATGCATATTGCAATATCATGCACGCCGATGGTGCCGGAACAAAATCTTCATTAGCCTTCCTCTACTGGAAGGAAACCGGAGATTTAAGCGTTTGGAAAGGTATCGCCATTGATGCAATCGTGATGAATCTAGACGATTTACTTTGTGTAGGTGTGACCGATGATTTCTTGTTGAGTAACACCATTGGTCGGAATAAAAACCGAGTTCCGGGTGAGGTAATTTCTGCTATAATTAACGGAACCAACGAATTCATAGATGAAATGGCCGGTCACGGCGTTAACATCATCCAAACCGGTGGAGAAACCGCGGATGTGGGGGACTTGGTTCGTTCCATCATTGTTGATAGCACAGTTACAGCACGCACCAAGCGGGATAACATCATTGAGAATAACATCAAACCCGGTGATGTAATAGTTGGTCTGGCTTCATATGGACAAGCAAACTACGAAACTGCGTACAACGCAGGTATGGGCAGCAACGGACTAACATCGGCACGTCACGACATCTTTAATAAAATTTACCGAGATAAATATCCAGAAAGCTTTGACCCAGAAGTAGATACCAACTTGATTTACTCAGGTTCTTATAAACTCACCGATACGGTTTCTGATATGCCGGTGGACATGGGCAAGGCCGTATTGAGCCCAACTCGCACATATGCGCCGATAATTCACGAAATCCTTAAGAATGCGCGAAAGCACATCAACGGAATCGTGCATTGCTCGGGTGGCGCTCAAACCAAGGTTTTGCGTTTTATCCGCGATACAAAAGTGATTAAAGACAACCTCTTGGAAGTCCCTCCTTTGTTCCAGTATATTCAACAAGAATCGGGTAGCGATAATCGCGAAATGATGGAAGTATTTAACATGGGACATCGTATGGAGTTGTATACAGATGAAGCTACCGCGAATGAAGTTATATCAATCTCCAAAAGCTTTGGGGTAGGCGCTCAAATCATTGGGAGATGTGAAGCTGCCGAAGGACAGCAACTCGATATTCATCACAATGGTGAAGTTATTCACTGGAACTTTTCAGAATAAATGGCTGTCGAAAAGAAACGGGACATCCGAGACGAATCGCTAGAGCAACTCACCGAGACTTTTCTGACTTGGGGAGAAAAAGCGTTTCGCGCTAAGCAAGTCTATGAGTGGCTTTGGAAAAAGGGCGTCCGCAGTTTCGATGATATGACCAACCTTTCCAAGTCGTTACGTGAAAAGCTGAAAGATCATTACACCTTCAACGTGATCAAGCCGGACATTATTCAAAAGAGTAGTGATGGCACCATAAAGATTGGGTTTAGGTTACACGACGACAATTTTGTGGAAGGTGTTCTAATCCCCACTTCAAAACGGATGACTGCGTGTGTTTCGAGTCAGGTTGGATGCAGTCTTGCATGTACATTTTGCGCAACCGGATATTTAAAACGTGAGCGTAATCTTAAACACTACGAGATTTTTGATCAGGTCGCGATAATTAACGAGCTGGCACGAGAAAACTACGACATCCCGTTATCCAACATCGTGTTTATGGGTATGGGCGAACCTTTGCTTAACTACAAAGAAGTAATCGACGGTATAGACCACATTACCGATCCGGACCAGATGGGTATGTCGCCGAGTAGAATTACACTTTCGACTGCCGGCATTACCAAAATGATTAAAAAGCTTGCAGACGATGGGATTCGTTTTAACCTAGCACTTTCACTACATGCTTCGAACAACGAAAAGCGTTCGAAGATTATGCCGATTAACGAGAGTAATTCGTTGGAAGACTTGGTAGAAGCGCTGAATTATTTCTACGATAAAACCGGTTCACGTATCACATTGGAATACTGCGTTATAAATGAGGTAAACGACTTCCAAGAAGATGCTGAGGAGCTGGCCGACTTCGCACGTCAAATCACGTGTAAGATCAATCTAATTGAATACAACGCGATTGAAAACGCGGATTATCAAGGTTCTACGGTTAGCCGCATAGATCGATTTGCACGCCACTTGGAAAACAAGAAACTCATCGTAAACGTGCGACGCAGCCGCGGTAAAGACATCGACGCCGCTTGCGGACAGTTGGCGAATAAGGCCAATGATTGAATGACTGAGTGATTGAGTGATTGAATTGGTCTAAGATTTTGACCGACCAAAGCCAAAACATTCATTTGCATAAATCCCACCGTCATCCTGAACCTCCGTTGCGTTAGCTCGGAAGGTGAAGGATCTTCCGAATCAATCACGATTATTACTCACAAACCTAGCCACGAATGCACGAATGGCCTGCGGCGAACTAATGCACAAATAAATGAGTCAAGGTTAACGTTATAGCCAATGTATTAGATAGAGTCTGTTAACGGTTAGTGTTAATGGTTAATCGTCTTTACTAATGGCCAATAGCTAAAAGCCAACTGCATATGGCATCATTGACTCAGTCTCGTCAACATCTCCTTCACCATGGCTTCTAGGTCGAAATCAGGTTTCCAGTTCCAATCGCTGCGGGCTTCATCGTCGTTAATGCTTGAAGGCCAACTATGTGCGATTTTCTGACGGTGATCTATGTCGTAATCGATAGTAAATCCGGGCATCTCTTTTTCAATTGCATTTGCCAATGTCTCCGGATCAAAGCTCACTCCTGAAATATTGTATGAACTACGAATCTTTATCTCTTCCGCAGGGGCTTCAGTAATGTCAATGGTTCCCTTTATGGCATCGTCCATATACATCATCGGAAGCGAAGTGTCTGACTTCAGAAAGCAAGTGTATTTGTTGTCTTGAAGGGCTTTGTGAAAAATGTCTACAGCGTAGTCTGTGGTTCCTCCACCTGGTAGTGCTTTCCATCCAATCAAACCCGGATAGCGAATACTTCGTACATCCAACCCGTATCGGTTAAAATAGTAATCACAGAATCGCTCACCAGCCAACTTAGAAATTCCATAAATGGTGTTGGGATCCATCACACAATGTTGTGGTGTATTTTCTTTCGGCGTCGTAGGTCCAAACACAGCAATTGAACTCGGCCAAAACACACGCTTCACATCGTGGTCTAAACATGCATCAAACACGGAAAACATGCCTTCCATATTCAAATCCCAACCTTTTCGCGGGAATTGTTCTGCAGTGGCACTTAGCATAGCAGCCAAATGGTAAACCATGGTCGGTTTATGTTTTGAAAAAACATCCTTCAACGCATTGCGGTCCATAATATTCAACTCTTGATAAGGACCCAAATCCGTTTTTGACGAATCAGTAGGTTTTATGTCGGTACACAAAACATTGGAGTCGCCGTATTCGCTTCGCAGTTTTGCCGCTAGATCAGTACCAACCTGACCTTCAGAGCCTAGAATGATGATTTTTTCTGCCATGTTTTTAATCGATAACGCTTCCAAAGTGCGGTTTCAAAGAAACGAAATCTACACGATATTCCGGTAGATATCTAGAGTTGCCGAAACCAAATATTCCGGACTAAACTCATTGAGTTTTTTTGAGGCGTTACGGACAAGCTTCTCTCGTAACGTTCTGTCTTTCACAACATGCTCAACAGCAACTGAAAGTTGATTGTCATCCCCAACGTTGCACAACATCCCGGTTTCCTCGTTTATAACCATTTCAGGTATCCCACCGGCATTAGTAGCCACCACAGGGATTTCGTTCGCAAACGCATCGAGGATACTCGTACCCAAACCCTCCATCTTAGACGTAAACAGGAAACAATCGAAACTGTGGTAAATCTGCGGCAAATCACTTCGGAAGCCTACAAAATGAACACGATTGGTTAACCCCAATTTTACTGAATACTCTTTGAGTTCCTCTTCCAACTCACCATTTCCAACGATAACAAATTGATATCGGCTATCTCGCTCAGCAAGCAGCTGCGCCGTTCGAAGAAACGTAAACTGATCTTTGTGATCTGCCAGTGCTGCAACGTTTGCCACCAGCACACAATCTGCAGGAACACCTAACTCTGCCTTGAAATCGATTTGCTCAATATTCTTAAATCTTGAAGTATCAACACAAGAGTGAACCGTACTCACCTGCATGTGAGTTTTCACAATTGCCGGTTTTACGATGTTTGCGATACAGTCGGAAACACAAATGATATGTTTCACCGATTTATGATTGTACTTAAATCTCGTAAACCATTTTTTCTTAAGCGGAAAATCCACTCGTCTGCTCACGACAATGGGTTGTTTCATCCCAAATACTGTTGCAGCCAGAACTGAAGTTGTGTGTGCGTGTGCGTCATGCACATGTACCGCGGATATGTTCTCGTGTGCACATAAACGAGCAAGTGAACGTGCGGCTCCCAAGTCGAAGCCCGATTTCTTGCTGTACGTTCTTACTTGGTCCGGATTGAGCCGTTTGGACAATTCGCTGCCGGTTGGGCAAAAAACAATCGTCTCGACACCCGTTTGATACAACAAACCCGCATGCAAATACGAGAGCTGCTGCTCTCCTCCCCGCCATGAAAACGGCGAACTCACATGTACAATTTTGAGAGTATCAGACGGCATGATTTCACAACAAAGGTGAACAAAAAATTCGTTCGACAGACAACCGCTATTTCCGATGGCCGCATGATGTTAATATGACACAGATTTATACCTTTGTTCCTCTGTCCTAACGAGAGGATTTTTAAGAAGCGGGAGTAGGCAGATGTTATTAAACACGAACTAAATTTTTCGGTATGAGAACGTATAAAGTGGTAGGCATCATGAGTGGTACGTCTATGGACGGATTGGATATTGCCCATTGCGATATTACACACGATGGTGAAGATAAATGGTCTTATAAAATCAATAAGGCCACTACAATTCCATACGACGATAAATGGCGATTACGCCTTTCGAAGCTGCGCAACCAAAACGCTCTGAATGTCTACAAAACGGACAGGTATTTTGGAGAGTATATCGGTGAGGTAATAAATGATTTCCTTTCAACGAATAACCTTGAGGCAGATTTAATTGGTTCTCACGGCCACACAATTTTTCATCAGCCTGAGCATAACATTACCTTTCAAATAGGCGCACCGAGTGCGATTGCCGCGGTTACTGACATACCAACTGTGGGGAATTTTCGGGCAATGGACGTGGTAAAGTACGGAGAAGGTGCACCAATAAGTGGTACCGGTGATTCAGCCCTGTTTGGTGAGTTCGATATGTGCCTGAACTTAGGTGGATTCGCCAATATCTCCGGAAAGCAAGACGGGAAACCGATTGCGTATGACATTTGTCCGTGCAACATCCTTCTGAACCGCATTGCACGAGAGTTTGGCCAGGAATATGACGAGGATGGTAAGATTGCTGAAAGTGGTCAAATCGACTATGATTTGTTATCCGACCTAAACAGCATTGAATACTACAATGAGCCTGCTCCTAAATCACTGGGACGAGAGTGGATTAACGAGAACTTTTGGTACCGCGTGCGAAACAGCGACGCTCCAAAAGAAGATCGTATGAAAACACTGGTTGATCATATTGCTCAACAAATAGGAAAGAACATCGAATTACTCGCCGAGGACCCTAGCTCCTCTCGAATTTATGTAACCGGTGGTGGTGTATTTAACAAAACGTTGATAGACCACTTGAGAACCCATACAGATGCTGAAATCGTAATTCCGGATGCCGACATCATCGAGTATAAGGAAGCGTTAATTTTTGGTCTTCTGGCACTTTTACGAGTGAAAAATCAAACCAACATATTAAGATCGTATACAGGTGCCGAAAATGACTCAATTGCCGGTGATTTGGCAGGAGACTTTGCTAACCTAATCAACTGATGAAATATTTAAGTACCACGCTCTTTCTACTTGTCGCGTTTATTGCAAGTGCGCAGTACGCTTCAAAGGTGGTACAAACAACCGGGCTCACCTATCCACATGGGTTTGAGCCTTATTCAGCAGACAACTCTGTATTCTTCAATGCTTTCCATCAAAGACGAGGGTTTCAGTTGTTTCAGCTGAAAGGAGACCGACTGATTCAAGTATCGTCGTTCAAACAAAAACTAGGAAAGAAAGAAGAGCCGGAAGCATATCAAGGTGGTCAGACTTCGAATTACACATGGTTTAACAACCAGCTTTATTTCTTTGCCAAGGGTAAAGGTTTTAAATCCGGATTGTACTCTTATAATGGTGGTCGACCCCAATTGGTATACAAATGCGAGGCCATGTCACGCGGTTATCTTCAAGGCAAAAAACTTGAAACTCAAGTAGTGGTGAGAAAAGGGGATTCTACTGAATTTCACCACATTGTGATAGACAATTACAACAAGATTCGGAGATATCTGCTGAATCAAGTGAACATATGTTCTGAGCTTGCTCGGTTTAACAATACCAACTATGGTGTTTTAGACGGAATGCTTGGAGCGATTACGACCACCGATGCTGCTGTTGGTTTCACGGCTGTTCAGTTTGATAAGGCTCATCTAGATTACGCCCGAAGTCTCACAGTAACCAGTAGTCACCTTGTATATCAGGCCACGAATATCGACATGAACGTTAACCTAGTTGTTAGTTTGAGCAAGGCGGGTGATATCAAAACATATCGTGTTTATGATTATGCAGGAGATATGATGACCAGCGTAAACAACGCCGTTTACTTTACCGCTCATGAAGACGACATCACAAAACTTTATCGGTTCGATGGTGAGGTTAACCCATTGGAAGTTGAAACGCTACCAAATAATACGATGATTACGTCGGCAGCCTACATCAACAAACAATGGATGTTAACATTGGGCAATGGATTTAGGTCTTCATTATACCACGTTAATTACCTGAGCTTGCGTGAGCAGGACGTTCGCTATATCGACAATATTCGTGGAGCAGCTGCGCTAAAAGACAGGCTGGTGTTTATGGGTGCCGAAAATGGTCACGACCATGTTTACGCGTCTGAGCCGCTCCTACCACCGATAGTCAAAAATCAAAAATTCGACATTTACGATTTCTATGATAACGGTCGTGTTTTTGGAGCAGTAGAAGCGAAAAGCCAATCAAGTAAGAAAGGACGATTTAAGTATCAAATCGTTAGTGGAAACGAAGACGAAGTGTTTGCGATTGATGAACGTGATGGAGAATTAAAGGTTGCAGACTCTAGAGCCCTGAGTCCTGGAACAGCATACACGTTGATAGTAAGCGTTAAAGAAAAACGTGCGGGAACCGCCTCTGCCAAAATTGAAATCTCCGTTGGCGCTGGCGAACCTTTTAGCCAGTTTAAACTTCGGGAGACGCTGATGTTTTTCCCTGATTTTAACCGAGCCAACACCCTAACCACATCAAGAATACCTGACAAACAAGAGGTGTTTGTCTACGATATGAATTTCAATATGGTTGACATCCTGAAGGTTGATCAAGGCGTTTTGAGTCTTGGAAACTACCGTCCCGGGAAGTACATCCTGAATGTTAGAAATACAGAAAATCTTTATCAAAAAATAGAGCTACAGTAATGGAAGACTTGTTAAAGAAATTTGAAAACAAAAAGCCGGAAATCATCTTCGAATGGAACGATAGCGAGACAGAAGCTCGCGGATGGCTTGTAATCAACAGTTTGAAAAATGGTAGCGCCGGGGGTGGAACCCGCATGCGTGTTGGCTTAGATGCACGTGAAGTTGAATCTTTGGCGAAAACCATGGAGATCAAGTTTTCCGTGAGTGGACCTCCCATAGGTGGAGCGAAGTCCGGAATTAACTTCGACCCAAAGGATCCGCGTAAGCAAGGCGTCCTAAAACGTTGGTATAGAGCAGTAGCTCCCCTACTTCGTGAATATTACGGAACGGGTGGTGATATGAATGTTGATCAGAACAACGAGGTAATTCCAATTCTTGCCGAATACGGCATCTTGCACCCACAACAAGGTACGGTAAACGGCCACTTCAAAGACTATACACCGGAAGAGAAACTTCAAGCCGTTGAACACCTAAGAACCGGGATTCTATTGGAGATGGAAGATGAGCGATTCACACCTTCTCTCGAACGTAAATACACGATTGGAGATCTTGCAACAGGCTGGGGTGTTGCCGAAGCTGTAAAGCACTACTATGGTATTTGGGGTGGAATGATGAACCACAAACGAGCAATCATACAAGGATGGGGAAATGTAGCGGCAGCTGCAGCTTTCTATTTGGCTAAAAACGGTGTTTCTGTAACCGGTATCATCGACAAAGAAGGTGGACTAATCAAGGAAGAAGGATTTACCTTAGAAGAAATAACTCAGCTATTCTTAGATCGTGACGGGAACAAGTTAAGCGCTCCGAACATGTTGAGCTTTGACGAGGTGAACGAACGCATTTGGAAACTGAAAGCAGAAATCTTTATCCCGGGTGCCGGATCTCGTTTGGTCACAGAGGAAAATGTGAAAGACATGATCGACGGTGGCATGGAAGTAATCAGCTGTGGAGCTAACGTACCGTTTGCAGACAAAGAAATTTTCATGGGACCTATTAGTAAGTATGCTGATGATAACATTGCGGTTATCCCGGACTTCATTGCAAACTGCGGAATGGCTCGTGTATTTGCATACTTACAGCTCAAGGATTGTATCGTTAAGGATGTAAACATTCTGATGGATGCATCAGAAACCATCGAAAAAGCGATGGTGAAAGTTCATCAGTTTAACAACAAATCAACCGGTATCAGTCAGAAAGCGCTTGAACTAAGCATTATGACTGTTATGAAGGGCCAGGTCGCCTCTTAACCTAGTTGAGTCGGAATAGATCATATGAACCGCTGATATATGCGGTACTTATTTGCATTGGGGTCTTAGCCGGTCTCGGGTGGGACAAGTATGCCAATAGGCAATCACTAAGCAACAGCACCAAGATGGAACAAATCATGGGGCTGGTAAAGAGTGAGTATGTGGACTCAGTGGATCTAGCCGATTTAGAAGAGCGCGCCGTCTCTGAATTGCTTCAAAGCTTTGACCCCCACTCGGTATATATTCCTGCAAAATATGTAGACATTGCCAATCAGGATTTAGAAGGTGGCTTTGAAGGTATTGGAATCGAATTTTTCGTTTACCGCGATACACCTACTGTAGTCCGTATTTTACCGGGTGGACCCGCCGAGAAAGCCGGTATTTATCCGGGTGACCGAATCCTTAAAATTGACACTTCCTCGCTACTCGGTTTGGAGAGCAACCAGATTGTTAAGCTTATAAAAGGCCGCAAGAATTCAAAAGCAGTTGCAACTTTACTGCGCAAATCTTCAGGTGAAGTCTTTACACCGGAATTTGAACGTGATCGAATTGTAACAACGTCTGTTTTTAGCGGTCATGTAGATGAGCAAACAGCTTACGTTAAGATTGAGCATTTTGCGGATAAGACCCACACCGACTTTGTGCAGGCGATTGAAAGTTTGAACAAGGAAAGTGGGATTAATCGTTTGGTGCTTGATTTAAGAGATAATCCCGGTGGTTATCTGCACGCTGCCGTACGACTACTAGATGAGATGATTGACGGAACTGATGTTCTTGCATACACGGAGGCCGTTAATCGCGCCAGAAAGGACTACAAGGCTACTCCGGGTGGTTTGTGTAAGGACATGGACATTGCTATTCTGGTAAACCAACGATCTGCATCCGCCTCAGAAATTGTATCCGGCGCATTGCAAGACTTAGATCGCGGCGTAGTTCTGGGCGAAAGGACCTTTGGGAAAGGCCTAGTTCAAGAGACTTTTGAGTTAAACGACGGATCTCAAATACGGTTGACCATCGCACGTTACTACATCCCATCAGGACGAAGCATTCAGAAACCATACGACAAAGAAGGCTATCATGAGTTCATGACAAAATCGGATAGCGCATCCCACAAAAACTATGAGACTAAGTCGGGTAGACGCGTTTCAAGCGGAGGTGGCGTCACACCGGACATCTTGTACAGCGGTTCAGACTCTATTTCCTACCAATTGGTTAATACAATTGCCACCGATATTCTGGATCAACATGCATCCAATTGGATGGAGTTGGACTACAAAACGTGGAAATCGAGCAAAGAAGTGCACACAGCGATAGAAGGTGCGTTAATAGATTATGAGCATGCGAAGCAGGCCGTCATGAGCCGTTTGGTATTCCAGATTTTTGGTACGGAAGCTTGGTACCAATTCAATATCGACGCAGACCAATTGATTCAACGGGCCTTAGATAGCTTCCAAAACCAAAGTGCTTTACTCAATCCCTAGAGCACGTTTCATCGAGTCTGCACGCTCCTGATCTCGTTTTACTTGATCATCAACCTCATCGGCCTCAATAACCTGATCCGCTGCAGGTGGTTCCGTTTGATCTGAAGGCGTATCATTCTTGGATTCGCTCGTACACGAGCTAAGCAGTGCGACTGTGCACATCAGTAATAGGGGTTTAAGTAGTTTCATGAGTGTAAAGTTAAGGCATAAAAAAAGCGCGGCTTAGCCGCGCTTTTAAATTTCATTTATAAAGCAATTAGTGAGCTGCTTCTTCCATTTCTTCCATGGCTTTTTCAGCTCCTTCTTTTACTGCGTCAGCAGCTTCTTCAACTGCGTCAGCAGCATCGCCAGCAGCTTCTTCAACAGCGTCAGCAGCATCACCAGCTGCGTCTTCCATTGCATTTGTTGCGTCTTCCATTTCTTCAGCTGCGTTCTGATCGTTAGTTGCTTCTTCAGCAGCAGCAGGGTCTTCTTTTGGTTCAGAGTTGTTGCAAGCTACGAAAGAGAACATCGCAGCAATCGCTAATAAAGATAATACTTTTTTCATTTTTTGAATATTTAGGTACTTTGTAAATCGATGACAAATATAAAAAACTGCGCGAATTATCACAGAAATGTCGTCTATTTTTGTCTGAAATAAATATTTATCGGAACACCTTTAAAATCAAAGTGCTTGCGGAGTTGGTTCTCTAAAAACCTCTTGTAAGCATCTCCGATGTACTGAGGTAAGTTGCAAAAGAATGCAAAACTCACGCGTTTCGACTTCAACTGAGTCACATACTTGATCTTGATGTACTTGCCTTTCTTGGATGGAGGCGGGGTTTGTTGGATGATTTCCAACATCAAATCATTAAGCTTTGAGGTTGGCACCCGTTTCTGGGTATTTTCGAAAACCTCGATGGCGGTTTCCACCGCTTTGAATACGCGTTGTTTGGTTAACGCACTCACAAAAATTACAGGCACATCGGTAAACGGAGCAATCTTTTCGTGTATCTCTTCGATATAGTATTTGGTGGATTTGTGGTCTTTCTCTACCAAGTCCCACTTGTTCACCAAAATCACTAAGCCTTTTCCATTTTTAGCGGCAAGACTGAAAAGATTTACATCTTGAGCTTCCATGCCTTGAGTAGCATCGATTACCATAAGTACAACGTCGCTGCTTTCGATAGCCTTGATGCTTCGCATAACGCTGTAGAACTCAACGTTATCCATAGTCTTACCCTTCTTACGGACACCGGCAGTATCAACGAGTATAAAGTCTTTCCCAAAAGCGTTGTAATGCGAGTCGATTGTATCCCGCGTAGTTCCGGCAATATCCGTAACGATGTTTCGCTCCTCACCTAGAAGCACATTACACAACGACGATTTCCCTACGTTTGGCCGACCGATAAGAGATATGCGCGGCAGCTCGTTATCTTCTTCCTCGAGCGGTGCAGGCAAGTGCTCAATAATGGCATCCATCAAATCACCTGTACCACTGCCCGATACCGAAGAAACCGGATAAAGGTTCTCAAAACCCAAACCGTAGAATGAGTGCGACATGAGTAGTCTTTCGTTATTGTCAACCTTGTTTACCGCAACAATAACTGGCTTGTTTGTTTTTCGAAGGAATCGAGCAAAGCTCTCATCCAAGTCTGTGATATCCGTTGTCACGTCTACCATAAAAAGCAGAAGATCTGCTTCATCGATTGCGATTTCAACTTGCTCTCGAATCGATTTTTCGAAGATATCATCCGAGTTTGTGACATAACCGCCCGTATCAATTACGGTGAATTCACGGTTGTTCCACTCAGACGTACCGTAATGGCGGTCACGCGTAACACCCGACATATCATCGACAATGGCTTTCCGTTCTCCTACGAGTCGGTTAAAAATGGTCGATTTCCCTACGTTGGGTCTACCTACTATGGCTACAATTCCTGACATAACTGACCTCAAAGGTCGTGTATTAATAATTGAAAATGGAGAATACGAAATTTAGAATTTAAAACAGCAAATTATGAAGAGTGACTTGCACGAATCAAACCTCCGGTCAAAGTCAGCGTTATCAGCCTATCAAACTGTGACCAGGTGCGCTAATGGCGAGAAGCCAACAACAAATAGCCAATTACGATTCATGATTGTACCCAAAACGCTTCAATTGCTTCTCGTCGTTACGCCATTTTTCGCGAACTTTTACGAAGAGTTGGAGATAGACTTTTCGGTCTAAGAAACGTTCGATGTCTCGCCGGGCTTCTGTCCCGATTCGTTTCAAACCAAGTCCTTTTTTACCGATGAGGATTACTTTCTGGGAATCGCGTTCGCAGTAGATGACAGCGTCAATTTTGGTAATATTGGGCTTGTCTTTCCAGGCCTCAACCACCACTTCAATGCTGTATGGAATTTCCTGCTGATAGTGCGTTAGGATCTTTTCGCGAACCATTTCTGCTACAAAAAAGCGCTCATCTCGGTCGGTAAGCTGGTCTTCTGGATAATAGGCAGGGTGTTCCGGACAATGCTCATAAATCATGTCAAGCAGGTTGTCTACATTAAACTTGTGTAGTGCAGATAACGGCAAAATATGATCGTGTAATATGAGGCTGCCATATTCCTCCATAAGCTCTGCAACCTTTTCTTGCCCGCCTTCATCCATTTTATTGATGGCCACAATCTTTGGGCATTGAGCTTTATTTATTTGTTCGATCACATCTTCATGAAGCTTTGGGCTGGTGAGATCAATCAGTACAACGATTACATCGGCATCGTGAATACTTTCTTTAACCGCATGCATCATCTCCTCTTGGAGCTTGTAGGCTGGATTGATAATTCCTGGGGTGTCCGAAAAAACCATCTGACAATCGTTGTGGTGATGAATACCCATAATTCTATGGCGGGTTGTTTGTGCCTTAGAATTGGTGATTGCCAGCTTCATTCCGAGTATGGAATTTAATAGGGTTGATTTACCGGCATTGGGTTTCCCAATGATACTGATGAATCCTGCTTTTGTGATTTCCATTGATGCAAAGGTCGGTCAATGATTCAATGATTCAATGGGCGCAGAGGCAATTTCCAATAGCCAATGATGAATGTTCATTTTGTGAAGTTTTGGAATAGACTAATGATTCATTGCGATTAATGGTTTATGTAAACGGTTAACCGTTTATCTCAATTTTTCTCGTGAACAATTTCGCAATTCAAAAATCCACATTATCTTCGCAGCCCTAAATCGCGGGAGGGAGCAGTGGTAGCTCGTCGGGCTTATATCCGCCAATTGGCGGACACAGGTTCGAGAAAGAAAGAAGAAAATGGTGCAACGCACCACTAAAAATATACCGCGGGATGGAGCAGTGGTAGCTCGTCGGGCTCATAACCCGAAGGTCACAGGTTCGAGTCCTGTTCCCGCAACTAAGAAACCCGGTCACTTCGACTGGGTTTTTTTATGCCTAAATTTTAGTCGGGCTCACAGGTTCGATCAACGTCAAGTAGAAACCCTAAACCTCCTCGCGTTTCTCATCTCTATCCCTCCTACTCCACTAAAGACTCAGTATGTCACGACCTTCGTTGTCGACCGACTGATTTTCGACATGAAAAGGCAATACTATACATACGTGCTTCACTCAAAGTACTACGACAAAATCTATATCGGTTACACTTCCAATCTTGAAGAAAGGATGAAGTCACATAACGAACTGGGTAAAAAGGGTTATACAAGAAGGTACAGGCCATGGACCATAATTCATCTAGAAGCATTTGATTCAAAAAGTCAAGCTATGAACCGTGAAAAACAATTAAAGTCTGCGCGTGGAAGACGATTCATTCGTGAAGAAGTCCTGAAAATATAAACTCGTCGGGCGCATATCCGCCGGTTGGCGGACACAGGTTCGAGTCCTGTTCCCTCTACTAAGAAACCCGGTCACTTGGACTGGGTTTTTTATGCTCTAAAAACAGGCTCACAGGTTTGAGTCCACTTTCAACAACTTAAAAATTTGGTTGCCTTCTACATTACCTTCATCTCCACCCAAACCGTCATTCTGAGCCGATACAAGCAGAACATCATGGAAGACTAGTTCAATGAGGCGAAGAATCTTCCGAATCAGCGGTTAATCACATTCATTGAAGTTTGCAACTAAACTCAAATCGTCCCAAGAAGAATTGATACTATTCACAAGATCAATCTTGTATTTCCTGACCTTTCCTGTTATAAATTTTCCCATTCTGATTGCAAGTCCAATGGAATCATAAAACTTATAGTAAACTAGCTTGTGCACATTGTACCGCGCAGTTTTACTGCCCGGGAATACTCGTGTTTTGTGCTCATGAATACGAACAACTAAGTTTGATGTAACTCCAACATAAAGAACGGTATTTTCATTTATGGTGAGTATGACGTTTATAAAAATGGTCACAATTGTACCACTGACATGGATGTGAGTGAAGAAGCTGCGCAATATGACATTATTTATTACTTGAGTTAAGAAACAGAAATAGAGGTTACTCCCCCCACACATTTTTTTGGAGGGCAAACATGCCTTGCAGTAGAACTATCATTCTTAGAGTGTTGAAAGCGAGTGTTTATTGGACCCTAGAGCAGAGACAAAATTTTCAGAAAGCGAATAAGGAGGCGTTTGATAGGTTTCGTATTTTCGAGTTATGAGAGCAATTATTTCAATACTATTATCATTCACAACCCTTTTAGCTCTGGGACAATCTAAAAAGGAACAAATAGAGAGTTTACAAAAAACTCTGCAAGAGACGCGCAACACATATGAATCACACATAAAACGGCTTGGGGATAACATCTTGGAGCTTTCAAATCAAAGAGATTCATTGGATAAGAAACAAATTAGTTGTGTCATCAAATTGAATGAGATTCAACAAGAAAACACCTCCTATGCTGCCAAATTGAACAAGGTGCAAAAAGAAAATACCTCCTATGTCGACCAATTGAACAAGGTGCAAAAAGAAAATACCTCCTATGCTGCCAAATTGAATAAGGTACAAAAAGAAAATACCTCCTATGTCGACCAATTGAACAAGATTCAACAAGAACTGAAAAGAAAAAATGATTCGATTAACCAATTACAATTGGAGCTGAAAGCTCTCACATCAAATAATCTTGCCAACGAAACCAGTGAATCAACCTCCGCGCTCAGTAAGGCTGACTTTCTCAATAACTATGTTGTCAATCATCAGCCTCTAAATAACAATACCTTTTCCTTTCAGTTAGCTAAAATTATAACCTATGACGGAAGATTTAATGAAGGAATTCCAAGTATACTGGATAAAGATAATTTCTATATAACGTACATCCCAGAAGGGAAAAATATAACAGTGGAAACCGCGAAAACTTTGGTATCGAAAAAGCCCATCTCATTATTGAACAGCCGTATGCCACAAATTGAGGTATTGAAAAATAAACTGGTCACAATAAAATATAAGAACGGGGATGAAGAAAGTCTTCTTTACAATTATAAGAGCACGAAAAACACGGCGAATGAACAAAGACGCATAACCCTAGCATCTGAGACAGTGAGAAATCAATCTAAGGATATTGTTTGGGCGATTTGTGAAATAAATGGGGAGTCATACATTCATTTGGGTCATTCCCAACTTAAAAGGTTGAAGATCCCTCTTGATGGTAACATTGACCAAGTAGATTACACGTACAGGGTGACTTATAACAACGGTGGGTTTGATTCACGTTCAAGTTATACAGATTTGGGTAGGCTACCCTATTCCTCAGGTGGCAGGGATAGGGAATATCGAACTAAGGAAAAACTATGGTTAACTCTGAAAAAAAATACATGGGTTGATGTTGACAAGAAGATAGATGCACGTTATTGTACCTACTTATTTAAGTTGGTTGAAAACGAATAGCTCTCTAGAGAACCGGCATATCTTCCTCAGTCGCTCAGGATGACGGTTCGGAGGAAAAATACAGGTTAACAACTCCAATCTAAAAGCTATTGTGAACCGCTTTCTATTTACCTTCGCCACGTGACAAACAAGGACAAGTGGAAGTACATCCTCGAGCAATTAGAGGAACAGTTTGGAAAGAAGTTGGACATGAATGCCATCCTATTGGTTATCGGCATTCGTGAATTGGGTAGTCTAAAAACCAAGTTTACCAAAGAGGAAAAAGTGCGACTCATGCACATTGCCGTCTGCCGACTTTTCTCTAAAGCTGGGTACTATGAACTGGCGGGTGTTAACTCGAAAGGTTGGCCGGAATGGAAAAAACTAGAAGATCTGCCGTTTGTGGATGTATTCGAACAAGAATCTTTGCTTCGACAACAAATCGTAGAATACTTTGAGGACGAAGAAATCTATGAGTTCAATGTTCAATGACGAATGTCCAACGCCCAATGTTCAAATGCCATAGTTAGCAACGAATGAACGCGAAGCACCAAAAACTAAGATCAAACGAGACCAAAGTCATAGTCATCGTCCAGGTCAACATCGGTTAATGGTTAATGTTAACAGTTAACGTCTCTAATTAGGAACCTCCAACACAAATTTCTCACCCGCCGGAACCATTAAATGGTCGTCGCGAAGCCAAGGATTTAGAAGCTTAAGCTCTTTATATGTTGTACCATTCAACTTGGCAAATCCCGCCAAGTCCATGATTGTTGTGTCGACATCCAAGCTCTTTGTTGTAATTGGAGTGTAATACTGAGACTCGTTAAGAACGAAACCAAATCCATTCGGATTCTCGAAAAGCAACTTGAACGCAATTATTCTGAACACATACCTGCTGGTTTCCGTATTCAAGTACAAATCGTAGTAATTATCTACTTTCTGATTTGCTAAATCACGTCGAATCCCATTCAAGCCTCTGTTGTAAGCTGCCGCTGCAAGCGTCCATGAATTCAACTCCGCCTTTGCTTTTTTCAGATATTTACATGCGGCTCGGGTTGCTTTCTCCACGTGGTATCGCTCATCCACTTCAGATGTAATGGTCAGTCCATAAGATGTTCCGGTGCTCTTCATAAACTGCCAAATACCACGCGCACCTGCCGGCGATACTGCAGGCATTAACCCACTCTCAGCAACTGCCAGGTACTTAAAATCATCGGGTACTCCTTCTTCGCGTAAAACACGTTCGATTAACGGAAAATATTTACCACTTCTCTTGAGCAGAAGTAAGGTGTTGGACTGCCAGTACGTATTGCTTAATACCTCGCGTTCTAAACGCTCACGTACTTCCCACTGCTCTTGCGGTACTAATTCGCCGCAAAGCATGATGGTATCCGGAATCGGAGGCATAGCAATGCGATATTTTGCTGCAAATTCATCGGTTGCCTCGTCATATGATTGTTGCTCTTCACTGTTTGCTGACTCATGCGCGCTCAAAACAAGCATCACTGCAACAACTCCCAAAATGACAAAAATTGCCTTCTTCATTAGAAATAAAATCGGATATCAAACGCCGCATTCTTTATCGTTCCACCTTTTCCGGTAGCCGGGTTGACATTTTCCAGAACGAGGTTATCGTTAATATCAAGCAGCCCAATTCTAAGCGACGGTCGCAGCCCAAAGTAATAGAAATCGAAGTGATATCCTATTACAGCTGCAACATCGAAGCGCTTGAAGTACTCATTTCGATAACTTGCCACCAAGTCGTTAGGTTTCACGAATATCTCAGACTGTAGTTGATAAGCCGGCTCCAAGCCCAATGTCACAAACTGAGGTTGCTCTCCTGATTTTGCTTCGATCATCAAGTTGATTGGCAAGTCGAGATAAATGAACTTAACTGCACTGTATGCGTCGGTTATTCCGTTGTCGAAATTTGATCCTCGAAAAGAGGCATTTAACTCAGCCCCTAAATTGGTTTTCTTCGATAGCTTATAGCGATAGTAAGCGCCGACAGTCATGGATGTCTTTAACCCAGGGTTTTCCAATTCTGTCCCAAAAATCTGACTAGTAACCAGTCCCGCAGTCATCCCCACCTTTGTCTTCGACGACTTTGGGAACGGTTGCGAATAACCACTGACGGCCATCAAAATGATTGCGATAAAACTAACCCAGGTTCTCATTTCAAGACATTAACGTTGCGAATCTACATTTCGTTTATCAACCTATATCCTTTCCGCGTAAAGCTTTTCCTACAGACTTGTCCATTAAACTCTCCGCAAAAGGTTTGGTATATTCATTCAAATCGTCCTGAGCACGCTGGATTGCATCCTTATCTTTAGTCTCAAAACTCATCCTCAAAGCTTCCATAAATCTTCGAACTTCATTCTCTTGTTCTTCTGAAATATCCTTGTCTTCATTGTTGAGGAACTTCTCAGTATTCACGAGCATGTAGTTCGATTCGTTCATCGCCTCATTCAACTGACGGTAAGCCATGTCGTCTTCCGCATTCTTTAACGAATCCATGAGCATGCTTTCAACCTCTTCATCGGTGAGACCATACTGTGGTTTCACGTCGATGGTCTGCTCTACGCCGGATCTGAGCTCTTTCGCGCGGACTTTTAAAATACCGTCAGCATCTAACATGAAAGCAATTTCGATTTTTGGCAAACCAGCAGGCATTGCAGGAATGCCATTCAAAACGAACTCGGCCAGCTTCCTGTTTTCAGATACTTGATCTCGCTCTCCTTGAAACACCGAAATTTTCAGGTTTACCTGACCATCCACCGATGTTGTATATTTCCTTCCAGCTTTAAAAGGTACCCGAGAGTTCCGAGGGATAATAACATCCATCAACCCTCCCAATGTCTCAATTCCCAAAGAAAGTGGTGTAACATCTAATAATAAAACATCGCGTCGATTGCCCGCAAGAATATCAGCCTCTATAGCTGCTCCAAGCGCAACAATTTCATCCGGATTCAGACTATTGTCGATTGTGCTGTTTCTGAAATAGCCTTTCACAGCATCAATCACCTGTGGTACTCGAGTAGAACCTCCCACCATGACCACTTCTTGGACCTCGTCCAAGCTTACCCCACAGTCTGCCACAGCATTCTTGCAGCAATCCAATGTTCTGTTTACTAGTGGTGCAATGAGGTCTCCGAATTGAGCTTGTGTTAGCTCAAGAGACAGCGAGTTAAAATCTTCCTTGAATGATTCTCCTTTCCCAACCGTTTTCTTGGCCTCCTCGGCCATAAGTCTCAATGCCTGCTGGTCTGATGGTTGTATGTGAGCGAGAGTTTCATTGGTTTTCACCCAGTAATCCATGATGGCACGATCAAAATCGTCCCCGCCGAGAAATGTATCGCCGTTGGTTGCCAAAACTTCGAATACTCCCCCTTCTATTCGGAGAATCGATATATCAAATGTTCCACCACCTAAATCATATACAGCTACCGTTTTCTCTTCGTCTTTGTTGAGACCAATTCCGTACGACAAACTTGCCGCAGTTGGCTCGTTAACAATACGAAGCACTTCGAGCCCTGCCAGTTTACCGGCATCTCTCGTTGCCTGCCGCTGAGAATCGTTAAAGTAAGCGGGGACTGTAATAACAGCTTTGGTCACCTCTTGGCCCAAGGAAGTTTCGGCTTTTACCTTAAGTGATTTCAAGATTTCCGCCGAGAGTTCTATAGGGGTAAAGAACCGCTCACCGAGTTTGATCTTCACCAAGCTTTCGGTGTCTTCATCGATAATTTTGTATCCAAAATGATTCGCTACTTCCGATAAATCTCCGTAGGACTTTCCCAGTAGTCGCTTAACCGAGTAAACTGTCATTTCCGGATTGTCAACCAAAGCTTGTTTTGCTGCATCCCCAATCACGAAATCACCATTCTCGGTGAAATGGATAATGGAAGGTGTAATCACTTTTGTGTCTTTCACACCGGCAAGCGCTTTAGCTTTCCCGGTAGACTCGTCGATTACCGCGACCAGACTGTTCGTAGTTCCCAGGTCAATACCTACAACCACATTTTTCTTTTTCTCTACCGACCCTGTTTTCAGGTTAATCGAAATTTTACCCATTGGTGCAAAAGTAATGAAGACTATACTGTTGGAAACACCGATGTCTACTGAGTGTTTGATTTGATTTTCAGAGTAACTATGACGCACCGTAGTAGTTGTGTATTTTTGGTGTGATGGAAGAACTGACCGCAATTATTATCGATGACATAGAAGATGCTCGAAAGATCTTGAAGGTTGATTTAGCTGATGTTGCTCCCAACATTAAAGTGATTGGCGAAGCCGATAGCGTTATGTCCGGAGTAAAACTGTTGGCGAAGCAAAAACCCGACATTCTGTTTCTGGATATTCAGATGCCTGATGGGGATGGATTCGATTTGTTGGAGATGTTGCCTGAAAAACCCTTTAAAACCATTTTCACCACAGCGAGCGACGAGCACGCTCTCAAGGCATTTCGATTCTCTGCGGTCGACTATCTGTTGAAACCCATCAACCAGGAAGACCTTATCGAAGCGATTAAAAAGGCGAAAACGTCGAAAGACAGCCCACAAAGCTTAGAACTCCTGCAAGAGAACATCGGGAAGAAAATGGACAAGATGGAGCGCATCATCTTAAACACGCAAGAAAAAATGCATGTTGTTCGCTTGCCGGATATCTTAAGACTCGAGTCTGACGTGAATTACACCAATTTTTACTTGTCCAACGGACAGCGCGTTATGGTCACTCGCACGCTCAAAGAATATGATGAAATGTTGAGTGGAAACGGCTTCATCCGAGTGCATCAATCACACTTGGTGAATAGTAATCATGTAGTAGAATTCGTCAAGGCTGATGGTGGCCATATCAACCTTTCGGATGGTAGTTACGTACCTGTTTCGTCCCGTCGAAAAGCGAGTGTAATTCAGGCGTTGGAACGAATATGAATCGCCGAGTTAAAGCTCTTCGCCATTGGCTATTTGCCATTCGCCTTTCATTCGATATTCTTCATTCGACATTCCTATATCCCTTCTTTCGCTGCCTTCTTGTGTAATTTATTCACGTCCATCAATGCAGCAGAACCATACCACGGTCTTAGTTCCATAACAAGGCTACCAGCCTCAATTGCCGGGTCTGTTTCGGTAAGTGCGCGAGCTTCCTCGACGGTTCGAACGTCAAAGATGTATATACCTCGAATTGAATCATTGTCAAGAAAAGGTCCGGCCAGAACCAATTTCCCTTCTTCAGCCATCCGAGTTATGTTGTCGAGGTGTGCACGCTGTAACCGCATAGCCTCCTCTTTATCTGCGCTACGATTGGGGCCTGTTTTCAAAAAAGCCATTACGTATTGTTTCATTCCATAATTATCGGCACCAATCGATTTCGCGTAAGCTGAATCGTACGCCACAGAATCAGACAACACCAATTCGGAATCTGATACACTTTCCGTTTCTGTGGTGGTCTGACACGCCATAACACCGACCATCAAACCAATCATCACGAGGGCTATACGTGAATTACGTCTCACAGATATATTGTACATTCGAACAAAAGTCATTTCTGATGCAAGCTAAACTAAAATTTGCGGCGGCGCTATTATTTACGCTAGCCTTCGCAGCTAATACCTCTGCTCAAAAATTTGCGATCAGCCCGAGTGGTAAAATAAACTTGTGTGACGGAGACACCCTTACATTATCAGCAACCGCCGGTTTCGCAAAATATCAATGGTCTAATCGTGCAACTACACGCACCATTAAAGTCACGAAGGGGGGAACATACGCTTGTGCGGCTGCGGATAAATCCGGGAATGTATTTGGTGATACGGTTTATGTAAACCTGTTATCGCCTACAAAACCTCAACTATCCTACAACCCATCCAACAGGATCGTTTGTGCAGGTGATTCTTTGGTTATTGAGGTTGGCAACAAGTTTCAATCAATGATTTGGAGCAACGGTGCCAAAGGAAATCGAGTGGTAATAAAGCCAAAGGCTTCAGGAAAGATTACGTTAAAAACAAAGGACGCCAATGGATGTAGCTTGGAAACCGTAATTCAATACACGGTAAAGAACTGTTCAGGTTCTAGCTCGTGCCCAGACATTGTTTCTGCCTACCCCGACAGTATTCTTTGCGGAAGTAGAGATTCAGCAATTCTAGAAGCGAAATCCGGGTACGCATCGTACCTCTGGAACGACGGCGATAAAAATCGAATCAAAACCGTAAAAAAAGCCGGAACATACATCCTTAAAACTACCGACAAGAATGGGAACCACTGTTATGATACTGTAGTTATAAAAGGCAGCTCGCTTACACTAAAAATTGAAGCGACTTCGCGTGAAATTTGCAAAGGAGACTCGGTTAAACTAATCGCTTCTGCTGGTTTTCAGTCGTACAAATGGTCTAACGGAAATACAAATCGATACTTCTGGGACAAGCCCTCCAAAACCACGAATTATTTGGTTTTTGCCAAAGATCAATACGGTTGCGAATACATTGAAGACATGAGCGTAAAAGTTAAAACTTGCGATTCGTGTGATGATTTGATAGGCGCATCAAAAATGACCCTCTGTGGCGACAAGGATACCGTTACGTTGGAAGGAAAGTCGGGTTACAAAACCTATAAATGGAGTACGGGGAGCAAAGACCGCGTAGTAAAAGTTACATCAAAAGGATGGTACGTATTAACTACCACAGATGCTTCGGGGAACACCTGTAAGGATTCGATTTACATCAACAAAGGTGGCAAAACACTAAAGGCATACACAAACCCAAATCCTCCGATCGTATGTCCAGGAGATAAGGTGGGAATTGAATTGACAAGTGGTTTCAAATCATATTGGTGGAACACCGGAAATCGAGGAGATTATGCGTATTTCTATCCAACAAAAACGAAAGAAATTGTTATTGAGGCGGTTGACAGCAATGGGTGCGAGTCTAGAACAACAGTTAAGATTATTGTTAAAGATACCTGTAAAAAGAAATGCCCGGAGATTATTGAAACTTGGCCTCGAGCTACAATTTGCGATGGTGATTCTTTAAAACTCCTAGCTTCAACTGGTTACAAATCCTATAAATGGAGTACTGGATCGTCTGACCGATATATTTATGTGAAGAAAGAAGGTTGGTACTGGGTCGATTTTAAAGATGGAGACGGTAACGAATGTCGCGATAGCATTTACATCAAGTCGGGCTCAACCAAGAAACTGGATATCACAATAGTTCCAGGAAAGCCCTGGTGTATCGGCGATACAGTGGCAGCTTACGCTTCTTCTGGCTTCAAAACCTATGGTTGGAATATTTCTACCAGTTTCAATCGTGTTGCGGTTTTGGTGCTTGAAAAGAAGAAGACCAAAGTGGTTGTGGAAGCAACCGATAGTAATGGGTGCGATGCTCGCAAGGAGATATACGTAGAAGCTGACTCCTGTAACTCATCCGTCGACCAAATAAGTCGACCAACGTTTGACCTTACGCCTAATCCGGCATCCGAGATCATCTCGGTTACATCACAAACACCTATTCAAGAAGTTGTGATTTATTCGATCTCGGGTGAAAAAATAAAAACGGAAGAGATTAATGATCTGAGTGATTATGTTTCCGTTTCCGAGCTACCGGATGGTATTTACACGTTAGAGGTTTGGTTTAATGACTATGTGGCTCGAACCAAATTCATAAAACAAAGTGAGTAGAAGACTCTTCGGTAAATAGTTGCGTTCGGAGATTGATTCCAAAATGTGTTGCAATTGAGATGTGGAATGGCGAGGGCAGTAATTAGCCCCTTCCCCATTGAAAATTAACCGCTGTGGTGAGAATTTCTATGAGACATTATCCCAACGGCCGAAACAATTCTCCAAACGTTGGAAGGTAAGTCGTACTAAGACAAATATCCACCCAGCAAATCACTAAACGAGGTCTTCTCCTCGTAGAACTTTCTACTTAACCGAGAGTGCTCAGCTAAGCCGTAAAGTACGAATTCCATCCAGACATACTTATCCATTTTCCCAGAGTCTGAAATGTAGGTATCTACAATCTCTCCAAGTCCGTGAACTTTATTCAATGCTGCTGCAAATTGTTTATCAGACTGATTAAACTCTAAGTCGAGCTTTTTCCCCGATTCAAACCACTCCGTGATTTTGTCAAATGGATCTTCAGAATCATCTGAACGACTATCGTTTACCGGCAGATAGCGCTCGAACAAACTACGGATTGCCTTTCCAATTAGAATGTTGGCCACATTGTACGGCCCTTCTTGCTCGCCTTCATAAACCATCTCAATCTTACCGGTAATACTCGGTATGATTCCATGTAAGTCACCAATTCTAATTGTTGTCTTTTTCTCTTTGTTGAGCAATCCACGTCGTTCTGCTGCACTCACTAAGTTTTCCAATGCCGTGATAGACAAGCGAGCTGAAACCCCACTTTTGTGATCTACGTACTCATTATCACGAGCTTCCATAACAACTTGCTCCACCAAATCTCTGAGCAACTCGGGAATTTCAACCAGTTTAAGTTGATTATCCGTATGCTTTGCTTCTTGCTTGGTAATTTTCTTTGCAAGTTCGATGGTCTTCGGATAGTGCGTCAAAATCTGGCTACCAATTCGGTCCTTGAGCGGAGTAACAATACTTCCCCGATTCGTGTAGTCCTCCGGGTTGGCAGTAAACACGAACTGGGTGTCGAGTTTCATTCGAAACTTAAACCCTCTAATTTGGACATCACCTTCTTGAAGGATATTGAATAATGCAACCTGAATCCGAGCCTGTAAATCAGGCATTTCATTGATTACAAAAATGCAACGGTTTGCCCGTGGAATAATCCCAAAGTGAATCACACGTTCATCGTTGTAACTTAGCTTTTCGTTCACCGCTTTGATCGGGTCTACATCTCCAATTAAGTCGGCAACCGAAACATCCGGAGTAGCAAGTTTCTCCACATATCGATCAGAACGATGCAACCAAGTGATTGGTGTATCATCCCCTTTTTCTGCAATAAGCTGTTTTGCATGCCAGCTAATCGGTTTCAGAGGATCATCGTTAAGCTCGGACCCTTCAACTACCGGGATATATTCATCCAACAAATTCACCATCTGACGGGCAAGACGAGTCTTTGCTTGGCCTCGTAATCCCAACATGTTAATGTTATGCTTACTCAAAATGGCGCGCTCTAAATCAGGAATTACGGTATTCTCGTATCCCCAAATTCCTTCAAAGCTTGGTTCGCCAGATTGCAGTCGTTCAATTAAGTTCGAACGAAGCTCATCTTTTATCGATTGTGAACTGTAACCGGAAGACTTTAACTCTCCTAATGTTTTTATGCTAGGTTGCTTCACCTTATCTCGTTTTTCGTTTGTTGCGGGCGTAGTCGTGAATTACAAACTGTCCCAAATTGTTTAATCCACTATAGAATGCTTTCCCATTTGCAGCTTCCGTAAACTCGGCAATAAACTGCTGCAGATATGGATCTTGGGCAATCATGAATGTGGTAATATTTATTTTCTGTCTGCGACATGCAGCCGCTTCATTTAACGTCTTGTTCACGATTTTTCGATCGAGCCCAAAACTGTTTTTGTAATAGCCCCCCGGTTCTTTCAAACAACTCGGTTTGCCATCTGTAATCATTAATATATGCTTGTTTGGATTTCGCTTTCGCTTTAACAAGTCTTGAGCTAGTCGCAAACCTGCCACGGTATTGGTGTGATACGGTCCCACTTGTAAGTACGGCAGATCTTTAATTTTGATCTCCCAAGCGTCGTTTCCAAAAACAATGATATCCAAAGTGTCTTTCGGATAATTTGTACGGATGTATTCCGACAGCGCCATGGCAACTTTTTTTGCAGGTGTGATGCGGTCCTCTCCATAGAGAATCATACTGTGGCTGATATCGATCATCAAAACCGAGCTGGTCTGAGTTTTCATGTCGGTTTCTCGAACCAGCAAATCATCGCCAGAAAGCATCCAGTCGTCTACACCATATCGCATCTGTGCGTTTTGCAAACTTTCTGTGAGGGCAATTTTGTCTAGAGAATCTCCAAAATTGTATGAACGCAATTCAGGTTGTACTTCATCGCCCTTACCCGTAAATCGCGTAGAGTGATTACCTACATTAGACTTTCGAATCTTACCGAAGATTTCATTGAGAGCAGCCTTTCGGATCGACTGTTCCATCTTTGAACTCATGGTTTGAACTCCGGGTTCATTCTCCTCCAAGAAGCCTCTTTTCTTTAGGTCCTCGATGAAATCACCCATGCCATATGAATCGTCTGTTAGGTTGTATTCTCGATCCAATTCGTTGAGCCAGTCCAGAGCTTCTGACACATCTCCACTCGTGTAAACAAGTAGCTCTTTGAATAGGTCGAACAAGCGCTCGAAAGGACCTTTGTTTCGCCCCTTATCAAAATACTTGCTGAACTGAACTCCAATCATAGTTGAATGTAGAAAACAGATTTAGGGTGAATTGGTTTGGGCTTTCACCTCTGTAATCATAACGTAAAATGCTGAATATCATGAATCTTTCCTGCTAAACCTGCGTTATCTTTATGGTTAGATAAAATACTCAAGATCATGACAGACATAGCTTGCCCAAATTGCCACCATCACAAATTCGAAATCAAACCGATTTCCGGTAACCGTTTGCTCGACCGTATCGAAAAGATTCTTGTAAATGTAGGAATTCCTTCCAACTGGTTCAAGAATATCCTAATGCGTTGTAAGACGTGTAAGTACTACTGGAGAGCTTAGTCTCTACCAGTCGTCCTTTTTCTCAGGTTCTCCAACCTTCATATACTCCTCCAAACTGGCAGTGAGCTCGTCGAAGTATTTTGTTGTCTGTTCTATGTACGACGTGAATTCAGCCTCATCGTATCCCGTTTGTTCTTTATTCGTCCATTCACTTACATCGTAGTTAGAAGGTTGCTCCCAACGAATTCCATCAATCACATATCTATACTTCCCATCTTTAAATTGTAATGTGATTTCGTATGAAACAAATCCCGCATTTGGGTTAACGTGTCCCTTCCGTTCTATCCTTGAAAGCTTAAATCTAGCCCGGCCAACGATCTTGCCATTTTCCTTGTCCTGGGTCTTCATAACACCGTTCGGGTTCTTGTAGAATTTATTAATCCATTTGTGAGCGCGATCATAGAGTTGGCTGCTAGTTTGTCCTGAGATGTCGCCGGTATACTTGTATTCAGCCTTTCCGGTTTCTTCATTTGTTGGTATTTGCGCTGATGTTGATGTCGCACCAAAAAGTACAAGTGCGATAAGTACATGTAGTTGTTTCATTGATTTTTATTTGAGTTGCAATTTATTTGATTTACTCCAAGAATGCATATCGCGTTCCAAGGCGATATATTTTGACAACGCTGTGGTTCAGCATACATTACCTTTGCTCCGTGAATTTTTTGTCGCACTACCATTTCGACCACCAAAAAGACAATCCGGAATACAACCTAGGACTCATTTTTCCGGACTTACTGCGAAATTTTGTTCGCGGGAGTAAACTGAAATTGGGAAGTAAAGAGCCCTCAGAAAAACAAGCGAAACAGCTTCATCTCGGCTGTGTGGAGCACGTAGCCAGCGACAAAATATTTCATGCTTGGGAAGGCTTCCATGAGGGAATGGCCGACATCACTCGAATGATTCGGAAAGAAGATATTGGTATTCGGAAAGACTGGTTCATTGCGCATATACTTTTTGAATTGACGATGGACTATTACCTCATAAACAGAGACGGTAGTTTGGCTAGTAACTTGTACACCGACTTTGGACAGGTCGATACGAAAACGATGCAACATTTTCTCGAGCTGCATGATTTCGATAACTTTGATAAGTTCATGAACGGATTCAATCGGTTCATGGAAGTTCAGTACCTTGAGTCTTACACTAGAAGTGAGAGTATTGTGTTTGCTTTAGGTAAGATATGTACTAAAATGAAACTCGAACCGTTCACCGAGAAACAAAAGTTCTTCTTGAACGATGTCGTAATTAAGTTGAATGAGAAAATGCCGACCTGGGTCGAGCGACTCGAAGTTGAATTAACATGATGAAGAAAACGATAGGACTCTTGAGCTTTCTTTTGCTCGTAATGAGCACTAATGCTCAAAATACTTCCAAGTACTCCAACGAATTCTTGTTTATCGGAGTTGGCGCCAAATCCTTTGGTATGTCCCAATCGGTAGTTGCCTCAGTTGACGATGTCACTGCCGGTTACTGGAACCCGGCGGGATTGGTTCATATGAATAACAATCTCGAACTCAGCTATATGCATTCGAATTACTTTGCCGGAATCGCAAACTACGACTACAGCGGTCTCGGTTTCAAAGCGGGGGAAAAGGGTTACATGGGAGTGAGTTTTGTGCGCATGGGTGTGGATGGAATACCCAACACGCTCGACATTTTCCAAAATGGACAGCTGAACTACGACCTGATTACAGAATTCTCTGCTGTAGACTATTCCTTCATTTTTAGCTACGCGCAGAAAGCACTGAAAAATGGTTTGAGTTTTGGCGGAAGTGCGAAAATTATACGCAGAAAAGCCGGCGAATTCGCCGGGGCTTGGGGTTTTGGTATCGACGCCGGAATGCAATACCAAGGGGACAACGGTTGGAGATTGGCTGCTGTTGCTCGTGATGTGACCTCCACCTTCAATGCCTGGAATTTTACGTTCACGGATGAACAAAAAGACCGACTCACACAACTTGGACAAGAGCTTCCTAAGAACTCATTGGAAATTACTCTTCCTCGATTGATACTTGGTGCGGGTAAACGATTTGAATTTGGTTCGGACTACAGTTTTGAAACAGAACTAAACGCAAATATCACGACAGACGGAAGACGAAATACTGTGATTGCTACAGACGTGGTGAGTATCGACCCGTCCTTGGGAATTCAGTTTGGGTACGCCGATGCGGTATTCATCCGCTCCGGTATTGGACAAGTTCAAAAGATAACAAACATCGACAACGAAGAATTATGGTCGATGCAGCCAAACATTGGCGTTGGTGTGAACTTGGATAAATTTGCCATTGATTATGCTATGGCAAACATTACACAAGGTGCCGGCATAAACTATTCGCATGTCTTCTCCATCCGTTTTAAGTTTAATGCGGCGGAGGATTCATCTGGGTCAAACACAAATGGCAATTAGATAGTGGACGTAGGAATTATAGGTGCTGGAACCATGGGATCCGGGATTGCTCAAGTGTGTGCAATGGCCGATCATCAAGTGGTTATGTTCGATGTTAACGGAGATGCTTTAAATAAAGCGCTTACGATTATTGAATCAAATCTCGACAAAGGAATTGCTCGCGGGAAAGTGAGTGAAGAACAAAAATTCGCAACGTTGAAGAATATCACTACTTCACCATATCTTGACGAGGTGAAAGCTGATTTAATCATTGAAGCTGTTGTTGAGCGTTTAGATGTCAAAATCGACCTGTTCAACAAACTCGCTGCTGTGAACAGTGAATCAACCATCCTGGCGACCAACACTTCGTCTATCCCAATTACTCAGATATCGGCTAAGGTTCAAAACCCCGAACGCGTGGTTGGCATTCACTTTTTTAACCCGGCTCATATCATGAAACTGGTTGAAGTTGTGAGTGGTGCTCACACGTCGGAAGAAGTGGCCAAGACTGCCTACGACTTCGTGAACCAAATTGGTAAGGTGCCAATTATGGCGAAGGATGCACCTGGATTTATTGTGAATCGCGTTGCACGTCATTACTACGTGGAAGGTTTAAAAGTACTCGAAGAACGTGTTGCAGACCACGAGACCATTGATGATTTATTGCAGTCGAGCGGTTTTAAAATGGGGCCGTTTAAACTTATGGATTTGATCGGTGTGGAAACCAATTTTTCGGTGACTGAGTCGATGTATAACCTGTTTTATCAAGACGAAAAATTCAGACCAAGTCGCATTCAAAAACAGAAAGTTGATGCAGGTCATCACGGAAGAAAAACCGGTCAAGGCTTCTATACCTATGAATAAACTTTGGGTTGTCATATTCCTAGTTTTTGTGGCGTCTTCTTGTAACGACGATACCACCACGAATGGCAATGTTTTCATTCCCAATGTTCCGGTGAGCATAACGGTGAACATGGAGCTACCCTCTCATTTTCACTTACAAAACCTCGGTGGATTCTCTCTGCTTGAAGGCGGTAACCGAGGGATTTTCTTGGTGCACAATTTTGACGACGAGTTCTATGCAATTGAACGTACGTGCACCTTTGATCCGGAAATAGAATGTGGGGTAATTCAAGTGGATTCAAGTAACATTCAACTGCGGTGTGGTGTATATGAAAGTGACACTTTCCGGCTGTGTTGCCAGAGCCTCTACAGTTTTGATGGGTTTGTGTTACAGGGACCTAGTCGTTTCCCGTTAAGACAGTATCAAGTATTCCGCAATGGAAATTTGCTTACTGTGAGGAACTAGAACTGAGTTTCCTTGAGCCCACACTGATCTCACTAGGTTACAATCACAGTCACAAAAAACTTAAAGATTCTTTTAAACTGTGATCTTAATTTTGGCTTAAAGTAAATAGTATGAGAAACTTCTTTATTCTGTGTATAGTTGCTAGTTTGCTCATTGGATGTGACTCAAACCAGCAGAATCAATTTGATGCTGAAACACAAATTAATCTCGACACAGCGAGCTTCGAAATCATCCATAACAAACCGGCTTACGACATCGATAGTCTGCCCACTGTTGTAGTTGAACTAAAAAGCAGTGCGTGGAAAAACCGAATGCTCATAACGAGTGAGCGCGCTTATTCTGAAATCCCAAAAGACTATTACAATTCGTATCAAATCCCTGATTCTGTTGTGTTTGCCTTCTCTACCTGGTACGCTGGAGGAGGTCACTATTATTTTGGTGTAGTAAATCAAAACAAACTTTTAGTAAAACGTAAGTGGGAAGAGCAGGGAAACATGGAAGAGGAGTTACAACCGCCGAATCCCTACACCAATTACATGACGTTTATGTTTAAGAATGACGGTGTTGGTGTAATAGAACACAAAAACTCTAGATAGAAATTCACCTGCTTCAAGCAGGGTCAATGATGGTTTACTTGTTTACTCCATCGAATCTCTGTAAGATTTCGTCTAGCATTCAATTTGTTTCAAACCAAAGTTCTTGTATCGGTGTTTTATGGTCAGATTAAATCCTCATGCAAGACAAAATCTTATCCGCCTACACGGCGTACGTACTAAACCACGGCAAAAGACCGGAAAGCATCTATTCTTTCGCACAAGATCTTGAAATCTCAGAATCGGAGTTTTATCAGCACTATGCGTCGTTTGATGCGATTGATCAGTCGTTCTTGACTACACTGTTTCACAAGACTGTAGAACTCATCGAGAAAAACGAAGATTACGCTTCATTCGATGGAAAAGACAAACTCCTAACGCTCCACTATACACTTTTCGAAATGCTCACAGCAAACCGAAGCTTTGTGATGGCGTTGATGGGAAAAAGCCACAACCCAATGAAGCACATGCGCAACTTGCATCCGTTACGAGCGGCTTTCAAGAAATATGTTTATGCCTTAAACCTCGACATTGTAGATCTAAAAATCGAAGGTTTAAAGAAATACCAAGACAAAGGAGTTGGCGAACTTGCTTGGGCACAATTCATGTTTATCCTCAAATTCTGGATCACTGATACTTCAAAAGGATTTGAGAAAACCGATGTGCTTATCGAGAAATCGGTGCAAACAGGATTCTCCCTCGTAAACAGTGAGCCGGTTAACAACCTTATCGACCTTGGGAAATTCCTTTGGAAAGAAAAATCCATGATGTGATATGGAAACCATAGACAACATTCCCATATCCAAAGTAAAACGAGCTTCAAAGCTCATTACCACGGGTGCTAAAGTTGGTGCGAACTACTTGAAGTATTATGGTAGCAAAGTTATTGGCGATGAAGAAAAGGCGAGAGAAAAGCTGAATGAAGCTAATGCAGAAGACATTTACGACAGCCTTAAAAACCTGAAGGGTAGTGCGTTGAAAGTTGCTCAAATGCTGAGCATGGAGCAAAACATTCTCCCGGAAGCATACGTAGAAAAATTCTCACTTGCTCAGTTCTCTGTACCTCCTTTGAGCCCCGCACTGGTAAGTAAGACTTTCCGAAACTACTTTGGCAAATCTCCCAGTGAACTTTACGACAGCTTTGATTCGAAATCGACGCATGCAGCGAGTATCGGCCAAGTACACCAAGCAGAATTAAACGGTGAAAAATTAGCGGTAAAAATTCAGTATCCGGGTGTGGCCGACAGTATTAGCAGCGATTTGGCCATGGTAAAGCCTGTGGCTATACGAATGTTTAACCTGAAGGGAAAAGACTCTGATAAATACTTCAAAGAAGTTGAGCAAAAGCTCATGGACGAGACGAACTATCGTAACGAACTTGCACAGAGCATTGAAGTGGCTGAAGCGTGCAAACACATTCCAAACATTCGCTTTCCAAAGTTCTATAAAGACTACTCTACCGATCGAATTCTGACCATGTCATGGATGGACGGAATCCATCTATCTGAATTTGCGAAAGTGAACAAGGACCCTGAAAAAGCGAATCGCATTGGGCAGGCCCTTTGGGACTTCTACATGTATCAGATACACGTGCTCAAAAAGGTACACGCAGATCCACATCCAGGTAATTTCTTAGTGGACGATGAAGGGAATTTAATCGTGTTGGACTTCGGTTGTATGAAAGAGATTCCAGATGATTTCTATGATCCATATTTTGAGTTAGCCGACAATGCAAAACTGAATGATCCATCAGTCTTCGAGCAAAAACTTTATGAACTGGAAATCCTGAAAACAGAAGATACGGACAACGAAAAAGAGTTCTTCAGCGACATGTTCCATGGTTTGCTGACTGTATTCACGAGGCCATTCAACAACGAAGTTTTTGACTTTGCCGATAAACGCTTCTTTGCCGAGATTGCACAACTGGGTGAAGGATTTGCTCGCGAAACGCAAAAGCGAAAGCTCAATGGTAACCGTGGTTCGAAACACTTTCTATACGTCAATCGCACGTTCTTTGGTCTGTATAATTTGTTACATCAAATTGGTGCCAGCCACGTCAAAATTGGATCAACACATCACGCTTTGTAAAACAGGTTAAAAGCCGTATTTTTGCGGCGTTATAAACGGAAAAGGAAAGGGGGAATACTAATTCCCTCTTTTTTTTACCTTGGAAAAATGACGCTGGTAGAGACGATTAGAGATTTAGTTGAAGAGGCGGTAAACGATACGCCTTATTTCTTAGTAGACATCGTACAAGGTGAGCGAAGTAGAAAGATTCAAGTCTTGATTGATGGCGACGAAGGCATTAGCATAGATCAATGTTCTAAAGTCAGCCGAGCAGTTTCAAAGGTAGTTGATGAAGAAGATTTTGAGGCGGAACCGTTTATCCTGGAAGTGTCTAGTCCGGGTGCAGACATGCCCTTGAAAAATCAGCGGCAGTACCCAAAGCACATTGGCAGGACTTTATTGGTAAAGTTGGCTGACAGCGAACGAAAGATAAAGCTGTCCGAGGTAACGGAAACCGGTATTGTAGGCACATTGGTAAGGGAAGGAAAGAAAAAGAAAAATCAATCGGATGAAACGTTAGAAATACCGTTCACCGACATAATTGAAACAACCGTAGTATTATCATTTAAGTAAAAAAATGACTTTAGGATTAGTAGAATCGTTTGCGGAATTTAAAGAGTTTAAGAACATCGACCGTGCCACCATGATGGCGGTAATGGAAGATGTATTCCGCAGTATGCTGCGTAAAAAGTTTGGTGACGACTCAAACTTTGACATCATCATCAACACCGACCAGGGAGACTTGGAAATCTATCGAAATCGAAAGATTGTAGACATGGACGAGGTGGAGGATGAAAACCAAGAAATCAACATCGAAGATGCACGAAAACTCGAGGACGACTTCGAGATTGGTGAGGACGCGATTGAAGAAATAAAACTACTCGACTTTGGTCGTCGTGCTATTCTAGCCGCGCGCCAGACATTACTTTCTCGAATTCTTGAATTGGAGAAAGACGAGTTGTTCAAGAATTATAAAGACCGCGTTGGTGAAATTATCACCGGCGAGGTATACCAAATTTGGAAGCGCGAATTAATGGTTTTGGACGACGAAGGAAACGAGTTGATCCTACCAAAAAACGAAATGATTGGTCGCGACTTCTTCAAAAAAGGTGACAGTGTAAGAGCGGTTGTACTGCGTGTAGAAATGCAAAATAACAATCCGCGAATCATCTTGTCTCGTACGGCTCCAATCTTCCTAGAACGTTTGTTCGAATTGGAAGTACCGGAAATTCTTGACGGACTTATCACCATTAAGAATGTGGTTCGTGAGCCAGGTGAGCGCGCAAAAGTAGCTGTAGAAAGCTACGATGACCGAATTGATCCGGTAGGTGCGTGTGTTGGTATGAAAGGTTCTCGTATTCACGGAATTGTGCGTGAGTTGAGAAATGAAAACATAGACGTAATTAACTTTACAAATAACCGTCAACTGTACATTCAACGTGCTTTGAGCCCTGCGAAGGTTTCGAGCATTAACTTGGATGAGGAAGAGAAACGTGCAGACGTATATTTGCCGAGCGATCAAGTATCGTTGGCAATAGGTAAAGGTGGTCACAACATCAAATTAGCCGGTCGTTTGGTTGGTTACGATATTGATGTTTACCGTGAAACCGCTGAAGATGAGGAGGTTGATGTGGACCTTGACGAGTTCACAGATGAAATTGATGAGTGGATCATCGATGAATTAAAAGGCATTGGCTTAGATACGGCCAAGAGCGTACTTGAGATGGAAAACGATGATTTGGTTCGCAGAACCGAATTAGAGGAAGAAACCATCCAAGAGATTAAGAAAATATTTGCAGCGGAGTTTGAATAAGCAACGCTGAAATGAAAGATACAATGAACACTAGATCATTTAGCATGAAGTAACGGGACAATCATATAGGGTGGTCGGTTCGTTGCTTGATGGTAAGTGTGAACGTTCGGAAATTAAAAAAAGTAATTAATGGCTGGAAAATCGCACAGGATATCGAAAGTAGCCGCAGAGCTTAATGTTAGCTGGAAAAGCTTGATAGAATATCTCAACCAAAATGGTTTTGAGATAGACTCCAAGATGACGGCTAAGATCGACCAAGAAATGTATGACGTTCTTGAGCAGAAGTATCGATCTGATAAGCAAGCGAAAGAAGAATCGCAGGCACTCGAAATCCACAAAAGACATCAGGATGAAACCCTTACAGCGGGGAACAAAAAAGCATCATCCAAAAAAACAAAGCGCGAAGACGAAGCGCAGGACATCGTATTGATTAAGGATACGGGTCTAAGCAGTCGGCCAACCGAAAAACTGGAGGTTAAGGAAGAACCAGCCAAAACCGAACCAACGGCAGAAAAGGAATCAGCTGAGCCTTCAGAAGAAAAGAAATCCGACGCACTACCCGGATTAAAGGTTCTAGGGAAAATCGATCTTGGTGACAAGAAAGAGGAACCTGCTCAACCGAAAGAAGAGGAGAAAAAAGAAGAACCAAAAGAGGAAGTAAAAGAAGTAGTAGAGGAAAAGAAGCCGGTTGAAAAACCTGTAGAAGAGAAAAAAGAAGAAAAGGAAGAACCGAAGGCAGAAGAGAAAACGGAAAAACCGAAGGAAGAGGCGAAGGAAAAAGAAGCTGAAAAAACCGAAACGAAAGAAGAAGGCGAAGAGCAGAAAGTTATTCGTCCTAATTACGAAAAGCTTGATGGGTTAACCATCAAAGGAAAAATCAAACTTCCGGATCCACCAAAACCAAAAAAGGTTGCCAGCAGTGGCGACAAACCGGGTGATAACCGAAAGAAACGCAAGCGGACCACCAAGCCAATTAATCCTAGACTAAGAGGGAAAGGGCGTGGTAAGGACGAGCCAAAAGAGGAAATCACAGAAAAAGAAATCCAAGATAAAATCAAGGCAACTCTTGCAAAGCTTGGTAACAAAGGCGGTGGTAAAGGTGGAAACCGACAAAAACTTCGTCGTCAAAAACGAGATGATCACCGAAGTACTCGTGAGGAGGAACAAATGCAACAGGAGCTTGAAAGCAAGATCCTGAAAGTAACAGAATTTGTTACGGCAAATGAGCTTGCTTCCCTTATGGACGTGTCGGTAAACGAGATTATCACAGCTTGTTTCTCACTAGGTATGATGGTTTCGATTAACCAGCGTCTGGATGCAGAAACGATTCAAGTTGTATCCGATGAATTCGGCTTCGAGGTTCAGTTCGTAGACGCTGAAGAACAAGTTGAGTTTACCGAGGAAGAAGAAGATAATCCGGAAGATTTACTACCACGTGCTCCGATTGTTACTGTAATGGGTCACGTAGATCATGGTAAGACATCTTTACTGGATTACATCCGTAGTGCCAATGTAATTGCCGGTGAGGCCGGGGGTATCACCCAGCACGTAGCCGCGTATGAAGTTGAGCTTAAGGATGGAAAGAATATTACCTTTATCGATACACCGGGTCACGAAGCCTTTACGGCAATGCGTGCACGTGGTGCGAAGGTTACCGATATAGCAATTATTGTGATTGCGGCTGACGATCGAGTGATGCCTCAAACAAAAGAGGCCATCAGTCACGCTCAAGCTGCCGGAGTTCCAATCATATTCGCATTTAACAAGATCGACCGTGAAACCGCCAATCCGGATAAAATCCGGGAGGAACTTTCCGGCATGAACATTCTTGTTGAAGAGTGGGGTGGTAAATACCAAGCTCAAGAAATATCTGCGAAGAAGGGAACGAACATCGACGAGCTTCTTGAAAAAGTACTTCTAGAAGCAGAATTACTCGAGTTGAAAGCCAATCCGGACAAACGTGCGAAAGGTACGGTGATGGAAGCACGCCTTGATAAGGGACGTGGTGTAATGGCTTCTATTCTTGTCCAAGAAGGAACATTGCGAATTGGAGACCCATTGGTAGCCGGACAACACTTCTGTCGTGTGAAAGCGATGTTTAACGAGCGAATGAAGCCGGTAAAAGAAGCAGATCCAGCAACTCCGGTTAACGTTCTTGGTTTCACATCTGCACCAACTGCGGGTGATGTGTTCCAAGTATTCGCCGAAGAACAGGATGCTAAAGAAGTAGCTAACAAGCGTGCTCAGTTACAACGTGAGCAAGGTATTCGAACTACCAAGCACATCACACTTGATGAGATTGGTCGTCGTTTGGCCGTTGGAAACTTCAAGGAGCTAAACATCATTGTTAAAGCCGACGTGGATGGTTCTGCAGAGGCATTGGCAGATTCGTTATTGAAGCTTTCAACAGAAGAGATTCAAGTAAATGTGATTCACAAGTCGGTGGGTCAGATTACCGAATCGGATGTATTGCTTGCGAGTGCTTCTGATGCGATTATCATTGGTTTCCAAGTTAGACCTGCGGCATCGGCTCGTAAACTAGCTGAAACTGAAGAAATCGACATCCGCATGTACTCAGTAATCTACCAAGCTATCGAAGAAATCAAGTCTGCGATGGAAGGTATGTTAGCACCTGAATTCGAAGAGGAAATCACAGGTAATGCTGAGATTCGTGAAACCTTCAAAATCAGTAAGGTGGGTACCATTGCCGGTTGTATGATTACAGATGGTAAGGTGTACCGCGACAGCAATGTCCGACTTATCCGCGATGGTGTGGTAATTTACACTGGAGAGCTTGCGGCACTTAAACGATTCAAAGACGACGTTAAAGAGGTTAACAAAGGCTTTGAATGTGGTATGCAAATCAAGAATTACAACGACATCCGTATTGGTGACGTGATTGAGTGCTACCGTGAAGTTGAGGTGAAGCGAAAGCTGAAGTAAGGATTAAGTTTTAAGGTGTAGGGTATAGAGTTTTATCTGCTGCATGCGGAATTCATTCACGCATTCAAGCACTCATTAATTATATCGTCGCCCGGAGTATGATTGTGATCGCGAGGAGATTGTTCCATTGAACTATAACCCATCATGCGTAACTTTTCGATGGGGAGGGGCTATCGGTATTCCCTCGTCAAAATCAACTTCATTTGCAAATTAAGTTGAGGTGATTCTCCGAACGTGGTTTGTTTTAATCCACACGTATGAACACAGTTTAAAAATTTGGCTTAAGGTGTTGTCATTGCTGTAAACGACCCAAGTTCATTCTTCCAGTTTCTTTAAGAGTGCCTTCCCTTTTCCTTGAATTCGATAACCAAACCACAGACCAACAAATAATACCGGTATTGCCCCAAAATACATTACCGCACTAACCGGCTTAACTATATAGTCGTAAAACGGATGCCAATAAGATCCTGTGTGATACGGACCTTCCTGAAAGAATCCCACACAGCTCGCCAAAAAGACACTAGCAAATAGAATTACCAAACCGTTAATTGGTCCTACCAAGAATGGATTCCAATTCTTGATCAGAATTAGTTTGCCAGCCTGTTGACCGAATAAATGGCCCAAGAATAGAATAAGCACAACACCTACCAAAATATTCACCAGATAACCAACATCCGCAAGCCAAAAAAAAGCTTTTAGGTATCCTTCATATGGTGCAACAAGGACCGTCATAATCAGGTTTGCTACCAACAGCCCAAGAAGAACTGAAATTAGCGCTTGCCTGCTCCCAATTTTCTTGGCTTGGTTAGGAGTAATATGAAGACTTGGTTTCACTCAAACTTCATTACAAGAAGGCAACTCGTGCATTCTAGCACGCATGCACTCACGCATTATCAATTCACAAACGGATTCGAAAATCTCGCATCGGCAACAATTTCCGGATCATCCAACGTTTGTAAGAATGCAACCAAAGCATCCTTTTGGTTTTGATTTAAGTTGAATTGAACCGGCTGAGGCATCGGAGGCGCCGTGCGCAGTCTGCCATCCAAGCTTGGCCCCATCTGAACTCCTGAGTTGTAATGTTCAACAACATCCGCCAATGTTTCAAGTGAACCATCATGCATGTATGGCCCGGTGATTCCAACATTCTTTAGCGACGGTGATTTAAAAATCGTCTGCTCACCGGCGGTTAGTCCATTGCTACGCGAATTGGGGTCGAGAGAAAAAGTTGGTGGTTGATGACAACCGGCACAACCAGCTCCTCCATTGTTGGGTGGCGCCAAAAACAGTTGCTTTCCTGCATTTTCTTCGTTCGTATAGTTGGGGAAGTTCGCTCCTATACCATTTCCCGGAGCATTTGCATTGTATACCTGAGCAAATCCTTCGTCGAACTTACTGTTTATCGAAACCATGCTTCGCATAAATTGGGCGAGAGCCATTTGAACCTTTCCTTCGGTAATCTCCGGTGAACCAAAAGTCTTCTCAAACAAAATTGGGTAGTACTCAAGACCATCCATCTTATCAATGAGAGCCGAGAATCCACCATGAGCTTCATCAAATCCCATTTCAACTCCATCTTGTATCGGTTGAGTGGCTTGGTCTTCCAAAGTAGCTGCTCGTTTGTCCCAGAACATAGACTCACCCTGATAAAAACGGACATTCGCCAAACGCATCGAGTGTGCGCCGGTTAGGCCTCCTTCAAAGCCTTCACTCAGTTTAGCCGGATCAACAAATCCTTCGTCTTGAATGTGGCAGGAAGCACATGATACGGTGTTATTTATGCTCAAGCCTTTATCGTAGAACAATACTCGACCTAAGGTTGCCCCCATATCCGTAACCTCATTGGTTGCCGGCTGATTATCAGTGGCTAAAACATCTGCGTCATAATGTACTGGGTAGGAAACTGTGGTGTAATTATCCAAGTTCTCCAGGTCAATGGTCAGATACTTTTCGATGATTTCTTGGTCGGTTGTGGGAGTTGGATCAACGTTCTCTTCAACGTCTTTGTCTTTACATGAAGAAAGGGATGCAACAGTTAAGATAATTAGGATAAACTTGATTTGTTTCATACTCTTACAGTATAGGTAATTAGTAAGACAGACAAAATCGCAGTTTTATTTCATTCAATCGATAATTCTTTTTGCGGATCCCAAAAAATCTGTTCAAAATTCTGAATCTGATTGTCTACTATTTCAATCCCCTCTCTAACCAAAAGTTCCTCCATAGGCACACCTTTAAAGTGCGCTTTACCGGTAAGCAAGCCTTGTTTGTTTACCACACGATGTGCCGGGATGTCTAAATACTTTCCCGACGCATTCATTGCCCAACCGACCATACGAGCTGATCGTGCAGCACCCAAATAACGTGCAACCGCGCCGTATGATGTGACCCTGCCGGATGGTATCAGACGCACAACATCATACACCAATTCAAAGAAGGAGTTCTTCTCGTCATGTTGATGCAACCTTTTATCTATCGGCATAGTCTTTGTAACAAACATAAAACATTCAAGACCTTATTTTTGTACAAAGTGGAACACCCATCGTTTATGAGATATTTGAAAACCCTGCTGTTCGTTTTATTTAGTGTTGGACTCGCGAGTGCTCAACACCATCTCAACTTCAAAGTAAATGGCCTACAACCCGGCGACGACCTTATCCTCGCCTACTATTACGCTGATCAAAACAGAATCGTAGACACAGCCAAGGTTGATGGCGGTGGTATCGCAGAATTTAAAGGCGAAGAAAACCTGTTGAATGGCGTTTACATTGTTGTTCTACCTAAAAAGACGTACATCGAGTTTATCGTTCCAAATGATGACCAAGAATTCACCATTGAATTTGACACCTCACTATCGCCTGCAAAAAAGTCAGTTCAGGGCTCACTCGATAACCAACTATTCTTCGACTTTGAGAAATTTGCCGTTGGACCCGGTAAAGGGAAACGAGAAAAGATTAAAGAGTTTCGTGAATGCGAAACAGAAGATTGCAAAAACAAGATTCGCTCTCAGATTAAGGTTCTAGACGATCAGGTAGACAATAGACGCCGAGAGATTATTGAAAACCATCCAACAACATTCACATCTAAACTTTTTAAAGCGGTTCTGGATATTGAAATACCGGAAGAACTAAAAACCGATACCACTGGGCTTCGCTATGAATACTTCCGAGATCATTACTGGGACAATTTTGATCTCACCGATGACGGAATGCTGCGCACACCGGTGTTTAAAAGCAAACTCGAATACTATTTCGACAAGGTAATCCTGCAAGTACCGGATACCATCATTCCTGCCATTGATAAACTAACCAGCCACATCGAAAACGGTGGCGCTAAGGAATTATACCACTACGTAGTGTGGTGGTGTACAAATCACCATGAAGAATCTAAAGTTATGTGTATGGACAAAGTCCTTCACCACATGGCAAAGAATTATTACTGTGCTGGTAAATGTTGGTGGGCAGACTCTTCTTTGGTGGCTAAAATGTGCGAACACACCGAGAAGATTGGTAAGTCACTTTGCGGACTTGTGGCTCCAAACATGACTCTTGTAGATACGACTTTCGTACGAAACTACGAGCTGCATAAACTTAACTCTCCGGTTACTGTGGTTGTTTTCTGGGATCACCAGTGTGGACACTGTAAAAAGGAAATTCCCAAGCTAAAAGAGATGTATGATACAATGCACGACAAAGGTGTAGAAGTATATGCCATATACACTCAAGCGGATTGGGAAGGTTGGAAAAAATATATTCGAAAGAACGGTCTTACTTGGTTGAATGTAATGGATGCATACAACAAGGCTACCTACAGAAAAGACTACAATATCATCTCTACTCCACAACTATACTTGTTGGATCACGACAAGAAAATCATGTACAAAAACCCTCCTGCGGAAAACGTAGGGCAGATTGTAAAAATCATGTTGGAGCAGTACGAAAAACAAAAAAATCCATAATCCGCATATGAGTATTAAGCGAAGCGGACTTCTATCGCTGATTCTCTTGCTAACCTCACAAGTAGTAAGTGCTCAGCACGACATCACGATTAATATTAAAGGGCTTGCACCGGGTTCTACATGCAAGCTTGCACATTATTATGCCGACCGCAACAATGTGGTTGACTCCACTCGAGTAGATGGGAATGGGAACCTGCGGTTTACAGGTCCAAACAAATACCAACATGGGGTTTATTTCATCGTACTACCCAATAAACGATTTACCGAGTTTATCATCCCAAAAGACGATCAAAGCTTCGCGATTTTCACGGACACCACACTAAACCCGTTAACAAAGAAATCTGCAGGGTCAGTGGAAAATGAGGCCTACTTAAAGTTTGATGCAATGCAGACCCAGCCAACCTATCAGAAAGAAGAAGCAGTGGCTGCTTATCAAAAATGTGATACAGAAGAGTGCCAGCAGAAGTACCGAAACTTGGTGAATTCATTGGATGCTCAAATCGATCAACTCAGAAAACAAATCATACAGGAATATCCAAATACGTTTGTTGCCAGCCTGTTTAAAGCAATGCTGGATGTTGAGATTCCTGACGGGCTAGACAAGAACGGACGATATCAATACTACAAAAATCACTATTGGGACAATGTGGATTTGGCAAATGACAACTTGCTTAACACACCGGTTTTAGAGAATAAACTATCGTACTACCTCAAAACTGTAGTTCCTCAAAAACCGGATAGTGTAATCGTATACGTAGATAAATTCATAAAGAAACTTGAAATGTCTGGGGCAACTGAGACGCACAAGTTTTCGATATGGTGGATAACCAACTACAGTGAGAAGGCGCCTAGAATGTGTATGGACAAGGTGGTGTACCACATGGCCAAAACGTACTACATAAAAGGGAAGTGCCCTTGGGCGGATAAGGCCACCATCGATAAAATGAAAGAGTACGTGGTGAACAATGCATTCATCCAGTGTGATATGGTTGCACCAGACATGCTGTTGTCTGACACGTCAAAAGTCAAGAGGTACAGACTTCACGATGTTGAAGCGGAAATCACAGTGGTTATTTTCTGGTCGCACACTTGCGGGCACTGCATGGTTGATGTTCCGAACCTCAAAGTGATGTACGACTCTATGAAACAAAAAGGTGTTGAAGTGTATGCCGTTTATGTTGGCGATGAGGTAGAAGGTTGGAAAGCCTTCATAGACAAGCACGAGCTAAACTGGATTAATGTTTATGACCCAAGCGGTCGATCCGACTACAAGCAGCTATATAATCAGGTACGCACTCCTGAGGCGTATATCCTGGATCGTCAAAAACGAATCGTATACAAGAATCCTACTCCAAGGTATATTGGTTTGCTAATAGACCGGATGTTTAGTAACACCGCTCCCTAACTCCGTTTGTCTTTTATTCGCTGATACAGCGTACCCGGGAAGAATGCAATTCCCATATTGTAATATGGTCCACTCAGAACGGAAAACGCCTTTCCAAAACTCATGCGTACACCCATACCTGCTTTCAGGCCAATCCAATCGTAGAAATAATACAACGCGTTTAATCCGGGTTCAACCGGTATTACCATAAACGTTCGGGAAAACCGAAGGTGATTATTGTAACGTTCTGTTGCTTTGTTAGACCCAATGCCTACCTGTACCGGGAATCCAAACTTCCAATGTCCTTTTCGGTAAAAAGTGTATTCTGCTTGCAAACCCAAATAGGTGAGTTGATTTGTCTCCAACAAGGTGTCCCCAGGAAAAGGGAATGTCCGCGTTACTCCAGGATTTGGCATATAGTTAATCCCAAGTTCCAAACGAAACACCCTGTCGTAATCATAACCAACAAAGAGTTTCGACGTTCTTGATGGCGATCCGTCTACGGAAGAAAATCGACTACTAAGACCAAAAACAAATTTGGGTTTCACTTGGACCGCGGAGCGAATACTATCAAGCATTTGAGCATGAACCGGTGTTAGTGATCCAAGGAACAAGAAAGGAAGAAATACAACCAGACGCAGACGCATGAAGGATTTAGATATTTTTGCAAATAACGAAATTCGGTTTGCTTTTTAACTCCGTTGCCTTCCTCCTTTTTCTACCGGCAGTAGTAATTCTTTACTATCTGCTACCTCATCGGTATCGGTGGATTTTGTTGCTAGGCGCGAGTTATTTCTTCTATGGAAGTTGGAAGGTAGAATTTTTGAGCTTAATCCTCTTGTCAACGGTGGTTGATTATTCCATTGCTCGGTTACTTGATTCGTGGCGAGGACAGAGGGCCCGTCGTGCATTAGTTGGACTGAGTTTAATCGTGAATCTCGGAGTCCTTTTTGTGTTCAAGTACCTGCAACTCTTCCTTCCGGATGTAGATCCGATGATCGTAAACATCTATACGGTAGATTTCCCTTGGAAAGGCTTCTTAAAACAAGCCATATACTTTTCGATTCCTGTTGGGATATCTTTCTATACTTTTCAAACGCTAAGCTATACGCTTGATGTATATCACCGAAGGGTTCAGCCTGAAAAACACTTGGGCAAATTTGCGTTGTTTGTGAGCTTCTTTCCACAACTGGTTGCCGGACCAATTGAACGTTTTGGCAGATTGATGCCACAGCTGAATACCAAACAGCTGTTCGATTACGACAATTTTCAGACCGCTTTTCGATTGATGCTTTATGGCTTCTTTTTAAAGATGTGCATTGCAGACAATCTTGCGCCATTGGTTGATCAAGTGTATGACCACCCGGATTGGTATTCATCGTTTACCGTGCTATTTGGTACTATGGGATTCGGGTTTCAGATTTATGCAGACTTCGCAGGCTACTCGCTCATTGCACAAGGAGCTGCGCTTATGCTGGGTATAAAGCTCATGGACAACTTCAAAACGCCCTATTTCAGTACGAGTATTGGAGAATTCTGGAAGCGCTGGCATATCTCACTATCTACCTGGTTCCGTGATTATCTATACATCCCGCTCGGAGGGAGTAAGCAAGCCGCTTGGCGCTGGGCAATCGCCATTATGATTGTTTTTGTCGTGAGTGGTTTCTGGCATGGGGCAAACTATACCTTCCTTATTTGGGGTGCCATACACGGTGGTTTATACCTCATTGAGCGCATGCTAAAACCCCTTAGCGTGAAGGTGCCTCAAACAGCCCGAAAAGTATTGGGTGCAATTCTAATTTTTATCTTGGTTCAACTCGCTTGGGTGTATTTCAGAGCGGATTCTGTGCAGCACGCCGAATCTGTATTAAGTTCTTTAATCCGGAGTAAGGGAACATCCACCTTACAAATTCCATATCACGTGGCGATTGTTTTTGTGGTTTTTACATTGATGGAGATCGCTCAGTATAACGTTCGAGTAGATGCGTTCTTAGGCCGCTTCAAAACACCAATTCGATGGATTTTGTATGCCGCAATACTTTGGTGTATCGCTGTATGGTCCGGTTTAACCAATCATCCATTTATTTATTTCCAATTCTGATGCCTGTTCAACAACATATCGTATTTAGAGCAGGTGTGCGGTTGGTATCTCTGATTGTGTTGGGGATTGTATTCAATGCTGTGTACAAAAACTTCTTATGGATGGACGATTTGGATAAACACGGCCCGATGTTATATAACTTGAAACAAGTTCAAGACACCTCAGACATCATATACTTCGGCGAGTCTTCCAACTTCACCACGGCAGAAACGGACCAATCAACTGCTGCAATCAGTGAAATCGTAGATGATGCAATACCCGAGCGAGTTGGTACGATAAATCATGGTGCGTATCACGCGGGTATGTATCTACCGCTCATTAAACAAATAGATCCAACATCCGTAAAAAAGGTGATTGTAACCATGAACCTTCGTACATTTAGTCAGGATGTAATTTACAATCCGGATGAAGCATCCCTTCAACAAGCCGCACGATTCTATCAACCTGCACCTCCCCTGACAAACAGACTGTTCGCTGCATTAAAACACTACGATTCAAAAGACGGACATGAACGCGATCGAGAAAAATGGCATGCTTGGACGTACGATACGCTGAAGGGTAATGAAACTCATAAATTCGAGCCGAACACGATTCGACGCTGGTGTGAAGTAGACAAGTTTATCGACTCCAATGGCACTGTTGATATGCACAAGCGAATACTCGCAGATCAGTACATAAAAGCATATGGGTGGCAGCTTGACAGTTCAAATCCAATGGTCAACTCATTTGATGACATCGTTGAGGTATGCAACGAAAAGAAATTAGATCTCTACTTTCTAATCTTACCTGAGAACACCGAAGACGCTAGAGCGTATGTTGGCGATAATTTGGTCTGGCTCATAAATCAAAATGTAAACTGGTTGGTAAATCGGTATGGCAATAACGCCACACTAATCAACTGCATCCACGATTTGCCCGCAGAAGCGTATATCGACCGCGATAAAATCCCGCAAGAACATTACTACGATTTTGGCCGCAGAAAAATCGCGAGCAAGATTATTGGCGAGCTTACCGGAAACTAAGACTTCTTATCTGTTGGAGTGGGCGTATCTCCCGTCTCAGTCTCGTCTTTGCTGTGGTCTTCACCGGCTTCATTTTCTTCCGCACCACCTTCCTCTTCTGCATCGTCCATAAACTTATCTACCTTCTCTTTCACGTCGTGTGCGACTTCAGAAGCTTTGGATTTAATCTTCGCCCCCATCTCTTTGGCGTCTTCCATCAATTCGGCCGACTCTTCCTTAATCTCATCCATAGCTTCTTTGGCTTTTGCTTTGATTTTGGAACCCATCTCAGCAGCCTCCTCACGAAGTTCTGCTGTTTCCTCCTTGAGTTCTTCCATAGCTTCCTTTGTTTTAGCCTTTATTTTCTCACCCGCTTCCGATGCCTCCGCTTTAATCTTTGCCCCAACTTCCTTTGCCTCTTCTTCGAATTCGTGGAACTTCTCAGATGCCTTGGCACCAAGTTCCTTTCCTTTAGCCACAGCCTTGTCGGCAATTACCTCAGCTTTATGATCAATTTCTTCAACGGTCTCTTTGGCCTTGCCAAACAGTTTCTTCAAAAGATTAGATACTCCCATATGGATAGTACTGATTTTTAAATCCACAAGTTACACTATCAAATATCATCTGGCAAGACTAAGCCTTTAAACTACCTTTGTATTTCCATTAAATAGTTGTGTAACATGAAATTGCATAATACAGTTAGTGGGGAAGAGCTGAAGAAGAGAATTCTGGAAAGTACGGAACCACGTGCAACCATCTCGTTCTACAAGTACGCCAAAATTGGTAATCCCCAAGTATTTAGAGATCACATTTATATTCACTTTGACGCAGTAGGTGTCTTAGGACGAATCTATGTAGCCACCGAAGGTATTAACGCACAGATTAGTGTGCCTTCAAAAAATCTAGACGCCTTCAGAAAGGAATTAAGCGCCATCACATTCCTCGAAAACGTTCGACTCAATTATGCGGTTGAAGATGATGGCAAGTCGTTTTTTAAGCTGGCCATTAAGGTTAAAGAAAAGATTGTTGCCGATGGATTAAAAGAGGACATATTCGACATTACCTCACCTGCGGATTATCTAACAGTTGAGCAATTCAACGTACTTACCGAAAATCCTGAGACTATTATCATCGACATGCGAAATCACTACGAAAGTGAGGTTGGACATTTCGAAGGAGCTTGGTGTCCGGATGTCGACACATTTAGAGAGCAGTTACCTATGGTGATTGATAGGTTACAAGATAAAAAAGACAAGCCTGTAGTGATGTATTGTACCGGTGGGATTCGTTGCGAAAAAGCAAGTGCCTACCTGAAGTATCACGGTTTTGAAGACGTATATCACTTAGAAGGTGGAATTATCAAATACAGTAGAGACGCCAAAGAAAAAGGTTTACCAAATAAATTCATCGGGAAGAACTTTGTGTTTGATGAGCGATTACACGAGCGAATTACCGATGATATAATTGCAAACTGTCACCAATGTGGTGAACCATTCGACGATCACGTAAACTGTAAGAACAAGGCGTGTAATCTGTTGTTTATCCAGTGCCCGAAATGTGCAGAGAAATACAGCGGGTGTTGCTCCGAAGAATGTCATACCATAGCATCACTTCCCGAAGAAGAGCAGAAGGAATTGCGACGTGGGAAAGACACCGGTGTCCGAATCTTCAGCAAGGGAAGATTCAATAAAACAATGGTATAATGAGTTAATGAGATAAGGCTGTTTGCTGTTTGCCATTGGCTATTAGCGGAATTACGAAAAGGCTTAAAGAACTCTAAAGTAATTACGCGTTCGCAGACGCACTAAATATTGAATGCCCCAAACAACACTTTCCACTTTCCACTTTCAACCTTCCACTTTCCACCTTAAAGCCCATTAACCGCTTTCATCAAGTCAATTTGGGTTAAAAGTCCAATGAGTTTACCGTCTTCAACTACCGGGAATCTACGGTAACGCTGGGCAAGGAAGAAATGGGCCGCATCGAGGATGGTTATGTTAGATGAGATAGTTGTCACCTCTGTGGTCATGTGATCTCCTACTGTTCCTGTAATGTTCAGTCCGTTGTGATAACGACCTCATACAATTTCCTTCAAGCAGTCACCCTCAGACAAGACACCAACCAGCTCGTTGTTGTCGTCTACTACAGGAGCACCCGAGATTCGGTTATTTAACAGAATCTGCATTGCTCCATAAATGGACATATCTGGGTTTAAGGTGATGACGTTTTTCGTCATGTGGTCGGCAACCGTTTGATTTACACCTTTCTCTTTTTCTGCTACACTTATTACGCCTTGAAAACTTTTTACCATAGCAATGAAGATTCGGCTTTTTCGTTACATTACAATACTGTGACAGTAAAAATCGCCCTCATTGAGCGGTCATCAACGGTAATTTGAGCACATTGAATCATAGCTTCATTGAATCATTAACTCATTGATTTACGTATCTTGCATCCGTGTCGGATAAGGACAAGAGATACAAGAAACTGATTGAGCGTTCAAAGAACGTGGGTCTCAATCTCAACATGCCTGTAAGCAGAGCTAAGGAATACCAGATGCGTACCTTGAAACGCTTAATTAACAAGGCGAAGCACACGGAGTTTGGCAAGTACTATAATTTCGATCAAATCCTTCAATCCAACAATGTTTATCAAGCGTTCAGAGACGCTATACCGGCTGGTGATTATTTGAAAATGGCGCCCTGGTGGGAAAAAGCCCGCACCGGTGCAGAAGACATTACATGGCCTGGGAAAATCAAGCATTTTGCGCTAAGCTCGGGAACCAGTGATGGTGCAAGTAAGTACATTCCCGTCTCACCGGAAATGGTTCGCGCGATAAGACGAGCGAGCATGCGACAAGTGTTAGCCATAGCTCGAACTGACATGCCCAAAGATCATATGACCAAGCACTGGCTAATGATTGGAGGTAGTACCTCACTAAACTACAACGGAGTATACTATGCAGGTGACTTGAGTGGGATTACAACCAGCAAGATTCCACCCATTTTTGAACGTGTTTCCAAACCCGATCCCGGCATCCGTGCAAGTAACAACTGGGAAGAGAAAATTGAACGTATCACAACAGAAGCCGACAAGTGGGATGTGAGTATGGTGGCCGGGGTTCCCGCATGGATTCAGCTCCTGTTTCAAAACATCATTGAACGTTATAACCTAAATAACATCCACGATCTATGGCCTAACTTGGAGGTATACATTCATGGCGGGGTATCAATCAAACCATACAAACAAGGCCTTGACTCACTGTTGGGCAGGCCTATAAAATATTTCGAATCGTATTTAGCATCAGAGGGTTTTATGGCGTTTCAGAATAGACAGAACAATAACGGTGGGATGCGCATGTTGCTGCGGAATGGGATTTTTCATGAGTTTATACCTTTTAATGAGGAGAACTTCAACGAAAACTATCAAGTAAAACCGGATGCTAAAGCCATTCCGATTTGGGAGGTTGAGGAAGGTGTTGACTATGCTCTCCTTATATCTACCTGCTCCGGTGCATGGCGATATTTAATTGGAGACACCGTTCGGTTTGTGAATGTAAAGCGAAAGGAAATCATCATTACGGGTAGGACAAAACACTTCTTAAGTGTGGTGGGTGAGCACTTGAGCGTGGACAACATGACCGAGGCAGTTCGGAGATTGGCACAAGACCTGAACGAACAGTTTGAAGAGTTTACAGTGTACGCCGAAAATCGAGACGGCTACTTTGGGCACGTCTGGTACATATCAACACACAATAAAGAATTACAAGGTGAGCTGGAATCGAGCAAGCTCGACAATCACCTCAAAGAATTGAACGATGATTACGCGGTTGAGCGGGATCATGCTCTTCGTTTTATCGAGGTGAACTTCGTACCACACCATGTATTCTTGGACTGGATGCGGGTGAATGGCAAAGAAGGATCGCAACACAAATTTCCTCGCGTTCTTAAAGGGGATACGTTGACAAACTGGAAGGAGTTTGTGGTCAATAATGAATTATGAATGTCCAACATCCTGTCTGTCGACAGGCAGGCCAATGCTCAAGTGATTAAATTGGAAATTGAGCGTTGCACATTCGACATTGGACATTGGCCAGCTGTCCTAATCAATAGCAGGTTCTAATTCAACCGTCTTAAGTTCTTCAAAGATTTCTCGAACAAGGTGCTCTTCATCTGCCGTAACTAATCGAGTTCGATAGGGTTTGAAGTGCGGAATGCCTTTAAAGTAATTCGCATAATGTCGTCGCATCTCAACAATACCAAGACGCTCGCCTTTCCACTCAATAGACTTATCAAAATGGATCATGCATGCTTCCAAACGCTCTTCAAAACTCGGTGGAGCGAGTTTCTCGCCGGTGTTCATGTAGTGCTTGATTTCATTGAAAACCCATGGATATCCAATTGATGCTCGACCAATCATTACCCCATCCACACCATATCGATTACGCATCTTTACCGCTTTCTCTGGAGAGTCTACATCGCCATTGCCAAATACCGGAATATTGATTCTTGGATTGTTCTTTACCTCACCTATTAAGGTCCAATCGGCTTCCCCTTTGTACATCTGTTTGCGGGTACGCCCGTGTATTGAAATGGCTTTAATACCAACGTCTTGAAGTCGTTCAGCAACCTCAACGATGTACTTCGTTTTATCGTCCCAGCCGAGCCGAGTCTTAACAGTAACCGGCAAACTCGTACTCTTTACAATTTCAGCCGTCATTTCAACCATCTTTGGAATATCCTGCAGAATTCCGGCACCGGCACCTTTACAGGCTACCTTCTTAACGGGACAACCGTAATTGATATCGATTATGTCCGGATTAGCTTCCGCAGTAATTTCAGTTGCCTCTCGCATAGACTCGATTTCGCTACCAAAAATCTGAATCCCAATAGGCCTCTCATACTCGAATATGTCGAGTTTTTGAGTGCTTTTAACGGCATCGCGAATCAAGCCTTCAGAAGAGATAAACTCGGTGTACATAACGTCTGCCCCATACTTCTTACATAAGTAACGAAACGGGGGGTCAGAAACATCCTCCATTGGAGCAAGCAACAATGGGAACTCACCAAGCTCTATATCCGCGATTTTTACCACCTTTGCAAAGATACTTCAATATGAAGAACACGCTGCAAAGCCGATTGTTAGGCATATCCCATTTTTTCATTGCATTGGGACTTTTCTTGGTCTCGATAATGGTAATCCAGAGTATCGCCTCAAATGTGGTACAGTCTGTTTTTGGACTAGACCTAGCGACCATTGAAAAGGTGAAAGCGGAAGATCTTACAGTTAGTCAATTGTACGGTTTAAAAGTTTATCTGTTGTCCAACGGGCTATCCTTCGTACTGGCAGCTTGGGCATGTACAAGGTTCTACCGAAAGAAGCTTGGTCAGTTTACCGGCTTATCCAACCGACCTTCAAAATTTGCTCTGCTCGCAGCTATGGCAATCATATTTCTCGCCATGCCGATTACGGATGTGTTACTCCGACTTAATGACGCTCTTCCGGTAAGTGAGAGTTTTAGAGAGAGTATGCAAGAGTTGGACGATAAGAGCAACCACCTCTATGGTCTAATGCTTCATGCAAACACGGGTCTTGGTTTGATCGCTAACATATTAATTGTTGGACTTGCGGCTGCCATTGGGGAAGAGTTGTTTTTCCGCGGAATCTTGCTTCGTGTGATTGCAAATTCATCGCAAAACAATCATACTGCTGTGTGGATATCCTCCATCGTTTTCGCACTGTTCCATCTACAGCCACTTAAAATCGTACCAATGGTTTTCTTGGCCGTTGTACTCGGTTATTTATATGTTAGAACCGGTTCTCTTTGGGTCTCCATCCTAGTACATGCTCTAAACAATTCCATTGTTGTAATCTTGGATTGGTCTACCAAAATGGGTTACAATTGGGCAATTGCCTCAGAGGATTTTGAGTTCAGTCCTTTTGTAATCGCTGCAGCTTCTGCTGCATTCATTGGAGTATTTATACTATTTTGGCGTCGATCGAACGAAATCGATTTTAGTTACGATGTCTAACCTCAAATCAAGAATTCTTGTTGGAAGTGCGTATGTGGTGCTCACTATTGCGTGTCTGTTATTTGATATCGGGAGTGGGATATTATACTTAGGCATAGCACAACTGCTGTGCTTGAACGAGTTTTACCGACTCACCGTTTCCAATTATTCTATCAAAAAGGGAATTTTTGGGTTGATAGTTGGATGTGCAGTAATGATTCTTGTTTATGGTAATCAAGATGATGTGATTTCGCTGGGCCGTCTCAATTACCTCATCATACCGATTATACTTGTCTATCTCATATCCACCTTGTGCAACAAGTCGGGTTCCTGGATTTCTGATATCACTGCTTCCGGTTTTGGTTGGATTTACATTTCAGCTTCGTTTGGGTTATTTCTGCGATTGGGCAATGTGGTTCTTCCGGGTGATAAATTCTCTTTACTCCCATATAATGGCAGATTGCTCCTCAGCGTGTTCATCTTGGTATGGGTATACGACACATTTGCCTACTTGACCGGTAAGCGTTTTGGAAAAACAAAACTCGCTTCACAGATATCACCCAAGAAAACTGTAGAAGGGCTTCTAGGAGGTATAGTTTTTACCATGGGGGCCTCGCTATTACTCAGCAATTGGTTCAAAGGTATTGGCATGGAACACCTAATGATTCTCGGTGCAATCTGCGCTATTGTTGGAACTGCGGGTGATTTATTTGAGTCAAGACTAAAGAGAAGTATAGGCATTAAAGATTCTGGAAATGCGTTAGGAGGTCATGGTGGATTCCTAGATCGCATGGACTCTATTTTGTTTGCAGGTCCGGCCAGCTACTTCTACTTTGTATACGTAGTGTTCGAACACCCAATTTTGTGGTAAAAAAACTCCTCATCCCTTGGTTTGCTGCCAATTTTATTGAATAGCTTTGCTTTAAACAATTATTAACTCGAATGACTTCGCGTTACAAAGAACCTGCACCCATTAAAGACCATCTGAATCCTTTGGATTCAATGATGGAGCGCTTCTCGGAAGCAACCAGCATCCTCGGTTTAGACGATGCTACGTACGACGCCCTAAAATCACCTGAAAAAACTGTTACGGTTAACCTGCCAATTAGCATGGATGACGGCAGTGTTCGTGTGTTTGAAGGTCACCGTGTGATACACTCAGCGAACCTTGGACCATCAAAAGGTGGGATCCGTTATTCCATGGGTGTTACCCTCGATGAGGTTAAGGCTCTTGCAGCTTGGATGACTTGGAAATGTGCCGTTGTTGGAATTCCTTACGGTGGTGCCAAAGGTGGCATTAAATGCGATCCACGTGAGTTAAGTAGAGGAGAGCTCGAGCGTCTTACACGTGCATATACCAATGCGATGAGTACTGTGTTTGGTCCGGAGCGAGACATCCCGGCTCCTGACGTAGGAACGAATCCACAAATCATGGCTTGGATTATGGATGAATACTCGAAGTTGAAGGGAGTAAGTAGCCCAGCTGTGGTTACAGGAAAGCCCATAGTCTTGGGTGGTTCTCAAGGGCGATTAGAAGCAACCGGCCGTGGTGTTATGGTTTCTGCCAGGTCAGCCATGGGTAAGTTGAAAATGAACCCGGGTAAAGCTACCGCAGCGGTTCAGGGTTTTGGTAATGTTGGTTCGATCAGTGCCAAATTGCTAGAAGAACAAGGTGTAACTATAGTTGCTATATCTGACGTTTCGGGCGCCTATTACAATAAAGGGGGTATTGACATTGTCAATGCCATCAAATATGTAGAAAAGAACGGCGGGACGTTGGAAGGTTTCACCGATGGTGACAAGATTACAAACGATGAGCTCTTGGAGTTAGACGTTGATGTATTAGTGCCGGCAGCACTTGAAGATCAAATCACGGCGGAAAATGCAGATCGCATAAAAGCGAGATTAATTGTGGAAGGAGCAAACGGGCCGACCTCTTATGGGGCGGATAAAATTCTCAACGATAAAGGCATTATGGTAATTCCGGACATTCTTGCTAACGCAGGTGGTGTATCGGTATCTTACTTCGAATGGGTTCAAAACCGTTTGGGATACTTCTGGACAGAAGAGCGTGTAAACCGTCGTGCAGATCGTATCATGAAGCAAGCGTTTGAAACAGTTTACAAGGCATCGAGAAAATATAAGGTTGATATGCGAATTGCGGCATATATCGTTGCCATCGATAAAGTAGCCAGCACAAAACGCCTTCGAGGCACATTCTAATGATACACCGCGAAGGGTACACCATTCTCATAACGACGTTTGTCGTGCTTGCTGTAATCGTTTACTTGGTTTTTCGATTCTCAGATATTGCATGGCTTCGATACCTGATTGTTTTTGCTACAGTAGTAGTCTTCGGCTTATTTGCTCAATTCTTTCGTAACCCGGCACGAAATACAGTGCTTAATACAAATCATGTTATTGCCCCTGCAGACGGGAAGGTGGTTGTGATTGAAAACGTAGAAGAGCCTGAGTATTTTAAAGGAACTAGAAAGCAGATCAGCATTTTCATGTCGCCTTTGAATGTACACGTGAATCGCAACCCAATTTCAGGCGTTGTGAGCTATTTTAAGTATCACCCGGGCAAATACCTTGTTGCTTGGCATCCGAAGTCGTCTACCGACAACGAACGCACTACAACGGTAATCAAGAATGATGATGGCGAAGAGATTCTTTTTCGTCAGATTGCAGGAGCTGTTGCACGTCGTATTTGCTATTATGTGGGTACAGGTGATACAGTAAAGCAAGGCGAGGAAATGGGCTTCATCAAATTCGGATCTCGTATTGATGTTTTCGTTCCGACTGACAGTAAAATAACGGTTGATATCGATCAAATAACCCGTGGTGGTGAAACTGTTTTGGCGGAGCTGAAATAAATGTTAATCATTAACACAAACCGTTAACACAGACTGTTAACTTTTACCTTGACTATCTTGTTAATGAGTGAGCTTAGGTGAAACACTCATCACTCCTAACTAAATACTCATTACTCTCCACTCATTACTTATACCGTTGTTCCATTTCATAGCGTTTAATTGCTTCGGCAAGTTTGCCGTTATCCATGGCTTCCTTTAGGCTTTTGCTCATGGGGCCTCTCGATGTAACATGCCATTGCCCGCAATCGCCACATTGATAGACTGCACCCGCATTGTTTGATGGAAAAATTACCTTGGTTTGGAACAAACCATCCTCAGCTTCTTTTTCTGAGTAGTAAATCTTTTTGCGCGTTGAGCACTTCATTCATTGAATGATTGATCTAGTGCTTAACAATCCGCACAGTAGAAAGTTGATTCAGACCCGAATAAACCTCTACAATATAAACACCACTAGGAAGTCTCTCTACTTCAACTGAGATTGACTCATCCCAACCTGCGTTGGAACTATAAACCTCTTGACCCCGTGTATTAAGTATTCTTACCATTGAAATTTCTGAGTAAGCGTTTGTAGAGATTCTCAGCACGTCATGAACCGGGTTAGGCCAGAATTTAGTTGTTACTGATGGATGAAGGATTAAACTAGTCGTATACGAAGTACTTTTCCCATCGAAATCTCGCTGTACTAGTGTATATAACACATTTCCGCTAGCAGGTGGATTCTGGTCTATCCACTCGTAATGAGTTCTCTCGGCCGTAGTTCCCATACCTAATTCAAAATGTTTCCAAACCATATCCTCAGTAGCCGATGTTCGATATATCTCAAATCCATCGTTGTTTATCTCTTGAGCAGTTTCCCAATCTAACTCAATGGTCGACCCAACTTGTTTACCGCGGTAATATATCATTGTAACAGGCAAAGCCGTACACCCTGCACACGACAGAGAGGTTGCTGTATCAAAATTTACACCACCCACACTACCAATTGCGGTATTTCGAAGTAGGTCATTGGAGCTGTCACTGGGCAGTTGTGCTTTATAAACCAACGAAATACTGTCACCGGCCTGTATGACATACGAACGGTATGGAAAATTTTGAGGAATCAATCCAGTAAAGTATATGACTCCTGAATCTCCTGAGATTGGATAAACAGAGGAATTGACTCGTGTTATCTCACTAGTCGTGTCGATTTCAACAAACGTCAACCCCACAGGTAAACTGTCTCTGATTTCATCGAACATCAAAGCCTCACTGGCCGCATTCGTAATGGTGATAGTGTAAGTGATGGTATCACCCGGGTTACAAACTCCGCAACTCGAAGTCTTCGAAATGGAAAATTTATTTGATGCTGTTGTTGTACCAAATGTATCTACACCTGCACCTGCAATATCCCCGTAATTACTTGTGTACTTGATAGGTCCTCCACTTTTCATTCCTGCATACGGTTTGAAGAATGCGGAATCATTGAATACGGTACTTAGATAATAAAAAGCGACTACTACTTCATTGCTCGATCCGCCTCCACAACCATTACCTGTGTCAAAGTAATAATACGTATTTAGGTCTCCAGGGGCAGGTCCACAGGCACTGAGTGAAGATGATATGACCTTAGAACCGTATAAAATCAATGTGTTTACCGGGAACAAAGTATCTCCTGCTGGTTGAAAATACAGCTCGTCACCGTTATAATTACCAAAACTATAGGTTACTGTATCAACGACAATAATCCCTTGAGCGTCAATACCAGCGATACTCTGATAAGTTACATCCCCTCCGGCGGAAGCCCTACCAACATCTGTAGTACTGATCGTTGCTTCGAATGAGACACTTGTCGCACTCGTATCGGTCAAACTAAAATCCAATTCGGTTGTAAATGTATTAGAACATGGAAATTGAATATAGAAAAAAGCACCTACTGTCGAATTTGGAAGTATTCGCGGTATTCGATAGGTAGAATCATCTCTGTAACTAAGGAGCTTAAAACCGTTAGAAGTATTGCTCATGCTGTCGAGTTTCACATCAATGTTGTACAACGTATCAGTAGATGACAAATTTTCTACATTAATGGTGACGTATGCAGCTCGAGGAACATCTCTCGTAGCACAATTCCCAAAATCCGCATAAAAATACGGGCCAGAACCAAGCGAAACTGCGACTTCAGTGGTATCAAGCGCGGAAGCCTCGCAAAAAACAAGCATGGAAACCAGTACTTTCAAATACTTAATAATCATCATGTGTAAGTACTAAATCACAAAGATAACAAAAACTAACAGTGGTTGGGCGATTCCAGTCGCCCAACCATACAATTCAAAAGATTGTTTCTAGCTGCAGCCTAGTGAGTTGCCACAGTTTAGGCATTTGTAACACGTTCCACTGCGAACAGTTAAGTGTCCGCACTCGTTACAAGCCGGTGCGTCACTTTGCATAGACTGCATCAATTTGTCTGTTGATGCTCCTTGCGCAGCTGCTGTTCCCTCTGCTTCGGTTGTACTGGTTGTAACTACCGGCTGCACTTTAGGCGCAACCACGTTAGCGTTGCGTGTTACTGTATTCTTTGCTGTAGTTTCCTTCTTCTCTTGGGTTGGAGGCACTTGAACCAAATCGTGACGTTTCAAGTACTCAAATCCAAGTAATCTGAAGATGAAGTCGATAATCGATGTTGAGTTCTTGATGTTATCATGTCCTTCAACATAACCCGCAGGTTCAAACTTAGTGAATGTGAATTTGTCTACAAACTCACGTAACGGCACACCGTACTGAAGTCCTATAGAAACTGCGATAGAGAAGCAGTTCATCAAAGAACGGAACGTTGCTCCTTCCTTATGCATATCAACAAAGATTTCTCCTAATCTTCCATCGCTGTACTCACCTGTACGGATAAACAATGTTTGTCCGCCAACTTTGGCTTTCTGGGTAAATCCACTTCGTTTGCTTGGAAGTTTTTTACGCTCAACGATGTTCGATAATTGCATCTGGAAAATCGTGTCGTTGCTCTCGTCGATAATTCTTCGAGCAGCATCTAACACCATGTCCGGAGTAATTTCCTCAAGTGAAAGCTCTGCTTTCTCGCCCAACACCTCTTCTACTTTATCTGTAGCTTCGATTTTCTCTTCGGTCTCTTCTTCCTTGCTGTCCGACTTGTTGCTCAATGGTTGAGATAGTTTACAACCGTCACGGTAAAGTGCGTTTGCTTTCAATCCAAGCTCCCAGCTTAACTGGTAGCACGATTTGATATCTTCTTGAGTTGCCTCATTTGGCAAGTTAATCGTCTTAGAAATTGCACCGGAGATAAATGGCTGTGCTGCACCCATCATACGGATGTGACCGTGCGCATGGATAAAACGCTCACCAATCTCACCACAGCGGTTTGCACAGTCGAATACCGGTAAGTGTTCGTCTTTCAGGTGTGGCGCTCCTTCAACAGTCATTGTACCACATACGTAGTCGTTGGCTGCTTTGATGTCTTGACTTTGGAAACCAAGCTCCTTAAGCAAGTTGAAGTTAGCTGATTCATACTGGTCCTTGGTAAAGCCTAGGCGCTCCATAGTGCTTTCACCAAGTGTCCAGTGGTTGAATGCAAATCCGATTTCGAATGCACTCGCTAAACCACCTTCAATAGCCTTAAGGTCTTTAGCGGTAAAGCCTTTCTCTTTAAGTGACTTGTGGTTGATTACCGGTGCCCCTTTAAGCGTTGCATGACCTTTAGCGTAATTAACGATATCGCTAATTTCAATCTCGTTGTAGCCAAGGTTCTTAAGTGCTCCCGGTACAGATTGGTTTACAATCTTGAAGTAACCACCACCACTTAGCTTCTTGAATTTAACAAGAGCAAAATCAGGCTCGATACCGGTGGTATCACAATCCATAACAAGACCAATTGTTCCTGTAGGAGCGATAACCGTTGTTTGGGCATTTCGATATCCGAATTTCTCACCCAACATAACTGCCTTATCCCACTGGTCGCATGCTGCAGTAAGTAGGTAATCAGGACAGTGCTTTGGATTAATTCCAACCGGTTTTACACTAAGACCTTCATATTCTGTAGCGTTGTATGCCGCATATCGGTGATTGCGCATTACGCGCAACATGTCTTCTTTGTTCTTTTCGTACTCTCTGAACGGTCCTAAGAACTCTGCCATTTCCGCTGATGTTGCGTAAGCAGTTCCGGTAAGTATCGCTGTAATAGCGCCACAAATCGCTGTTGCTTTTTCGCTGTCGTAAGGAATTCCGCTCAACATCAGAACAGAGCCTAGGTTCGCATAGCCTAAACCAAGAGTTCTGTATGCGTAAGACAACTCTGCAACTTCTTTAGATGGGAACTGAGCCATCAACACAGAAATTTCTAGTACTGCGGTCCACAGACGTGAAGTGTACTCGATTCCAGCAACATCAAACTCAAGTGTATCTTCATTGAAGAAGTGACGTAAGTTCAGAGATGCTAAGTTACATGCTGTGTTGTCCAAGAACATGTATTCAGAACATGGATTCGACCCGTTGATAGTTCCACCTTGAGGGCAAGTGTGCCACTCGTTAATCGTAGTATCAAACTGTACACCCGGATCTGCACAAGCCCAAGCCGCGAATGAAATATCATCCCAAATCTTTTGAGCAGGGATGCTTTTCATTGTTTCGCCTGTACTACGTGCAATTAAATCCCAGTTATCTTCATTCTTCAATGCTTCGAAGAATTTATTTGGGATACGTACAGAGTTGTTTGAGTTCTGACCGGAAACGGTTTGGTACGCCTCACCTTCGTAGTGAGAAGAGTAACCGTGATCGATAAGAGCGGCTACTTTCTTTTCTTCCTCTTTTTTCCAGTTGATGAACTCCATGATTTCCGGGTGATCCAAATCAAGCGTCACCATTTTGGCAGCACGTCTTGTTGTTCCTCCCGACTTGATAGCTCCCGCTGCGCGGTCGCCAATTTTCAAGAAAGACATCAATCCGGATGAAGTTCCTCCACCACTTAGTTTTTCACCTGCTCCTCGAATAGAAGAGAAGTTCGTTCCTACCCCAGAACCGTATTTAAAGATACGTGCCTCACGCACCCATAGGTCCATGATACCGCCTTCGTTCACCAAGTCGTCGCTTACAGAAAGAATGAAGCAAGCGTGTGGCTGAGGGCGTTCGTATGCAGAGGTAGATTTTTTAAGTTTACCGGTTTCAGGATCCGCGTAGTAATGTCCTTGAGGGTTTCCGGTGATTCCGTATGTATTGTGTAGTCCTGTGTTGAACCACTGTGGTGAGTTTGGTGCAGCATGTTGAGCCGTGATGCTGTATACTAATTCGTCATAAAAGATTTGAGCATCTTTCTTCGTTGCGAAATAGTTGTACTCCTCCCCCCAAGTTCTCCAACAATCTGCCAATCTATGGGCAACTTGTTTTATAGAGTTCTCAGAGCCAAGTGAGCCATCTTCTTGTGGCACACCTGCTTTTCTAAAATATTTCTGCGCCAGGATGTCTGTCGCTACTTGAGACCATGCTTTAGGCACTTCAACATTGTCCATTCTGAATACTGTGTCCCCACCTGGGTTTTGTATCACAGAGCTTCGGATCTCATAATCAAATAGGTCGGCGGCGGCCATGCCGTCTTTCGTAAAATAACGATCGAACGAGAGTCCTTTCTTGCTCGATTGTGTTTTCTTTTGGCTCATACTACGCTGTTTTTTCGTTTAATCTAAAGGGTAAAATATCGTCATATACTCCTCAAAAAAGTTTAGAGGTTTTTGGTCAAAATTAGCGTGACCCTACATGACTTTGAGATTACACTTTTCCACAGAAAAAATTATTTGTACGGAAATTGTGACTTACACGTGTTGATAACAATTAGTTAACTTTTTGTGCATATTTCACCCCTCTGACATAAGCATCTGAAAGCCAATTTGATGGAGTCAATTTCAGCACAAAATTTTTTTTTACAGCTTGTTTTTGATAAATATTTTCCGGTACAAATTTGGCTACTGGTATAACGTTTTGAAAATAACCTCATTGCCTGATATTTTGCTTTCTTTGCATTGCGATGACAGGCCAAATCCAATCACTTTTGAATCAAAACAAACGCATGCTTGCGGTTTTGATAGATCCGGATAAGGCAACACCAGATCATCTTGAGCAACTCCTTACACCAGAAAATCAATCACGAATTGACTTTCTTCTTGTGGGTGGAAGTGTACTCACCTCAGGAAACATCGACGACACACTCACTGAAATTCAAAAACTGTCGAAACTACCCACCGTATTATTCCCAGGTAGTCCGGACCAAATTTCTTCTAAAGCAGATGCGATTTTGCTTTTGTCACTGATATCGGGGAGAAACGCAGACCTTCTTATTGGGAAGCACGTAGAATCATCATTACGCTTAAAACAAAGTGGCTTAGAGATCTTGCCCACGGGTTATATGTTAGTAGATGGTGGATCTGCTACCACAGTCTCATACCTATCCGGAACACAACCGATTCCTTCAAACAAAACCGGACTGGCCGCAGTTACCGGCCTTGCCGGAGAGCAACTTGGGCTTCGTGTTACATATATGGACGCAGGTAGTGGCGCTGATCAACCAATCCCAGTGGACATGATAAAACAAGTTCGCAGCCATGTCACAGGTCCTATAATTGTTGGTGGTGGAATTCGCACATCAGAAAAAGCAAGAGCAGCTTGGGATGCCGGTGCAAATGTGGTTGTAATTGGTAATAAGTTGGAAGAGGATCCTAATTTCTTAAAGAACTTGGGAAAACGTTAACGGTTAACGCAAACCGTTGAACCCATGCGAACTTGTGAAAGGTACTATTGAGATTTTATCACCCTGAAGTGATACTGTGCGTATTTGGTAACAATCCGAATAAGGTACTGACCGGTTACTAGATTTGAAACATCTATTTCTTGGTTGAAGTCTCCGGTTGATACTTTTTTGCCAAAATTGTCAAAAACCTCAAAACCACCTGCTAAACCATCTAGTGTTAGTCGGTTCGACGTTGGATTAGGAGACACTCTAACTGGTTGAACAATCTGCTCTCCAATGGAAACTTTAGCATACTTGTTTACTAAAGCTCGGATATTTGAAGAATCACAGTAGTTCAAGTTGAGGTACTGCGTAAACTCCTGATTTTGAATGATGGTTTGATTATCGTGACACACGGAAACAATACCACCCGGATTAAGTAGGTCTACCCTACGGAAGAATGGCAATGAGTTGGCAAGCGTTCCAACTCCTTCAACTATTGTATCTCTCCTTTCATTTCCAAACTGATCTCTGGGGAAATGTATAATCTGAGCCCTCCTTTGAAGACCATCTTCGAACTTCAGAACTCTTGTACTATCAACGACGTAATGGCCGAGTAAACCCGGCATCCACAGCGTGTCACCGCTTTTCAATGAAAAATCACACATTACAAAGTGGTAGTTTTGATTTGTGTGTCTCCCCAGAGAACTATTCCAAATGCTAATTGCGCCTGAAAAGGACACCGAATCTCCCATTTCTATAATCTGATATTGCTTTACCGCCCCAGTGTTCTGACCAAATACGTAAACATCAAACCACACCTCATTCACTGTGAAATACTTAGACAAATCGTCAACAGAATCTAAAGAGTAGTAACTTCCAACACAAAGATTAGCCTGGCTTTGGCCAAGAGTAGGCCCAAAATCAATTGTGAAAGTTACCTGTCCATCCTGGAATCCGGTCTGACCAAATCCTGCGCTTGTAAATCCTAAAATGAATAATAGAAGAGTAATTAGTTGGTTTTTCATGCTTCAGTATACCGAACTTGATTAAACCCACGATTTGATATCACGGAATATTAAGTTATTTGACTACAGCCTGACGACCATTGCGCTGGGAGAATATTGACTTGCATGCTTTGAAAAGTGTTTGGTTTTGGCGAGGGAATACCGATAACCCCTCCCCATCAACAAGTTCGGCATCCATGAAATGCGACACAAGGATTTGTCTCCAAACGATATCATTAAACCTCCTTGTAGATTCTAATTCACAACCAGGTGTTCGTCGGGCTCCAATTCGTCACTTAAGTCCGGTGGTTTTGCCTTCGTAAGTGTTCGAGATAGGAAGAGAGCAACAATCACCAAAATAGGACCAATCTCGTAAGGTAAATGATGACTCCAACCATACATGGCCCCACCAACGGATGGACCAATTGCTCTTCCCAGTGATCCGAACGACTGGAAGAGGCCTGTCACATACCCCAATTCTTTTGGACTTGCATACAAGGTGACCAACGACATGAGAGCCGGATTAATGAAACCAATGGCCAAAGCAATAAGTGCAATGTCAATGTATTGATATGGCACCAACCGGTCTGCTTGTACATACGGCATAGCAGCCAAACCAACTACTAGAATGGTTAACCCAATTGCAAGCATCTGTCGTTCACCAAAACGCTTTGATATCGGTCCAACCAAGACACCTTGAACAATAGCGCTGCACAGACCGATAAACATAAAAAGCTTGCCAATCCCAATTCCATCCAATCCACTTTCTTCTTTCCAAATCAACGCTGCAGAAACTTGCATCATTGAAAAGGCAATAATCATCAAGATGTTGATCACAAATATTTTCCCGATCTGAGGCTTCTTTAACTGCTCCCAAAGTGAATTAAATATGTTCTCAACCTTCACCACTTTAGTTCGCAATTCCTTTTTAAGAGATTCTGGTAAAAAGAAGTAGGCTAAGGCAAAATTGACCATAGACAAACCAGCCGTAGTGTAACCCAAAACACCGATTCCGTATAATTCCTTGATGTACCCGCCTATAGGAGGTCCGGCTATAAAGCCCAGTCCAAAAGCGGCACCTATTAAACCCATGGTCTTCGCGCGCTCCTTCGGTTCAGTCACATCACCCACATATGCTTGGGCTGCTCCAATATTTGCAGATCCAATACCGGAAAGAATACGTGAGGCTAAAAGAATCCAAAGGTTGTGCGCTTGGGCAAATACAACATAGGCCAAAGCCGTTATCAAGACACTTACGAGTATAATGGGACGCCTTCCGTATCGGTCGCTCAGTCTTCCCCAAAGAGGTGAAAAACCAAAGTTCATTAACGCATAAACAGCGGCAATCAGTCCTATCTGTGCATCGGTGGCACCAAGCTCTTTTGTGAACAACGGCAGAATCGGAATAATCAGTCCAAATCCCAACAAGTCGAGAAACGTTGTCAGGAATACTACGCCGATAGCTTTTTTGTTGTTCATCTTAGGAAACGCAATATTAGTTTTATCTCGCTCAGTACAAACAAAAAAACCCGGACACAAGGTCCGGGCTTTCACATAATAGTAAATTTAGTTCCGATCTATTTCTTCAGTAAGTCGCGAATCTCAGTAAGCAACTCATTATCCGAAGGACCTGCAGGTGCTGCCGGTGCTTCTTCTTTTGGCCTCTTCGTTTTGTTGTATCCTTTAACAATCATGAATAGCACAAATCCAACAATCACCAAGTTGATGATTGAATCAATCCAGCGCCCGTACATGATAGCGTTTTCTGGCTTAGCTTCTACTCCCTCTGCCGCTTCAACAGCCGGACTCAAAATGATTTTCAAATCCGCAAAGTTGATACCACCAGTGAACTCACCAATGATTGGCATCATGATGTCGCTAACAAATCCCTTTACCACAAGGCTAACTGCCCCGGCAAGGATTACGGCAACCGCTAAATCGATAACGTTACCGGTCATGATAAACTTCTTGAATTCCTTAAACATAGCTTTCTGTTTTTACACTTCAAGGCTAAGGAATGTAACTTCGATTGAGAAAATGTCTTATCTACACACTGAAAATGTGTAGCCTTCACTAGTCGTCGAGATGCTTACGCGCTTTCTTCGGAACGGATTTGTGATGAACCACAATGGATATCGTTTTCATACGCATATACGACTCGCTCATAAGCGTGTACCCTTCAATTCCGGCTCGCTCCGACCAAGAATTCTTTACCATGTAGAACTTGCGACCATCTTTGTACGTTGCGGTTCCTACAATGTGCATCAAATGGTCATCCGTTGAAGTTAAGTTGTCAAAGTTTGCTTGACGACTTTCCTGTGTCACCTTTGGTTCTTCAGGCATTACCTCCGGAACTTGTTTCAAGGCCGAGGTGTCATCACACAAAAGGGCGTATCCCTTCCGTCGCAAAAAGCCTTTTTCACTTACATCTCCATCCCATTCAACGGTGTAGCCGCTCTCTAATGCGCCATCAATTACTTGCATCATGATGTCAAGCGGAACATTATCATACTCGCCATCACTCCAATTGTCCGGTACCTCAAGAATGAAATCATCACCAAATTCTTGATGGTTAAATGATGTAATACCCACATAATCATCTACATCAATTCCAATAACCTCATCTGCAAAACTCTTAGCGTTGTACGATTTTCCCTCATATTCAAAAACTGCCGGAACCGCTCCAAGGTGTTCATCCATAATTGCGGCAAACCCATCTTTCCAATGAGGGTCAATTGGTCGTGACTTGAGAAGTGAGTCCAAATACGATTTAAGTTCTTTCTCTAACGCAGAGTGATTGTGCTTGTCTTTCCCATTCAACCCAGTGTAAGCAGATTGAGGCATCATTCCGTATTTCTCGTATGAGTGCAGTAGGTCGTGGGCTAATGCTCCTTGACTAAAATTCGCAATTCCATGATACCGAACATACCGAATAGCTTTTTCCATGTAGATGTTGCGCACGGTAAACATTTCCGAGATATCTATAGCCTTCCCTCGGGTACGTAAAACTTCAGACTCGATAAACGAACTGGTGGAATAGCTCCAACACGTTCCGGTTATATCCTGACTTTTTACCGATGTGGCCTCACAGTCGTTAACTCGAGCAAACCCTTCCGGCAAATTTTGTATTTGGGCTGATGCAGATAACGCTGCAGCCAGTACAATCATCGATGCAATTTTTCTCATACCGCAAATGAACTACGGTAAACGCAGATATCAAAGCAGAGGCAGTTGTGGGTCGACCAATGTAATCGTTGCCGCTGCCGACACATAGTATTGCCTCTTGTTGGTGATGCACAAACACTTGTACCGTTTACGAAGTAAAGGGCCTTTTTCAAACACCATATTGTTGTGAATCCGAAACCGTGTTCCTTCGGGAACTTCGCGTAAAGTTAATGTTTGATGTTCATCGAACTCGCTGAGTGCAGCTGATAGTGAGTGATCGGAGCAACTACTCGCAGCAGGGTTAGCGATATAACGCCGAATAGCAGTTTCCAAAGATTCCGGAAACACTTGTCTATCGAAGTACGGTTGCAGTTGAGACTGAAACGCACGTTTCCATTCAATACCGTGCGGTTTAACTTTTTGTCGGTAAACTTCCCAGGTGTCTAAATGGGCAAACTCGTGTAGTGTAGTTAGCAAGAATGCATATGGATTTAAATCGGCGTTAACACTTATCCGATGTGGTTGTCCCCGCATGGCAGGTCGATAATCCCCTAATTTAGTTTTACGTGGTTTAGCAATTCGAAAGCGTACTTCATTGAGTTTGATGTATTCCCAAACGCTGGTCACGGTGTTTTGCGGTAGGTATTCCGCAAGTAAGTTGATATGTTTCTGATCAGGACCGGGCACTCTTTATACACGTTACACACCGCACACTGTCGGGCATCACTTTGAGTTTTTCAAATTCAATTTCGCCACCGCATTGACGACACAACCCATAGGATTCTGAATCAAGCATTTTTAAACTTCGCTCCAACCTCCCAAGTTTATCCTTCGCATTGCGCAGGGCAGCCTCGTTTACACTTTTATTGTTGATGGCATCCATTCGGCTAATCCGACCAATCGCATTCTCCGGAGAAATAGGCTTGGTAAGCTCAGTGTATTCAGCCACGTCAGATTTTACTCGCTTCATCTTTTTTTCGATGACCGTTCTAAGCTCTTCTATTTGATGCGGTGATAACACGCTTCGAATCTATTGAAAATGTTTCTAGATTCTATCCGTAGTCTGAGACTACGTATAGAATCTACGGACTTTTACGTATTGATTATCCTGATCTTTTTTGGTTTCTTTGACAATAAGCATACACAAATACTGTTTACAATAGTGGTCGGTTTTTGATGAATAAGCCAAAAGGAATCACTATGAAACCACGGATTAAAATTGCACTCAACTCCATCCTGATTGCCTGCGGCTTGTTGATTGCCGGAGCCAGCGTTGGTCAAACAAAACGAGGCCTAATCGTAGCCATAGGAGACTATGGACCGGAATCTAAATGGAGACCCATTAGCTCGCTGAACGATGTTCCACTGGTGCGTTCTGCGATGCAAAAGCAAGGCTTTGACGCTGGTAATATCAATGTGCTCAAAAATGAAAGTGCGACCAAAAAGAATATCATTGGTGCACTGCAAGATTTTGCCAAGAATTCAAAAGCAGGGGACATTGTAATCATCCACTTCTCGAGTCATGGGCAGCAAATAGAAGACGACAATGGTGATGAACTTGACGGATACGACGAAGCAATTGTCACCTATGGAGCTCCAACCGAATTTGATCCGGATTACGACTTCTCATGTCACATTCGCGATGATGAACTCGATATTCTTATTAAAAAAATTCAAGCAAAAGTTGGTAAGTCGGGTGATGTAATTGTAATGGCTGATGCTTGTCACAGTGGAACTGTTACACGAAGTGAGCGAATTTCTCGCTGAGTTGTGGCTGCATACCAACGTAATTATTACAGCCCGACCAAGGGACCGGAAGAACAATGTATTACGCCATCCAGAATAACGACTTAGGTGCGGTTAAAGCCATCATGAAATAGGGCTATGACTTATCAAAAACAGATGATTACAGTGGTACAGCTATTCACTGGGTAATTCAGAAAGGAAACCCGGAGATAGCAGAAGTATTAATAAAAAACGGTGCTGATGTAAACAAGGTAAATGCAGCAGGTCAAACTCCACTTCACATGGCAGAATCAGCTTGGAGCATGAAGACCATTGAAATACTGTTAAAGAATGGTGCCGAAGCGAAGAAGAAGAATCGCGATGGAAAGACCCCTCGCAAACACGCCAAGAAAATTAAATACAAAGATGCCGCTCGTTACTTGAAGCGCGCAGAAAAAGGACAGCTCAATTTTTAATCCTTCATTTTGATTCATAAAGAACCCTGACTACCAGTCTGGGTTTTTTTTTACACCTTTGAGTTTAACGCTATGAAACATAAAATAATCACTGCTTTTCTCGCACTAATCCTAAGCCCCGGATTTTGCGAAGCCCAAGACGTAAACTACGCTCAGCGTATGATAGATACCCTGTGCAGTCCATATTTTGGTGGACGCGGTTACGTAAACGAAGGTGTCCAACGAGCTGCGGAGTTTATCGCCACGAAATATGAAGAAGCAGGACTTGAACCATTTATAGAAGGCGAATACTTTCACTCTTTTGAGATGAATGTTAACACGTTTCCGGGCAAGGTGAGTATTGTCCAAAATGAAAGCCAACTGGAGACCGGGAGAGATTTCATAGTCTCGCCAGATTGCCCGCAAGTAAATGCCGAAGGAAAAGTTGTTCTCATTTCGGGATCTAAACTCAAGGATAAGAAGGGTTTTAAAACACTAAAGAAAATGGATTGGTCCAAGCACATAGCGGTGATCGACCAACTTCCAAAAGATGAACTGGTGCAAAAAAGACTCGCTAAAGTTCTCAAAAAATATGACAACCCAGTACGGTTTCAAGTGGTTCAAAAACTAACCTGGGGAGTTGGAAGATCACAGTCTGAAGTGGCAAGTTTTTCAGTGCTGCCGGATGTGCTAAAAGACGGCGACAAATTAAACATTAACGTTGAAGCCAAACTTGAAAAAGGTTTCACGTCATCGAATGTTGCAGGACTGATAAGGGGACGAGAAGTTCCAGATTCGTTCATTTTCATTACCGGACACTATGATCATTTAGGCCATATGGGTAGCGAAACTTATATACCCGGTGCAAACGACAATGCGAGTGGAATTGCCATGATTTTGGACTTTGTAAAAAAGTACACGACGAACCCTCCACGGTACTCCGTAGTTTTTATCGCTTTTGCGGGTGAAGAAGCCGGTTTGGTTGGAAGCTATCATTTTGTGAGCCAGCTCAAGGATTTCTGCGATCCCCGGAAAATCCGCTTCGTGTTAAACATGGACTTGATGGGCAGTGGTCAGGAAGGCATCATGGTGGTGAACGGTGCGGTGTTCACCAAAGAGTATGAGCTGATGAAATCTATTAACCAAGAGATGAACTACCTGCCTCAAGTTAAGAAACGTGGAAAAGCTGCGAACAGTGATCACTACTTCTTCTCCGAAGTTGGGATACCGGCATATTTTTTCTACCTCATGGGGCCGTACAAGCACTACCACGACATTGACGATAAAGCCGAAAACCTCAGACTTGAAAAAGAAGCATATGAAGGTGCTTGCAACTTATTGCACCACTTTGCTCAGCGGTTAATGGGTGATTCGCTTTAGGATGATGTTAACGTCTTCCGCGACCTCGAAATTCTTGGCGTAAAAAAAGTTTAAACGCTCCACCACATGCGTATCTAATTGGTATGGCGTGTTGCCATCTGTACACTGATATATACCCGGTTTGATCTCCGGTAGTCCGGATGTTTCAACCGATTCGTTGTAACCTACCCAACTCGACTTCCCGCTGAGGACAGAAAAAATAGACTTGAAGTACCTAACCGGTGAACCCGTAAACCAACACAGTAGCGGTCCAATTAAAAACTTTAAGAGGCACACCAGTATATCCAGCAGTCGCTTCTTCTGCAGTGTGTTTGCATCCGCGATAGCAAACGATACTTCCTCGGTGTAAAGTTCACCACTGAGGTTCTTAGAATTACTCCCGATGATAAATCCACCTGCTTCCGGTACAATCTTAAACGTTGTATTTGCTGTAGCCATCTTGCTCATCCACTGCATGGTTTCGGAACTACTAATATCTTTACCACAGAAGATTACTTCATCTATTCCGTAGATTGAACAAACCTCATCCAATCGCTTCACAGAACCCAGCACATCCGAGTTTACCGTGTCATCTGCGCTGATGAAGCCTCTAAAATCGATATCGGCACCCGCCTTCCCCAATAAATCACGTACCCGTTCTCGCTCTCCGGGTTTTCCAACAATCGCGGTTTTTACCTGACCCACACGGCCCAATCGCAAGTTTTTAAATTGCGTAACGTGTAAAATCAGCCTAAACAAACTCAGCAACAATGCAGTAGATGCTGTGCCGGCCAAAATGATACCTCTACTATATCGTAACGTATCCGGGAGAAAAGCAAATACAGCTGAGATGATTACTGTACCGGCCAATACACCACGGAGGATTTTTTGTATCGAATATGGTTTTTGATATCCACCGCTCCAAAACACCATGAGTATCCAGATGATGGCATAGGCCGGGAAGTGGGTTTGTGCATATACCGGAGCGAAATAGCCCTCAAAGTTCTTAATGTGCTCTTCCCAATAATCTTTGATCAAAACCAGCCCACCGGATATCAGTAAGAAATCTACTACGGCAACCCAAGATCTTAACGCAAAACGTTGAACCAAAGCTAGACTTGCTCGAACGTAAATTGAAGCGTTTATTAAAGCGGTAAACAAACGTGCTGTTTTGCCCGAATAGTGCTTCTTGGCAAAAATTATCATTGCGCGGTAAAAGATGAAAACGTAATTCGCCGACATCCGCTTGGTACTCTCGCCTTTGTAATGGATTATCGAAGTCTCCGGAAAGTACACATTTTGGTAACCAGCTTGCGTGATCCGGTACGACAAATCAATATCCTCACCATACATGAAAAAGGTTTCATCCAGCAGTCCTATTTCATCCAATACTGACTTACGCATCAGCATATAGGCTCCGGCAAGAACATCCACTTCGGCGGTTTCGTCTTCACCTATATAGCCCATGTGATATTTGCCAAATCGCTTCGACCGTGGAAAGACTTTGTTTAACCCAACCATCTTGTAAAACGCCACTTCCGGAGTTGGCAAGCCACGTTTCGATTCCGGTAAAAAATTGCCTTTCCCATCTATCATCTTCACACCCAAACCACCTACTTTGTCGTGTAATTCCATGTAGGAAAGACACTTTGAAAAAGTGTCTTCCTGCACAACGGTATCCGGATTTAGGAGTAAGACATACTTGCCACGGGATTCACGAATAGCTTGGTTGTTGGCTTTGGAAAAACCGACGTTCTCCTTGTTGTCTATACAAATGGTTTGCGGGAACCGAGCCCGAACCATATCCATTGAACCATCAACGGAGTCGTTATCCACCACGAATACTTCGCCGTCAATACCCTCCAATGCCTTGTACACAGAAACCAAGCACTGCTCAAGAAAGTACTTGACATTGTAGTTAACGATGATTACGGATAGTTGCACTCGAGCGATTTGCTACAAACTTAGGTTAAAATAGCGGTTGAGGGAGACACCGCGTTGGCTTCCCCAGACAGGCATTGTGGTTGGTTCTTTAGTCTTTCAAAAACCGGTCAACGGCCCACACAACAACCACTCCACCGATAACCGCCGTGACAACAAAGCCCAGTTTACCGCTGCTCGGACCAATTTGAAGGATTTTAAAAATCCATGAACCCACAAATCCACCCGCCGCGCCAAGAATGAGATTGCGCAAAAATCCTTTGGGTTCGCGCTTCAAAAGCTTCTGTGTAAGCCACCCGGAGAGTGCTCCTAATAAGATATACCAGATAAAGTGCATCAGTTTCCTGTTTTAGTGATGTTAAATGATATCCCTACAAAACTACCCCATTCCCAGACGTTTCGGGTAGGTACCGACAAATCCGACGACACGTAGGAATCTCCTACATTATACCCGCCATCTAATTTTTTAACCTGAACCAAGCTAAATCCACCATGCAGCGCAACTCGGCTATCGCTACCCAGAAGTGCGGATAAACCCACAAACATATTCATATCGCGCTGTTCTGCTTGCAGCGGCACACCAACACCGAAGGTTCCTCCTAATTGAAGGGTTCTGCCGGTATAGGGATAGAAGTTCACAAAGGCTGCGATATTGGGTGCATACTTGCTTCCGGGTTGTACTCGAATTGTATCATTCCGGTTGATATATTCATCGGTTGTTTTATAACCCGGAAATGCCATACCTACACTGGTATTGACCTTAACACCGCCTCGAACCACAATGTTGATGTTCTTTTCTTTCACCTTAAACAAGGAGGCTACGTTGCCGGTTGCCGGAGTGGGTATCCCATTATCGTCTTGTGGAAGATGTTTTGAATGAGGTGATTCGATAAGTTTACAATCGTATCGGTTGGCAAGTAAAGGTTGTACTTGAGCTTGTTCAGTTTGGTGATTGCGTAATCGGCTGATCGCATCGTGGCCTCGATACCGATAAGCTTATTATACGCATCTCGGATGTCGTCGTAGGCTGAACTGGCACCTCGTGAAGATAACACTCCTCCTCTTCCAATCTCATCAGGCAATGTGCCACCCAACGCCGTAAAGAAACCCGTTGCACTCATTGGGTTCACCATAGGGCCCATCAAGTCGAGGAATCCCATCTCCGATTGCTTCTCTACAACTTTTGACGTGTAAGTCGCATCGGCGGCAAAGACAAACTTGTTGAAGTTGACTACCTCAACGGTGATTATTTGATTTCGGCCAACCACCGGAGAACTAATGGGCTTGCCTTTTTTATCATTTGGAGTGGTTTTGTAATAATGAATCTCATCATGGAGGACGTCGTAAACAATTCAGAGCGATTGAGCTTTTACACTCGCACTCAGAAAAACAAAGACCACAATTCCAGTAAGGTTAACCAACGCTTTCACAATACTTTCTTTCGTTTGAAAACTACAGATCGAAACATCTGAATCTTGGAGTTTCATCCATCCAGCGTTCTGAAAGTAAACGAATATGAGGAAATCCTTACGTGACGCGTTCTATTTTCGAATCCAAGGAGATGGATTCAATTTGGTACTTCCTTCCCAGATTTCGAGGTGTAATTCCGGGATTCCGGACTCGTTCAAACCCACAACCCCAATGGCGTCGCCCTGTTTCAATTCTTGACCACCAGAAACGTTGGATCGAGCTAGATTTGCGTAAACGCTGTAGTACTTACCGTGTTTCACCAAAACTGTGGTTTGCATTCCGGGAACCTCCATCACTGCACTCACAACACCTTCAAAAACACAGGATATTTCGCTATTGGCTCTACATACGATGTTTATACCGTTGTTCTGGGTCGTGACATTTTTAAAATCGTGATGTTTATGCCGCCCAAACGACTCTGAAATATAGCCGTTATTCACCGGCCATGGTAATCCGCCTCGTACGAAGCCACTAACGGCTGCCGTTTCAACTCTTCGTCTCTCAATGCGCTCTTCCGATTTCTTTATCTCCTCACGAATCCGTTTCTCCAGTTCTTGATTCAATTCATCGCGCCTCTTTAGCTCTTCGCGCAACTGAACCTCTTTGTTCTTGAGTTTGATTACTAAGTTATCGTATAACTCTTGATCTTTTTTCAACGCTTGGGTTTCCGATTCACGTTCGGTATGAAGGTTCTCCAAGTTGTCGTACCGCGCATTCAATTCATTAATCTTCGTTGAATTTTCTTCGAGCTTTTCTTCAATCAATGCAAGCTGTAGCTTTCTGAACTCCAAAACGCGCTCCAAGTACTCCATGCGCTTAAGCAGCTGATTAAAGCTGTTTGACATGAAAACGAAGTGAAGCTTGCTCATTCGTTTGCTGTTCTTATAGCCTTTAACCAAAGCTTCAGAAAAGTCCTCCCGAAGTCGTTTTATCTCAGCCGTGATACCACTGATTTCTTCTTTTGCTTCTTCAATCTCAATTTCAAGTTCGTTCATGCGCAAACTCATATCGAGCAGCGCCTCTTCTTGTAATGCGATTTGCGATTTGTACGCCGATATCGTTTTTAACGTAGCTTTTTTTTCAGCGAGCGTTTCAGACAACACTTCACGCGCAAGATCTATTTGACGTTTATTTTCTTGAAGTTGTTTTTGTAGGCGACTCGTGTTCTGAGCCCCAACCATTCCGGCCGTAAAAACGAATATGAATAGTATGCTTCTAATTGCCCTTTTCATACCTGCTAGGTATTACAAAGCCCACGCGTCCAAAGTCTTCTGTGCTTACCGAAGTGTAGTTTAACATCAATGAATTATCAGAACTACCTCGCATAGCCGAGATATCAAGCATGGTAGGTATCTGCCCCACTTGTTTCACCTCTTCCATCTCAGAGTATGCAATATCAATTTTACCCTCTGCATTGTTCGCCGAGAAATTGCTTTTCACTGGTCGATAACATCCATTCAGGTGCATCCGGTTAATCAGGCCGTTGGATATACTTTGTAAATGGTCGTTCCGAATCTCATCATGCTTTACCACAAAACTGGAAGGCGAAAAAAGTGGATTCCCAATGAGTAAGTCCTGAATCTGACGGAGCGTTAATTGCTGACCCGTATACTGTTCAAACTGCTCTATCGAACCGGTATAGTACTTACGTTGAATTCGATCCAACAGCTTAAAACTATCCGGTGTAATCAAAACCCGTGCGGCTTCAATCATGTATGTAGCAGAAATCCAAACGAACGAATCTCGTTTCATTTTGATCAGCAAGTTGAACGACTGATCCATTGATGCACTGTTGAAACTGCCTTTCGAGCGGATGGTAAGCATGTCAAAATCGCTCAGTTGTTCACCGAGTTTGTCTGCAACATCATCATCGTACTTCATCAATGCAACAGAGCAATCGAGCTGTTGTTTATTGCGCTTACACCCGGAAAAGGTGAGCAGACCTAAAAAGACAAGTACCGTAAATCTAAAGGCCATGTTTCTCGGTTATTTGTTTTGCCTCTTCCGTCTTCCCAAGCTTCAATAAGCAGTCGCGGTAATGACTGGCAACCTCTTTATCTTTTGGTAGTGCGGTATATGCTTTCTTCAAATAAACTAAGGCATCTTCATAGCGCTTGAGTTTATACAACACCCACCCTTTTGTATCTAAATATGTAGGAATATTAGACTCTTCTTCTAACGCTTTGTTTATCATTTCGAGCGCACGGTCAAGGGCTGTATCTTGCTCCGATAAATAGTAGGCGTAATTGTTTAATGCGCCTGCATCGGACGGTTGAATTTCCAAAACTTCTTCATATGCCTCAAAACATGCTTGATAGTTTTTTAGCATGTACTCTGCATCCCCTAGCGTCGACAATAAATCACTCCGGTCTGTTGGGAGCAAAGCGATTTCCAATCCCTCTTTTGCTCTGTCCCGTGCCTCTTGATATTCCAGCAGGGTATAATGTGCGTATGAGTTGATGATGTACAAGAACGGTTGATTGGGAAAGAATTCTATGGCCGTTTTCGAATCGTATACCAAGAATTCATAGTGCATCATTTCGTCGTCTATGCTCAAGATCTTTCGCCATGCCGTCATATTCGAAGGATCTAAATCTACCGCCACCTTTAAGGCCTCTCGAGCTTTGGATAGGTTCTGCGCAGCATGCAGTATGTCTCCGCGTACCAACCAAGCTTTTGCCTCATCAAAGTGGGCGTTCGTGAGCTTTTCCGATAAGGTCAACGCTTGAGCCTTCATGTCCTTATCTCTGCGGATGTATGGGATAAAACTGCCAATCACCTTCATTTTCATCTCAATTGGTGTTTGGCGATCTGAAAACGCAGATTCTAAATGACTAAAGCTGCTGTCTACATTCCCTTCTTTCTTGTATATGTCGGCGAGACCAAAGTGTGCGTATCCGTTCTCGGGTGCGCTGATAAGAATTCCGTAGTAAATGGTTTTGGCTTCTTCTACCTGACCGGCACGCAAATGCGTTTCAGCTAATAATCCTTGGAAACGGACTTCATTCGGATGTGCATCCGCAAGTTGCTTCATCCACGCCACAGCGTCTTTGGGCTTCCCAAGTCTTACCGATAATCCTTCAAGCAAACGAGCACTTTCCTCGTCGATTCCGAATTTATCGACATACTTACGCATGATTTTGGCCGATTTCTTAAAGTTACCATCGTTTATGTACTGCTTACCCGCTTCGGTATAATTGAGTCGCTTGTCGGGCTCAGCAGCAATCATGGTTTCGAATACCTTAGCGGATTTATCGAAACTGGCTATTTTGCTGTAGGCTTGAGCCAACTGACCCGAGTACCAATAATTAAACTTGTTGTTTGTCTCAACTGATCGCTCTGCCCAGTATACCGCATCGGTGAAATTGCTCACCGCCATATTGATGTTTGCCATCTGGTACATGACGGCGTGACTGTTCGGATCAATCTCTAAACACTTGGCAAATTCTTGTGCCGCTTCGGTGTAGTTCCCCAACACCTTTTTCTTCGCCGCACGGAAGTATATCTCGTTGAATTGAGACCGCTTCTTAAAGCTGAGTCCGCTTTGAGATGCTTTTTTAGTCGAGCCACACGCACTTAGCAAGAGCGCCGAAACTACAAGCGCAAAAAGATGTGTGACACGTGTTTGCATTAGTTGTCTTTTACCGTGCTGTAATCGCTTATGCTGATTTGGTTTGATCTTCCATCGTAATGTGCGTGGTTGCCTACCATCGAATTCGTAAACTCAGCATGTTCGATTACCGTATTGGTTTGGATAATACTATTCGAAATAACGGAGTTCCGTACAACGGTATTGTCACCAATCGATACATGTGGACCAATCTTCGATGCTTCAATCACCGCGTTTTCGCCGATGTAGCACGGTTCAATAATCTCGCTTCCTTCGGTTTTTGCGCTATCGGCAACAAGTTTTTCGTCTGTATTCGTTAGCACGCGTTTGTTTGTGTCAACCGTGGCATTCTTGTTGCCACAATCCATCCATTCGATTACTTCTCCCGGAACAAACTGACATCCCTTTTGCTTCATGTTTTCAAGCGCGTTTGTCAGCTGATATTCTCCTTTTTCACGGATGTCGTTGTCAAGCAAGTACTTTATCTCATCGCGTAAAGCATCACCATCCTTGAAATAGTAAATTCCGATAATGGCTAAATCCGATACGAATTCTTCAGGCTTCTCAACAAAATCTGTGATTACGTTATCGTCACTCAGCTTCACCACACCAAATGCACGTGGATCCCCCACTTTCTTAACCCAAATAACACCGTCTTTCTCCGGGTCTATCACAAAATCAGCGCGGAAAAGTGTATCAGCAAATCCAACAATTACGTTGCCTTCCAGCTGGTCTTTGGCACAGTAAACAGCGTGGGCAGTCCCCAGTGCCTCGGTTTGATAGCAGATATGTCCTTTTGCACCAAGCGAAGCAGCAATAGCTTTCAAGTTTTCTTCAACCTCTTTTCCAAAGCTTGGACCGATAATAAATGAAATGTTATCAATTGGTTCACCGCAAACCTTTGCAATGTCTTCTACCAATCGTTGTACAATTGGTTTACCCGCAATAGGTAAAAGTGGTTTTGGAATTGTAAGTGTGTGAGGACGCATTCGCTTCCCGATTCCTGCCATTGGAATGATAATGTTCATCGTTTTTTAATTAACCTTTTCCTGTGCTTCCGTAACCCCCGGATCCTCTGTGAGTATCCGACAGTTTATCTGTTTTTGATAATTCTATTCGTTGATATGGTGCCACAATCATTTGCGCAATTCTGTCGCCATGATTAATGGTTGCCTCTTCGTTACTTAAGTTCACTAAAAGAACTTTGATTTCTCCTCTATAGTCGGCATCAATAGTACCCGGGGAATTAAGTACCGTTAACCCTTGTTTATATGCCAAGCCACTACGTGGCCGAATTTGCGCCTCGTATCCATCGGGCAACTCCATGTGTAAACCTGTTCCAATGAGCTTTCGTTCCATTGGGTTTAGGACTACCGCTTCGCTCAAATTCGCTCGTAAATCTACTCCTGCCGCCTGCATGGTTTCATGTTTTGGCAAGGGTAAATCAGCGTGGCTAACTACCGATATTTTGAGCGTATCAGTCATTCGCGGCAAACTTACGGTTTTTAGGTGGACGTTCGATGAAGTATGCGATTACAGCAAACGTTATTACCGAGATAAACGACCAAAGCAAATCGAGCCTACCTGAAATCGCGCACAAAACATTGTAAACAACATACAGCGCCAGTGCGAGCAAGATGTAGAAGAAAATGATTTTGAGGTTGTAGGGCACCGGATAATGCTTTCGGCCCATGCTATAGCTTGCAAAACACATCCCGGCATAAACTACCAATGTGGCTATGGCAGAACCCATTATTCCGATTAGTGGTATTAAAACCACATTTAATACAATCGTAGCAATTGCTCCGCCAATGGCGATGTACATACCCAATTTCATTTTATCGTTGAGCTTGTACCAAATGTTGAGGTTGTACATGGCACCTAAGAACAGATTTGCCATGAGTAATATTGGAGTAAGATATGGCGCAGCTTCGTGTGAGAAAAACGCGTCGTTTCGCAGTAAAACCGGGCCAATCTGATCGAGAAATACCAACGTTCCCAACAAGATAAATGAGAGCACCAGAATGAAGTAGTGCATCACTTTAGCATAAACTGCTTTCGGGTTTTCTCCTTTGGATTGCTCAAAGAAAAACGGTTCGGCTGCAAACCGGAAACTCTGAACCGCCAGAGTCATGAGCATACTCAACTTATAAAAACCACTGTAGATACCTATTTCGAAATCAGCGATATCGTCGGGCAACAACTTACGTTGCAACACTCGGTCGAGCGTTTCATTTATAATTCCGGCCAATCCGATAAAAATGAGTGGTCTTCCGTATCGCCACATCTTTTGCCACAGCGCTTTGTCAAAACCTTCGGTAATCGATCGCCATTGCGGAAGTAACATAACAAACATCACCCCGCTTGCCAGCAAGTTGGAAACAAAGACATATCCAATTCCAAAGTCTGGGTTAAACCAGCCGCTCACATAGCCTTTCTGCTCCATCCATGGAATGAGTACGAGGAAGGTAAGGTTGGCGCCAACATTCACCAGAATATTGGTTATTCGGATTATTCCAAATCTTACGGGTTGGTGGTTAAAACGCAACCACGCGAGAGGTAGATTCGAAAGCGTGTCCAACGCTAGAATGAAAACTAAGAAACGTACAAAATGACCTTCCCCATCGTGCTCTAAAAAACGAGCAATATGATGTTGGAAAATCAGACCTAATATCATCAAGAAACCCGTAGAAATCAGCAGGGATATCTGGCCCGTTGCGAATACGGATGTAGGCTTCTCACTTCGAGCGAAATTGAAGAATGCTGTTTCCATGCCATACATCAGCACTACAATGGCAAAACCAACAATGGCGTAGTACAGATTCAAGCCTCCGTACTGATCTACCGGCAACGTTGCCGTATATAAGGGCACCAATAGGAAATTGATAAATCGCCCCAACGTATGGGTGATCCCGTAGATAGCCGTTTCTCCGGCAAACTTTTTTAATAGCTTACTCTGCTGCACGTTAAGGGCAAAACTCCAAAATTACGGGTCGTGCTGCTGTAAGAACGTTTTCTAACCGATTGTTTATGAACGATTCGGATAAATGATTCAGAATTTAAGACGGATATCAGCTAACACGTGAAATACGATCTTTTCGTATCCTTGCATGATGGCCACGCCAAAGTACATCCAGCACAATCAGATAGACAAGCGAAAATGGGACAGGTGTATCCGTAATTCTCAGAACTCGAGGATTTATGGAATGTCGTATTACCTCGATGTTGTGTGCGAACACCGCTGGGATGCAATCGTCTTAGGAGATTATGATGCCGTTATGCCCTTGCCGCACAATCGAAAACTCTTTGGAATGTATCAGGTGTATCAGCCGTTTTTCTGTCAGCAACTCGGCGTATTTGGTGAAGCAAGTGTTAGTGATATGCTCAATGCCATCCCCAATAAGTTTAAACTGATTCGGAGTAATTTGAACTCGGCGAATCGTATAGAAAATGCCACCGAACGGACCAATTTGGTGATTGAATTGAACAAAAGCCATGATGAAGTTGTGGCGAACTACAGCACCTCCTTGCGTAAGCGATTGCGCAAAGCGAGTGACTTTGTGGTGATTGAGACAAAGGATGTTGGACGAATTGTAAATCAATATAAAGCCCGACTACAAGCCAAAGTTAATTTGCCGGAAGGTGCTTATCAAATAGCGGAAGCTGCATTTAGACGAGCAGTTGAAAACGAACAAGCCGTGTTGTTGGAAGTTGAGTTGGACGGTAATGAAGTTGCTTCAGGAATCTTCCTCAAGGACGATAAACGCATATACAATGTGATGGCCAGCTCGTCGCCGGATAAACAACATGCTGTTGCGATGTCTGTGCTGCTAAATCACATCATTGAGTCGCATCAAAATACTGGTATGATCTTCGATTTTGAAGGGTCTGACTTTTCCGGTGTGCGAGCATATTTTGAAAGCTTCGGAGCAGAAAATGAGCCCTACCCGTTGTTTACTGTAAACCGACTCCCGTTCTGGATTAAATGGCGATTCTAAGTTTTAATATCGCTGAGTAAAAGCTGCCAACCCAAATCCATTCGAATAATTAGAGGATACGAATCGCTATCGAGCACCCAAATGCTAAACCGCGGCTTACCCAATGTTTGGGGGTGTAAGGCGTCCATCTTCTTTGTCTTTCCGTTTCTTAAAACCGGGTATTCCAATTTTTCTTCAACCGCAAACTTTCTTCGCTTATCTGTAAATCCTTGCGGAATAGTAAGCTGAACTACTTGTTCATTTCGCAACTCTTGCACAGTCTTTTTACTCAGGAATAAGCAGGTAGCATCTTGGAGCGATACACTTTCCCCATCAAACTTGTGAAAGAGCTTGGTGGCAGAATCAAGTGCGCCGGCTTGCATCTGTATGGAACCTTTTAAACTTTGGTCAACGCTGTACTCCACCGGAGATTTGCATAAATCTTGAGGGAAGTGAGCAACTAAGGTGTTGGGAATCTGACCAGAGACCAAGTTTTAGGTGGCAGTCCAGCCAGTTTTACCCGGATTGAGTTTGGAAGTAGAACACCCCACCAAAACGGTCGCAACAAAAATGAGAGCCAAACGCATGGCGCAAAGGAAGAAAAAACCCCCTTGCGCTGCAAGGGGGCCGAACTGTAAAAAAGTATGTACCCTGGTTACCCTATTTACCAAGGTGCTTACTCAGAAATTTTTCCATGGCTTCGTAAAATTCAAATCGATTTTCTTCATTTCTGAATCCGTGGCCCTCGTTTTCTTTTAGCATGTATTGTACATCCACACCACGTTGTTTCAATGCTTCAACCATCTGGTCGCTCTCAGATTGCTTTACGCGTGGATCTTTTGCTCCCTGCGCCACAAAAAGTGGAGTCTTAATCTGATCTGCGTGTAATGAAGGAGAATAACGATCCAACATGTCTTTATCTTCTTCCGGATGTCCTACCATTTCGTACAACATCTCTTTGTACTGAACCCAATATGGTGGGATAGTTTCCATAAACGTAAAGAGGTTACTTACACCAACATAATCTACCGCACACGCATATAAATCAGGTGTATACGTTACTCCGGCTAGTGTTGCGTAACCGCCATAGCTCGCGCCGTAAATGGCAATTCGATTCTGATCTGCAATGCCTTCAGAAACGAGGTATCGAACTCCATCACTAATGTCGTTTTGCATCGCTTGTCCCCATTGCTTAAATGAAGCTTCCCAGAATTCTCGTCCGTATGATGTACTCCCTCTAAAATTCATTTGAAGTACGGCATATCCACGATTTGCCAGAAACTGTACTTCCGGATTGAAACCCCAAACATCACGTGCCCAAGGACCACCGTGTGGGTTAACCACAACAGGTAGGTTTTTCGGTTCCACACCTTTGGGTAAGGTGAGGTATCCATGAATGGTGAGTCCGTCTCTACTCTTGTAGGTTACTGGCTTCATTTCAGCCATGTAGTCTTCGTTTAACCAAGGACTTACATCCGCAATTTTCTTGAGTGATTTATCGGCTACAGTATACGTGTAATATGATCCTCTGGTCTTATCGCTCATCGTACGAACCAGGTATATAGTTTCGTCTTCATCGTGCGACGTCAGGTAAACCTCAACATCAGGTAATTGTGCTTCAACATTTTTGTAGATCTCATCTATCATTGGATCAAAGCTGCTGCGTTGCACCTTTTCTCCGGTCCAGAAAACGGATGTTAGTTTCTTGCGCTTTCGCGAGAATGCAGCACCGGAAATGTCATACGTATCATTGGTGTGAAGTACTTCTAACTCTTTACCCGTAGCCATATCCACCTTTACCAACGCCGCTTTGTCGCGACCGATGTTTGAGACCCCATAGACAACAGAAGAATCGAAGAAGTCAAAAAACTGTGGACTGAACGATTCTTTGAAGTTGGTCTCAATAACTGTTTGCCAAGATGAGTCTTCGTTTTCACGGTACAAGATGCTGGTGTTCACACCGTCTGTTACCGATGCGATACGCAATCGTCCTTCGTGGTCGGTCATCCAAGCAGAGATGTTACCCGGGTTTTCTGCGATGAGTTTGCGTTCACCCGTTTCAATATTGAGTCGGTACGCGTCAAAAATTTGAGGGTTTCGCTCGTTTAGCCCGATGATTACGTGAATTGGGTCTTCCCGAAGTTTATCAATTAACTGGGTTTTAACATTTGGAATCGCGGTGTATGCTTGAACGGTGCCACTGTCGAGCGACTTGCCGTACAAAGCAAAGTTTTCGTCGCCCCCTACATCTTTCATGTAAAGGATGTGGTTCTCACCTTTCCAAAGGAAACCGGCGATATCACGGTCTGTCTCACTCGTTAATTGCTTTGACTCACCTGTTGCGAGATCTTCAACAAAAACATTCATACGCATTTTTACGGGTGCCATGTATGCGAGTTTTGACCCATCTGGTGATATGCTATATCCCGATTTTTCAGGATTTTTAAAGAAGTCTTTTAAGTCGATTTTAGGGATTTCCATTTGCTCTTTTGATTTTTTACCACAGCCTATTCCGGTTACGGAAATAGCCGCAAGGATAACCCAAAGGCGAGTAAAATGTTTCATATTCTGTTCTTGGTTCGAGCTTCGAACATACAGACAGCCTGAGAATAAAATTTGGAGCTTCGACTAAAATTGAATTCTAACGGTTTAATCTCAGCCAATTATCGATGACCGTTTATTTGAAGCTGAATAAAGTGAATCACTTTAAAAATTGATACTTATTGCGATGAAGCTTGTCACTGTGATAATCATCATTGTCCTTGTTTATTGGGTCGAATTGTTTAATTTTCGTATCAAATAAAAAAGGACATGAAATTTAAAATAACTGTATTAGCAGTGGCTCTTGTAGCCTTTATCTCGTCTTGTGATGACTTCTCGCTACTTAATTACGATTTGAATTTTGCTTCAGCAGCTGTGAAAATCGGCTCAACTGAGGTAGGAGATACCACATACGTAGAGGAAACTGAATTCCTAGATCCAAAAGGTGAAATGGACAAAGTTGGTGTTGATGCGAGCGCAATTAAAGAAGCGACCATCAAAACCATCAAGCTTGTACTTAAGTCTCCAGAAACCGGCAATTTCGACTGGGCAAAATCTGCTTCAGTTACGGTTATGGATGCGAGTGGAACATCAGAAGAAATCGCAAGCGTTGACAACGTTGCAGACGGGCTAACAGAGATAGAACTTACCGGTTTGGGTGTTGATTTAACTCCTTACTTGCAAGGCGGTGAATTCAAATTCAAGGTAACAGCAACAACGGACGCACCAATTGCAGTTGACCACGAAGTTGTTGTTGAGACAACGTTTAACGTGTCTCTATAAAAAGACTAAATTATAAAATGAAAAAGCCGGCACATGTGCCGGCTTTTTTTATGTCTTGTTCTGAATTAATTACGTAAAAAACCTCCCGAGTGATTGTCGTAAAACCAGTGTGCATCTCTGCAACTGGATGATCTGTAGTGTGTATAATAGTGCAACCCCGGGAGGTAAATGTCTTTGGTTTGGCTGTACAAATACGTGAACTTATTTGCCACGTATTCATTAGACAGCGCAACCTATAAATTTGTTGCACAATCTTCCGCTTTTTCGACGAATATGACATTCGTCAGTAGAAATCAGCGAAAACCGCCGTATTGCGCAGTGTGTCAGTAGAGTTTCTCGAAATACGTCCCCGGTTTAAGAAAGTAAGTCCGTTTGAGATAGACGAGCTGTTGACTGGGCTTAACTCGGTATTGGATAAAAATCCGGAGAAGGTATACGGGCAACTAGTTCACCACCATGCACGACTTAAAATTCCGGACAATCAAGTGCATTTTTGGTCGCCACAACTCTCACTTATCTTCGAGAAGAATGAAAAGGGCGACACCATTATTCGCGGCTTGTACGGCCCAAGTCCAAATGTGTGGTTACTCTTTATGTTCCTGTACTTCTTTTTGGGCTTTGTGGTGATGGTTTTGCTCATCGTTGGAATTTCACGACTGAATCTTGGTTTAACAGCATATATTCTGTGGGCGGTTCCATTTGTTCTGGGTGGAATTTTCGCGTTGTGGGCCGGTGGAAAGGCCTCACAAACAAAAAAAGCCCTCCGCTGTGTGGAAGGCTTTTTGCGGTCTGGACGGGACTCGAACCCGCGACCCCCTGCGTGACAGGCAGGTATTCTAACCAACTGAACTACCAGACCGTCTGATCAACAGAAATTCTGTTTTTCAAATTGGAGTGCAAATATAGATTTTTGGGATTTAACAAATCACAATTTTTTTAGAAAAATAATTCGGGCTTTCACTCCGTGCGGTTGGCCCATGCATTAGCTCTCCCTACTCTCTTTACAACCAATTATTTGTAAAGTGAACTAACCGTTGTTCTTGAATGTGTAATCATTACTTCGAACTTCGATATTCGGTGTTCATTATTCTGCAGTTCTGCCCCTGATGGGACGCGATGGAGAATGTCGAATATCCAACAACAAATGATCAAGTGACTTCCTTGAAAATTGAGAGTTGAGCGTTCGACATTGGGCGTTGACCCCGGACGTCATTCTAAGGAAGTGACGGTAGGAACGACTGAATAATCTTCCGAATAAACCGGAACCCTTTCGGAAGATTCTTCACCTTCCTTGCTGCGCGGCGGAGGTTCAGAACACGGCGATTTGAGCAGCCACCCAAAGACATTGCTCAATTTCCAATATCCAATGCTCAGTCGAGATCTAACTGGACATTGAACATTGAGCGTTCGACATTGGACATTGCGAAGCAGGTTTTCGTACTTTTGCCAGTTCAACGTAAAAAACAGGCATCATGATGTTACTGGATTTTGAAAAGCCCATCGAGGAATTGATGGAACAACTCGAGAAGGCTCAAGCTACGCACGAAAAGGGGAAGGTTGATATGACCGACACCATTGAGCAGCTCGAAAAGAAAATTGAACAAACTCGAAAGAGCCTTTATAAAGACTTAACCGGATGGCAGAAAGTTCAAGTATCTCGCCACCCTGATAGACCATACACACTGGATTACATCAACGGGATGACCAAAAACTTTATCGAACTGCATGGCGATCGCAATGTGGGCGACGATAAAGCTATTGTGGGTGGTTTCGCGCATATCGACAATATGCCAGTGATGATTCTTGGTCACCAAAAAGGAAGAAATACGAAAGACCGTCAGTACCGAAACTTTGGTATGGCTAACCCTGAAGGCTATCGCAAGGCACTTCGATTTATGAAGCTTGCCGAGAAGTTTAACCGTCCGGTAATCACCCTTATCGATACACCGGGTGCAAGTCCTGGACTTGAGGCTGAAGAGCGTGGTCAAGGTGAAGCCATCGCCAAAAACCTCATGGAAATGGCTGTACTTAAAGTGCCAATTATCTGCATGGTTATTGGTGAAGGTGCATCAGGAGGTGCTCTGGGTATTGGTGTTGGAGATCGCATTGCCATGTTGGAAAATTCATGGTATTCGGTAATCTCGCCGGAAAACTGTTCTACCATTCTGTGGAGAAGCTGGGAGTTTAAGGAGAAGGCCGCTGAAGCATTGAAACTTACTGCCAACGACATGCACTCAAACGGACTCATCGACAAAATCGTTAAAGAGCCTACCGGTGGTGCGCACAGCAATCCCGAAGCGATGTTCAAAACGCTCAAAACAGAATTGAAGCGTATGATCAAAGAGCTTAAAGACCTTTCGGAAGACGAACTTGTTGCTCAGCGAATTGAAAAGTTCAGCAACATGGGCGTTTACGAGGAAATATGATCAATGAGTCATTGGATCTAGGAATTAAGGATTCAATGAGACTAACTTTGAGATTTGTAGATCAATCGACCGGCGTCCGGACCAAGATTAAATAGGGCATCTAACGCGCTTAATCCCTCCATAAATCCATGTCGTTCATCAAACACTTGTTGATACGCATCACTGCTTTGTTGCCAGTTATCATGCTCACCTAAGTACGTTTCTGAGAAATCTACTTCACCTGAGATCTCCAGTCGTTTCATCAACCAGCTTAAAGCGCTTCGATTTAAATCAACCAGTGTTTTGGGTCGGCTCTCCAACAACGCTTCATATTCCGGACCGTAAAAATCGTAAAACGGTGACCGGTTATATGCTGTTCGAACACTGCGTATATGCTGCGTAACCCAATCTTGAACGTAGCTTATTTCAACATCAACCAGTCTGCCACGGGTCGATTTAATTGTTGGAACACTTAAACTAATTGGACCATTAGGGCCCACCAAGTCGTATCGAGACCGCAGGCTTTGTTTTACCCAATTTTCACCCAAATCTATCAGGGAGGATCTCCCATTTATCATACGCCACCATCCTAGAGGTGGAAAGAGATACAAGGCCGTGTGTACTGAATTACTTCTGCTCATCTCGTTGTCGCAGTTCTTGCAATAAGGTACGCACAGATTTCTCGTGTAATGGATGATTGAAATCGGGACGAATCTCCGCCAGTGGATCTAATACAAATACGCGATCTTGAATGTACGGGTGAGGAATCTGAAGGAGGTCGGACTGATGTACAATCTGCCCATAAAGCAAAATATCAATGTCGATTAACCGTGGCCCCCACTTCTCAAATCGCACACGCCCCATCTCTTCTTCGATTTGCATAATCGTATCGAGCGCGATAGACGGACGGATATTGGTTTCAAAAACCGCGACTTGATTTAGAAAATCATCTTGATCGGTCTTTCCCCAAGGCGCTGTAAGATAGACACGCGACACGTCTACAACGGGTCCAAATACCTCTTCCAATTTGCGTTTAGCAATGCTCAGGTTGCGAGATTTGTCGCCAACGTTTGTCCCCAAACCCAAAACTAGCTCCTCAGTTCTGCGTGCTATTTCAAAATCGCGATCCATTGGCGCCAAAGTTCTACAAAAAATAACTTTACACAACAGAATTAAACCCTCCTCCCTTATCTTTGGGCTCCCATGGAATTATTCGAAATCTTATTGGTTGTAGGGACAATCCTATATTATGTCTTCCGGGGCTCCGGTGACAAGAAGCAGAAGCCGAAAGCAAAACGACCTGTTTCCCATCCTGCAAGCCAAGAGCAGCGCCCTCAGAAAACGGAACGCACCCTCGAAGAAATTCTACGCGATCTTACTGAGCCAAAACCTGCTCCAAAAGTTGAACCAGTTAAGGCAGAAGTGAAGAAAGTTGAGGAAACGCCTAAGTATGTATCATTAGAGAACACTCCTCGACACTCACACCACCCTCACGTTTTTGAACGCTTCGAAGCTTATGAAATTGATGAGGACCCGGATGGATCGGACATCGATTTGAGACAAGCGGTTATCTACGATGCCATCCTAAATAGACCGAAGCACTTCGACTTTTAAGCTTGCTCTACTTCGGGCTTACTTTTAAACACCCAAATTTTCTGACCAATAAAGTTCACCACGCTGGATACAGCCGTGGCTAAGATGAACGCAAACAGTTTGTCGGTTTTAAACGGGAAATAAACCTTTGGGTCTGCTCCGTGGCGAGTAAACAATAAGGCAATCTCGTCATCACCAAAGATGTGTAGACCATACTTATTGATGACGATGTTTATCACAAACGAAATCAAGTAAAGAATCCCAAAGTTGAGTAATCTACTGTTGTTTCGATCGTTGGTACGCCATGTCCAGAACTTATTGAGATTGTAGGTTACAAACGTTCCGGCGATAAAACCCAAACCTTTATAAACGTCGTTCCAAACCACCCCACCGGCAAAAGCTTCTTCGCTATTGCCAATCATATTACTGAGGGAGTAGTAAACGGCAAAGTCAACAAAAACGGCAATTATTCCGCTAATTGTGAATTTGGTGATTTGCTTACTGGTTTGATATATAGCCATAGTGCGTGGCGACAAAAATAGGAATCTCTACCCTACTTCCAACGCTGCGTGCGACTTCCGGAAATTGCGGGTGGAGAGTTGGTAGTCACCCAAGGAGGTTCGACTGGCAAATGGTAAGGAAAATACCGAACTTTCGATGGGGAGGGGCTGATACTGTTCCCTCGACCATTCAACTCAAATCTCCAAACAAATTGAGCATCATCCTCCGAACGTTGAAGTTGGATCTCGAGAAGCAGTTCTAGAATTAGAAATGTTTCACTGGGTGAATGGAATGCAGTGGGTGGGGATTGAGGTGGAATTCGTGTTTTATAATGTTTAGCTTTCAACGGGGAGGGGCTACTCGCTTTCCCTCACCATTTCTCCAAAACATACCAAATCATGCAAAACGCATCTATCCCAGCGCTACTATAGATCATCCAACCGTTGAGCTTCCTCGCCTCACATGCGGATTGTCACGTCATTGAAACATTAAATCATTATCTCATTGAATCATTGATATGGCTTATATTTGCACGGCAAATAATAACACGTCTTAATTATTTGCTCATGTCTAATCACTCCCACTCCAAAGTTTCTTATCAAGGCCTTACGTTCGACGATGTTCTCGTGCTTCCACGCTATTCTGAGGTTTTACCTCGAGAAGTGGATACAACAACTCGCCTTACCAAAAAACTTAAAATCAATATCCCTATCGTCTCAGCGGCGATGGATACGGTTACGGAAAGTGGATTGGCCATTGCTATCGCTCGGGAAGGCGGTATAGGTATCATCCACAAAAACATGAGTATCGCTAAGCAAGCGGCTGAAGTAAAGAAGGTGAAGCGCTCTGAGAGCGGTATGATTAAAGACCCAATTACGCTTCAAGGCAGTGCTAAACTTAGCGACGCACTTTCAATCATGAAAGACAACCGGATTGGAGGTATTCCGGTAACGAACAAAGACGGCGTGTTGGAAGGTATCATAACGAATAGGGACTTAAGATTCGAAAAAGATTTGAGCAAGCCTATTTCGGAAGTAATGACCAAGGAAAACCTCATCACAACCGATGAGAACACAGATTTAACAAAAGCCAAAACAATCTTACAGCGACACAAGATTGAAAAGCTTCCTGTTGTTAATGATAATGGCGTCCTAATCGGACTTATTACCTTCAAGGACATTGAAAAAGTAAAAAATCACCCAATATCTGCAAAAGACTCATACGGTAGATTACTTGTTGGCGCCGCCGTTGGTATCACCGCAGACACGCTAGATCGAGTACAAGCTCTGGTTAATGAAGAGGTGGATGTTATAACACTGGATACTGCTCACGGACACTCGAAAGGTGTAGTAGACGAGCTCAAAAAAATAAAAAATGCTTATCCAGACTTACAAGTAATTGTAGGAAACGTTGCAACCGCAGAAGCAGTTGAACACCTAGCTAAAGCGGGTGCCGACGCTGTGAAAGTCGGCGTAGGTCCTGGGTCAATTTGCACTACGCGAATCATTGCCGGTATTGGGGTTCCTCAACTTTCCGCGGTGATTCAATGTGCTGAAGCTGCCAAAAAATACGATGTGCCCATTATCGCCGATGGTGGAATTCGATACAGTGGAGATTTAGTTAAAGCCATTGTAGGTGGCGCTAACTGCATTATGGCTGGATCGTTATTCGCAGGTACGGAAGAATCTCCTGGTGAGACTAGTTTTTACGAAGGTCGTAAAGTGAAGTCGTACCGAGGAATGGGAAGTATCGAAGCGATGAAAAAAGGTAGCTCCGACCGCTATTTCCAAGACGCTGAAGAAGGAATTCAAAAGCTCGTTCCGGAGGGTATCGTTGGTACTGTTCCTTATAAAGGTCAATTGGCAGAAGTTATTTACCAGTATGTTGGTGGATTAAGAGCCGGCATGGGTTACTGTGGCGCACGTACAATTAGCGATTTGCAAGAAGCCACCTTCACCCAGATTACCAACAGTGGTATGCGCGAAAGCCATCCACACGACATTACCATTACCAAAGAAGCGCCTAACTACAGCAGATAGTGAGGTCTAGCTTACTTCTCGTCGTCCTAGTACTTCTAGGCCATTTTGGCTATGCCCAAGTTAAAGGGCGTGCAGAACTACCGACTGGTGAAAAGGTCGTATTGTACAACGACAAAACGTGGGACTACGCAGCCAATCTTCAACTCGAACGGTTTTCACCATTCATTATGCCAAAGCCCTCCTTTACAGGTGCGGTGTTAGACTCCGGGAAACTTGCCAAGTATATTAGCTTAGAGCGAACGAGTTACGAACCTCATAAAGTTTTTGACGACAACAAGTGGCTGTATTTCAATAATTTAAAAGTAAATCGGAAGATATATCCTGAGAGAAGGCCTCCATACTACAAAAGCTTGTCTAAGTCCATCCCCAAGTATCTGGACCAAGGCAGCATCCAGCAACACATAACGGACTCCAATTACCAGTTCCTAACCTATACGAATTCGGGGTCTAACAACTTTGCTCGCTACTTAGCAGTGTTAAATGCCGATCTCGATTCTGTAATCAAGGTGATTGATTTTACAATGTACACGCAATCGGAAGCAGACAGGCGAAATCACAATGACCCTTTTGTCTTTACCCAACAAAGCATAAGTTGGGCAAAGTGCATCCGCGATACTCTGTACGTTTCTCACCATCACCGCACATACTCCGACAGCTCCGGTGGGCAAAATGGATACATCACGTGTATCGACCTAAAGACCATGAATGTGATTTGGCGCTCAGAGTCCTTGATGTCAAACGCACAAACATTTGTAGTCTGGGATGATTTCGTATTCTGTGGGTACGGCTTTACAAAGGAACCCGACTACCTGTGCACGCTTAACCGATACTCCGGCGAAGTTATTGATCAAATCATGCTGAAGAACGCAGCCAGATACATTGTTAAGAAGGACAAAGATCTGTATGTGCGCACGTACGACCGAAACTACGTTTTTAAGATAAAGACGGTAAATCGGTAACTTTATACCATGAAAACAATCAAGCTGTTGGGTCAAGTTTCCCTTTGGGGACTGACTCTCATATCACTGCTACTATTCGTTTTTGCCTTATTTTCTGGTGCCGAAGAAAACACCTTTCAAGGGTTGCTTAAAAACAGCCCGAATGCACTTCCATGGCTTATCATGTTAGCCATATCGCTATTTGGCTGGAAGCACAGGCTAGTTACTGGTATCGCAGCACTCATTTTAGGTACTTTCTTCATCGTTTTCTTGGCCGTAAACGGCAGCACCTTGTTCGTAGTCTACATCGTTGTTGGTCTTATACCGATGTTCGGTGGCTTATTGGTTGGTAGCCACTACGCCGAGAAATCCGAGCAAGATTAAAGGTTATTTCTTGAGGATCGATGCTCCCAAGTTTTGACCCGATGCAGTTAGAATCTGTACTTGATATACACCCGATTCCAGGGTAGTTAGATTTATCTTGCTTACGCCTTTTTCAATCTCAACGACCATTACGGATTTGCCCAGTGCATCGTAGAAATGCAGACTTGAGTTCTCAAGTGCCTCAACCGTTAAATCTGAAGTAACCGGGTTTGGATAGATTGATACACCCGAATCGGTTAGGTCATTTAGACCCACGTTAAACTTGGCTTCAACATCCATCTCTACTGTATCTGCGGAGCACACATTGCTCACAATCAATTCCACCGTATAGACCTTTCGGCTTGTATAGGCGTGACTTGGGTTGTCTTCATTCGATGTATTCCCATCACCAAAATTCCAAGATTGAGTGTTGTAACTTGTACTCTTATTCGTAAACGTGAACTCAAGTCCGTCTTGCGTATAATCAAAGTCGGCATTTGCAGCGTCAATCACGGTTACAACAACGTCGAGTGGATCACTTGTACCACATGCGTTCTTTGCAGTTACTGAAAGAGTATGGTCACCCGCAGTTGTCCAGTCAACCAATACAGATGTATCTGCATTCGATTCGTTGATGCTACCGCCACTTGCGAGCGCCCAAGTGTATGAGGTTGCATCGGTTACAGAACCAATTTCATACGACTCAGGACCCATACCGGTACACGCAGTATCTGTAGTGAATGTTGTAGGAGTATCTGGCGTTCCGGGTTGAACAGTCAGCTTTAAGGTTGCCGTGTCATTACCAAAGTCGTTTGTCGCTATAAGTGTAATTGTCTTTTCACCGGAGGTGCTATAGGATAGATTATACGGTCCGGCGCCGGTTGCAGAAGCGGTTGACGCGTCTTCACCAAAGTCCCAAGCCAAGCTTGTGAACTTACCTTCTGTTCGATTCGTAAACCGGACAGTAGTTCCCGGACAAGGCGTTTGTATGTTCACCTCCAAAGCGGCTTTAGGTTTAGTGATGTTGCAATCGTCTTGGGTAATTGCCTTGTATGCATTCTGACCGCAGAAACGAGCGTCTTTACTCGCGTCGCGTACATAAACCCCACCATCTATATCGTCTTGATGTAAAACCGTTTTACGTTCGCCATTTCCAAGCGAATAGTGCATAATCTTAGTCTTATCGATTACGTGCGAAAGCTGATGTCCGTGGCCTAACTCATGAGTGGCAACAGTTTCAAAGTCGTACTGGCTCGTTGCAGGTGAGCCTTCACCGTAGTACCAATTTCTGGTTGAATCAAATGAAATGTCTAGTTCCGATACGTAAAACTGTGCATCGGTGCCGTTGTTGATGAAACAGCCGCTGTACCAGCTCCCACACACCCCAAGTCGGCTATCACCGAAACGAGTAAATCGGACGATGTTTATGTTGTCCTTGGTTGCTGCTGTACTATTTGTGTTTGATGTTGAAATATCCCAATTCATGAGTGTGCCACAACGCCAGTTCTCAGCAGATCGATAGAATGCATTTACAGCATCGGTCTTTCCCGAGAAATTGGAAGACATTGTCCAGCGGTAACCACCATTGCCATCTAAATTGACATGCCGTGGTTGAAAATATCCCGAGTCTACACTCCCTTGGCCTGTAAAGGAATAGTTTGAGTGTGCATACCGAATAACTATTTCATCAGAACTTGTGCCGGTTTCTTGACTGTTATTCGTCACTCGAATTTTACCACTTCCCGCTCTGGTTGGGACATAGATTTCAATCTTTGAATTCGCCCACGATTTGAATGATGTAGGATAATGCACTTCATAGTACCGCCCATCACCAAAATTTGGGTCTACAAACTCCACGTAACCCTTACCCTGGGCAAAACCGAAGTTGCTTCCTGAAATTGTAAGTACGGTACCGGTTCCGCTTGTAGTTGTGTCAAGGTCTAAATTGCTGATAACAGGTGTGGCCAATGGTCTGATGCCATTCATTCCAAATGCATCATTCAACACCTTCACCTTGGATCCGGCATAAGACTCAAGCTTCGGATAGAGTGATTTTTTGATGTTCTCAAAAACCTCAAAATAACCATAACACTTATCCTCATATAGATTGTATTTCAAAAACGATTGTACGCTAGCAGTTGGTTTGAAGTAACCGGAAGTCCCGTTGTGCTTAAGATCGCTGCTTTTTAACAAAAAGATTCCTTGTTCATTACGTCGCAACTGAAGCGAGGGTTCTACAACATATGCGTCTAAACCTACGCGACCGCCTTCAGTGATTAAGCTTAGACGTGAATTCACGTTTTCTCCCTTGAAGACAGCCGACACCTCCAACAAATTTTTTGTAAAGATTAGGTCGTGCTCATCATTCCAGAAGCTTTCTTGCTGAATCACTTTCGCCTCTACAACCACGTCGGAATACCTAACTCGTTTCTCTAAACTCCAAGGCTCAATGGTGCATTGTGCTAGGGCTAAAACAGACAATAAGGTAGAAGTCGTTAAGAGTAGAAGTCGTTTCATTTCAATGGGTATTTTCCAAATATCGCTTAAATCTAGTTTCCTGAAATAACCACATTTAGTCATACTTTTGAATCCGTATAAAAAATGACACAACCTTTTAAAATACGAATAGGCGTTATTGGTGGGGGGCAACTCGGTAAAATGTTAATCGAGAGCACACAACCCATGAATGTTGAATACAACATTTTAGAAGCGAGTTCCGACTGTCCTTCCTTTCGCTATGCCACCGAATTTATTGAAGGATCGCTGATGGATGCGGACAAAATCAAGGAACTGGCTGCGATCAGTGATGTGCTTACCTACGAAATTGAACATGTAAATGTTCAAACACTTAAAGAGATGGAAGCCAATGGGACCCGAGTGATTCCCTCTGCTTCGATACTGGAAATTATTCAGAACAAAGGAAGGCAAAAGCAATTCTACGCAGACAATAACTTAGCAACCTCTCACTTTATCATCGTTAATAGTTCCGGTTTTAATACCGATGTACTTTCTAAGTTTGAAGGGGAAAAGGTTGTATTGAAAAGCTGCATGGGTGGCTATGATGGTAAAGGTGTTCAAATCACAACTAAAGCAGAACTCGTACAGAACGGGTTATCCCATTACTTCGAAGGCGATGTAGTGATAGAACAGTTTGTTGAAAATGCCATTGAGCTTTCTGTTATTGTTGCACGTCGGGCCAACGGAGAATCTAAGACCTATCCGGTGGTTGAAATGGTGTTTGATCCCAAAATTAATTTGGTTGATTACCTTTTTGCACCCTCAAAACAATCGGAAACTGTACAGAACGAAGCAAGAGAACTAGCCGCCAAAGCCATCGATGCTATGAATGGTGAAGGTTTGTTCGCCGTTGAACTATTTTTAGATCAACATGGCCGATGTATTATCAATGAAATTGCACCAAGACCTCACAATTCGGGTCACCACACCATTGAGGCATGTTATACATCTCAATATGAACAACTTGCACGAATACTTCTAGAACTTTCTTTAGGTGAGACAGATTTATTATCACCTGCTGTCATGACCAATATTTTAGGTGCAGACGGCTTCAGTGGAGACTATGTGCTAGAAGGTTTATCTGAACTAGCGGCAACGCAAGGAGCTTATCTGCATTGGTACAACAAATCAACGTCTAAACCAGGCAGAAAAATGGGCCATTACACGGTATTATCCGAATCGCTAGAGGACGCTATCGAAAAAGCGCACAACTTGAGAACTGCGTTGAGAACATCTCCATCCAAATAGTTCGATTTGTCATAGCTTTGCTCAAAAGAAAGTTATGAGCGTAGAAGTTGGAATAATCATGGGGTCTGACTCAGACCTGCCGGTAATGTCTGAAGCGGCTAAAGTTTTGGATGAGCTTGGTATTTCATATGAACTTACTGTTGTAAGTGCTCACCGCACACCAAAACGGATGTACGATTACGCCGAGCAAGCAGTTGATAAGAAACTCAAGGTAATTATTGCCGGAGCAGGCGGAGCGGCACATCTTCCCGGTATGGTGGCCTCATTAACACCTTTACCTGTAATTGGCGTTCCTGTAAAATCATCAACTATGAGCGGAACGGACTCGCTCTACAGCATAGTTCAAATGCCTCCTGGCGTTCCCGTTGCTAGTGTTGCCATCAATGGTGCAAAGAACGCAGGTATTCTCGCGGCACAAATCATTGGTGCTTCAAACGATGACGTGCTCAAACGCGTTAGCCAGTACAAATTGGACATGCGAAATATGGTTTTAGACAAAGCCTCTAAATTAGAAGACATAGGGTACAAAGCTTACTTGGACCAGAAATGATCATTCATGGCGACACACTCATTGGAGATGAAATTGTTAAGTCGCACTTTGCTTGTGACGTTGCCAGATGCAAGGGAGCATGCTGTATAGAAGGAGACAAGGGCGCACCGGTAACCTCGGATGAAGTTGAAACCATTCAGGAGTTGGTTCCTGTCATAAAGGAAGAGCTGTCTCAAGAACACATAGATTTTATTGAGGAGTTTGGTTTTTACGAGACGGATCACGACGGTGAACTGGTGACAACTTGCTTAGACGACGGTAAGTGTTGTTTTGTGGTGGAGCAAGCCAATGGTGTACTTTCTTGTGGAATAGAAAACGCCTACTACAAAAAGAAGATTGACTTTATTAAACCAATTAGTTGCCACCTATACCCGGTTCGTATCCGTGAATTTGAAACATACACTGCACTGAACTATCATCAATGGTTTTTGTGTGGTGATGCATGCGCCAAAGGTGATCGCGAACAAATCAAGATCTACGAATTTGTAGAAACGGCCCTTAGAAGACGATTTGGTGATGTTTGGTACGATGAGTTAAAGGAGCTTGTTGCCCAAATGAATAGTCAATCCCAAGACCCTACTTAAGCGTCAGCTTTGCTTGAATCATGGTTAATCTAGGCGCACCAATGTCTGCTGGTCGCACCATGTACTCTTGGTTAGATAAGTTGTTCTGTATCAGAGACAAACGAAAATGCGAATTCACTTGGTACGATACCCGTACATCAAAGATCCAGAAGCCTTGTGGATTTAAATTCAAACCTGTCTGGATTCCGGGCACAAAGAATTGAAACAACGGGTCGACAAATGCACGGTCAATATTTGTTATCCGGCTCGCATAACGACTGGAAACGCCCAAATTCCATTTACCTCGATTATAGGCAACGTCCATCTTGAACGTTCGTTCATTTCGGTATTTCAGCACATCTGAACTTGTATCGGAACTCGTGGACACATAAGACAGATCTGCTCCGGTGCTGTCCATACCATAAACAAAATTTCGATCAGAAATAACTGGATTACTCGCCGTGTACCCGCCAAAAAATCTCAACGTTCCGGAAACCAATTTCAGCTCCCCGGTTGTATTTATATCTATTCCGGTAATCTCCGTTTTCCCAGTATTAAGCGACTTAAAGCCTAGCCCAAAACCATTGTCGGGCGATACATCACTAGACCACTGACCAAACGCAAATTCCATCATGTCTTGATACGTCATACGAAAGGCCGCGACGTCCAAGAAACCACGGAGCTTCTTTGTTTTAAACCCTTGTTTTATTCCAATTTCAATATTGTCACCCGTTTCGGACTGCAGTTCTGCATTTGGATAAATCGAGATCAGCCCAACGCTTGTTTTTATGTATGACTCGGCAATCGTTGGAAAACGGTAGCCTTGTCCATACGATGCCCGCAGATATCTTCCACCACCCATGGAATACTGCATACCCGCTCTAAATACGGGTTTAGATTCCACATAGTTGTTTAAACGATAGTTTTCAAATCTCGAACCAACGGTATACCTGACCGGTCCCAATTTGTGCTCCCATTGAAAATAAGCCGCCAAATTATCTGCCTTTTGCAGTCCTTCATACAGCGGACTATTGGACCGTACCAACATTGTGGTTGCTCCGGCCGTAATTTGTATCGATTTATTGAGCCTTCTAAGTGCCTGATAATCTGCATAAATCATCGTATTGGTATTCGACTGATTGTTTAAACTATCTCCATTATCTACTTGATTATCAATATATAAATATCGAGCACGAAGAGATTGCCTCCACTTGCCTCGCTTCCAATGAACAAACGGATCGAACCTCCACTTCAAACCATTGGTAACTGTTTTGGCGTCATCTAAAGCTCGGTACGCACTATCGTAGCTATTCCAAAGTAAGAAAGAACCATTATTCGTTGATAATAAGTGCGTTTTAACACCATAGTTAAAGCTATCATTTACATTTCGACGAAAATCAACTCCACCGCGAATTCTGGAATCAAAATCACCAAATCGGTAGCCTTTGTCATCCACAACCTCAAAAGATGTTACAACATCACTTTTGCCAACTCGCCGACTATCAGAAAAGCGAAGGCCACTTGTGGTGAGCCGCTCATCCGACCACTTCAAACTCTCCCTTGAAGCCTCGCTATATAGACCAGAGAAACTGGTGAAGCGAGTTGTCGGTTTCTCATCTGGCCAGGAAGTGGTAAGATTAATCATCCCGTTTAATGCGGAGGAACCATACAAAACGGAACTAGCGCCTTTAACAACCTCCATCCGTGAAATATTATCAGGATTAATGAAATTCCATTGCACCTTACCTGCATCGCCACTAATCATAGGCATTCCGTCCAACACCAGTAAAGCTCGTGTTCCTGCTCCATAGCTCCATCCCGCACCATTCCGAATATTTACTTGGCCATCGTTAACAACCACACCCGAAACTTGATTCACAATCTCATCGATGGTGATTGGATTTTTATCCTGAACCAAGGCCGGTTGAACATGCTCTACGGATACAATCTGATTCTTGATTGCCCGCTCGGTTCTATCTCCTCCTACTACGGTTTGATCCAAGAGGTTGCCAAATCCATACGTCATCTGTATCGAATCTCCACTCCTGAACTCACGGGTGACTATCCCAATTCGTGTATACGACACATGATCAAAGTAGATCGAATCGGCCTGAGTCGCAATGGTAAACACTCCATTTGCATCGCTCAGAAGAATATTATTCGGTTTTTCAGAAGTGGATATCTCAACGTCAGAAATAGGTTTGCCTGATTCATCATCAACCACAACACCGGTTATCCAATATGTTTTGGCCGGATTATTTTGTGCTGCTGCGCTGATAACCAATTGGGTCAATATGACAAGAAATACACTCCGCATAGATTCGAATTTCGCTAAATTCGCACTAACAAGTTTACGCAAATTATGCTACGTCACGTATTAATTGTCGCTGCCGGTCTTCTTATTTCCATTCAAGGACTCGCACAAGGTTGTGTGCCAGACCAAAACATTACCGAAGCGGGCTTCCATCCGAAATCACTTTCAATCGCAAATGTGGGTAAAGCCTACAAAGAGGTTCTGCAGATTCGGGTGTTCGAAGACACATCGGTCATTATTAACGGAAACCCCGTGGTGGCAATTATCGATTCCATTAACGTAGTGGACATAAAAGGCCTTCCTCCATCTTTCTACTATACATGCTCCCGCAAGAATTGTAGTTTCATCCCTGATTCAACCGGCTGCTCAACCTTAGAAGGTACTGCGCAAGCATCAGACGTAGGGGACCACTTACTCGAAATTGAAATTGAGGTATTTGCCAAGATATTTGGAACCATAAGCACCAGCCAGAAGGACACAGTAAGACAGTTTACTTTGGTTGTAGACGACCCATCTTCTGCTGGGCAACTAAACAAAGGGCAGCTCAAGATTTACCCGAACCCATCAAACGGCAGCATTACCATTAGCCCATTAAAACGTCGGATTTCTAAAGTCACTTGTTTCAATTCCATAGGAGAAATTGTTGATTATCAATTTGTTGAAGGCAGACTAGAGCTCGAAAAAACCACACCGGGTTTTTATACGGTTAAGGTTGATTTTGATGATGGAACTTCGATATCAGACAAGCTCCTGATTCAGGCTAATTAAGCCATCTTTCTAACGTAACTTTGCCCCGTGAAAAGGGTAGTTGTAGGACTTTCCGGTGGGGTTGACTCCTCAGTTGCTGCAGCGTTGCTGGTAGAGCAAGGCTACCATGTTATTGGTGTGTTCATGAAAAACTGGCACGATACTGATGTAACCATTAGTGATGAGTGCCCGTGGGAAGAAGACAGTAAAGACGCACTTATCGTCGCAGAAAAGCTTAGAATTCCTTTTCAAACCATCGACCTGAGCAAGGTATACAAAGAGCGTATTGTTGATTACATGTTCTCTGAATATGAAGCCGGTAGGACACCAAACCCCGATGTACTGTGTAACCGAGAAATCAAATTTGACGTTTTCCTAGATGCGGCAGTTTCCTTGGGCGCAGATTACGTAGCTACAGGACATTATTGTCAGAAAAAAGAAGTTGAGATTGATGGTAAAAAGCACTATCGCTTAATGGCAGGTGCCGACCGCAACAAGGATCAATCCTATTTCTTATGCCAAGTTAGTCAAGATCAATTAGCGAAAGCTCTTTTCCCTATTGGTCATTTGGAAAAACCTGAGGTTAGAAAAATTGCGGAATCCAAAGGCTTAATCACAGCTGAGAAGAAAGACTCACAAGGCTTGTGTTTCATCGGAAAAGTTAGACTTCCGGATTTTCTTCAGCAGCAGTTAAAACCTAAAACCGGTAACATCGTCGAAATTCTTTCTGATGCTTCGGTTTACGACACACCAATGAATGACCCATGTGAACCATACACCTACAGCGAATCAGATGGTACGGTAGTTGGCACACACGTAGGCGCTCATTATTACACAATAGGACAACGTAAAGGACTGGGTGTCGGTGGCAAAATCGAACCTCTGTTTGTCATTGCCACGGACGTAAACACTAATACCGTATATGTTGGAATGGGTGATAATCATCCGGGTTTGAAGCGTTCAGCGCTCCAAATCATCAACGATGAACTACATTGGGTTAGACCTGATTTGGCGCTTCAAAATGGTGCGAGTAAAGATGTATTGTGCAGAATTCGGTATAGACAGCCGTTACAGGAAGCTACATTAAAGAAAACAGAAGCTGGATTAGAGATTCACTTCAAAACACCTCAGAAAGCCATTGCTGCCGGGCAGTTTGCAGCGTGGTATGATGGAGATGAGCTAGTTGGTAGTGGCGTAATCCACGCTTAATCCCACATCCAACCCAGGCGCAAGTCGATGCGATTGTATTGTATCTGTTCCTCAAATTTTGCAGGCACAGAGCCCGATGGTTGCCACACGTTAGCCTCATATTCTGCATACCCGTACTGCCGTCTCCAGCCCAGTTTGAGATACCACGAACGATGATGTTTACGTTTTGCGGTTATCCCTATTCCGGTATTTGCAAATAACCCTCCGGTCACCATGCTAGAGTTGTTAAAATGATATTCTGAATATGTTAAAAATCCGTATCCGGTTTGAACGTAATAGAACGGTTGGATTTTATCTCGGTCGACACGTCCTCGAAACTCTATACCCAACGGTGCATACCCATTGTTTGGCCAGAAATAAGCCTCATGGCCCAATGTCGCCCCAAGCTGCAAGTTTTCTTTGAATGAATAGCCCACACCAACGTGCACCGCGGGTGTAAGCGATGGGTCTCCCCAACTATCCAGGCCAAACGGAAAACCTAGGTCTAAACTGAAATTCCAAGAATTCGTGGTAAACGGATAATATGTCTTCGGTGGTTTCACTAGAGTCTCATCCTGAATCCGCTCCTTAACTTCTTTATCGATGAAATTCATCTCGCGGATGTTGTCCCAAAGAATAGTTAGCGAATTTGAAGGTGGAATTTCCAGTACAACGGAATCTCCGTAGGCAATGTTAATGACCTTTCCTTCGATGGTCTTTCCGTCGGTGGTCTCAATCCGAGCGTAGCTCCCACCAATTTGACCAAATACAGTGCTACACATCAGCAACATCATCGCTGTAAAATGAAATTTACGTGAATTATGGAGAAACGATTGAAACACTTTCTTCGTTAGTTTTGAACGAATCTACATCGACAAGATTATATGTTATGCAGAAACCAGACAAATTAGTCGATTTTGATACAGCGCTGACCCCATGAAGAAATATCTAGTAATACTTCTCTCCGCGGTAATTGCCCATTCTTTCTGGGCGTGCCAAACGGACTGTACCCAGACTGTCTACTACATGAAAGAAGTGCCAATTTATATGGCTGTGGCTGACTTAGTGAAAGACATTAAGGTAGAAGGTCCTCGTCAAGAAGGAACAATTACGTCAATTACCGAGAACAATACAGGATACTACTTGGTAGATGACAACCTGGGTATCCATGTGTTAACCAAAACAAGTGGTGTTCCGGTCCGATCGGCCTTTATCAGCATGCCGCGATGTATGCGCGCAGAAGCAATTGAAGACTTTCTGATTGTTGTTCAGGTATCGGAAATTCATCTTTTTGATGTTTCCGACCATCAGAACATTCGGCTGGTTCAAACCGTAAACGGAAGATTAAATACTCCGTTTATGAAACAAGATTCGGTTGTTATTGATTACGATTTTGTGGAGACAGTAGACGTAATCGAGAACGCAAACTGCGGCGATAATTTTGTTTCCATTGGGGAGCCAGAGATATTTCAAACTGCAAACCTACCTCCCCATGCAGATATGGACTCCAAGTCAAATGCGGTTTACATCTGCGACAACCTAAACCTTGTAACGTTAGAAGTTAGTCCGGGAGGCACTATGAGTGTTACAACAGTTAACCCATTTATATCTTTCGTTTCCAACTTCAACTCATTCATCCACGCCGATGATGATGAGTTATTTATACGGAACGTAAATATTGGATCTTCGGGTTTTGACATATCAAATAACCCAAGTGTTCCGGTCCCGAATTTCAATACACTTTTTTTCAATTTCTCTTGTACCGACTTTGTATTCAACGATAACATAGGCTGCCACAGTCATTTTTTCGAAAAAGAGATGCTGACGTGCGACCCTAACAATCGGGTGGATATGTTCCCCAAGCTTTCAAGTTCAAGTACTAGAAATCAAAATGCGTTATTCTTAGTGGAGCCACACCAAGTAGAGCTCTTCAATTCGTTACTTTTTGTCTGTGACGGACCCGGTGGATTCATTTGCTTTGATGTGAGTGATCAACTAGGTTTCAATCAGAACGCCGCAGAATTGGATCGATTATCAGAGTTTGATGCCAGCGTCTTTTGCTTAAGTCCAAATCGAGCCCTAATCTCCGGGGATGACGGAATTTTCTATGTCGATGTTTCGACACGAACAGATCTGAAAACAATTGGAAAAGTGGAGTAGAAAAAAAGGGCGTGATCGTTGAAAAATCCCTAAAAATAATAGGATTTGGCCTCCGACACAATCGCAACCTTCCCCCGTTCGAACGAGTCTCTTTCACCGAAGTGATGGGGCCTGGTTTTTAAAGACCGGTTAAGCCGGTATAGTGTAAGTGTTGAATTTTTCAATTTGTCTCAACGCCCTTACTCAAAGGTAGCTAAAACCCGCTGATGCACCATCGCTAAGGAGCTTATTTTTGTCAAAATTTTGTCGTGAGAAAAGGTTCGGAAATCATAAGCATCATTCTGCCCTTCAAGAATGAAGAAAACTATCTTACTGCATGTGTTGATTCCGTTATAAATCAGACCGATGAGCATTGGGAGTTATTGCTTGTGGATGATAACAGCAACGATCAAAGTCCGGAAATTGCGCAATCCTTTGCCCACAAAGATTCGCGAATCAAATACATTAAAAACCCAAAATCAGGAGTTATCGAAGCCATGAAAACCGGCTACCAAAATTCTACCGGCGCGTTAATCACACGAATGGATGGGGATGATATCAAGACACCGGATAATTTGGAGCAACTTCGGTCAAAGGTAAACATCGGAGTGGTTGCCGTTGGGCGGGTCAAGTATTTTAGGGAAGATGGCCTGGGACTGGGCTACAAACGTTATGAAGAGTGGATTAACGAGCTCACCCAGGAGAATAGAAACTTCTCTGAGGTGTATAAAGAATGTGTGCTACCCTCTCCATGTTGGCTTGCATACAGGTCGGACTTTGAGAAAGCCGGTGGATTCGATTCTGATTTGTATCCGGAGGATTATGATTTGTGCTTTAGGTTCTATGCCACAGGACTGAAAACCGCAGGAACGGATGGTGTAATTCATCTTTGGCGGGATCATGCAATTCGTACAACAAGGGTGTCTCCACACTACTCGAACAATGCATTCCTTCACTTAAAGGTGCACTACTTCCTGCAAATCGACTATGATTCTGATCGTCCATTAATACTCTGGGGGGCGGGCAAAAAAGGGAAAACGGTTGCGAAAGAATTGATTCACGCAGGTGTACGTTTTCGTTGGTTTACCAACAACGCTAATAAGGTTGGTCACGACATCTATGGAGTTGTTCTTGAATGTACCGATGGATTTAAATCAATTGTAAGCGGTCAAATGTTGGTTGGAGTTTCCGACCCATCCGGAATTCAACAAATTGAATCGGTTACAGTCGATTCTGATCTTGATGTTTACTGGTTTTTCTAGGCGAGTTCAAAAACGGTTATCTCTGGCCAAATGCCCAGTCGTCCGGGGAATCCTAAGTATCCAAAACCACGGTTAACGTAGAGTTTTTGGTTGTTCTCTTCGTACATTCCTGCCCATTCGGGATAGACATACTTCACTGGGCTCCATTTCCATCCGCCCGTTTCAATACCAAATTGCATTCCGTGGGTATGACCACTGAACATAGCATTAATCATTGGAAATTCTTTCAGCACTTGGGCACGCCAATGGCTCGGATCGTGGCTCAATAATAGAGTTGGCCAATTTTGATCAACGCCTTCCATTGCCTTGCTCAAGTCCCCATATCGACTGAAGTGCATTTTGCTGCCCCAGTTCTCTATTCCAACCACAGCGAGCTTCTCGCCCGCAATATCCAGTATCCGATTTTCATTTAGTAACAAGTCCCAACCCAATTGCTTGTGAACGTTTGCAATTGCTGCCTTGTTCTCAGGAAGTTGGTCCTTTCTAAAACCGGGTACGTACTCTCCATAGTCGTGGTTACCCATGATGGAATAGACGCCGTGCTTCGCTTTGATTTGTGAGAAAGTGTCGATATATGGCTCCATCTCTGACGCCACATTGTTCACGATATCTCCGGTAAAGAAAACCAAATCCGGATTCTCATTTTTTATCAAATCCACACCTTTCTTTACTCCTACTACATTCCAAAAGCTACCACTGTGTATATCACTGATTTGAACCAACTTAAGCCCTTTCAGAGATTCTGGTAGCCCAGGTATTGTGAGTTTCTGCCGAACCACTTGATATCTATGCGATCCGCGGACAACCCCATAGGTAAGTGCTGCACCAAAACCGGTTGCCAGAAATGCCCCCGTTTTCATGATAAATGATTTGCGAGATATTCCACTCCCGGCACTCTCCGCACTTTTAGAAAACAACCCAATAAACCATTGCACCAATCGCACAAGGTCGTCGACACCCATAAAAATTGCCCAAATGAGCTGAATGACAAAAACGATGAAAAAGAAGGACATGGTCGCTTTTGTCCAAAAAGTTGTGGGTGATATGCGAAACTGCGACATTGAAAACAACAAGGCACCATAAGAGGCCGCAATCAAAACCCAGTACCCTATCTTGAACCACAAGGATGTGCGCGAGTCTAAATCGCTAATGAAGTATTTGACCCCATTGAACACGTAAAAGTTGAGGAACAAAGACAAGCCAAGAAAAAACAAAATCCTTCTCATTTAAGGGCTGCAACTTAAAACTGCATCTTCTCATCGACAAATGGCATCGACCAATAGTTCATTTGCAGGCATAAATATGTCGGCATGAAGTGGCTTTGGGTGGTGGATATCGGGTGATAGGAGATTGGTTGGACCGCGAAAGTGTCTCCATGGAGACACTTTCGCGACCTTGCAACCTCAAATTCAACCTCAACCTCAAAAACCTCCACACCCTGAGCAACCTAAAAACCCCCAACTCAAAAATTACTGAAACAAAATAACCACATACTTGTATATACATATATTTTGCATTTATGTCGTTAGAAGAAGATATTAAACAGGAAAAGTTTCAGTCGGAATACCAGAAGCTAGTCGTAAACATAGCGTACACGCACAGCTTTCTGACTAATATGTTCAACAGTTATCTGAAGCCGTATGACCTGTCAATGCAACAGTATAATGTACTTCGAATCCTGCGCGGTCAACATCCGGAACCTGTAAGTATTAATAGCATTACGGATCGTATGATTGACAAAATGAGTAATGCATCGCGTTTGGTAGAAAAGTTGCACAAGAAAGAAATGATAGGCCGAAGCAAATGTGCTTCGGACAAGCGTCAGGTTGATGTTACCATCACGTCAAAGGGTCTTGAAACCTTGGCAGAACTCGACCATTTGATGGGCGATTATGAAAACAAGTTTAACCACGTTGACAAAAAGGCCATTGCCGAAGTGAACAACGTGCTGGATGAATTAAGAAACATATAATACAGATGAATAAAATCAAACAAACACTGCTTTTGGCAACCACAGCTTTTTTTCTTGTGAGTTTTACACTCGCCATCACATCCACCAATTATACCGTTCTAGCGGGTAAATCAACTGTAAACTGGACTGGTTACAAGCCCGGAGGTCAGCATGAAGGTATTGTTGACATAAAATCCGGCAGCCTAGTGGTTGAAGGAGAGACCATAACCTCGGGAGAATTTGTCATTGATATGAAGAGTCTCAAGGTTACCGACACCGAAAGTCAGAAATTACACGACCATTTGAGAGGTGTAGACTTCTTTAACGTAAACAAGTACACGGAAAGCAAGCTTGTAATTAAAAGCAGTAAAGAAAATGGCAAAGACAACTTAGGTAATATCAAACTAGAAGTTACCGGAGACCTCACCATTCTTGATAAAACGAATCCGATAACCTTCGAGGTTGTGAACACCGGAAAGACGGAGAATTATAGAATCTACAGTGCCAACATCCGAATCGACCGAACCAAATGGGGCATCACGTACAAGTCGAGCTTCTTTGGGGATGCACTTATAAACGATGAATTTGATTTAAAAGTCAAAATCGCAGCCAAAAAGAACTAGCCCTCATCTATCGAAAAAGCCTCCAAACGGAGGCTTTTTTTTATTGTAGAATATCTTCTATGCTATTTGAAGAGACGGCGTGATATCCGGGTTTTGCTTTGGCAAATATCTCTCTTCCCCATGCCTTACCTTCTTCTGTCGTTGCCATCCTTTCGTATAGTGGCGACAAGAATTTACGACGCCCCACGGTTGTCAAAAACTGTTCTATTGCGGGTTTGGCTGGTTCATAATTCAACTCGATGCAGTGCTTAAACCAATCGCACAAAATTTCGTTGTTCCCACTATTGGTGAAACCAAAAACCTCATCAAGAGCTGATGCCTTTTCAAAATCAAGCTTACCATCAAACTTTCTCAGGAAATACAACCAGTGGTGGGTAGTCCAGTCCTTGGTATCTAATTGTTCTGCACTTGCACCATTCAGAAAAAGCTCTACTTGGTCATTTACACGAACCAACTCCTTCGACGACGGATTTGGCGCAGTAGATGGAAGTCCAGGTCCGTATATCCAAGCTTTGGGTAAGATCTTCTCGTACAAAGCAGAATCACCTTTAAGGAGATGCTCATCTAAATATGCTTCAAACCGCTGCGTATTCATTGGTTTAAATGCATTGTCTGCAAAATAGTGCTTCAGAAACGCATCAAATTGTACACGACCCACTGCTTTTTCGATGGTTTGAAGAAAGAATCTTCCTTTCTCGTATGCAACATCGGTGAGACCATCATCCGGATTGCGTCCATCTAAGTCTAAATATAGGTGTGTATCATCTACGTCACCGCTTTCTGTAAGTCTGGCAATAGTATGTTTCAAATCACCCATTCCCAACTCTGTAAGCATCTCTTCATATGCTTTACCATATACTTTCTCCATAATTCGCTGCTCGAAGTAAACCGTGAATCCTTCGTTCAACCAGAAGTCGTTCCACGTTTCATTCGTAACCAAATTGCCCGACCAAGAGTGCGCCAGCTCATGAGCAATAAGGGCTACCAAACTGCGATCGCCGGCCACAATGGTAGGTGTGGCAAACGTTAATCGCGGATTCTCCATCCCTCCAAAAGGGAAACTAGGTGGGAGCACCACTACATCATATTGATCCCAAGCATACGGACCATAAAGTTGCTCTGCACTATCAATCATCGCTTGCATATCAGCAAATTCCCATACGCACTTTTCAATCATCGGAGGTTCAGCAAACACGCCGCAATTTCTTCCCAACTTTCTGTACTCGAGGTCTCCAACGGTTAGGGCCAGCAGGTACGATGAAATGGGTTGCTTCATCTGAAACTCATATACACCATCCGTGCTTCTCTCGTAACTGTTCTCAGCACTCATTAAGGCAATCAATTCAGGACTTGTTCGAATCGTTGCGGAATACGTGAACTTAACGCCGGGAGAATCCTGACAAGGCACCCAGGTACGTGCAAGTATGGCTTGAGACTGACTAAACAAGTAAGGATGCTCACCTCCCGCTGTTTGTGTTGGATTTAACCATTGGAGTGCCTCCGACTCCGGGCTCGTGGTATAGAAAATAGTTACTGATTCTGTCTCGTCTAATAAATCTACACTCAGTTCTTGTCCAAAATATTCTACATCCTCACCTAACTTGTAATTCGCTTTTTCTCCATTGTCGAGTACGATAGAGTCGATGGAAAGTTGGCGTGCATCGAGTTTCAATGTATTGCTCTCAGACAAACGATTCAAGTCTAAACGCGCTGACCCCGAAAGCGTTCTACTGTCGAAGCTTACCGCAAGATCAAGGTGTATGTGTTTTACCCTTACATCATTGGGGTTGCTAAAGGAATGAGCGTCTGCAGCCAGAACAGAAACAACCTCGTCCGTGTTTACCTTTTCATCTGCGTTGGAATTCATTTTGCATGAAGACAATTGGAGAACGGTGGATAGGCCAAGAACTCCGAACAGAATAGATTTTATTGTTGTATGCATGTTGGTCGATTTAAAAGCGGCCAAATATACACGAGAGGCAATAAATCCCTGTGAATAACGTTCCTCGCATAACTGATAATTTAATTAGACAAAGTGGGGGATATGTATAATTTTGCACAACTTGTTAAGACATGAAGATACTTGTTAAACGAACCTCAAACCTTCTGAAAGCGGCGCTTCTAGCCTTCTTTGTTTTAGGTTTTTCGTCTACTTCGTTCGGTCAGGACGGATCCTATGACGACGATTACGGGGATGACGATTACGGCGACTACGACGACAGTTACAGCGATGATTATGGCGATGGCGACAGTAGTAGCAACGGCGATGATTATGGCGACTATAGCGAAGACGATTACGATGACTACGGAGATAGTGATTACGACTTTGGAAGTAGTGACAAAGACGAATACACTCCGAAAAAAATCATAAGAAAACCATACGTGCGTTTTATCCCGCCGTACGACTCAGTTCGTGAATTGGTATTGTATAAAGCGGTGGTAGAAGTAAAAGATCGGGATGGATACGAAGTAGAAATTGACACCATCAATTTCAGAGCTCACCAGTGGCTTGAGGAAGAATATGGTAAGGAGCTCAAAAAAGTAATCCTAATTGACGACGTGAACGAAAACGCAGGTGAATTCGAATACAAGGTTAAGATACATGCTACATTCCCATGCATGATTGCTCCAAATGAATTTACCCAAGTTGAAAACGGACAGGTTGAATATGACTTGGAGATTCGCGTTCGTGATGGTCGTTACCGCTACACGGTGAAGAACTTAGTGCACATAGCTCCACCTAGACCGGGTGAAAAAGATGGAGAGCGAACGTACTTCGAGTATCTGATGAAAACCGAAGACGACATACGCGAAGGGGACAAAATCCTAATCGCTGCGGATCAAAAAATTAATTCCATGATGTCTGACCTACAACGCATTTGTCAGACTAATCCAGTGGAAGAAGAGGACGACTGGTAAATAGTTGTTCTATGGAGTTTATTGATAGCCCTGTGCCGAGATTCGATTGGCATAGGGCTTTCTTTTTTTGTTAATTGAGTACACACTAAAAAAGAAATTATGACAAATTCAGTATTAGGACTAGACAAAAGCGGAGTTGACAAAGTGGTAGAGAAACTAAACACACTGTTGTCATCATATCAGGTGTACTATCAAAACCTCCGAGGGTATCATTGGAATATTGTAGGTAAAGACTTTTTCGAACTCCACTTAAAGTTTGAAGAGTACTATAACAACGCCCAAGTGAAAATTGATGAAATCGCAGAACGGATTTTAACCTTGGAGCAAACACCATTGCACAGTTTCAACAAGTATCTCGACAATGCAGCGTTGCAAATCCATGAGAATGTGACCGACGGTGCCGAGGCAGTGAGTCAGATTCAAAAACAGTTGGAGCAACTCATTAATCTGAAGCGTGAGGCACTCAAATTGGCTGAGGAAAACGACGACATTGCAACGTCGGACCTGATGACTCAATACATCTCCGAACAGGAGAAAACAGTCTGGATGCTCAAATCGTTCTTATCGTAAGACACAAAAAAAGGAGTGGTTATCTACTCCTTTTCTTTTATTTATTTCTTGCGTTTTTTAAGGCTTTCCAAAGCTTTGGTGGTAGCCAGTCGGTGGCAAATTTGACAAGGCCATTGTAAACACGCATCCCCTTTTCAGATTCTTCACCCTTTCGATCTACAAACAAGGTGGTGTGATCCTCAAGGCCGTCATTAATCTCCTCTTTCGGTCGGCCATTCGTATAGTAATACAAAGCAAGTGATTTTCTACTTCGATCCTCAGGACACGTAAGTTTGTCCGGGTGACCATGATACGAAAAATCAGTTGTTGAGAACATTGCCAATCGATTGAAGATCGGCAAAACTTTCTTCTCACACTTCGTCATGTCTTCATTCCAAAGTTCAAAATGTCCTCCGTATGATTCATCCCAATCCTTGTTCAAGTAAATCAGAACATTTAGTCGTCTGTCAAGACCGGTAAGCTTATGCTTGTTGAAGTCGGCATGAACCTTTAAAAAGCCCCCGGGCTTAATTTGATGGCATCCTCCTCCCTCGTAATATGGGTCTCCCAATAGGTTCTCAATTCCGGTTAACTCCGAAAGAAAGTTTAGAAATGGCTCCGAGTTTAAAAAGTGCATAAACACCTTCGTCGCCTTACCAAAGCGCTGCTCACCTCGCGATGCGAGTTTCACTTCGTTTGGATTTTTGTATTGAATATCCCCCTTATCACCCATCTCCGGAAACTCGCTCAACACCTCACTTAGAAAGTCGGAATTGAAGAAGTCGTCGAAATAAATGTTGGGGAATGGTGAGTTGTTGGCATAGTCATTTTTGTAGTGACGAGCTAATCCCATTAGTTCGTCATATTCGATGTCCAACACCTTATAATCTCCGATATACATGTATTGCGTTTAGGGTGTAAAAAAACGAATTATTTTTGTGACGACAAAGACAGGCTATATATGATAAATTACAAGTTTTGGAACAATGTCCTGGGATGGGTAAGCTTTGCTATTGCAATGGTGGTTTATTCATTAACCGTAGAACCTTCTGTTCCACTGTGGGACTGTGGTGAGTTTATTTCTGCGTCCTTCAGTTTGCAAGTGGTTCACCCACCCGGTGCTCCGCTGTTCTTATTGCTTGGTCGTTTGTTCTCCATGTTTGCTCCTAGTCCGGAGACTGTGGCGCTTGCCGTGAACATGCTATCGGTTGTGGCCAGTGCACTCACGGTGGCCTTTACATTTTGGATTACCACACACTTCGCGATAAAAGCATTAAAGCTTTCTGTTCAGAAGCCTGAAGTTTCAAGCGAAAACGCGATAGGTGTTTTCGGTGCCGGGTTTGTTGCAGCACTTGCACTTACCTTCATGGATACATTCTGGTTTAGTGCCGTAGAAGCAGAGGTTTATGCCTCGTCTTCTTTGTTTACCGCCTTGTCTTTCTGGGGGATTTTGAAGTGGGAAACCAACAAAAACAACCCAAATGCGAATAGATGGTTGGTGTTCATTGCGTACACCGTAGGTCTTTCAATCGGACTTCACCTCTTAAACCTTCTTGTGATTCCTGCAGTAATCTTGTATTACTTCTTCAATCAATACAAGGTAACACAAATGAATGTACTAAAAGCCCTAGCCATTGGTGCGGGTTCTTTGGTTGTGATCAACTGGGGTGTTATTCCGGGTTTACCGGCAATCGCCGCCGGTTTGGACAAGCTGTTCGTTAACAGTTTTGGACTACCATTCAACTCCGGTGTCTTGTTCTTTGTGGTATTGTTGATCGCAGCAATCATTCTTGCAATTCGGTACACCATAGTTAACAATAAACCGCTGATGAATTTGGTGATGCTTTGCCTAACATTCATCCTTATCGGTTATAGCTCATATTCAATGGTTGTTATTCGTTCACTTGCTGAACCAGCCATAGACATGAACGACCCAGAAGATGCCTATAGCTTATTGAGCTACATCAAGCGTGAGCAATACGGTGACCGACCTTTATTCAAAGGTCCATACTACAATGCTAAATTAACGGCTCCTTACTACAAGAAAGGCTCAGCAACCTACCGAAACGGTATTGATGAAGATGGAAACCCGGTGTATGAGAAAACTGGAAATCGGGTAGAATACGTCTGGGACGAACGATACTTAACTACGTTCCCACGTATGGGAGACCTTACGGATAAAAATAAAGGATACAAGTACTGGTATCGTGAACGCTCAAGGCAAGATCCTACAACCGGTCAGGAATCCATCGTAACTCCGGAGTTTAAGGACAACATTGGGTTTATGATGAAGTATCAATTGGGTTGGATGTACTGGCGATACTTTATGTGGAACTTCGCCGGAAGACAAAGTGATATCCAAAACGTAGATAACAATATCTTCGACGGAAACTGGCTAAGCGGAATCAACTTCGTGGATGCCCCAAGACTTTACGACCAATCGAACATCCCAGAATCTCTATCAAATAACAAAGCACGCAACAAGTACTATTTGATTCCAATGTTGTTGGGTATCATCGGTATCTTATATCAGTACAAGAAGCAGAAGTACGATGCGTCTGTAGTGACAGTACTATTTATCTTCACGGGTATTTTCATTGTAATCTACCTAAATCAGCCTCCATTGGAGCCTCGTGAACGAGACTATACCAACGTCGGTTCGTATCAAACCTTCTGTATTTGGATTGGACTGGCAGTACTCGCGATTGCTGATGCACTCAAACGATTCTTGTCCGGTGCTCTAGCACCTGCGGTGGCCACAGTTTTGTGTTTAACCGCTCCTTACTTAATGGGGACTGAAAACTGGGACGATCACGACAGATCTGACCGATACTTAGGTTACAGTTTCGCTAAGGATTATCTCAACTCATGCGATGAAAACGCTATCCTTTTCACGAATGGAGATAACGATACGTATCCGTTGTGGTATATCCAAAATGTTGAGGGATACCGTTCGGATGTACGAACCATCAACTTGAGTCTATTGAGCACAGAGTACTATGCGCAAGCACTCACTCGCAAGTATTACGATTCAGACCCATTACCAATGTCGATTATTCCGGCAGAAAAACTTCGTGATGGTGAGCGTGATGGAATATCATACAACCCGGACAATCCATTCTTTAACGACAAGGATTACTACAAGTTGAGTCAAGTGTTGGCATTCATGACAAGTGACGATCCGAAGCACAAGGCGCAGGGTGGTATCTTCTCAGATGGTGACATGGAAAATTATCTGCCAACGCGCAACGTTTATATCCCAGTTGATAAAAACGCGGTACAAACAGCCGGTAATGGTTTGATTCATAAAAATGATTCACTTCCAATCGTAGACAACCTCAAATTCACTTTGGGTAGTCGATTACTCAAAGGTTCTATCGTGATGTTAGATATCATTTCGACCAATGCCGAGCAAGGATGGAAGCGCCCTATTTACTTCACCACAACTACGGGTGACGACACCTATGCCGGTCTGGAGCGTTATTTACGCCACGAAGGTTTGACTTATCGCTTAACGCCAATGGAGCACGATTGGGGCGCCTACCGTGGACTCACCAACCCAGATCTCTTGTACGATCGATTGATGAACGATTTCGTTTGGGGTAATATGGACAAAGGTGAAATGTTCTTAGATCATAAAGCCACCTTGGTGCCACGTAACTTACGTGTACTTTTTGTCCAAGTTGCACAACGTTTTGCCTTCCGAGGCGACAACGACAAAGCCGCTGAGTTACTGAAAAAGTCACTCGAAGTTATACCTGAATCAATACTTCCAATGGACTCGTACATACGTACCTATTACATCGATATGTTGGGTTCCAACGGTGAGGAAGAACTTGCAAAAGAGCTTCTTGCGAAAAATGTGAAAGAGTTGAAGGAAGAAACAGCTTACTTCTCTGAAATGGCTCGTAGTAAAGACCGCAGGTTCAAGAGAATTGGTCGCGACAAGCTCGATCAGAAGAAACGTGATGTTCAGCAAAGTATTGGTTCGTCTTTAAGACTCCAAGACACAGCTTCAGCATCGCAATTGCAAATGCTTCAGGCACGATTCCAATAGCACGTGTCGAATCATCAAGATAAACAACTCATCTACGGCGTTCACGCATTAGAAGAGGCGATCACAAGCGGAAAGAGCTTTGAGCGTATCTATATTCAGAAAACTGAAAAAAGTGATACGCTCAAAGACCTCAACGCACTTATAAAAGAAAACCGACTTCCGGTTCATCATGTACCCATTCAGAAGATTAACCGGCTGTGTCGGAAGAATCATCAAGGCGTTGTAGCCTTCTTGAGCATCCTACCGGAGGTTCAAGTTGAGGAAGTAGTTACACGATGTTTTGAGGAAGGCAGAGACCCTAAAATCCTTGTGCTGGATGGAATTACCGATGTTCGCAATTTTGGCGCATTGAGTCGAAGTGCTCTAGCATTTGGTTTTGATGGCATTCTGGTTCCACACAAAGGAAGTGCTCTACTACATGAGGATGCAGTGAAAGCATCCGCGGGAGCACTCATGAAAATACCGGTTTGCAAATCAAAAAATCTCAGCAGTACCTTGGGAGAGCTAAAAAACTTTGGCTTAAGCATTATTGGCATCACTGAGAAAGCAACTACTTCGGTTCGAGAGATGAAGGCCGAAGGGCCCTCAGCCCTAATTTTGGGTAACGAGGAAACGGGAATTCACCCCAATGCACTTGCTCTATGCGACCAGACATATCGCATAGAAATTTCAGAAAACATTGATTCTTTGAACGTTTCAGTTGCCGGAGCTATCGCAATGTTCCAGTTTAACGCCTAGTTTAACAGTCCCATAACGTGTTTACCGGACACATAAACTACTGATTTGTAGCCAAATAGGAATTTTTGCCTCACCAAAAACGCAACAACAACTAAATTTTATTTTACTTGTTTAATTGCTGCAGAAAATTATTTTCGCGAACCAAAGGCAATCAAATTTAACGCGTATGTATTGGACATTAGAATTAGCTTCTTACTTGGACGATGCTCCATGGCCGGCTTCAAAAGACGAATTGATTGATTACGCAATTCGATCAGGGGCACCGCTTGAGGTGGTAGAGAACTTACAGGAGCTTGAAGACGATGGCGAGGCCTTCGAGTCAATCGATGAAGTGTGGAGTGAATACCCCACCACAGATGATTACTTCTTTAATGAAGATGAATTATAAAAACGAATTAACATAAACGATAAAACCGGGCACTGACCCGGTTTTTTTATGCAATAAACTCGGCTACCCTCCGAACAACGTCCTTATCCTTAATTCCATTGTTGTGGCCTAGACCTTGAGTAATCAATAGCTCTCCTGATGTGGCCTCAGCAAGTTCTTTCGCTTCGTTCACCGGAACTTCAATATCATCTTCATCGCCCACTACCAAAACCTCGGGCATCGATTCTACCTCTTTGATCCGCTTTATGGTCGAGTAATACTCAAATGACTGGTTGAAGCGTTTGAGCAGCAAATCCCGCAAATGCTTCTCGATAAGTGCGTTACCATTTATCTGCTCCATAAATCGTGTCATAATGGTATCGGAGTATACCGCAGAGTTGTGAACCACAAGCTTGTTCACTTTCACTTCATTATCTGCCAGTAACAAAATGGAAGCCATGGCACCAAGGGAATGTCCAACTAGAGCATGTATCTCTGTATCCAAGTTTAAAACAATCTTGTTTAGACACTCTTTGAATTCAAGAACATTGGTTGATTTGCCTTCTGAAACTACATGTCCCGGAAAATCCGGAATAACTGCGGAAAACCCACGTTGGTTTAACTCGGGAATAAAGTTTCGAAAATGAAGTCCTTTACTGCTCCAACCGTGAGCTAATATAACTGTCGGTCCATCACCCCACACCCAAAAGTGAAAGCGCTTCCCGCTATCGGTTTGTAATTCATATTTTTTTGCTTGATCCTTTAGTTCCAGGTCCTTCGGGTGCGACTTTAGTCTGAATGGATTAAAGAATAGCTTGTACGCCAATCGGCCACCTAGTCTTGGAGCTAAAACGCCCAAGAGACCAAAAACGGTACGTATGATTTTTTGCAATAACACGATGCAAGATTAGTTAATACCTCTAATCTTTCGAATCTAAAATAGCATTAATGGTTGCGTTTGTATTGGGAACCAGTAACCTGTGTCCTTTGTCAACCAAGTACAAATCGGACGTTGCTACGGAATCTGAAAACTTCACAGCTGCTTGATAGGAAATCACCGAGTCTCGCTTGCCATATATCAAATGGGTCTTTATTCGGTATCCGTTCAATACATTTCGCGACGTGCTCACATCCGGGGCGATTCGTGCAGAGCTCCGCCAGCGTAGAAACAGCTCTTTTCGTTTGAGTTTTGTGTCGATAGTCGACTTATAAAACGCGACTGTACGTCGGGCTAAAATCCCAAGTTTACCAGCAATGTTGAGCGTGTAAATGATGCGTGATGGGTTCAAAATAAATCGTTGAAACAAGAATCGTCCGAGGGTGGTTTTTGTAATAAAGCGGAACCATATACGCGGGGTTAATCCATCTGCGGCAATCAACCAAAGTTCATCGATGATTTCAGGACGCGCAATGGTGAACCCTAACGCATAATTTCCGCCAATACTGTAACCGAGCAGCGAAACTTTATCTTGATGTCCAAGGTGAATCAAAAAATCGTCGATAAGTTCGAGTAGATCTCGTCTGTTTAGCTCGTGATCCTCACCCCATATGGTCTTCCCTTGATACGGTAAATCAACCGAAACAACCCGATACTTATTCCCAAGAGATTCATCAAATACCTGAAAAACACTAGAGTCTTGGCCATAACCATGAAATGCAATTAACAGATTGCTACCTGTTCCAAATTCCTGATAGTTTATGGAAGACGATCTCCAAATAAACTGCTTTTCCACATTCTCTTTTTTAGCGTCGATTTGTCTTAATTTTGCCCAATTTGTAAAAAAAGAAGATGCCCAAAGATACCTCATTAAAATCAGTCCTTATTGTCGGTAGCGGTCCAATCATTATTGGCCAAGCGTGTGAATTTGATTACTCCGGTAGTCAAGCGGCCAGATCCCTTCAAGAAGAAGGAATTTCGGTTACGTTGATTAACTCCAATCCCGCGACTATCATGACCGACCCAGTAATGGCGGATAACATTTATCTGTTGCCTCTAACACCGGCATCTATTGAGTCTATTTTGCAAAAGCACGACATTGATGCGGTACTACCTACTATGGGTGGCCAAACAGCGTTAAACCTTGCGAAAGAAGTAGACGAATTGGGTATCTGGGAAAAATACAACTGCCGCATTATTGGAGTTGATATTCATGCTATCGAAAAAACTGAAAACCGTGAAGAGTTCAGAAAACTCATGGTTGAGATTGGTATCGGTGTAGCACCTTCACAAATCGCGAACTCCTTTTTGGAGGGAAAAGAAGCCGCTCAAAAACTTGGTTTCCCATTGGTAATTCGCCCATCGTATACGCTAGGTGGATACGGTGGTGGATTTGTTCACTCCAAGGATGAGTTTGATGACTCACTGAAAAGAGGATTAAATGCTTCTCCAACTCACGAGGTATTGGTGGAAAAAGCAGTGCTTGGCTGGAAAGAATACGAGCTCGAGCTTTTACGTGACTCCAAGGATGATATCGCAGTTATATGTACCATTGAAAACGTGGATCCGATGGGTATCCATACAGGTGACTCGATTACCATCGCTCCTGCAATGACTTTGAGCGACACATGTTTTCAAGAAATGCGAAATCAGGCATTTAAGATGATGCGTAGCATGGGTCAGTTTGCAGGTGGATGTAACGTTCAGTTCTCTGTTAACCCTGAAAACGAAGACATCATTGCCATCGAAATCAACCCTCGTGTGAGTAGATCTTCGGCTTTGGCGTCAAAAGCAACAGGTTACCCAATTGCCAAGATTGCCGCCAAACTTGCTATTGGCTATTATCTCGACGAATTGAAAAACCCGGTAACGAAGACTACATCAGCGTTCTTTGAGCCGGCAATCGATTATACCATTATCAAAATACCTCGTTGGAATTTCTCGAAATTCCCAGGTGCAGATCCTACGCTAGGATTGCAGATGAAGTCGGTAGGGGAAGTAATGGCCATAGGACGAAGCTTCCAAGAAGCATTGCAAAAGGCGTGTCAAGGCCTTGAGCTTAAGCGAATGGGGCTTGGTTGTGATGGTTATGAAGAACGTAACCTAGAGAAGCTTATTCACAGCTTAAAGAATCCGAGCTGGGATCGAATATTCCACATCAAAGATGCTATTAGCTTGGGTGTACCGATTACGTCTATTCAAGAAGCAACGAATATCGACCGATGGTTCTTGGAGCAGATTTACGACTTGGTAAAAACCGAGCGCGAGATTAAGAAATATACAATCGACAACATAGATCCTTTGGTTCTTAGAACCGCCAAAGAAAAAGGATTCTCTGATTTTCAAATAGCTCACGCCATGGGCAACTGCACCGAAGACGATGTGTATGAAAAGCGAAATGAGCTTAACATGAAACGCGTCTTCAAGGTAGTTGACACCTGTGCAGCTGAATTTGAATCGCCAACCAACTACTTCTACTCTACATTCGACGGAGAGAATGAGTCCGTTGTTACAGACCGCAAGAAAATTGTTGTTCTTGGAGCAGGGCCTAATCGAATTGGACAAGGTATTGAGTTCGACTACTGCTGCGTTCACGGGCTGCTAGCTAGTGAAGAAGAAGAGTATGAGGCCATCATGATGAACTGTAATCCGGAAACGGTTTCTACGGATTTCGACATGGCAGATAAGCTCTACTTCGAACCTGTATTCTGGGAGCATTTGCGTGAAATCATCGACCATGAAAAACCTGAAGGGGTTATTGTACAACTCGGTGGTCAGACTGCATTAAAGCTTGCTGAAAAACTGCACGAATACGGCATTAAGATTATTGGTACTTCGTTCCCTGACATGGATTTAGCTGAAGACCGTGGATCGTTCTCCGATCTATTGAAAGAGCTTGACATTCCATATCCTAAGTATGGTGTTGCCGAAAATGCTTACGAGGCCATAGAAATAGCAGACGAAGTAGGATATCCGGTCTTGGTAAGACCGTCATATGTTCTTGGTGGTCAGGGTATGAAAATCGTTATTAACGATGAGGACCTACAAAAAGCCGTTATCGAACTACAAGGCGACCTACCAGGGAATCGAATTCTAATTGATCACTTCTTAGACCGTGCTGAAGAAGCTGAAAGTGATAGTATTTGTGATGGTGACGAAGTTCACATCATGGGTATTATGGAACACATTGAGCCAGCAGGAATCCATTCAGGTGATTCTTCTGCGGTTCTCCCTCCATTTAGTTTCTCAGACAAGGTGATGGATCAAATCAAGGAGTACACGCACAAAGTTGCTAACGCTCTTAACATCCGAGGTTTATTGAACATCCAATTTGCCGTTAAAGATGAAAAAGTATACGTGATTGAAGCAAATCCACGTGCATCGCGAACAGTTCCATTTATCTGCAAGGCTTACCAGGTACCATATGTAAATATTGCAACCAAGGTGATGCTCGGAACACACAAGTTGAAAGATTTCGATATTGTTCAGAAGCCTCAGGGATACGCAATCAAAAAACCTGTGTTCTCGTTTAACAAATTCCCGAAAGTTGACAAGGAATTAGGGCCGGAGATGAAGTCTACCGGAGAAGCGATACTGTTTGTCGAAAGTACGAAAGACGATTACTTCCGCGAATTGTATAAAGAGAAATCAATGTTCTTGAGTAAATAAAATGCCGTCGTTCGGACAAATCCTTCTAATCATATTTGCCATTATGGTGATTCGCTTTTTCTCGCGCCTCTGGAGAATTCGGAGTGCCGTTATGGAACAGCGTGAGCAATTTATGCGTCAAGCGCGCAACGCTGAAAAACAAAACAGACAGGAAGGAGACGTTAATATCGTAGGCAGTGGAAAATCTGCCTCAAAACCGGCCAAGAACTCGGATGAAGGCACATACGTTGATTTCGAAGAAGTAGACAAATAGGGCTATTCTACAATAGAATATCGCTAGCAGACACCAGTAAGGAATCAACTAATCAGTTAAAACTTGTAGACTTGTAATTACCAAAAACGAGTTTTTATGAGATTTTTTACCGCAATAGTCAGCCTTCTTTGCGTTGTCTTGGAGGTTTCATCCCAGAATGTTGCGCTTAATTTCGATGGAAGCGACGACGTAGTACAGACAACATATCCGGGCATTTCAGGACGGAACGTACGCACGGTTGAAGCTCGAATTAGAACTTCCGCCAACTGCGACCCTCAAAAAGGAGGTCGCCAACAAATCATAACGGATTGGGGAGCTGCGTCTACAGGGGCTCGATTCACACTAAACATAAAAACAAACAACACGTTAAGACTGGAAGTCTCGGGTAGCGGAATAGACGGGAAGACTGCAATTAATGACGGAAAGTGGCACCACGTGGCTGTAGTGCTATCCAATTCAACCAGTGCACCTATAAGTCTTTATGTAGATGGCGCGTTGGAGCGATCGGGCAATATATCTACGACCATTAATACCGGAAGTAGTGTAAATATGCGTATCGGCCAGAGAGTTGATGGGGCAAACAACTTCACAGGTGACATAGATGAGGTTCGAGTCTTCAATATTGCTCGTACTCAAAAGGAAATCCAGGCAGACATGAACAAAGAATATTGTTCGCAACCCAAAGGCCTCGTTGCTTACTATAAGTTAAACGATGGTGATGCCGGGAAAACCAACACGACAAACAAAACAGCCAGAGACAACACCTCCGGATCAAAAAACGGGACATTAAGTGGTTTTGCGCTAAGTGGCTCATCATCCAATTGGGTTGTAGGAGATACGATTAAGGGGGGCGACACAAAAGCTGAAATTGACACGGTTGCGTGCTACACCTACATAGGTCCATCTGGTAAAACATACACTTCCCCAGGGACGTATACCGAAACAATTAAGAACAAAGCTGGGTGTGATTCCATAATAACCGTTAAACTAAAGCTAGGGCGAGTATTCGATTACAAACAAGTGACTGTATGTGACTCATTTGTTTCCCGACTTGGCAATATTTACCACTCGAGTGGTTTATATCGCGACACCGTAGTTGGGGTTACACAAGACGGATGCGACTCGATTTATTTACGTGATGTACTCGTTAGGCAGGCCCAAGCAACCAATGAGTCGGTGACGGCTTGTGATTCCCTCAAGATAGAATCTACTTGGTTTTACGGCGATACAACGCTTCGGTTTACCAACCAAGCAAACACCGGGTGTGACTCTGTTCACACGATTGAGCTGGACATCTTTCCCACTACGTTTTCAACCTTAAAAGAAGCCACATGTGATCGATATACTTCGGCTTTAATGAACACATACACGAAGACAGGAGTGTACCAAGAGAAGCTATCAAAAACCAACCAATATGGTTGTGATTCGGTAATCAACTTAGATTTGACCATCTTCCAATCCTATGATACAATAGAGCAAATAATGTCATGTGATTCATTTGTCTCCCCAACCGGTGCTGTGTATGCATCATCCGGAGAATATCCTGAGTCATTCACTTCAAAACATGGATGCGATTCGGTAATCACGTACAAGGTAGAGATTCATCCATCTTATAACATCAACTTAACTGATGAAGGTTGTGATTCTCTTCGAGTGGGTGATGAATGGTACTTCACATCACAGCTTGTTACGCAAAATCTTATCTCATCAACAGGTTGCGACAGTACAGTTCAGACGGATATCACTGTCGTTAATTTGGACGCCGGTATTTCTTTGGACTCGAGTACGATAACCGCAAATGAAGATAATGCCAAGTATGTGTGGTACGACTGCGATAAAAACACGGCGGTGGCCGGAGGTAATAAGCAATCGCTTTTTGCACCCTATAGTGGGTTATTTAAAGTGGTTGTTACTAAAGATAACTGTACTGTTGAGTCTGAATGTGTTCAGGTGCGTGGACTTGGTATTGTATCATTCATACACGGCGAGATATTGCTTTATCCAAACCCGTCAAACAACTCCATCGCGATTGAATCTCCACGTTATAACATGAAACAAGTTCAAATCTTGACTGTACTGGGTGAAGTTGTAGTACACAAAAAAGTCGAAAACGTCAGAAACACCTCGATAGGTTTCGAGCTAGATCCGGGCACTTATATCGTGGTAATACTGGATGAAAACGACCAGCGCTACAGTCAACGGTTAATCGTAGAGTAACCTACATTAAAACGTCGTTCACCGGCTTAATCGAAGGCGGTAATTCTGTTTCACCAAGCATCTCTTTAAGGTCGATTTCTATGGTACGACAAAGAGCGAGCATCGGGATATCATTGCCTAGCCCTTCAAATGGATTTTCGGAGTAATCACCCACAAGTTCCATCATTAAGAAAACCCAGCCAACAATCACGGTAAAGGGTATAGAGAGCCATGCTCCCCATTCAGTCATGTCGTGGAATTCGGTTACCAAACCGAAGGGTAAAAGAAAAATGAAAATGCCAATGAAAATGAAACTCATCGAACCATATTGTCTTGGTAGTGGAAACTTCTTGATGCGTTCACATTTACCTTGATGCGTATAGAAATCGTTCAGGATCTGTTGCAATTCCATGTGTCGGAAATCATCAATTAAATCAACGTCTCGTAACTCCTTAAGCTGTTGCGATTGATTATCAATGATTTGCGTGGCCGTGTTTTGACTATTAATGAGCTGATTAATCTCCTCTTGGGCCAAACATTTTGGGAGTTCGGTTTCTGTGATTTCATCGGCAAACAAACCAACACCAAAGGTTTTCAAACGAGCTTCTGTGGTTCTTCGCACCATCTGTCCCTGATTGATGTGTTCCCATTGCGTTGGAATAAGTAATTGGCTGCGTAAAGAATACAACCAGCCGATATGTCTATAAATCAACCTCTTATGAATCATTTGCAACTCTTGTTCAGATACATCAGAGTCGCGAAATGTATTGGTGACATAGCTTCGTACGGTTGCGCCCCACATGCGGCTGCTATTAACTATAGCTCCCCAAATCTTACGTGCTTCCCATAACCGATCATACGAACTGTTGTTTTTAAAACCAACATAAAAAGCTACCGCTGTACCTACTAAAGATACAGGCAACCACGGAACCTTAAATCCAAAAAAGCCCTTACCATGCAGATACTCTGTAAAAACCGGTACAAGCACTGCCCAAGCGGTGAGCCAAATGAGGTGGCCACCGGAAAAGGACATGATACCTTTAAACGTGAAGTTCTTCCGTACATACATTAGTCGAGAAAATCGATTTTACCGTTGGTTAGATTGTAATACGCCGGTACAATTCTAACACGACCCTCGTTTACAGCATCTCGAACAATAGCTGATCTGTTCACCAACTCTTCTGCATTCTTTCGTGCATTGATTCGAACCACATCGTTCAAGTTAGCACCTTCACCAGATTCTTGAATCGCAGGTACAATGTGAGCTAGAAGATGATTCAAATTGTATCCGTTGTCACCACCAGCTAACGCTGCAGTAACAGCTCCACAACTCTCATGGCCCAAAACAACGATAATCTTTGACCCAACGTGGGCCACTGCATATTCAATACTTGCAAGGGATGAGGAATTTGCAACGTTTCCGGCTACGCGCACAACGAATAGCTCTCCAAGACCTGCATCAAATGCAAGTTCGGGCACTACCCTACTATCTGCACAACTTAAGACAATTACATCCGGGCTCTGGCCATTGGTAAGTCCATCTCTTCTCAATTGGTCGATGTTTGCATGTTGCAGCTCATCCGCTACAAAGCGAGCATTACCTTCTTTCAGTTTGTTAATGATTGTGTTGAATGACATCCTTTATTAGTTTTTTGTTTGAATAATGATTTTTTCATTTCCGTAGCGCCCATCAGCAGCTACGTGAACTAGATATGTTCCAGGTTTAAGTTGACGATTAATTCGGGCTGTTGAAACGTTGTGGTAGTCCGCTTTCGTCACTTCTCGTCCATCAATTGTGTAAATCGATATAGAAACGTTTTTATACGTGTTGTCTAGTCTTAACTGGAAATCTCCGGTATTTGGATTTGGGTTCACGGAATAGAATCCGGGTTCTAGGTTATCTAGGCTATTTGTTTTACTGTGTTTTAATCGGATTGTGTAGTCTTCTACTTCTCCAGATTCTGTACCACAAGGTTCAATTACATTGCTGTATGACACGCGAACACGCATACGCAGATCCTCATAGAACACCGCATCCGATGGTGCGGTTACCGTTCCTTTTGCCGTGTGATTACCGGAAAGCTCAGACATTACGATCATTTCGTTTTCTGAGAATGTGCGGTCGTTGTTAAAGTCGATCCATGCCGCAGTGGTGTCCAATGGGAAACTGTAATTACACCCTATAGTCAGTTCATAACTATCACCTTCGATCAACTCAAACTTAGTGTCTGTAAAGTCGCTGTATTGACTCTTCGCACTAATTTTTGCCACGCCATTCATTTCAACCGAGTTTATCCAATCTGCTCCCGTACCGGTACTTCCTTCACCTTCACAATACGCAAATGGCCGTATGATATACATAAAGCGGAAAGTCTCTGCGATTTGTCCATTCTTATCTGTTGCAATTATTTTGAAGTAAACCACGTCATCCGTCTGTGGCGAAGGAATACCTTTATTTAGTTGCCATGAATTACCAGTATTATTTGTCATGGATGATTGCTGGTCCAGAGCACTTGAGTTGATGGAGTAATAGAGCGTAACACTGTCGAGACCAGTTTCGGACTCAATTTCACACGTAATGATCTGAGAAATGGATTCTTTTGGTTGACTTGCAGAAGGGGTGTTCTCCATGGTAGTTTTGACGATACGAGGTGCGTCATCTTTCCCCGGAAGAGAATGTTGCCATAATCCGCGCCCCCAACTGGCCGCCTTTATAACATTGGATCCATACTGTATTTCAAGGTCTTTCACGGTAACGTTAGGCAAATCGTCGCCAAGTAGTTTCCAAGTAGAGCCACCCATCTCCATGTAATAAACACCTATTTCTCCGCCAACGTAAATGTGTTTCTTATCGATATGATCGATTACCACCGTTCTAAGCGGCATGTTGTTCAAGTTGTTCGTGATATTAGTCCACGTGTTTCCTCGGTTGTGTGAAATGTAAATCTTCCTAGAATCATTCTGATGTCTATTGTATGTTACAACAATTGTACTGTCATTTTTCGGATCAAACGCGATGTCGGTAATACTATAACCGGGTAGTCCTGCCTCAATGTTCTTCCAAGTTTTGCCACCATCTTCGGTGAGTCGGAGGACACTGTTTCTCGAAATTGCCATCACGAGGGAAGAGGTCTCAGACATTGCTGCGTCTTTGATTTCTCGAACACTTCCGTTTTGTAGAAGCCCAGGGCTACTGTACAGCTCCCAGTTTTGGCCAAAATCTGTAGACTTGAAAATCTGCTTTCCAAAATGGTATACCGTCATGTGATCTTCCGGGTCCATGAGCAATGGCGCTTCCCAGTCGGCATTTCCCGAACCACTCTCTGGATTACCCACCGCTCTTCGTGTCAGTCCACCATTCGTGGTTGTATTTCTGGATCCATATTGCCATGAACCAATCATAATGTCGTTATTCAGCGGATAAATCAAGGCTTCCATCCCGTCGCCTCCATTCCACTCTAACCAACCATCTTTATTTAAGATGCTCGTTCCATTGTCTTGCGACCCGGCCATATGTTGTGTCAAATCCGATTGGCTTAAACCCACTGCATAAAATTCACGAATACCCGTACCATCGTTAAGACGTGTCCATGTTTTGCCATTATCGTCACTTTTCGCTAAATAGCCATCTGTCCCAAGGTAGAATATACCATCTAGACACTCCGCCGCGCGAATATCAGCATGGACATACGCCTCGTTACGATTGCTCCACCAGGTTACTTGCTGGAACGACTTACCTCCATCCGTAGATGCTTCCGTATCGACATAACCATAAACCATGTTAGTCACATCTTTGTCCGATACAGCAAAGCCTTGGCAGCTTTCATCCGGATTCGTTAGAAACGTGAAAAATGCACCCTCGTTAGTCGACCTCCAAATGCCGTTGTTTGAAGCCATGTATACGTGCTTTGGTTCAGCCGGCGAAACAGCGATAAAACACTTTGCATTGTTGTTGTTATTCAACTGTGCCGAGTTACTAAAATTAGCTCCTGTATCACGAGAAATCTTAAGGTAATTTCTATCGGTACCACTATTGTTAAATGCATAAACGACTTCAGGTTCTGTTGGATGAAAGTCGATGTCTATCGCGTTTCCGGTGAATGATCTAGTCCAAGAATTCAAATTATCTTTAGACACATATAAACCACTTGAAGTACCAATAAAGATCATTCCTTGGCGGGTCGGATGGAAAACAACTTTATAGAATCGGTTATTTCGACCCAATCCACCAATTCCAGTATTTGCTGGGTTAAACTTGGTAATCGCCCAAGTTACTCCACCGTCGTTTGAACGATACAGACTATAGGCGTTCGCGTTACCACCTTGACGCGTTGCGATAATGACATCTTTAGAGTCAAATGGGTTTACTGCGATGCTTTGAACACCTGTAACGTATAATGTGTCGGTAGAACAAAACCAGTTTTGACCTCCATCTGTGGTTTTCCAAAATCCACCACTTCGGGAACCCAGCATGATTTCATCGGTATTTGATGGGTTTACCCAAAACGTTTCAACGCGACCAATTCCCGGGGAATAGTGACTTGTAATGTTATTCGCCTCCCACGGACCAAGTTCCTCCCATCCATCTTTAACTGTTTTGCCAAGAGTTGTTGTTCTTGTGTGCTTTAATTGCTGATGTGCTATTCGAGCACCATCGTAGTATGCGTTTAACCGGTCGCCGGATGGATAAAACTTCGATTCATTCTCATTTACCCAGCGCTGAAAAGGTTTGTAACCGCTCCCCTTACCGGTACCATGTTTACTGAAATACGCATTTGCAGAATCCACCACATCATAGAAATTGTACGTGTTATCGTACATCATTGATTTGTATGTAGGTTGCTGACCAAACGCCCAAAAAACTGTAGAAAAAGCCAGGAATATTGTTATAACTATTCGCATGTCTCAAATATATGACTTTAGAGGGGGCAAATGGCGCACGAAAACTGAAACGAATCCTGCTGAGATATGACTAAACTCCCCCCACAAGGTACTGCAAAATGACAGGAGTTGCACTGCCAAATAACAGCAGTTATGCTGCTCTGAGTCACCTTATGAGTAACGCCGGTCCAAATGTGAATTTCACGTTTGAAGACAAGACATATATGCCTGGCGATACAGTATTCTTCGAGAACACATCTACTGGATACACGAATCATCTTTGGTATTTCAACGAAGACGAAAACGATACATCAACATCAGACAAACCGTATCGCGTTTATCCGAACAAGGGCACATTCAAGGTAATGTTACTTGCTATGAATGAGTACGATTGTTACGATACCATCAGTAAAAATGTTGTTATCGGTGACAACAGTAACGTAGACAATATCGTTGGTGAAGGAAGTATCAAATACTATCCTAACCCAACAGATGGACTCCTTACAGTTGAAGCTCAATACCTTGTTGGAAGTGGAAAGGTTGAAATTCGATATATCAATGGTAAGCTGTTGATTAGCAAACTCCTAGAGGCGAATACATCGCGGGTGACATTAAATTTAATCGGTCTTACGAATGGTGTTTATACGGTTCGAGTTGTAGGTAATGAATACTTATACTCCGGAAAAGTGATGATAAGACGTTAAAGCTTCAAATTAACATGTGAAGGGGTAGGCTAGCTTTGGTCTATCCCTTTTTTGTATGTATCAATCGCACGTTTACGCGCAAATGCATGATCAACCATAGGTCTGGCATATCCAGGCTCTAGAACCTCAGGCACCCACTTGCGCACATACTTCATCTGAGGATCAAATTTTTGAAGCTGTGACGAAGGGTTAAAAACCCGAAAGTATGGCGCCGCATCACATCCGGTTCCCGCAGCCCACTGCCAATTTCCGTTGTTTGAAGAGAGTTCAAAGTCGAGCAGCTTCTTTGCAAAGTATGCTTCACCCCAGCGCCAATCAATTAATAAGTGCTTACATAGAAAACTCGCAACAACCATACGCACCCTGTTGTGCATATACCCGGTCTGGTTTAACTCCCGCATTCCGGCATCAACCATAGGATAGCCCGTTTCACCGTTACACCATTTTTCGAAATCCCCCTTATTGTTTCGCCACGCGATTCCATCGTATTTCGCTCTAAAGTTGTTGTTTACCACATGCGGGAAATGAAACAGAATGTGCATGAAGAACTCACGCCAAATCAACTCCGATAGAAACGCCTCATGGTTTTTAACATTTGAAACAATGGTTCGAATGCCAATTGTACCGAAGCGAAGGTGAGGACTTAGATTGCTTGTACCATTTATGGAAGGCTTGTCTCGATTCTCATCATACTTTGCCAAATGATCAAGTTTATATTCTTTTACAGTGATACTTGACTTTTCAAATCCAATGTCGCTGATTGTTAGTATGTTAGGTTTGTGCTTAAGCCAATTCAAGTCGTTTTCTGAGACTGGTGCAACCATGTGGACATCAACAGTTTGCAACCACTTTCGTTTGAACGGAGTAAACACGGTATACGGGTTGCCATCATCCTTAAGAACTTCCCCGGCTTCTAGAATTACCTGGTCTTTGTGAGTCTTAAACTCAATATTCTTACTCTTGGCCCAATCGGAAACTTGTTTATCTCTGGTTTGTGCATACGGTTCGTAATCTCTGTTCGTATGTATTTGTTTGATGTCAAATCGAACAGATAATTCCACTAGTTGCTCCAACGGATCGCCATAAAGCATTGTTACGCCTGAACTCACCTTTGCAAGTTCGTTGTTGATTTTGGTGAGTTGCTCGTGAATAAAAGACACACGTGCATCGTCAGGTTCGAGCTCGTCAAGGATGTTTCTATCAAAAATGAAAATGGGCAATAGCGGATACTTGGATCGATGTGCCCCTATAAGGCCCACATTATCGCTAAGTCTAAGATCACGGCGAAACCAAAAAACAGTTACAGATTGCATGTAGGTGGAACAAGTAATTTCTTTGATGGTTTTTCTTAGCTTACATTATCGAATAAACAACCCGTTCCGTATACTTGAAAGTAGTTAGTACAAACCATGGCTCAACCCACCTCATATTGCGAATACGTGTCTGACCTTCCATTGGATAATGTTCACCGTGTTTATCACGATACAGAATACGGTTTTCCTATTGAGTCCGACAATGTACTGTTTGGTCGACTCATTCTGGAAATCAACCAAGCGGGTTTGTCTTGGACCACGATACTGAACAAGAAGGATAACTTCCGGAATGCGTATTCTAACTTTAACATCGAGGAGGTTGCAAACTACTCCGAACAAGATCGAGAAAGACTGCTCAATGATGCGGGTATTATCAGAAATAAGCTCAAGGTGAATGCGGCGATTCACAACGCTCAACAGATTCAATCCCTTCAAAACAGCCACGGGTCATTCAAAAACTGGTTGGATCAACATCGGGGTTTAACACATCCCGAATGGGTTAAACTGTTTAAACAAGTATTCAAATTCACTGGCGGTGAAATCACGAAAGAGTTTTTGATGAGCACAGGTTACTTGCCCGGTGCTCATGTGAGCTCATGTTGGGTCTATGATAAATTAAACTCGTGAAGGGGTTCGCACTAACTGTTGTTTTGCTAGCGGCCCTAACGGCTCATGGACAGCATTCTGTATTGGTAACCAAACGCAATGGCAAGACCAAAGAAATAGATCTTTCATTGATTTATGGTGTCAAGTCAAACAACACATACACCTTTGGAAAGGTAATCGAACGAACTGAAGAAAACCTTGTACTCAACACTCCAGGCACCGAAGACTCCACAATACTTGTAAACCTACCCCTTAGTAGTATTAACTGTCTCTATTTATGCCCAAGGAATACCCCGTCCAAATGTGAAAAATGGGAGGGTAATTATGCGCGAAACGATTTAAACATGAAACGTGTGGTTTCCGGATTGTTCGCAACATCTTTCGTGTTCTACAATAAACCCAGGATTTTCTCTGGATTTATTCTGGTTGAGGGAGCGATACTTGGCATCTTTGGAAGCCATAACAGCATAAAGCGAGTAAAAATTAAGAGCGGTTGGACGCTGACTTGAAAATACTCGGTTTGTTTTTCCGTTAAAAAGACATGAAGCCACTGTTGTTCGTTTCACTTTTCTGCCTGATTTCTTGTCACTCTAACGACTCTGCAAATCAAGACAGTTCAGCAAAAGAACTTTCTGAGACGGTTGTGAAACCACAACCTTGGAGTTACACCCGAGATTGGCGCTGTAGTGAAGGAAAATTTCAATGCTCGACCAAGCTTTATTCAATAGAAGGAGTTGACACAGTTATGTATACCGAAGCCATGGTTTGGCGAGAAACTGACACCGTCTTGTCAAAGCGAGTAAGTATTGACACTCTGCAATTCTTGATGAATCGATTTGCAAAATCCTCCAAACAAGACGTGTTTGACATTACTGGATACAGTGTAGCTGACATCATTCCTATGAGCGGCATTCGGAATTACAATACATTCTATGTGTCGCAATTAACCCACCCTAACAAAGCAAATTTATACCTAAGCTTTGCCATCAAAGTATTTCACACAAAACAGCGAGGAAAGGTTTGGTATTTCGGATGTAGCAGGGACTCGAGTCGTTACGCCAAAGCTAAAAAGGAATGCACTTTTGAAGAATTTAAGATCTAAAATAGCACTTGGTGAAGTATAGTGTAAGCTGGGAGGTTGGGGATTGAATTTGTTTTGAAAATTGTCGAGGGAATAGCACCAACCCCTCCCCATTTCTATAGATAACACCCTTCTTTATTCTTCACACAAATGAATCTTCACAGGTTACTGTCCAACCTCCATGCGTATCTTGCGTCAAAATATGATCTCAGGTGTATTACGGTTTTTGATTTGGTCCGCCATTCTTCTAACGTCGATCCTATCTGTATTAGAGGTGTTCTATCTTTTAACCGATCTCTCTATTGTCTTTCACCGGGACTATATCAAACCCAATATTGACTTTGTTTTACCCAGGGTTGGTTTAGTGGTTTGTATTGTATTTTTAAACATGATAATTTGGAAACTCTAGCCAACATTCACCAAAATGCGAAATGAACTCACTCGTTGACTTATATCTAAAAGAAGGTTGCGGCCGATGCAACTTATACCAGACACCACAATGCAAGGTGCACTTTTGGCAAGAGCCTATGCATGCGCTCCGATATATCTTGTTGGATACAGAGCTCAAGGAAGAATTTAAATGGAGTCAGCCCTGTTACACATACAATGGGAAAAACGTAATGATGTTGACAGCATTTAATGATTTCTGTTGCATTGCGTTCTTCAAAGGAGCGCTACTAAATGACTCCAATAATTTACTTGAATTTCCTGGTCCAAACTCGCAGGCTTCCATGAGATTAAACTTTATTAACGAGAAACATGTTGTTGAGCTCGAGACTCAGATAAGGGATTTCATAAAGCAAGCTATAGAATTGGAAAAATCAGGTGCATCGATTGAGTTGAAAAAGGTTCCAGAACCCCTACCTCATGAGCTACAGGATGTGTTTAATGGAAATCCCGAGTTGGAGATTGCCTTCTATAACCTCACTCCCGGCAGACAGAGAGGCTACATCATCCACTTTTCACAGCCCAAGCAATCCAAAACCCGACTATCCAGAATTACTAAAATGATTCCTAAAATAATGGATGGCAAAGGTTTTCACGATCGATAGCTACTTGCTTATTTGGAAGGTGGAATCAAACACTTCATTAGCACTTGTATCAGTTCGAGCGTACTGAAAACCGCCGTAAACACTGTATGCTCCGACCTCTCCGTTCTTGTTTAATGCTAAAAACCCGACTTGTAAATTATCTAAATCCTTGTGTTTACGCACAAGCCTATGAATGGCCTCTTCACATGCAGCTTGAGGAGATAAGCCTTGACGCATTAACTCGACAATAATGCTAGATCCCGAGATTCGAATAACGGCTTCACCCAATCCGGTAGCACACGCTGCCCCAACCTCATTATCAACGAATAATCCAGATCCAATTATTGGTGAATCACCAACTCTGCCATGCATTTTATATGCCCAGCCGCTTGTAGTGCATGCTCCAGACAAGTTTCCGTTTTTATCGAGCGCAAGCATCCCTATGGTGTCGTGATTTTCATGGTTGATCCCCGGTCGTTTTTCTTCTTGTTTCTGTTTCCAGTTCTCCCAAGCTTCTTTAGCCCCCGGTGTAAGTAGGTTCTTCCGTTCAAAACCTTGAGCTAACGCAAATTCTTGTGCTCCTTTTCCAACGAGTAAGACGTGAGGAGTCTCTTCCATCACTTTGCGTGCTACTGAAATCGGATTTTCAATTTCCTTTAAAAAGGCGACCGCACCGCATTCGTTTTTGTGATTCATTATGCATGCATCAAGGGTAACATTACCCTCGCGATCGGGCAATCCACCCAAACCAACACTTCGATTACTGGCGTCTGATTCAGTTACCCGAACACCCCGTTCAACCGCGTCTAGCGCATTTCCTCCGGCATCTAACACATTCCAAGCTTGTTGATTCGCCGCAAAACCATGACGCCAAGTTGAAATGACTATTGGCTTGTTTTGAATAGCCTGCGTTGGGCTAGGGGTTCGCGAATGGGCGCTCTTCGGCAATAAAAGTCCGGCTGAAGCAAGTCCCGTTAAGTTGAGAAATCGTCTGCGTTTCATGTTCTAAAATTAGCTTAAATTAGGATAATCTATGAAAGACATAATCTGCACCTATCTTAAGCGATGCGCCTTAGCTTTGATTTCAGCTTTATTCTGTTTTTCGTCCGTAAGTGGTCAGGATTTAGATGATTATACAGGCCGTTGGGTGATAATGACTCGAGATGGATATAGCATGTTTGAGTTATCTCGACATTCTATTAAAGTTAAAGTATTTGAAGGTCGCGGATATGATACGACGACCTTTACGTTGGATCATGCTGCTCATATAGACAGTTTGATACTTGGTGCATCATCACTCACCATTCAAGTTGGTTCACTAAAAGAACCATTTTCTATCGCCTTTAAACCGGTTAACACCCAAACAGGTAAGAGTTTATTTATGAGTGGTAGGGATATGAGCGACACGATGAGTTATTGTGAGACCGAACTGCTCTCTATGGACCAAGTTAGGCGTTTAAATGAACTGACGAGTGTAAACGAGATGTCACCTTCAGATTTTCAAACAATTATTGAGGATGTCCAATCTCTTCGAAACGTCCCTTGTAAACTTCAATCATCACGTGATCTCGAGCCAAGGGTTCGATCTATCATAAAACAACATGGCTATGACCCAAGATTTCCATTGAATGAATTGGGTAACCTAATAATACACCTGAAGGACAACCCACTATCTCACGAACTTTACATCGATGTATTCGAATAATCAATTCTGTCTAGGCATGAAGTAATGTCTCGTGTATAGCTATAGCTAACAACTATCGCAACATGGAAACTATCGATTTTTTTGATGGTCCCGTGTTTGCTAACTTGCGGCCACTGAACCCAAAATAAAAAAGAAAAGTATGAAAAAGTTGTACATCGTAGCCGGCGTTCTAATCGCCCTCGCAGGCTGCGGAAAACAGGAAAATACAGAGCACACTGGTGTTGATACCGGCGGTAAATGCCCAGTAAATCATGGCGCGGGCAATCATGCCAGTATGGATGGTTTTACTAACCGAGATTGGTGGCCAAACCAACTTGATCTTAGCGTTTTGAGACAACACTCTGAGTTGTCAGACCCACTAGATGAGTCCTTCAATTACGAAAATGCTTTTAACAGCTTGGATTACAACGGTTTAAAAGAAGACATCAAGAAGGTCCTTACCGACTCGAAAGACTGGTGGCCGGCGGATTATGGAAACTATGGCCCACTTTTTATCCGAATGGCATGGCATAGCGCTGGTACATACAGAACCGGTGATGGTCGTGGCGGATCTCGAGAGGGTCAGCAACGTTTTGCCCCTATTAATAGCTGGCCTGACAACGCCAACCTCGACAAAGCAAGACGATTATTATGGCCGGTGAAACAGAAATACGGTCAGAAAATCTCTTGGGCCGATTTGATGGTACTTGCCGGAAACGTTGCTCTTGAGACAATGGGCTTTGAGACCATCGGTTTTGCAGGTGGCCGAACAGACGTTTGGGAACCAGCAAGCAATGTATACTGGGGACCTGAGTCCAAATGGTTGGACGACAAACGATATGAAGGTGATCGCGAACTAGAGAAACCATTGGCGGCTGTTCAAATGGGTCTTATTTATGTGAACCCGGAAGGCCCAAATGGTGATCCAGACCCTGTGAAAGCAGCTAAAGACATCCGCGAAACTTTCGGTCGGATGGGTATGAACGATGAAGAAACAGTAGCCCTTATTGCAGGCGGTCACACCTTGGGTAAAACGCACGGTATGGCACCAACTTCTCACATGGGTCCTGAGCCGGAAGCAGCACCAATTGAGGAGCAAGGATTTGGTTGGAAAAGTGATTACGGAACCGGAAAAGGTAAAGATGCTACCACATCAGGCTTGGAGGTTATCTGGACCAAAACACCAACCGAGTGGAGCCATGGCTTCTTCAAGGCATTATTTGCTCACGAATGGGAGTTGACAAAAAGCCCGGGTGGCGCTCACCAATGGGTAGCAAAGGATGCGGATGAGGTTGTACCGGATGCGTTTGATGAAGACAAAAAGCACAAACCAACCATGCTAACCACGGACTTATCTCTGCGATTTGACCCTGAATTTGAAAAGATTTCTCGCCGATTCTTAGACAACCCAGAAGAATTCAACCTGGCGTTTGCTAGAGCGTGGTTTAAACTTACACACCGCGACATGGGCCCTAAATCAACATACATCGGTCCGGAAATCCCTAAAGACGATTTCATCTGGCAGGACCCAATTCCGGCGGTTGATCACAAATTGGTTAGCGCTGCTGATATTGCCAAGCTGAAAAAAGAAATCCTGAATAGTGGGTTGACAACCAATGAATTGGTTACTACAGCATGGGCTTCAGCTTCTACATTCCGAATTTCGGACCGCCGTGGTGGTGCGAATGGTGCCCGAATCCGATTGGAGCCAATGAAAAATTGGGAAGTGAATAACCCAAGTCAACTAAGCAAAGCACTTGCGAAATACGAGGAGATTCAAACTGCTTTCAACGAGTCTGCCACAGGTGGTAAAAAGATATCCATGGCTGATTTGATTGTACTTGGTGGATGCGCAGCGGTGGAAGATGCAGCAAAAAAAGCAGGCCACAGTATTTCTGTTCCGTTTACACCTGGTAGAATGGATGCGAGCCAAGAGCAAACCGATGCGGAATCTTTTGCGGTACTAGAGCCAATGGGAGATGGTTTCAGAAACTACTTGAAGACCAAATACATGTTAACAACTGAAGAGTTGTTGGTAGACAAAGCACAGTTGCTTACGCTAACCGCTCCTGAAATGACTGTTTTAGTTGGAGGTATGAGAGCACTTGGCGCCAACTACGACAACTCGAAAACAGGTATTTTCACAGACAAACCGGGAACACTTACCAATGACTTCTTTGTAAATCTGTTGGACATGGGAGTTGCCTGGGAGCCAGCATCTGAAGACAAAGAAAGCTTCAACGGACGCAAACGCTCAACAGGTGATGTTAAGTGGACTGCGAGTCGTGCCGACTTAATTTTCGGATCAAACTCTGAGTTAAGAGCAATTGCTGAGGTCTATGCATCTGAAGACTCAAAAGAAAAATTTGTACAAGACTTTGTCGCAGCGTGGACGAAGGTTATGAACCTTGATCGCTTCGACCTCAAATAACTAGTTTTAAGGTTACAGAGAAGCCGGCCGTGTGCCGGCTTTTTTGTTGCTGAACACTCATAAATTTAATGTGGATTGCGTGGTGTAAACTATAACTACCTTTGGCACTTCAGTGGCGCCGGAACAATTCGATTCTACTGTAGCGCCTAATTCAACTAAATGACATTTAACGACTTAAACCTCTCCAAGCCTTTGCTTGATGCAATCGCTGATGCTGGATACACCCATCCTACCGACATACAAAAAAATGCAATACCTCTCGTACTCAATCGTCACGACATCATTGGTAGCGCTCAAACCGGGACTGGCAAAACAGCCGCTTTTTCGGTGCCAATCATTCAACTGCTCGCCGGAGAAACAACAAATAAAATCGAAGCACTTGTTGTAACACCTACACGAGAGCTTGCTATACAAATTGGTGAAAATGTGCGCCAATATGCCAAATACACATCGATAAAGAGTGCGGTAATTTTTGGAGGTGTTAAACAAAACAAACAGGTGGCTGATCTTAAAAAGGGGGTGCACATCCTCATAGCCACACCGGGAAGGTTGTTAGACCTAATGGATCAAGGATTTATCAACCTTAACCACATAAATTACTTCGTTTTGGACGAAGCAGATCGCATGCTCGACATGGGCTTTATTCACGACATAAAGCGCATTATTTCAAAGCTCCCACAACGACGTCAGTCTTTGTTCTTCTCGGCTACTATGCCGCCCAAAATAAAAAACCTCGCAAACGACATACTTTACAAACCAAAACATGTTCGTGTTAACCCGGTTTCGTCTACAGCAGAAACGATCACACAATACTTGTATCGAACAAACAAGAATTTAAAACACGATGTTTTACTGCACCTACTTAAAACCGAGATAGACGAGCCGGTCTTGGTTTTCTCTCGCACTAAACATGGTGCGGATCGTATATCCAGGCGCCTGCAGAAAGCCAGGATTTCCAGTGGTGCCATACATGGTAATAAGAGTCAGAACCAGCGACAAAAAGTACTTACCGATTTTAAAAAAGGTAAAGTGCGAGTTTTGGTTGCTACAGATATTGCTGCGCGCGGAATTGACATTGACAAACTGAAGTACGTAATCAATTACGACATTCCGAATGAGCCGGAAACTTATGTACACCGAATTGGTAGATGTGGTAGAGCGGGTGAAGAAGGTGTGTCTTTCTCCATTTGCGAACCGGAAGAGAACGCATATGTGGACGACATTGAGGCGTTGACCAAAGAAAAATTGAGTCGTGTTTCAAATCATCCATTTCCTCAAACCGACAAACCCATGAGTGCTTCAGAAAAGAAGGCCGCGGAAAAAGAGCGCATGAAACGGAAGCAGGAAGCGATTGCCAATCGCAAGCGGAAACTAGCCAACAAAAACCAACGCGTAAGAAGGCGATAGCAAAAATGAGGCTGCGATGAAATAGCAATCGCATGAACCAAAATCTTTTTCAGTAGTTTAGATTTAAATTCAAAGTATGAAAAAGGTATTTCTTGCTTTAACTGTTGGTCTGATGTTTCTATCTGCGTGTAAAGACGACACAACAGACAACCCAAATAACAACACTGGCAACAACCCAGTTAATCTCGACCCTGTTGAAATACAGCTCGATACTTTGTTGACCGGTTTAACTCGCCCTTGGGGAATAGAATTTATCGAAGATGGTAAAATCTTGATCACGGAGAGGTCCGGGGATTTACTCCTTTGGGACGGAACCAATACACAGTCGGTGACAGGTCTTCCCGGTGAGATTTACCCTCAAGGACAGGGCGGTTTGCTGGATGTAAGAAAGCACCCAAACTACGAAAGCAATAAGCTCATCTACTTCTGCGGTAGTGCTGGTCAAGGAACTTCCGTTAGTACAACTCTTTACCGAGGCGTGCTAAACGGTCGAGATCTTTCAAACGTAGAAAAACTGTTTGAAGCCACACCACAAAATACATCTGGTGCGCATTTCGGAAGTAGGATTGTGTTTGACGATAAAGGACATGTTTTCCTGAGTCTAGGAGATCGCAACAACCCCATGTCGGCCCAAGACAAAAGCAACCACAACGGTAGCGTGATTCGATTAAACGACGATGGAAGTGTTCCTGCGGATAATCCCTTTTACAACGAAGCAAATGCACAAAAAGAAATCTTTACATACGGGCACCGCAATGTTCAAGGTATGACTGTACATCCTACAACCGGGGAAATTTGGACGCATGAGCATGGTCCTCGAGGGGGTGACGAAGTCAATATTCTCGAGGCAGGTAACAACTACGGTTGGCCAATTGCGACATACGGCATCGATTATGACGGCGACACGATTTCAAAAGACACATTTGTTGATGGGACTGTTCTTCCAATCTATTACTGGATTCCTTCCATCGCGCCTTGCGGTATGGACTTTTATAACAGCGACTCAATTCCTCAATGGAAAGGTCACTTGTTCCTGGGGGCACTCGCCGGTAAACATTTAAATCACTTATCCATCGAAAACAATACGGTTGTGGAAGAAGAGCGGTTATTGCCCGGAATGGCGAGGTTCCGATCTGTTCGTCAAGGACCAGATGACTACCTTTATTTTACAACGGAGGCACCGGGCATGCTGATGCGCTACCGCCCAAAACACGATTGACAGGAATAGACAAGAATGCACGCAAGTTTGTGTGTAGATTTGAAGTATGAAGGTAATAATTACCGGGGCAACAGGTATGGTGGGCAAAGGCGTACTACTCGAATGCCTCGAATGCGAATATGTAGAACGAGTTCTGATTGTAAACCGTTCTTCTCTCGGGATGCAACACCCAAAACTGGAGGAAGTCCTTCTGTCTGACTTCGAACAGGTTGCAACAATTAAAGACTCATTTGCTGGCTATGATGCTTGCTTCTTCTGTATGGGTGTAAGCTCGGCCGGGATGAATGAAGAAAAATACTCCAAGATAACCTACAATACGGCTTCTGCTTTTGGAGATACCTTATTTGAGGTTAACCCCAACCTAGTATTCAATTATGTTTCAGGCACGGGCACAGATAGCAGTGAAAAAGGTAGAATCATGTGGGCTCGAGTTAAAGGCCGTACTGAAAATTATATTTTGAACAAAGGGTTTAAAGATGCATATATGTTCCGTCCGGGTGCCATTATTCCTGAAAACGGTATTAAGTCGAGAACACCATTGTACAATGCAGCTTACGTGGTGATACGACCTTTCTTTGGCTTACTAAAAAAGTCAAAGAATGTTACAACAACTACCAAGCTCGGGCAAGCCATGATTAACACCGTTCGGTTTGGCTTTGACAACAAACATCCCGAGAATAAAGAGATCAACGAATTCGCAGCAAAGTGTACCTAAATCGAAGCTCATGTCGATTCGTAAACTTTTTTTGTTAGATGGATCCGGAGCGCTCCTGACTGCGTTAATGCTGATGCTTGTGTTACCCAAGCTGGATTTATTGACCGGTATCGACCCCGACATGATTACGGTGATGGTGCTTATTGCCTTCCTTTTGGCGACTATGTCTCTAACCTTCTTCTTTACATATAATCAGCAGTCATACAAGGTCCTGCAAGTAATAGGCATATTAAATCTGCTTTACTCAGGAATTATTGTGGTTGTTCTTTTGGTTTATGGATCAAGCATGAAACCACTGAGTATGACATACTTCATCCTTGAAGGCCTTGTTGTTGCCTTATTGGGTCTGGTCGATATTAGAAAGCATAAAAAGGTTTCTGACTACTTGGGCTAGTTCTGCTCCATCGGATAATACTTTGCTCGCATTTTCTGTGCGACACGCACTAAGAGTATTAAAGCCGGCACCTCAATCAATGGACCAATAACTCCCGCAAATGCCTGACCTGAGTGAATGCCAAACATGGCAATGGCCACCGCAATGGCCAACTCAAAGTTGTTCCCCGCAGCGGTAAAGGAAATCGAAGCATTCACATTGTAATTCGCACCCATCCGTTTCCCAAGCCAGAAACTTATGAAGAACATGAGGGCAAAATAGATGAGCAAAGGAATTCCTATGCGTAATACATCAAATGGAAGCTCAACGATCGCGTCGCCCTTTAACGAGAACATCAGTACGATGGTAAGTAAAAGTGCTACTAAAGTTAGCGGACTAATGCTGGGTATGAACTTGGTGTTATACCAATCCTCTCCCTTTATTCTCACAAGTATCATCCTACTGAGTATGCCAAGCGCAAACGGGATGCCTAAGTAAATCAAAACACTCTGAGCAATGTCGCCTATGGTGATGAGAATTTCTGTACCCTCGAAACCAAACATCGGCAACAACTTCGTAATGAAAAGCCACGCATAAAAACTATAACCAAATACTTGGAAGATTGAGTTCAAAGCCACAAGTCCAGCTCCATACTCCCGACTTCCATCAGCCAAGTCATTCCATACCAAAACCATGGCAATGCACCGCGCTAAACCAATAAGTATTAACCCAACCATATACTCTGGCTTATCTGGTAAAAAGATTATGGCAAGTGCGAACATCAAGATTGGTCCCACAATCCAGTTCAAGACAAGAGAAAGCGATAGTACTTTGACGTTTTTAAACACCTCGGGTAGTAGTTTGTAATTGACCTTGGCTAAAGGTGGATACATCATCACAATGAGTCCAATGGCCAATGGAATGTTGGTGGTTTCAGAACCGATTGAGGATAAGCTGTCCGGAACTCCGGGAAACAAATATCCAATGAGGACTCCTAATCCCATAGCAACAAAAATCCATAAGGTTAGATATCGATCTATAAAGCCTAGCTTCTTCATAATTGCTCTTTTATCTGTTGTAACATGTATTTTATATCATTTGAAATCGTCAAAGAAGTTTCTTGGTATACTTTTATGGCGTCATTTGTCTTATCAGACCATTTAGGATCTTCGAATGTAAGACGGAACCTACCAAGTGCACTCGGTATAAATGGACAGTTTTCATCTGCATCGGAACACGTCATGATCGCAAAAAACTCGTTGGGTAAATCTCCCGAATCGATGGTTTTCGAACCGAGCGTTGTCAATGTGTTACCATTCCAAACGACTCGATGATTGTCTACATCAGACTCAATGTCAAACCCCTCGTTTCTGAGTACCCCCAACACATTTGGATGACACGCTGTTTTTTCTGTACCAGCGGAGTAGCTCGTGATGGGGAGCTTCAATATTTCGCTGTGATGTGCAGACCACAGTTGTGAGAATTGGCTTCTTCTGGAGTTGTGCGTACACACGTATACCAAGTTGACCGACCCATTTTTTCTTATGTGGTTAGCGATTACCTTGGCATAACCATCCATCATGGATTGTCTTGAACTCATGCTAGCAACAGCCACTTTCGGGACTACAACAGGATGTAACTTTTTCAACAACTTGTGGGATGCCACAGTGGTCTTCTGCCAAACACTCGGTTGCAACCGGTTTTAAATGAAAAACCCCATTTAACCATTCTACTGAGTAAATACCTTTTGTATCTGTTTGATATTCAACTATTAGTTCTTCATCACCCAAGTTAAGCTTTCGCTCAGAACTGTTTAAAATACCAAGTAGTTTATAGGGTGTCAATCGGTGGCTAACATCAATACTGTACCACACTTGCATGTTGATTGTCTTGACCTCACGTACTGTATTACCGCAATCGATAAATCTTTTCGTGTTTTCACCTACTTCGGTAACATGAAAGTGTGGAGGAACCATACTACCATTGGGAAGTACAAACTGGACTTTGTCCACTTCGGTAAGAGCTCTTTTAAATTCTGATAACAACATAGATTAACAACAATTAGGTTTTTGCTGGATGTAACGTCTAAACAGGTTGCCAAATATCAACTCCACCTTCCTCCAAGTCATTGGGTTGATGCAATAACTCATGGACGTTCCTTCGATCGTCCCTTGAATTATACCGGCCGACTTCAATTCGCGCAGGTGCTGACTGATTGTCGCTTGAGCCAGGCCAAGCTCTTCAACCAAATCACTATTAATACAGGCATTTGCAGACAGCAAGTGTTCTACAATTGCTATTCTAGCGGGATGTGCAAACACTTTGAAATATGCCGCCAGCTCATTCTGCGTTTCGGTAAAAAGTTCTGTTTTCGTTAAACCCATAATTACATTGCAATATTACGATGAATATTTCAAACAACATTAACCACCATGAAAATTGTTGGTTGCTACGCCAAATAATCTGGGTAATTCGCGGGGTCGTATTCGTTCATCATGCCGTACACAACAGCAAATACGTCTTCCGCACTTGGTTTTGAGAAGTAATCACCATCTGTGCCGTATGCCGGTCGGTGAGCTCTTGAGCTAATTGTTTTTGGCTGTGCATCCAGATGTAAGTACCCTTCTTGCTTTTCAAGAACATGTTGCATCATATATGCAGTTGCTCCACCCGGAACGTCTTCGTCCAAGAAAACAATCTTGTTCGTTTTCTTGAGTGATTCAACAATCTGGTTGTCCAAATCAAATGGTAATAACGATTGCACATCAATCAGCTCAACAGAAATGCCTTGTTCTTCCAGCTGTGTGATCGCATCTTCAGCTATTCTTACGCACGATCCATAAGTAACCAATGTAACATCACTACCTTCTTGCATCACCTCAATTTGACCAATTGGTGTAGTGAAGCTTCCGATGTTATCCGGACACCTCTCTTTGAGTCGGTATCCGTTCAAACACTCAACTACTATTGCGGGCTCATCTGCCTGTAGTAATGCGTTGTAGAAACCGGCTGCTTGTAACATGTTTCTTGGCACCAACACATGCATTCCTCGCACAGCATTGATAATCATAGACATTGGAGAACCACTGTGCCAGATTCCCTCCAAACGGTGACCTCGAGTTCTGATGATTACCGGGTTTTTCTGACCACCCTTTGTTCGATACTGCAGTGTCGCGATATCATCACTCATGATTTGGATTGCGTAGATCAAGTAATCCAAATACTGAATCTCGGCTATTGGTCGCAAACCACGTAGCGAAGCCCCTACGGCTTGACCAATTATCGTATTCTCGCGAATCCCGGTATCCATAACGCGGTGCTCACCATGTTTCTCTTGCAATCCCGCAAAACCTTGATTCACATCACCAATATGACCAACATCCTCACCAAATGCTACAACACGTTCATCGCGTGTGAGTGCATCATCAAAGCAACGTTGTAGAATTTCAAATCCGTTTAAGGTCGGGCTATCGTCACTAAACGCCGGTGGAATCTCGTTTACGTTTAGTACGTTGTCGTCGCTCTGACTGTGTAGGTGACTGCTATATCTCTCGTAGTTATCGGCCTTATATTTTTCGTACCAATCCAGTAATGGCTGACGAGCGGAAGCGTCCAACCCGATAGTTGCGCGCAACACCTTTGCAGCAGCTACTCCCAAATCCTTTCGTATTACATCACGCGATTTCTGAAGCGACGTGGCCTCTTTGGTAGCAGTTTCAACCGACATATTGCTTAACACAGAAACCAACTCGTCACGCTCCACAGAAATTGGTGATTTATAAGCATCCCAAGCTCTGTCTTTTGCGTCTTTCACTGATTCAACTGCTGCGGCTTCAAGCTCATCCATCTCCTCTGATGTCGCCAAACCAGATTCTTCAATCCACAGACGCATTTTCGCCAGACAGTCGTGCTCTTGCTCCCATTCCAAACGCTCTGGAGACTTGTATCTTTCGTGGCTTCCGGATGTAGAGTGACCTTGTGGTTGCGTTACTTCAGTTACGTGAATGATAGCCGGACTGTGAGACTTACGACACTTTTCGGCAGCCTTGGCATATGTCTTTAGCAATTCCGGGTAATCCCAACCACGAACTGTGTAAAGGTCATAGCCCTTTCCATCCTTGTCCGTCTTGAAGCCCTTTAGAATTGAGCTCAAATTCTCTTTGGTAGTTTGATACTTTGCCGGAACCGAAATGCCGTAGTCATCATCCCAAATCGAAACCAACATGGGTATTTGCAAAACGCCGGCAGCATTTATCGCCTCCCAGAAATGTCCCTCGCTGGTTGATGCATTCCCGATAGTTCCAAAAGCGATTTCGTTTCCATCAATTGAAAAGGCGGTATTACCAGCCAGGTCTTTGTTGTTTCGGTACAGCTTCGACGCCCATGCCAATCCAACTAGACGACTCATTTGTCCGGCCGTTGGGCTAATGTCAGACGACGAGTTAAACGCTTCGGTCTGACTTTTCCAGCTTCCATCCTCATTGAGTAAGCGTGTCCCAAAGTGTCCATTCATGCTACGTCCCGCACTCGCAGGCTCTTCTTCAACATCAGTAATGGCATATAACTGTGCAAAGAACTTCTGCACGTCCGAAATTCCTTTCGCAAACATGAACGTTTGATCCCGGTAATAACCGGATCTAAAATCACCTTTGTCAAAAACCCTAGCCATCGCAATTTGGGCAACCTCTTTACCGTCGCCAAAAATGCCAAACTTGGCCTTCCCGGTTAGTACTTCTTTACGCCCAAGCAAACTTGCTTGGCGACTTTCAAAAGCGATGCGATAGTCATTTAACACCTCTTCTTGAAACTCTTCTTTGCTAATCATTTGCTTATTCGCCACTTGACTCATGTAAAAGGATTTGTGCGGTACGGAAACCTGTTATTCTCAGTTGTTTTGAGGCAGATTTTCGTGGTGCAAAAGTAGGTAAAACAAGGCGTTTACTCAACATATTGTAACGTACCTTTGTTAGCTAATCAGAGCGGGATGTCAACCACAATATTGTTCTTCGATGGTCACTGCAACTTGTGCAACAACAGTGTAGACTTCGTGATCACACGCGACAAAAAGCGTGTGTTTCGGTTTGCCCCGTTACAAGGCGAAACGGCCAAAGACGTCTTAGGTGTTGTAAACATCGACTTGGAGCACCCGGATAGCTTTGTTTTATCAAAAGACAACAAGGTTTACTTTCGGTCGACAGCGGCGTTGATGGTTGCCAGACAGTTAGGGTTCCCTTGGTCGTTAACGTCTTTGTTTCTTGTTGTGCCGCCGTTTATTCGTGATGCCGTATACAACTTAATTGCCCGAAACCGATATAAGTGGTTTGGGCGAAAAGAAACATGCCGACTACCAAGTCCTGAAGAACGTAGTTTATTTCTTGACTAATCCATTCGCGTAACCGACGAACTCAAGTCGGTTTTAACCTTGTTTTCAGCGGATCCCCGATACTTGAGCTTAGAAGCAGATGAGATCTTCCCATCAATCTCTTCTTCTGCCCAAACATTTGCTTTGGTAGCCGCGTCCATTTCCACATTTACTGTTTGTGCTTTTAGACTAGTGGACTCAAGTTTTGATGTCGCATCTAAGTCGAAGTAAACCGCCAACCCCCCAATTACACCTCCCAGGTGCTTGTTTTCCGGATCTCGATACAGTTTACGTCTTGCTTTGGTTGTTTCAGTTTGTTTGCCCTGTTCGTTTTCGGTGGTTGTCGTGTTTTCAATGGTTGTTTCACCTTGACTTTCGTCTACTGCTTCGGCTTTGCTGTCGTCAAAATCGGCGGGATAACCCATCACCTGAGCAACCTCTTTCACGTCAGCCACGTCAATAGAAATCTTTCGCTCTGATAGTTTTGCCGAGAGCATTTCTCCTATTCTGTGCTCAATATCCGCAATGATTTCATCCCCGTTTTCGGTATCCTTAAAGTGGTTTGAAATGTGTTTTAGATAGTCGCGCAAGGCATCAAATGCATCTTCCTCAATAGTGATTGCAATTCCGCCAATGTTAACCGTTACGATCTTATTCATTCTTTGTTATTGGTTTGTTAGTTGTTGTACTGAGTGACTTAAAATTTTCCAGGTTTTGTCTAGTTCCTCCAGAAAAGTTTGGCCCTCTTCTGTGGTTGTGTAATACTTTCTGGGTGGCCCTTGGTCGGACTCTATCCAATTGTAAGCCAGAAATCCTGCGTTTTTTAATCGCGTTAGCAATGGGTAAAGCGTTCCCTCTACAATTAGGAGATCCGCCTCTTTCAACTTCGAAATAATGTCCGATGCGTAGATCTCTTCCTTGTTTATTATTGCTAATACGCAATACTCCAGGATGCCCTTCCTCATCTGTGCCTGTATGTTTTCTAGTTTCATTTGGAGCTTTATTGCAATGCAAATATATAGGCTTAACACGGTACTATGCAAAACAAAGTACTATGTTTCAGATTCGCTTTCGACAAAATGACTTCTAAATCAGTCGAAGCACTCCATTAAAATCAGAATTCCGGATTGGAATGTAATCGTTACGTTTTCCGGCGTTACTACTTCATTACAGCTGCCTGTACGCTGGGGAATTTCTAAATTCTCATCGTTTAAATTATACAACAGACCTTTGGTAGAAACACCCTTTACGTCTGTAAGCGGGATTAACGAAAGTATCGAGTGTAATGGGTAGCGCTTTACAAATTCACTGGGTGATGGCTTAAGGCAGAACGCTTTCGAATGATCATCAAGCATACATATTGTCAACTCATTTCGGAACTTAGCCATTGTAATTAAGTTGTTGTGTGCATGATCGAGCCGTCTTCCCGTTGCCCAAACGATGTTTACAGCCTCATGGCCTTCTTGAATCAAAAACTCCAAACCCTTTTCTAGGTCGGTTTTTGTTTGATCTTCTGCGTGAATCCAGCGTATTTCTTGTTCGTCTTGAACGTTTAACTCCCTTGTAGTGATGCTGTCAAAATCTCCCAGAACGGAATCCACCTTAATCCCTCGAGACAATACACGATCCAAAGCTCCATCGAGTACCAAGATGTAGGGGCTCCATTCCAACAACTGATTTAACAATTCGTTGCTACAGCTTTCCCCATTAGCAATGATTAAAGCCGGTTCCTGCTTTTCTTTAACAAAGTGGTGAGATGACATTATTACGGTTGAATTACACCTAAGACTTTTGAAATACCGTATTTTGTTAATAGCGCGATAAGCAAATGTACATGAAGACCCTGTTGCATAAAAGTATTGGTATCACATTATTGTCCCTGATAGTGCTGAGTGGATGTCGGATGAATGAAAAACGATGGGATACCCAAATTGAAACTCCTTTGTTCAATGCCGATTTGGGTTTTGAAGACTTGGTAGACGACAGTCTTCTTGTTGTAAATGACGATGGAAGTTACAATATGGTGTATGAATACGTTTATCAAATCGATAGCGTTTCAAGCTACCTGGATGTACCGGATACGCTCGACAAGGTTCGTATCACTCTAGACAAGCTCGTTCTCGCAGATCGCACGTTTGCCGACACCATCACACTTCGAGAGATCGACCCACAAGTTGCGGCCTTTGATGGTTTTACGCTTCCTCTGGATGCTCAGCGTATTGAAAATCCAGAAGGAGAACAAGAGATTGATGTAAGCGAGGAATTTTTTCAAACGGCAAAGTTTAACAAAGGTTTCTTGGACATTACCATCCACAATGATTTACCTGTATACATAGACAACATCATTTTTAAGCTTTCGAACAAAAAAGACGGTAGCTTAATTGGCCAAGACACCTTCAGCAATATCGCACCGTTTGACTCAGCCACCCAAAGCATAGATTTAGCCGGCAAAGAGGTAGATGGTATTCTAGTTGGAAGCATCATATTAATCGAGACTCGTGCCAGTAGTGGGCCGGTGTTAATTGATGCCGACAAAGGAATACGACTTGGGTTGTCTGTCCGTGAACTAGAGCCCGAATATGCCACTGCCATATTCCCGGAACAAACTCTGGTAGAAGACAAACAAGAGGTGGTTTACAAGTTTGGAGATGCTCAAGTAACCGAAATCAAAGCGCGAAGCGGTAAGGTGAAGATGCGCATAGCGAGTACCATTGAAGAAGAAATCATTATCGATTACTGGTTTCCGCTTAGCGGTGAAGACGGAGATTTTAATAAACCGTTCCGCCGGCAATGGCGCGTGCCCCCGGCAAAACCTGGGCAAACACAGATTATTGAAGGCGAGTTCCCGTTGGATGGGTATGTGATGCAATACAAGGGTAAAGATCCCAGCCAGCCGCCATTCTTTAACACCGTATACAGCGAGCTTACGGCTCGAACCGTTTATTCGGGTGTTGTACGAGACTTGTCCTTGGAAGATTATGTAGAAATCGAATTTGGCTTAGTTGAAATTAAACCGGAATATGCTTTTGGTGATTTTGGCTACAAGGAATACACCTTAAATGAAACCAACGAGATTCCGGTATTTAAAAATGTCTCAGGCGCATTCAACCTCGAAGATGTAACCATGAATGTCTTCCTAGAAAATGCTTTTGGTATTGAAGCACTCACGACAATCAATGAGCTGAAAGCGATAAACTCCAACACCAACAAGGAAGTTTCACTCCAACATGGGAACGTTATTGGTCAGGACATTTTACTTCGCCGAGCCACAAATCCACCATTGTCTGCATACAGACAACAGCACGTTTTTGACAAGTCCACCTCTAACATTAAGGACTTCTTATCGGTGTTGCCAGATAAGATCACAACAGACATTGACATCATTAGTCGGCCAAACGGAAGTAACGACTACCGAGATTTCGTGAAAGATGAAAGCTACCTGAGAGCGCGTTTATTGTTGGCCTTACCGGTTCAATTTGGAATGAAGAACCTCCAATTGGTTCAGAAACAAGCCTTCGACTTTAACTCGCTTACCAATTCCGATCGAATAAAAAGCGGTACATTCAAGCTCCGAGTAGACAACGACTTCCCCATCGAAATGAATATGGTTGCAGAATTTTTATCTGAAGACGACCAGGTAATTCTTACCTTATTCGATGGAGCTGAAAACGTTGAGGCCGCTGAACTAGACCCAACGACCGGTAAAACAACAGCTTCAAAGACATCTTACATTACTGCCGAGGTATCTGAAATGGAAATGGACATACTGCGCGATGCCACCAAGGTGCGCATTAAATCTATTTTCAACACTCCTGGCAGCGACAACCAAAAACTGTTCAGTACATACCGAATTAAAACGAAACTATTAGGCGACTTCACCTATGAACAAAGGACTTAAAACCCTTTTGTTGCTTTTATGCTTTACCAGCGTATTCGCACAAAACCCACCAATCTCTTCATTCGATGACTTATCAATGCAGAATTACTCTGCGTTGGAGTTAACCGGTAATGCTGGCATTCAAACGAACTTCCTCAGTTCATCTTTAGTCACCGAAGACTATTGGGACAAAGACATAGTTAACCAACAAATTGACATGATGAGCACCGCTAACCGTGGAGGTTTCCATACTTCGGCCGGTGCAGTAGTGCATCTTAAGGGACAAAAGATGTTTAAACACATGAGTGCTGTGTACGGTGTAGGGCACCACTCAATTATTGGCGCATATTTTCAAAAAGACCTAGGAATATTGGCCTTAGAAGGGAATAGAAACATAGAATCTATCGACTTAAAACCATATAACGAGTTTCAGGTAAACCAATACTCAACTTTATCGTTGGGTGCTGAACGGTATGATACTTCAATGTCCATATATCAATATGTGGGCTTCACTTTATCCGGTTTTCACCAAAACAACACCATCCAGGCAGGTAGTGGTATTGTAGAGTTCGACTCCAGCAATGAGTACATCGATTTTCAAGAAGTTGACATGATGTTTAGTCGAGCAGGAACCCAACTCATTAATGGTTTTGGGTTTGGGTTAGATTACACCATGGCGAAACAGATGGAAAACGGGGATGTACACCGAGCGATGTTGCGCAATGTGGGCTTAATCTATGTTCCTCAATCGCGCACTCAGCGATTGAGTCCAAACCAACGTTTCGATGGGTTTGATGTTTCAAACAGTCTTTCTGCGGGAAGTGATATAGACGTAGCGGATTCGTTGACCTCGTTTTTCTCGGATACAACACAAGCCAACTTCATGATTACTCCGTTTAGGCTAAGTTATACATTTACAAAAAGTCTGGACAGCAGCCGGAACCTTTCGTTTACAGGGTCTTATTTAAATTTTGCCGGTTACATTCTTCAGATTTCAGCTATGTACACACAAAAAGTTAGTGCTAGCAATGTTCGCTGGCGGGTTGGATTAGAACTTGGTGGTTTCGGATCTTATGCGTCACGAGTGGGTGTATTTGTCCCGTTCAAGCGCGGAGGCCTTGATTTATTCTGTTCGGGTATTGAGTCTATTGCCGGAGGTCTCCCTCAGAACGCAATGGCTCAAGCACGTTTAAATATCCCGGTTGGGAAGTAACCGCCCTTATGCGGTAGCTAACTCTGCCGATTCGTAAAGCGGGAAGCCGCTCATCAAATCTTTTACCGCAGTTGTGACCTTATCCAACACCGATTCGTTGTCGTGATTGTTAAGTGCTCGATCTACCAAGTCAACAATAGTCGACATATGTTCTTCCATCATACCACGTGTTGTGATAGCCGGTGTACCGATTCGCATTCCGGAAGTAACAAATGGTGATCGCGACTCCTGTGGAACGGTGTTCTTATTGATGGTAATGTGGCAACGTACCAAGGTGTCTTCCGCCATTTTACCCGTTAGGTCATCGAACTTTGTTCGCAGGTCGATTAACATTAAATGATTGTCTGTGCCACCTGAAATCACCTTATAACCACGTTTCTCAAATTGAAGCGCCATTTCTTTAGCATTAGCAATTACTTGCTTACAATAGTTTTTGTAATCATCGGACATCGCCTCTTTAAAAGCTATTGCTTTTCCCGCTATTACGTGCTCTAGTGGTCCCCCTTGGCTTCCAGGGAATACTGCAGCATCCAGCAAACCTGTCATCTTTCGCAGGTCCCCCTTTTTGTTTCGGATTCCTCGTTTGTTCTCGAAATTGTGTCCCACCATAATCATCCCTCCACGCGGGCCGCGAAGCGTTTTGTGTGTAGTGGTTGTAAGTATGTGGCAATAATCAACCGGATTGTTCAACAATCCACTGGCGATTAATCCGGATGGGTGAGATATATCTCCTAGAAGTACTGCGTTTACTTTATCCGCGATTTCTCTAAAACGAGCATAGTCCCAATCTCTCGAGTAGCTGGACGCCCCACAGATGATGAGTTTTGGTTTCTCCCGCAACGCAATTTCTTCGACACTATCCATGTCTATCAATCCCGTTTCCTGATCAATTCCATAATGAACCGCACGATAGGTTTTACCGGAGAAGTTTACCGGTGAACCATGTGTCAAATGACCACCATTTGACAAGTCAAATCCAAGAAGGGTATCCCCCGGATCCAAACACGCCAACATCACAGCTGCGTTTGCTTGAGAACCGGAGTGTGGTTGGACATTTGCCCATGCTACGCCAAACAGTTCTTTTGCTCGGTCAATTGCAATCTGCTCTACTTGGTCAACCACCTCACAACCACCGTAATAGCGTTTGCCCGGAAGGCCTTCAGCATACTTGTTTGTTAGTACGCTTCCAACCGCTTTCATCACATTTTCTGAGACGAAATTTTCACTGGCAATCAACTCTATTCCGTGTTTTTGTCTGTTTAGTTCCTGATTGATTAAATCAAAGATTTGCTTGTCCATTTCCACTTTATTGTACACACAAAAATAACTATTACTCAGCCGCGCAAAATTGTAAGTGGATAAAATATTATCTTGGTTTGCCAAACTACTCATGAAGACTGTGAAATCATTGATGAAATGCGAAAATTTGAAGTAGTAAAACTAACTCGAACGAAGGAAATACTTTCCTCTTTTTCCGTCTCTACCATTCTGGTATTGACCCTTTTAGCCTCCGGAATGAACGCATTCGGGCAAGGCGTTGGTGTTAATGAAAATGGTTCCGACCCCGACCCCTCTGCCATCATGGACGTATCGTCCAGAGATCGAGGTATGCTCATACCTCGAATGCCCAAGGCTGCCAAACTCGCAATACCTGCTCCGGCAAACGGTTTGCTTGTTTATCAAACCGACGACACCGCTGGGTTTTGGTATTATGACCAAAACACTTGGGTGCCTATTTTCCAGCATGTTACTGCCGGAAATGGCCTTGTAGGTGGCAAACTAGACGCATATGGAACCATCAGTTTAGAGCCAACCGGAGTCGCAACCGGGACTTATGGCTACGCGGACTCAATCCCGCAATTCACAGTGAATCAATTTGGACAACTCGTTTTCGCCGGTAACATTCCGCTCGTTGAACAGGATGGAGAAATCGGTAATGAAATCACAGACACTTCTGGAGCATTTGGTATGCTCAGACGCGGTGGATCCGGAAATTCTTCAGATCCTTATACCGTTGGAGTTACGCCAGGAAATGCACCGAACGATATTTGGATGTGGGACGGAAACAACTGGACTCTTGCATCGTTCCCGTTTGAAAAGGATAGCATTATTGGCAATGAAATTTCAGATACTTCGCTTGCGAGAGGGGTTTTAATAAAGAATGGGAATGGCACTTCAGCAAATCCGCTTACCATTGGTGTTACAGCAGGCAACGCATTAGGCGATGTCTTTATGTGGGATGGAGGCAAATGGGTTTCAAGTCCCATTATGTTTCCGGTAGAGCGAGATAGCGTAATTGGTAACGAGATAGCCGACACCATAAACGCACGAGGAGTGCTAACAAAATCGGGTCTTGGTACAGAATTAAGCCCGTATAGAATTGGTATCACCCCGGGTAATAACGTAGGCGATGTCTTTATGTGGGACGGTAATAATTGGGTTCCATCGTCGATTTCTATTCCGGCCGAACAAGATGGCGAAATTGGAAACGAAATCGTTGATACAACTCAAGCACGCGGATTACTCACCACGTTTGGGTCGGGCACTGCTAGTAGCCCTCGCACCATTGGGACCATGCCAGGAACGACAAACGGCGATGTCTGGATGTGGGACGGTAACAAGTGGGTTCCTTCTCAAATTACATTTCCAACAGTAACCTTCCCGAAAGAGAAGGATAGTGTAATTGGTAATGAAATAGCTGATACATTCAACACGTACGGCTTGATTACGAGATATGGTTCTGGTACAGATGCTGATCCATACATGTTGGGAGCTAAACCGGGAACAACTCCTGGTCAGAGTCTCGTTTGGAATGGCTCTGAATGGATTCTTACGACAATCGTGATTCCCGCTGAACAAGATAGCGTAATTGGCAATGAGATATCAGATACATCAGGAAGCCTTGGTATGTTAAACCTATCCGGGACCGGTACTGCAGGAAATCCTCTAACTATCGGGGTGAACAGTGGTTCAACCAATGGAGATGTTTGGATGTGGAATGGGACTACTTGGGTTCCAACTCAAATATCCTTCCCCGCTGAGGTCGATGGAATTATCGGAAATGAAATAACTGACACCAACAGATCTAACGGTATGTTAAATCGCTTTGGCACAGGTACAGCCGGAAGCCCTTTTACAGTCGGAATTAATGATGGTTCAACCAATGGAGATGTGTGGATGTGGAATGGCAACTCTTGGTTGCCAACACAGATATCGTTTCCTGCCGAAGTTGATGGAGTAATTGGCAACGAGGTTACGGATACGATAACTAACGGATTCTTGGCGCTTACCGGTGCAGGTACTGCAGCAAGTCCAAAGAAAATCGGCTTGAAACCTGGAAACGTAGCGGGAGAGGTGCTGATTTGGAGTGGTAGCACTTGGGTACCCGGCATCTTGGGAAAAAACACCTTAGATATGGCTTACGATGAAGGTGGTGCCGGTGCAGGACGTGAAATTATTGCTGATAACGGTGCGGTTGAAATACAAGGTACCGATGGACTTATTGTTCGCGGAACATTTGGTTCAGGTGTAACTCCAGGAACAATGGGTGCCGGAACTCGTATGAATTTCAACCCAAGAACCTCGTCGTTCCGAGCAGGTACTGCAACCGGAACAGTGTGGAACACAGCTAATGTTGGAATCCACTCTATAGCAATGGGGTATAACCCGCTGGCTAAAGATCCATTCACAGTTGCAATAGGTCGTGCCACTCAAGCAAGCGGTAACCACAGTATCGCTCTGGGTGACTCAAATGTTACATCCTTGGCCTACTCAATGTCTATAGGTAACCACAACGTTACAGGAGGTAGAAATACGACAGTAATTGGCACGAGAAATATAAGTTACGGACAGTTTTCAACTGTAATAGGTATAAACAACAATGCACAAGGTACAAATGCAGGAATCTTTGGTGAGGAGAGCATTGTGTTACCAAACTACAAACACGGATACGCATTTGGATACAGAGATACGGTTAAGGGAGATTACGCAACAGCCATTGGTTACAACGCCTTTGCGGAGGGTACCGGTGCTATTGCGATTGGAACCAACGTAAGAACGAACAACCCGCATTCGGTTGCAATCGGTTATAATGCTTTGGCCATCGCCGACCACTCTGTTGCGATTGGTAGCCACATCTCAACAAACAACAAAAACGGGTCTTTCGTATTTGGAGACGCCAGCACTACTGCGGTTACACTTAGTTCCTCGTTAAACCGTATGACTATGCGTTTTGACAACGGTTATCGAATCTATACGAAGAGTGACCTTTCAACGGGTGTTTATATGAATAACGGCGGAACCGGGTGGGTTTCTGTTTCCGATCGAAATATGAAGGAGAACTTCGAGTCGATCGACGGAGAGGAAATCCTTCAGAAAATTCAACATCTTCCAATCACTAAATGGAACTACAAAGGCAACGAAGACAACGTAAAGCATATTGGCCCAATGGCTCAAGACTTTCATGCTGCCTTTAAGCTTGGTGGAAGCGACAGTTTGGGAATAAGTACGTTGGAGTTTGATGGAGTTAATATGGCTGCCATTCAAGCACTTACCAACCGCACAGATAAAATCGAAACCTTGGAAAACAAGGTGAGTGAACAAGAGGCTGAAATAGAAGCACTGCGAAGAGAGCTCGAAGGGCTTCGTCAACTAATCCTCGAAAAGAAGTAATCGCCGACAGGAAAAGGTTTACGTGAAAAGACTAATTTCATATCTGGTATTGCTCCTCTGCTCAAACCTCTTGTTTGCCCAAGGCTGGGTAACAAAAGGGGTTAATGTGGTCGTAAAAGACGACGCCCATATTGTTTTGAATGGCAATACGGCACATTACACCAACAGAGATAGCGGTATCGTGTTAACTAGAAATTCGGGAACCATCCATGTTGACGGAAATTGGGTTAACGATGGAACGAACCCTGCGATCGGTAATAATGCCGGAACAGTTGAGTTAACAGGAAACAATCAAAGCATTGAAGGCTCAACCCCAACGTCATTCAATAACCTTACCGTATTGGGGTCCGGAATCAAAACACTTCAAATCGACGCTTTGGTGGGTGGTGGCTACACCGGAACTCGTAGCGGAAAAATAGACCTTGGCACCCGTCATTTAAGACTTAATTCAAACCAGCTTACAATCAACAACCCATCGAGTGCTAGCATAGCACGACAAACCGGATTGTTGATTGGTGATACAGATCCACTTGCAGGATACAGCAAAGTTCAATGGAATGTGAGGTCAACCCCCACTGGAAACAAATATGTTATCCCGTTTGGCTCTGTTGATTTTATTTATATCCCAATTGAATTGGCTTTGGTTACCGGTGGAAGTCAGATTGCCGACTCCGGATACATCAATGTGACCACCTACCCTACAAATCCGATTGCCGTACCGAATAATAGGCCACTACCCATTGGAATACCTCATTTAGACAACAAGTTCAAAGTTGAAAACGACATAAAAACAGCAGACCGTTTTTACGTTTTTCAAACGGGTGGCTATTCAGCAGACCCTGTTGTTAATCTCACCGTTTCATACATAGATCGTGAATGGGACGCTACTGGGGGAAGCCTGAACGACTTACTAGAAAATGAGCTAGAACTTGCGCGCTATGACGTGTCAGCAGGTTCTTGGGATTACTCATTTACGGGAACCTCCAACACTGCTGCAAACACAAGCTACACTGGAACCGTGACCGACTTAAATGGTGCGTGGGTGTTGCACAACAAACCATACTGTCCTGAACCAAACTTCACGTTTGACAATGAGTGTTTTGGAATACCGGTTGTTCTGAACGACTCGTCATATATCCTTCGCGGCACAATAGACTCAACTGTTTGGTTCTACGAGGGAAATCAACGCTTCAACCAGAATTCTGCAGCACATGAGTTTAGTACCGATGGCTTCTTTACGGTAAAAAGAAAGGTTCGCGGTGATCGTGGTTGTTGGGATTCGATTTCGAAGCAAGTCCAGGTTTACCCATTACCAGAGCCGAGTTTTACTTATGTAGATACGTGCTTTACTGAAACCACCCAATTCGTTGCAACATCTACAAACACTATAGGAGACCCAATAACACATCAATGGTTAATTGGCGGGAACACAACTGCAGGAAATACGGCGAGTTATCGCTTTGTAAATGATGGTATGCAGCCTGTTCGACTGATTGCACGCTCCAGCCTTAACTGCGTGGATACGATTGTTCGCGATATCCCAATCGAACCGTTGCCAAATGTTTCGTTCACGTTTGACAATATATGCGAGCAACAAGAAGCTGAGTTTTTTGATGCCACAACCACCAAGGGTAATATGTCCGAATGGCAATGGTCTGTAAATAATCGAATTACCTCATTCCAACAGGACTACAATCGTATTTTCAATATCGCCGGGACTTACCCGATACAACTAAACGTGACGAATGACTTTGGTTGTAAGGATTCGTTCCTTCAAAACATTGTGGTTTACCCTAAAGCCAAAGCTCGATTTGATGTCTTCCCTAAAGACATTTACATCTCGGACCCATTTGTGAATCTAGTACAGTCGGGAGCTGATGCAAACTCTTGGGAGTGGCGTTTTGGAGATGGAAGTCCTGAAGAGTATGGGCCTGAGGTTATGCACGAATACCTCGATACAGGTGTATTCCGTGCACGACTTATTGCCAGCAACGATTTTCAATGTGGCGACACATTCTACCGAACCATTATAATCAAGCCGGACATACGAATCTGGATTCCAAATGCATTTAGTCCTGGACCAGAAAATGATGTAAACACTACGTTTGGTCCGGGTGGATTATTGCACGGTCTAAAATCGATGACCATGGATGTTTATACACGCTGGGGAGAACACATTTACCACACAGAAAGTCTTCACGAACCTTGGGATGGGTCCTACATGGGCGAACTCGTTCAGGAAGGTAGTTACCTATACCTGATAAAGATAAAAGATGTCTACAATAATGTGTACCACCACTCGGGCACACTAACGGTTATCCGCTAAGCAGGTTCTACCTGGTGTAGGTCGAACTCAAAGTATTCCATTACCTGATTAGCCAAAAGCTCTTTACACGCTTTTTCTACCATTTTTCGAGCAGCCTCTTCATTCTCCGCATCAAACTCCATAGTGATGTGCTTTCCAATACGAACATTCTCTACCGACGCAAGGCCGATCAAGTGCATGCTCTGATGAACGGTCTTTCCCTGAGGGTCTAACAATGCCTTCTGTGGCATGACGTTTATTTCTGCTCTGAAATTCATTTGGCAAAATTACGGATAACGGATAAAACAATATACGTTATGAGGATAAGTGAAACCCCAAAAAACAAGAAAAGCGCAAGGTAGCCGATACAAAGAATCAGGAAGGCAAACCTCAACTGATTGTCATGCCAGCTCAAGTTCTTAAATTTTAGCGAGAAAAGTCGAATGTTGGCATTCATCATAAACGCAGAAAACACTGGTATTACAACGAATAGAGCCGGTTGTATTAACCACTCATCCGGCAAAAACGGATCGTATTCAATAAGCAGCGGCCATGTAGACAGCCAAAGAGCTGTGACGGTTGTGGTTAGTCCGTAAAACTCCTCGGTCTGGCGTTCGTCGTTATTGAATTTCGCCAGGCGCAACGCAGCAAATACCGGTATTAGGATTGAAACAAAATTGATCCAGTGATTGGACCCAACAAATTGTTCAGATAACCTAAACACGAGCACACCGGGCGCAACTCCAAAACTTACCAAGTCAGCCAGACTATCCAGGTCCTTACCGATGTTCGATGAAACGTTAAGTAGTCGAGCCACTAGGCCATCCAGAAAGTCGGGCACCGTTGCAAGAGCAATAAATGTGGCAGCCCACAGTAGCTCATTGTTTAGGCTCGAAATAATAGCCAGCATACCTAAAGCTAGGTTCGATAGCGTGATTAAGTTGGGTAAGTGGCGATAAAGATTCAAACTTTTGTCTGTTTTTTATGTTGGACTGTCTAAGTTCTTCCTTTCACAAAGGTACAGTCCTAATTTTGCCAAAAAAACAAGCTCACATGTTAAAACAAGCTGCGTTGTTCATCGGACTTTGCATTTCCGGCCTTGCGTTTGGTCAGAAATACACCATAAGTGGCAAGGTCACTGACGGTGCAACAGGAGAAGATATGATCTACTCCACCATCCTCGTCAAGGATCAACAAATGGGTACTGAAACCAATGATTATGGTTTCTACTCACTCACATTGGACAAGGGGGAATACACCCTTATCTATGACTTTGTAGGATACCAAACCGTATCCAAAACCATCAACCTAACCTCCGACTTAACAATCAATGTTGAGCTGCAACCCAACAGTAAGAAGTTAAAGGCTGCTGTAGTAGACCTTGAGAAAAGAAAACGACAGGTTGAGAACAAACAGATTTCCGTGGTTAACATGGACATTAAAACCATCAAAGAAATTCCGGTAATCTTCGGTGAGGTGGATGTCCTCAAAACCATCACATTGATGCCGGGTATCCAGTCGGCTGGTGAAGGTAACTCCGGAATAAACGTTCGTGGTGGATCGCAAGATCAAAACTTGTTGCTTCTTGATGAGGCAACGGTTTACAACGCTTCTCACCTTCTTGGGTTTTTCTCCGTCTTCAATGGCGATGCGATAAAAGATATCCAAGTATACAAAGGCGGTATTCCTGCACAATATGGCGGTCGTTTAGCATCGTTAATCGACATCAAAATGAAAGACGGTAACAGCAAGAAGTTCAGCGGCTCCGGTGGTATTGGAACCATCTCTTCTCGCCTGACGCTTGAAGGACCCATTAAAAAAGACACTAGCTCGTTTATGATAGCCGGTCGTCGCTCGTACGCCGATATATTCTTGCCTTTGGCAGGAACTGAGGCTGCAAGAGAAAGCAAGCTGTTTTTCTACGACTTGAATGCAAAGCTGAATTACAAGTTGTCTGAAAAAGACAAGTTATATGCAAGTGGTTATTTCGGCAGGGATGTGTTCGGTTTCGGAAGTCTATTTGGCATCAACTGGGGTAACGCTACGGGTACCTTGCGGTGGAACCACTTATTTAATAAGAAGCTGTTTTTGAACACCTCTGTCGTGTTCAGTGACTTCAATTATGGTTTCAATTTTGAGTTTGCGGACAATGCCTCCTTTGGGTTGGAGCAGAACATCCGTGATGTATACATCAAACCGGACTTCACGTATTACATCAACCCAAAAAACACACTGCGTTTTGGTGCACAGCTAACTCGCCACTACTTTAATCCGGGTAGATTCTTTGCCGCTAACGAAACAACGAGAGAAACATTTACGGAAGACCTCCAGCTCGAGCAGCGAAACGCATTGGAAGGAGCTGTTTATGTTGATGACAATATCAAGTTCAGTGACAAGTTCAATGTTCGCTACGGTCTAAGACTGAGTTCGTTCTCTAACATTGGTGGAACCGAATACACGTACACACGGGATGAAAATTACAACCCGGTTGAAGATCTAACCAAATCAACAGTATATGACGACGGGGAGATCTACAACACCTATTGGGGTCTTGAACCACGTGCAGCTGTTAGTTACAACGTTGCCAAAAAGACAGCGCTAAAATCTTCATACAATAGAACTTTCCAGTACATCCAACAAGCGTCCAACACGGCATCTGCTTTCCCAACGGATCAGTGGTTTTCAGCTAACTTGAACATCAAACCACAAATTGCAGATCAGGTTGCACTAGGTGTATTCAAGAACTTTAATAAGGGTGTTGAGACGTCTGTGGAAGCTTACTACAAGTGGATGCAAAACCAAATAGACTACCGCGACAATGCGACCTTGGTGTTTAACGAAAACCTGGATGGAGAGTTGTTGACCGGAACCGGTCGTGCATATGGAGCCGAATTCTTCGTGAATAAAACTGAAGGGAAAACCACCGGCTTTATCTCATATACATTGGCTAGAACTACACGAACTACACCAGGTATAAACAATGATGAAACGTACTTGGCCAACTTTGACATTCGCAACAACGTCTCTGTGGTATTGACAAGAAAAATCCTATCGCAATTAACGGCTTCAGCCTCGTTCACATATACAACCGGTAGACCATATACGACGCCGGTTGGCAAATACTTCTTTGAAGGAGAGTGGAACCCGGTTTACGGAGAACGTAACAATGCGCGTTTGCCAGATTACCACCGATTAGACGTGGGTTTAACATGGAAAAACAAAGACACAAAAAAGTTTAAAAGCAGTTGGAACTTGTCTGTTTACAACGCTTACAACCGCGCGAATGCTTACGCTATTTATTTCCGTGAAGCAACTGAAGAAGAAGTTAGTGAGAATGGAAATGTAAATGCCGGAGATCAAGTTGCCGTGCAACTCACTCTATTTAAAATAATCCCATCCATAACCTGGAATTTTGAATTTTAACATGAAAAAGTACAGTTACATAGCGGCTTTCATTACACTAATTTCCTTTAGTGCTTGTGAGCAAATAGTTGAGCTTGACATTGATAGTGCAGAGCCACAGCTTGTCATCAACAGCCAGATTTCGAACCTTGACACCACTTGGGCGGTTCAATTGAGCATGAGCCAAGGATACTTTAACCAATCGGATATTACCCTCATTGAAGACGCTCTTATTACGATCTCAGACAATGACGGTTTAGTTGATACATTAGACCACCTTGGAGATGGTTTATTCTCGTCGGTTCAAAACCGTAGCTGTGAGATTGGCAAGCTATATACGTTAACCGTAAACTATAAGGGAGAGACGTATACTGCCACTGAAACGTGTTTTTACCAAGATACCATCGACTTCATCGAATCGTATTATCTACCTGAATCAAATGGTTTCATCCAAGAAGGATACTACGTATTCCAAAAGTCTGGAGAGTATGAACCCGAAGGTGATTACTACATGTGGCAAATTGTAAAAAACGACACCAACTTACGTGACGAAATTGGGTATCAACTGGATTCAGATGAATTTAGAGAAACGGGATATTTCAACATCAACATCGACCCGAACGACCCATTGAAGGATATCGATCGTGGCGTGTTCCCTCGCCCTTTCCCATATCGTTTCGAATTGGGTGACGAAGTTGAGGTGTACCAGTTACGTATCAGTAAAGGCTATTTTGATTTTATCAATGCGTTCTCAACTCAACAGTCGCGATCGGGTACGCCTTTCGACCCGCCACCAGCAAACCCACCATTTAACATTGAAGGTGGAGCACTTGGGTACTTCAGTGTGGTGAATGTCTCGTCGGCGAACCTAACCGTAACCGAATAACTACCCGGCTACCAGTTCTTCAACGTTTTGTTTGAATTCGAGCGACTGACGTTCGTAAAACGACTTTGTTCCCGGTCCGTAAAAGCCGGTGTGGATTTTTACAACCTTGTGCTCACGGTTCAGGTAAAGTAGTGTCGGGTAAGACTTGATTTGTTTCAAGAATGGGAATGACTTCTGAGCTGAATCCTTGTTTGCCATTCCGGCATATAGGTATGGATACGGGATTTTGAGGTTTGAATGCATCCGTTTCAAAGATCCAACCACTTGGTCATAGGGTCCACGCTCAAAAGCAAGAGCAACGACCGAAACACCCTGCTCTTCTAGCCAATCGGATGCACTCAATAGAAACTTGGTTTCGTCCATGCAATTGGGGCACCAACTTCCGGTGATTTGAACCAAAACCGGTTTATTGATGTAGTCGGAATCTGAAAGCTGAACAATTTCTCCGTCGAGATCTTTAAATGCAAAATCGACAACTGTATCCGAGTTGGTTAATTCACTTAATTCATATGGGTCGCGCAATTCAAAACTGTCATTGCGCCATGCGATAAACGGTTCCTTCCAGTGGCTGCCACTGTAGAACCAACCTCTGAGTGTGTCGTCAATCATTTCGGCCTCAAACAAAAATGCGTGTGAACCGTCAAAGGCAGATAATTTTAAGCTGTCAGAGGCAAATCCTCCATCCAAAAATCGATAGTCTCCTGTTTCTGTTAAGAATGTTCCCTGCATGCTATGCTGTTCTGTCTTAAATAAACCAAGTGCTGGGTAGCTCTCCTCCGTTTCTGGGCTGAAGTGCACCTCCCAAATACCATCTGCCTCGGTTGAGGGAAAGTCGCTAAACTTAAAACGTTGGTTTAAGTTGTATTTGCCAGACAACGGCAACACATATTGATTGCCTCTGCTATAGTCCCCCCAATAGCCGGTAAGTGCGTTCTGGTTGTGCTTAAGGTGCATTTCTGTATTGAACACGGGGCTTTTAATGTGCACACTGTCATCGTTAATGCGAACTTCCGAATGAATAATACATTCATCTCCATTCCAAACCGCTGCAATTAAGGAGTCGTTCCTGGAAATAAACTCTAGGAAAAATGGTATGTCTTTGTTCTCACCTTCTATACGGAGTTCCATGCGCCACAAACCCACAAATTCATTGGGGTTCTCGGTCGTTTCGGTGCACCCCAAAAAAAGAGTGACACATGTGAGTATAAGCCAGAATTGTCTTCTCATGAATCAAAATTATAACAATGTGTAATCTTGACACTTCCTAATTTCCCGAAAAATGATTTTTGGTGTAATTTCCCCGTTATGCAATTTCATCGGAAGATTATTCTCGGCCTGTTGTTATTTGTGCAACTACCTGTTTGGGGTCAAACCATTAGTGGTGTGGTTACAGACGAGCAAAATGAGCCACTTATCGCGGCTGATGTTTTAGTTGTGGGAGAGCAAAATGGTGCCACCACTGATGAAGATGGCCGGTTTACGATAAAGCTTAAGAAACTTCCTGCGACTCTCAAAGTTTCATATCAAGGGTTCAAGGAATCTAATTACGTGGTAAGCTCAGCAAGTCAAAACATTAAGATTCAGTTGAAAGCCGATCGCGCCAGTTTAAAAACAACGGTGGTAAAAGTGGATCGTGTCTCTGAGAAACAGAAAGAAACACCTTTAACCGTAGAGTCTTTGGGACTTAAGGCCATAAAGGAGGCTCCTGCAGCCTCGTTTTACGAGAGTCTTGGGAACTTGAAAGGCGTAGATATCACAGCCGCTAGTTTAGGGTTTCGAGTCGTGAATACGAGGGGTTTTAATAGTACGAGTCCTGTGCGAAGCTTACAACTCATTGATGGGGTTGACAACCAAAGTCCCGGACTAAATTTTGCCTTGGGTAACTTCTTGGGAGCAAACGACTTAGATATTAAGCGAGTAGATATTATCGCAGGGGCCAGTAGTGCGTTTTATGGGCCAAACGCGTTTAACGGCGTAATTAGCATGGAAACTAAAAATCCATTTGACTACCAAGGTTTGATGGTTGAAGCCAAGGGTGGTGAGCGCCAAATGGGTCAGATAGCCTTCCGCTGGGCGGACGCCCTTAAAGACAAAAAGGGCAAAGAGCGATTTGCTTATAAGATTGGTGCGCTGTACCTGAATGCGCAAGACTGGGTGGCGGACAACTACTCTCCAACAATTGACAGTGAATATGGTGAAGGAAATCCGGGTGGATATGATGCAGTAAACGTATATGGAGACGAAAGCTTCGAAACAAACAACAATTACACGTCGTCGTTTTCAAAACTTGAAAACCCGGGACTTGGATACTTCTATCGCACAGGATATCGAGAGGTTGATTTGGTTGACTACAGCACCGAAAACCTGAAATTAAACGCTGCTGCACACTACCGCACAAAAGACACTACTGAGTTTATCTACGCTTTTAACTTTGGGGGAGGTTCAACCGTGTATCAAGGCGATAACCGATATCGCCTACAAGACATTAAGTTTTGGCAGCACAAAATCGAATGGCGAAAAGAAGACAACTTCTTTATCCGACTGTACTCAACTTCGGAAGATGCTGGGAACACGTACGACATTGTATCCACGGCGTTTCGGTTAAATGAACTCAGTAAATCAAACTCTTCATGGAACAATGCGTACAAAACCAACTGGCGTTTGCTACGCTACAAAAGACAAGTAGAAGCACTACCAAACTACCCGTTCTTCAACCCGAACACACATGGAACGGTTGACAGCTGGGCAACGAATGTTTTAGATCCCTTCCTCGCTCAATATCAAGACTCCCTTACGAAGTGGCATGGGCAAAATAGACAATTTGTGGACGGAGCCGGTGGTGGTGGTACACTGCCTCGCTTTGGCGAAACAGACGAGAATTTCGACAGTATTTTCAGCGACGTAACCAGCAGGTTATTTACCGATAATGGAACACGGTTTTACGACAAATCCTCTTTGTATCATTTGCATGGTGAAAAGCAGTTCCACAAAAAGTATGGTGAAATCATAGTTGGAGGTAACGGCAGATTATATCGTCCGGACTCGAAAGGAACGATCTTGAATGATACCGGCGATGTTGTTATTACAAACTATGAATTCGGTTTGTACGGAGGTTTTAAGAGGTCGATGAAAGATGACCGACTAAAACTAAATGTTACAACACGTTTAGACAAAAATCAGAATTTTAATTTCCTATTATCACCGGCCGCAT